>Ga0209340_1000109_pt1 | contig 115080 bp, 118 predicted proteins | sample EPASupsiteSAE323_FD_187266 | JGI IMG/M metagenome (GOLD analysis project Ga0209340, IMG submission 187266) | Bioremediated contaminated groundwater from EPA Superfund site, New Mexico - Sample SAE3-23 (SPAdes) (version 2) | ecosystem: Environmental > Aquatic > Deep subsurface > Groundwater >...
AGTCCGAGCCCCCTGTGCGTCGTGCGAGCGAGTCACTGAGCGTCTACGTTTTCGCATCAACAGCGACGAACACGATGCGAAGCATGGTGTGAGGAGCGAGCCGGGGCAGCCGCTGGCGCCGGAGCATCGCGACAAGCCAGGGGCGTCATCCTACTAACAGGAAACCGAAGAGAAACAGCGAGGTGATGTGAAGCGAGCCGGAGCCTCAGCGAGGACGAGTGAACATGACCGAGCGTCTGCGTACCAACCGAGCAGCAGGAGATCGCCGCCCGCGTCGCACGCTTCGCACGACTGCGCCGTGCTCGCACCGCTCCGCGACCGGCTTGCTTTGTTCTGTACATCTGTCGGGAAACCCACGCGGCGAGAGGCCTGGGGCCCCTTTGAGCGTAACCCCTTAAATTGATATTTTTATCGACGAAAATATGCGCGGGGATTTTGAGTACATTATGGAAATGAACGAATTTTTAAAGAGGGATGGCGAATAACTACTCAGTAACAGATTATTTCCAGAAAAATTTTACAAAAGTTGAATAAATTGCAGAATCGAACATCATGTCTCGGTGCTCGGCTGAGGCTTTGTTTTACAATTCAATGAAAATTCCGATTCTATTTGAATAACGGATGCATCAGAAAATCCCAAATTAATTAGTACCTTTCTACTACATTTGTTGCTCGAAGCACGAGAAATCCTCAATACAGTGAGGGGATTGGAGAATTTCAATCAACTAGATCCCAACTAAGAGGAGTACCACGGGAAATATTGTGTTTTGCCTTTTTCCCAAGGATATCATCGATATATTTCGGTGGGAGACCATTACCAGGCCGTATTGATCGAACATTCCTTGATGTAAATAGCTCTCCTTTTGATATATCTTCAACTATAAACAATGAACGTCGGAAAATCCTACTTGCCCGCTCATGATCAGTGATCGAATAATTCACACTTCCGAGAGCTAGTTCGGTCTCGCGAATTGCATTGACCATTGTCCGGAATTCATGCGGTTCCAATGAAAAACTACTGTCTGGTCCAGAAACATTCCGTGATAGTGTGAAATGCTTCTCCACGATGCATGCACCGAGAGCGACTGCTGCAACAGGAATAGTTGTACCAATTGTATGATCTGATATCCCCACAGGGACTCCGAACCGCTCAGCCAAATCAGGGATTGTCATGAGGTTCATATCTTTGGGTGATGCTGGGTATGCACTTGTACACTTTAGAAGGGCAATCTGGTTGTTGCCCTCTTCCCTGATCGCAGATACCGCATCACCAATCTCCTCAAGACTCGCCATTCCGGTGGATACGATAACGGGTTTTCCGATAGAAGCAATCAATCGAATGAGAGGTATATCAACAATTTCAAACGAAGCAATCTTATACGCAGGAATATTCAACTTCCGAAGGAATTCAACTGAAGTTGGATCAAAAGGAGTGGAGAAAAAATCCAGTCCAAGCTCAGATGCAATCTTCTGGAGTTCCGGCTGCCATTCCCATGGAGTATAGGCTTCATTATACAATTCATAGAGATTTTTCCCCTCCCATTGAGTTCCATTCCCAATACGAAAGTTCTCATTTGAACAAGAAATTGTGATCGTATCCGGGGTGTAGGTCTGGATTTTTACAGCATCGGCACCGGCATCCTTGGCTGAATAAAGTAAGCGAACCGCTTCAGCAAAATCCTGATTATGGTTTGCGGACAATTCCGCTATAATGTAAACCGGGCGGTGATTTCCGATAGCCTTTCCGTTGAGATTCAATACAGTCCCTCCTGAGGTTCACTCGCTTGAAGACTCTTGCTCAGATTCTTCTTCCAACTTGAGAGAGAGATAGATCTTTTTTGCACCCGCCAATAAATATGCCCCTTTATGCGGCGGGAACGTTCGTGCTCTAAGAATATTAATTAGTTTTTCCGCAGTATAGACTTGGTTAGGATTAATGGCATCAAGCTGATCGGTATCATGAATACAATGAAAGGTTCCTTCACCCCCTCTCTGCGGCTGGCAACATATCTCACCACAACATATTCGGGGCCACGTCTCATGGAATAGATCAATACTTGCGGATTCCAGCCTCCGATACAAGGACTCCCCTGTGTCCACCGGTAAAACCTCTACCTCTTTTTGGGCAATAATATCCCCGCTGTCGATCCCTTCGTCGATATAATGGAGTGTCACTCCGGCAGGGGTTCCATCTACGATACTCCACACGTTCGGATAAGCTCCGCGATTATATGGGAGATATGCTGGATGGAGGTTAATGCATCCTTTTGTAAATAGGTTAATGAAGGACTTGCGAAAGATATATCCAAAATATACTGAAATTGCAATATCGGGGCACAATTTTTGGATGGCCGCTAGTGTCGTAGGATTGTCAAGCATATTTCCATAAAATATATTATTCTCGGGAAGTTTAGCTGCGGCAAGAATCCTGTCGGAAAATTTCTGGCTCTCCGTGGGATGGATGACAAGTCCGACAATTTCGGCACCCTGTTCCTTAAGCCAGACAAGTATTTCATATCCCACCCAGTTGTTTGCACATACTACAATTCTCATTGCACTTCCCCATTTGATATAGATCTCATGTGAGTAACGGTTTTCTCTGCCCCAGTTCCATCGACCAACGTTTTTTGAACTGCAGAGATTGCACGACGCACCTTCTGATCTTCAAGAAATTTCCGGATAAACAAGCCAAGCTCCTTCGGCCCTGGAAGATTCCCCGCAGAAAAACCTGTTGCGGCGTGGATTTCGAACAACCTTGTTGCAATAGGGATCTGATTTTCTGCGATTGGGTAAATGATTGCCGGTAATCGCATAAATGCAAGTTCCCAGCAAGTACTTCCACTAGCTGAGATCGCAATGTCTGCCCAAGCCATAAGTTCAGGAATATTTTTGGGATTTGTTGCAACACGAATTCGGGGGTATCCCTTTATCGCTTTCAATATACTGTTTGTGTGAGAATTAACAGCCCCTGAAATAATAATGACTTCCGGGCCAGTTAATCCCAGTGTCAGAAGGCCCCGGATCACAAAAAGGGTAATATTTTCGGGGTCACTGCCACCGAATGTAACAAGTATCCGATGGGCAATGGAAGGATTTTCACGCTTCCATCGCGACCAAATGATAAATTCATTCCTAATGAGTGCAAACGAGGTCCCGAGAAGAAAACGGGTATATGGTTCAGACGATGGATAGATAGACATGTCTGCATACACATTTTGATTCAGTACAACATCTGCATAATAATGACCTGCCTGACCACAATCATCAATGACTAACAAAAAAATGTCCTTGATTCGTACAGACTTTTGGAAAGATGTTCCAAAATGGTAACCGTCGAGTACAATCCAATTCGCCTCGTATTTCCGTGCAAGATTCAAGGTCTCATTTGCATCATCTAAAGAGCCGGGGTTACTTTGGATTCGCTCGATCTGCATCCCTTCTCCAATCAGCCGTGCTTCAATGGTGGGAATCGGATCAGCCATTGCAAATAATACATCTCCACCGGCATTCTTCCATGCCTCGGCAAGTGCGAGGCATCGCATAATATGACCGGTACCTATCGTTATTGTCGCATCTGCTCGAATAAGTAGGGTGGATTGTGAGGTATTATTGCTGCAGCGCACAATATTCGGAGATATTTTAGTAACGAGATTCCCTTCAGCATTCCCTCTATGGGATTCAGATTTTATCCTCGGTCTAAGATTCATTGCGTATCTGCACATTGATCTGGTCGATAAATTTTCCATTGAATATGCGATATTTTTTGTAACAGCCGACATCTTCCCAGCCAGCTTTCAGAAATGCTCTATAAGAGGATCGGTTATTACTGTATATTCCTGCAGTCAGACTGTTAAGATGTAACTCCCGAAATGCAATCTCAGTTGCAAGGATAATTGCCCGGGTACCAAATCCTTTGCCCCAACAATCTTTCTCACCAATGAGGAGGCCTATATTTGCAAACATATGAATCCGGTTTATCTCCCCGATCTTGATATTACCGATATGACGACCAGTTTCCTCCAAGAAAATGCCATACAGGAAATCCGATGAACTTTCATTCATCTGCCGTACGAAGTTTCGGATTGAGTCAAGAGTGTGAATGCACCAGCGGCTTTCGAGATATTGCACAACTTCGGGATCATTCATCCAGCTGACGTAATATTGACCTATCTTGTCAGGATCAAGGGGGCGAAGAATAATTTCCTGATCGTTTCCGAGAACAGAGGCCATCTTACGCATCCCGTGTCACTATGTGTCGTCCTGTGAGGTAGGATTTAATCCTGACAATATCATAATCCCGCAGGAAAAGCATTTTTCCCAGTGCGCAGGCATCGCAGTCTGACCCTCGGAAGAGACGCACGATATCATCGTAACAACCGGCTCCCCCGGATGCGATAAAGGAAACCGGAACTTGTTTGCGCAGGTTGCGGTAAAGGGAATCATCGAACCCTGATAGGGTCCCTTCGTGATCAATAGAAGTAATCATAATCTCACCGGCGCCTGCACTAACCGTATTAGTGATATATTCTGGCAATGAAATTGTGTGCTTCTGTTTACCAGAATCGGTGTAAATGGCATATGAACCATTGGCGCCCTTCTTCACATCGATCGATACCACGACGGACTGGGAGCCGAACTCTTTTGCAAGCTTTCGCACGAGCGGCGGGTTCAGAACCGCGGCGGTATTCAACACGATCTTGTCAGCACCAGCCTTAAAACACTCTGTCGCATCCTGAACAGAACGGATGCCACCTCCGGCGGAGATTGGAAGCCGGCATTTTGTGATCATCGCCTCGATCACATCCGTGGAGATATGCCGGGATTCCTTTGTTGCATCGATATCAACGATAATTATCTCATCCGCACCCTGCGCATCATAGATCATTGCTTGGGAGATTGGATCACCTACGTCAACATAATCCCTAAAATTTGTCCCTTTCATAAGGCGCCCGTGAGAGAGGAGGAAAAGCGGGATAATTCTTTTAGGGATCATGACATCATCTCCACGAAGTTCTTCAGAATCCGTAGACCATCCCCCTGGCTCTTCTCAGGGTGGAACTGAACACCGACGATATTATTTTTCCGGACCGCAGAGACAAAATGCAGGCCGAAATAATCCGTGGTGGCGATGATGGCAGATTTATCCTTCGGGACGAAGTGGTAGCTATGCATGAAATAGAAATAATTGTTCAGAATACCAGCAAAAAGGGGATTGTCCATGAAAGTCACTTGGTTCCAGCCAATATGAGGTACCCGAAGATCGTCACCTTCCATCTTGATTACATTGCCCGGTATCCAGCCAAATCCGTCATGGACACCGTCTTCAAACCCCTGATTAGAAAATATCTGCATGCCAAGACAGATGCCAAGGACGGGTTTTCCATTGTCCTGCACTTCCTCATCCAGCTTTTCCCAGAACCGGAATTTTTTTAGTCGCTCCGAGGCAGTTGCGTAACTTCCAACACCCGCAAGGACAATGAGATCGACATTGTCTATCTCTTTGGGGTCCGTGATAATCGAGACGTTATAGTTATAGAAATCGAACGCGCTCTTGACGGACCCGATGTTTCCCAGACTATAGTTGATAATTCCTATGCTCACTTTACTCCACCTTCTACAGGTTTTCCTGGATCCACAAATCCTGATCCCAGAGTTTCTCGCTCTGCGGGATAGTGTGAGGATCCTGCCGCTCAGCAGGTGGGATCACATGTCGCATGACGATCTCATTGAATTCATCTTCGGTGATTTCAAGATATTTTAAGAAAATTTCAAGACTTCGCGGCTTTCGATGCTCGTATTTCTGGATGAGTGCCATCGCTTCATCACGGGTCATCCTGCCGTGACGGATATCGAGAGAGGTAAGATGCGTAATCCGGGCAAAGCCCCGCTTCAGGTACTTCACGTAATCCCTTAAACCTTCGAACATGCACTCGATCTTCTCATAACTCGGTTCAGGGTACCCACTCTCAAGATAATCCAGTTGCCAACCTAGTTCCTTCTGATTAATCTCGACTTGTTTCCTGACGTCCCAAGGGATGAATTTACCGAGGGGGATACTCTTGATCCCAGCTTCTTGCAGCTCATGATGGGTGGGATAAATGTACGGGTCCAAATCTCGCAGATCGACATTGATAAACCCGGCGAGATCCTCAGCCCGCATACCAAGAATGATCCGCCGATTGAACTTCCATTCATCTGTCTCTTCGAGCTCCCCAAACTTGAAGTAGCCTTCGTACTCCCCGCCACCTTCTCCCCAGATGACAAGAGGGATCTTGAAGTTCAAAGCAATCTTCATCGGATACGCGAAAACACCAGCGTGGCAATGCCAGCAGAAATCCCCTTTTCGGATGAGGGATTCGAGCATCAGTTTCTTAACGATCTGCCAGTTTGGCGTGAAGGTGATCACGTCAACACCCAGTTTCTTGAAGGTACGGGCCCGGTTCTCAAGGGTTTTTGGCCGGTAGAATCCGTGATCGAACGAGACCACGAGGGGTTTCATACCGTATTTTTTAACGATCGCCCAAAGAGTGTAGGTGCTGTCCTTTCCTCCGCTGAACGGAACTACACAATCGTAGGTCCCGTGGCGGTCTTTTGCCTCTTTGATGATCTCCAGCAACTGCTTTTCCCGCTCCCCCCAATTCGTTGATTTCTGTTTGGTATCCCAGTTTTTGCAGATATTACATACACCGTCCTCATCAAAATATACGGTCTCCCACGTGATGGGCAATGTACACCTGCTGCAGCGTTCTAGTGCCATTGGTCTCCTCCCTCATCTAAGTATGAAGGCTGACCATAAAAATACGGATTATTTTCTCTAAGAAAAAAGATCCACATCATCAGGTCAGTCGTTTAAACCCGGTCTGTGCAACCGGCCCTTTCAGCATCTTATCCAGCGTCTTATCCTTGAGAGCATGGGATATTAAGGAAAAACTTTCGGCCGCAGCAACTTCGTATATATCGAGATGCTCTTTCTTGTGGGAGAATGAGGAATAAAACGACTTTCCTGCAAGGAACCCTTTCTCGAGCATCAGCTGGGTGAAATATGTCTGGGCAGGAAGTGGCTCGTCTCCCATGAACGAGAAATGGGATAGCGGATATATGCCACCAACATCGAGACTGATATCCGTTTCCATCGCGGTCTTCTCCCAGATTTGCTGGACAGCCATTCCGGTCTTTACCAGGTGTTTCGGAACATCAAATTTCTGGTATTTCCTGATAGTTGCAAGCGCTGCGACAGGGCCAATTCTCTCCGTCCAGTTGGTACTGGAGATAAAAGTGTCTTGCGCTGCGCTCATGACATCACCATTCCCGATCACAGCTGCCATTGGATAGCCATTGCCGATCGCTTTCGCAAAAACCGCGATATCCGGATTGAGACCAAGGTCCATATGTGCTCCACCGGTTCGAAGCCGAAAACCCGATGAGACCTCATCAATTATGAGAACTGCACCTGTATTCTCGACACATTCATGGATTGTCTTAATAAAGTCTGGTTCCGGAAAATGGTCACGCACGGGTTCCATTATGATCGCCGCGAGCGTGTCGCGGTTCTTCTCGCATATCGCTTCCAGATCCTCAGGATGATTGAACCGGAATGGCAGGGCAGTACCGGTGAGGCCCCGGGGGACTCCGGCCGGATCGAGACCCGGCAATAGATGTCCGTTAAGGCTCTGGTCATCCGAGAGGTTTGCAGCCAGATACCAGTCATGCCAGCCATGATAGCCGCAGAACGCAACAGTATCATTCCGCGTGTGGGCCCGGGCGATCCTGACCGCAATCGACATTGCTTCACCACCACACCGGGCATACCTGACCATCTCCGCCCAAGGGTGGAGTTTTATCAGCAGTTCGCCCAGTTCCACCTCCTCATAACAGTTCAGGGTACACATGGAACCCAGATCGATTGCATCTTTCACGGCAGCATTGACATCGGGATCCGCATACCCCAAGGGGCATGCTCCAACACCCATGAAGGACATATCGATGAAATGGTTGTTGTCCAGATCCCAGACCTCCACACCCCGGGCTTTACGATAATAGGAGGGCCAGAGGGCAGGTAAGAACTGTTCACTCCGTTTCGAGAGCAACTGGCTGCCCCCGGGGATCATCTTCTTGGTCTTTTCTGCCCATAAGGCCGAACCTGAGTTTTTTTTCTTCATACAACACCTCAAAGCGTTTTATCTTGTTCAAGGGACTTCCGGTATCCTTCGTTTCTCTCGTATTCCGCATTGATCTTCAACAGCGCGGGCTCTGTTTCCAGAAACCGAAGGACATCATCAAGAAAGAAGATCTTTCCGGGGTGGTATAACTCCTGATAAATTCGGCGGATCAGGAGAAAATCTTTTTCTGTATCGAGCGTCAGCCGGATTTTCGAGAGATCCGGTGCATGAAGATAGTTGAATTTCCTGAACCGTGGATTATTCCGGATGTATGGCGTAACATGCTCACGCTCCGAAGGGAGAAACGCCGAAGAGAACGCTTCATCGAGCGCTGCTCTCGAGAAAACCTCGACATCAAGTCCGTCAGGGTATGTCGGGGGATCAATATTAGAGACATAATCATACTGTCCCGAGATCATTTCATTAACGATACTATCGACCACCACAGGATCAAGGAGCGGGCAGTCTGCGGTTATGCGGACGATCGTATCCACGGATTTATGGGAAGACAATAGTGATTGAACAGCTCCATTATACCTAGCAAGCACATCATCGACCGGTCCTCGATATACCAAGACTCCCCAACTCCTGCACTGTTCTTCAACGCAGTCATCGGAAGCATCTTTGGTTGTTGCAACGAGGATCATATCGATACAGGTTGCATGTTTTAAGCGATCGATCACATGCCAGAGGACAGGCATACCACAAAGTTCCATCATCACTTTCTTCGGCAAGCGGGAAGATCCCATTCTTGCCTGGATGATGGCGACGATCACGGTTATTTCAGCTCCTTCTTCGCACCAAGGGCAAGTTCCAAGATAGCTGCTGCATTCGTCAGATCAGACTCTGGGGGTTCATCCAGTTTAAGACAACGAAGGAATTCCTGCATCTCATCCAAATACATGTCATTGGCCGAGAAATGATCTTTGTAATAAACTGAGCGTTCACCTGATGCAGAAAAGATCGAGGCATGATCGCCATAAATCCATTCGATTGCAAAACCATCCTTCATCACGATTTTGCACTTGCGAGTATAGGTTCGCTGCAGGTAGTCAGTATGAATCGTTACCAGCTTATCTGGGTATTTCAGCTGTATATCGGCGACATCCTCAACATCAATCTCCAGTGAGCCAAATGTCCCGAAACCGGAATGAATCGATTCGGGATAGCCCAAGAGCCAGCACGCATAGTCCAGCTCATGGACATCGTCAAGAATGATGCCACCACCCATGGATTTCTGGGCACTATAAACCGTGCGGTAATCTACCCCAGGGCGCCAACCCGGCAGGTATGATCCGAACTCGATTCGGGCAAAAGCTACATTGGTGGGATCAAGATGATCCTTAATAAACCGTAGGCCGGGTTCATACCGCAGGTTGAAGCCTGCCATGGATAATAATCCTTTCCGCCGTATTGTCGAGAGCAGATGATCCACTCCGGCGAGAGTGTGGGAGAGTGGTTTTTCGATGAAAATATGGAGACCAGCATCGGCAACAGCCTGAGCGCAGGAAATATGAAGGTGGTTCGGCGTGCATACCAATGCAGCACAATATTCTCCGGCAGCCAGCGCCTTATCCAGATCGAATACCGGGGAACATTTTGAATCCTGACAGAACGCCTTTATCGCCGTAGCATTGACATCATTGATACCAACATGGACACCTAGGCGGAATAGGTTTGTGGCATGCCGTCGGCCGATTGATCCAGCGCCAATAACCAGAATTTGTTGTTCACTCATGGCACAAGCTCAACTCGGAAAGGGCTCACATGATCGCCCGATGCGCATTGTTCATGGTTTCAACCACGTAATGGACTTCATTTTCCGTGAGCCCTGGATAAAGGGGGAGTGTGATGATCTGGTTGTAGACCTCCTCGGTTACCGGGAACCATGCAGGATCCTGAGGCAGATGCTCATTGTAATACCGCAGCCGGTAGGTTGGGATGTAATGGAGGTTGACTCCAACGTTCCGCCCCCGCAGGTATTTGAAGAACACATTGCGATCGATTCCTTTCACAAGGACCGTGAAGATATGCCATGCATGGCGGATCTCATCAATGGATTCAGGCAGGTCTAGGAACGAAGAATCAGAGATGAGATCGGTATATAATCGTACGAGATCTGTTCTCTGATTAACAAAATTATCGAGTTTTTTAAGCTGGCTGATCCCAAGTGCTGCCTGAAGATCCGTCATGCGATAATTTCTGCCCAACGCCACCATATCATACTCCCAGCCAACCAAAGGATTATCATGGGGTGAAAGGGATTTGTCGATGCCGTGGGTTCGCAGGAGGCGCAGTTTTTTTGCATATTCATCATTATCTGTGACAATCATCCCCCCTTCACCTGTTGTAATTGCCTTAACAGGATGGAATGAGAAGATCGTCATGTCAGAGATCGATCCGATTTTTTTATTTCCATATGATGCGCCGAGTGCATGACAGGCATCCTCGATCAGGACCAAGCCGTTATCCCGGCAGATTTTCTGTATTGCTTTCAATTCACACGACTGTCCGGCAAAATCAACTATGAGTACGGCACGGGTGTTAGGAGAGATTTTACGGAGGATATCCTCCGGATTGATATTCCGGGTTCCTTTGATAATATCGGCATAGACCGGAGTAAGCCCATTATAGAGGATTGCGTTGCTTGTTGCTGCAAACGTAAACGGGGTTGTGATAATCTCTGATCCCTTTTCCAGCGAGAGGACTTGGACAGCAATATCGAGGGCGCTCGTTCCGCTATTAACTGCACATGCATGGCGGCAACCGAGGTACCGGCAGCATTCGTGTTCGAATTCCGGCACTTTAGGCCCGGTGGTCAGCCAATCACTGCGAAGAACATCCGTAACCGCACGAATATCCTCATCATCAATGGACTGACGGCCGTATGGAATCTGTTTCATTAGAACCTGATTTTATCCCATTTTTGTCGATTCGTCTTGGGCAACGATCTTTTTAAGGTCGGCACTGCTCAGCCAGACGGAATTCGTATCGCTTGCGTACCTGAATCCTTCAGGCAGCGCTTTGCCCCCATTGGCTACGTTCTTGTTCCAGAACCGGTGTTCCGGCTCGATGACAAAACAATGGCCATATTCTTTTGTATGGCGGGCTTCATCTTCAGTCAGAAGTACCTCATGGAGCTTCTCACCTGCCCGGATACCCACGTACTGTTTCCTGACACCAGGTGCAATTGCATCGGCGAGGTCCGTGAGACGCATACTCGGGATCTTCGGGATGAAGATCTCTCCTCCTTTCATAGTCTCAATGGAATGGATGACAAATCGGACACCCTGGTCAAGCGAGAGCCAGAAGCGAGTCATCTTTTCATCCGTTATGGTGATGACACCTTTCTTCTGCTGTTCCTTGAACAGGGGGATCACACTGCCGCGACTGCCTATAACATTGCCGTACCGTACGCAACTGAACCATGGGGTTTTTCCACCCGAATACGAATTTCCCTGTATGCCCAGCTTCTCGGCAACCATCTTTGTCGCCCCGTAAAGGTTCACCGGATGGACCGCTTTGTCGGTACTAATCAACATCACCTTGGTGACATTATTGTCGACAGCCGCATCAATGAGGTTGATGGTGCCTTCAATATTTGTCTTGACAGCTTCTATAGGGTTGTATTCACATGCGGGTACTTGTTTCATTGCTGCTGCATGTACCACAATATCAACACCGTGCATTGCCCTGAAAAGACGGGTTCTGTCCCTGACATCGCCTATTAAAAAACTCAGCCTGTCGTCATGGAATTTCTGGCTCATCTGTTCCTGCATAAGTTCGCCACGGGAGTAAATGCGAACCGTCTTTGGTGAACATTCTCTGAGTAAAATTTCTGTAAATTTTTGTCCGAACGATCCTGTGCCACCAGTAACCAGGACCGTTTTTTCTTCAAAACATGAGGACATATGGTATTATGTTGTCACTCCTTTTATTTTATGCATTGTGGGAAGCAGAGGGACACGGTTTTGAGACATTGGTACATGTAATGTGTAGGGAGGCAAAACCTATTTTGATCGAGCAAATATATCCTATTCAGGACGCGACCAAACGTGTTCAGGGAGTTGGAAACATCAAGCGAGTTTTTTTGATCGAGCACGAAGAAGACATCGATAACGCGGTCTCCCTAGGTACCCGCGAACAGGATCAAGGGGTTTTCATCGCACTGAGACCCCCCGTTGCCCGGGCACTCGAGTGCCGAGGAATACACTGCAGGACTCTCCGTTCCTATGGGGGTGGAAAAGAACGATGGGAAAAAACCCAGGAGAATTTTGCCACTGCCGATGAGATGGTTGCAGAGATCGACAACGCCATTGCCGGAGCCCATCCAACAAAAACAGTAAGACCCGCCTGTTTTGCATATTACTATCTCAAAATCCTCCTTGATGTCATTTCCACAAAGATCCTCGTCATCTCCGCGATAATCGCAACCGAAAAACCCGATGAACTGGTTGCGTATCGCCATAATTCCCGGCCAACCGGGAGTTTCTTTCCGTTCTCTGAGGAGGAATCTGTTTTTGCCCAGCTGCTTGAACTGGACGGATGGAATTTACCGGTAAAAATTATTTCTGGCAACCTGCAAAAAAATCATTCCTCCGTCTCTGGTGCTGTGACAGCCAAGTACTCGTTCACAAGGAACATCAGCGCACTTGCGAAGACGAATAACACCCTTTTTAACGTGGCATTTGTGCTCAAACACTTTGGGATCAGGGAAGGTACCCGAACATTATTGAAATCCTGCAGACAGCGATCGACACGTCCAGTGATGATTTTTGGAAACGGATATAATTGGGATTATTCCATTCCAGCATTGTTCAGTGCCGGAATACACCCAATCTTCCATTTGTTTGGCAGTCATTCTGTTCAAGACGATATGGCAAGGGTTGCCGAATTCATTGAGGTGCTACGGTATACGTGGAAACCCGACAATAAGATTAGGCAAAGATGGTGTATAGCGGGTATCGATGCAACCCCAATCATATGGGAAAAGATTCTCTCCATTGTGTCGAGGTCAGCAATCTCCAGTGAGTACGAATATGCCAGGAGCACAAAAATTCTGCAAAACCGCCGTATCCGCTGTATTCTCGTATCTACCCAAGCCTCCCATCGTGACAGGGCAATCCTCCAGGCAGCCCGCGATCAGGGAATCAGGGTGATTTCGTGGCAGCACGGAGGTGCCGGGTTCTGCTACCATCCGTTCATGTATCAAGCGGAATTCTTCAGATCCGATATACATCTCGTATTTGGTGAAGGTGTTGCGGACAGTTACAGAAAAACATCAGAATTACTGGGGTTGAAATCTGTTCCTCAGTTTATACCTGTCGGATCCAGCTGGCTCGATCATGAACAGCGGATCCGTACCAGCAAAAAGAATACAGGTTCCGGCCCAATTATTTTCATCACTGAAAAATTCCAGTTCAACCTGTATTACAACTCGACGACATTTGATTCAACAGAAATCTGCGATCACCTCTGGGATGTGCAACGGGCGATCTTGGATTTTTCCAGCACCCATCCCCTGATTCCATTCATCTTCAAGTTCCACCCGGCAGACCATCAGGGTGAGCCGGTACGGAGTTATGCAGCGAATCACATGATTGAGAACGTCCGGTTCATTGTACAGGAACAGCGAATCCAGGATCTAATCCCGGAAGCCAAGGCGATCATCATTGATTTCGTATCAACGAGTGTTCTCGAAGCAGCGTTGTCTGATAAACCGGTCTTCATCTACACCGGCATGTTTCCCATGGACGAACTCCCCGTGTCACTGCTGAAAAAACGGGCATTCCTCTACGATTCTTTTCCGGCACTGCTCGAAGGCCTGGAGAGATTTCTGGAAGCCGGTCCCGAACGGTTTGCATGGGAGCGGGATGTCGATTATAATAACACGGAATTCATCCGGATGTTCGGCACCCATATTACGGACGGGGGAAGTGCCGGGCGCGCGGCAGATCTGGTAAAGACCGTTTTCCCGGAGCCCTGACGGACAGTTGTATGATCTGTGGTTTTCATCAAAGAGTTAAAACGAGTTAAACTTCAAACATCTAAGCATTATGGATATGATTCCCGTTTCCCGCCCGTCTCTTGGCGATGATGAACTGGTAGCGGTAAAAACGGTTTTTGATTCCGGCTGGCTTGGACTGGGTGCACAGGTACTTGAATTTGAGCAGGAACTCCAGAAATTCCTTGGGGCCAGGCATGCGGTCTGTACCAATACCGGAACAACTGCACTTCACCTTGCACTGGACACCCTCGGAATAAACGCTGGGGATGAGGTTATTGTTCCATCGTTTACATTTGTTGCCACAATACAGGCAATTACTGCAACAGGGGCAAAACCGGTCTTTTGCGATATTCATGCGGATGATCTCAACATGGATGCTGACGATGTTCGGAAAAAGATTACAAAGAGGACAAAAGTAATCCTACCGGTTCATTATCGGGGAATTCCCTGCGACATGGATGAAATCCATGCACTTGCCCAAAAGAACGATCTGCATGTAGTGGAAGATGCAGCCCATGCATTCGGTTCTTCGTACAAAGGGAAAAAGATCGGATCGTTTGGGGATATTGCCTGTTTCAGCTTTGATCCGATCAAGAACATCACTTGCGGCGAAGGCGGGGCTGTGGTTTTCCAGGACGATGCCATGCTTGAGAAAATCCAGCAGAAACGGATTCTTGGAATTGACAAGGATACCTGGAGCAGGTACCGCAATGAGCGGAGCTGGTTTTATGATGTGGTCACCCAGGGGTACCGATACCATATGAGCAATATCAGTGCAGCAGTCGGACTGGTACAATTGAAAAAGTTCGAGAAAATGAACCAGAGAAAGGTAGATGTTGCAAAACAATACGATACTGCATTTGCAGACCTTGACGATATAACACTCCTGAAAAATAACGGATACCGGGATATAGGACTCTTCGTGTACATCCTCAAGATCAAATCACGAAGAAACGAGTTCATGGATGCCCTTGGAAAGAAAGGTGTTGCGAGTGGAATCCACTATATTCCCAGCCATGTCTTCTCCCACTACAGACAGGAAGGGCTCCATCTTCCGGTCACTGAGCAGATTTACGGAGAGATTCTTACTCTGCCACTTTTTGCCGATATGACTGATCACCAGGTTGATCAGGTTATTGATGCGGTTGTAGCTGCAGGTTCTGCCAGGTAATCCGGTGCAATACCATGATCCTCCCTGTTGTTCCAGATCCTGTTGTAAGCGTAATAATACCGGTATATAATGGGCAGCATTTCCTGTCTGAAACAATTGAATCTGTCATATCCCAGACAATGACCATGTGGGAAATTATCGCTGTGAACGATGAATCTACCGATAACAGCATTACGATTCTTGAGCGATATGCAGAGAGATACCCGGATCGGATCCGATTCATAACAGTAACAAACGGGGGCGTCAGCCGGGCGCGGAATACCGGGGCGTCTCTCGCTCGGGGAGAATATATTGCATTCCTCGATCAGGATGATCTCTGGATGCCGGAAAAACTCCGGCTCCAGACCGGACTTCTCGGCCGCGATGAAACCCTCGGAATGGTCTTTTCCAACGAGGCACTGATCGATGAGAAAGGATCTGTTACCCGGGAAAAGGCACTCATCTTAGGAACTGATCAGCACGGGAATATTTTCGAATCCCTGCTGTTTGATAATTTTATCCCGATCTCATCCGTTCTGGTGAAAAAAGATCTTTTTCTGAAAGTTGGGGGATTCAATCCCCGATTTTCCCTTGCAGAGGATTTTGATCTTCTGTTAAAAATCGCAAGAGAAACCCGGGCAGATTATATTGACATGCCGCTCCTCCGATATCGCGAGCACAGAGAGAGTGGGACACATACAAAAATCGATCGCGTCACTGCAGAGGCACTGGAGATCATCAGATACTGGAAAGAACAGGACCCTGCATTATTCAGGAGGCATTATTTCCAGTACCTGAAATTCCGTCTGAATTTCTCACTGCTGAAGATGAAGATAGTTTTGAAGAATTTAAAAAAAAGATCCACATGATAGTCGAATAGCCGAAAACACGATCAAAGGAGCGGCTTCCACCACCAGTCATTCGACACATACCACCCTATCGTCTTTTTTATTGCCTCATCAAATGAATGTTCGGGAGACCACCCAAGGCTCCGGATCTTGTCCGTAGCGATGGAGTAGCGGAAATCATGGCCGGCCCGATCTGGGACGAATGTGATCAAATCTTCCTTCAGATTAAGTGTCCGGAGAATTATTTTTGCAATTTCCAGATTCGTTTTCTCATTCCCTCCCCCGATATTATAGACAGAGCCGGGGCTTCCCTTTGCATAGACCAGGTCGATGCCGGAACAGTTATCATCAACGTGTAACCAGTCCCGGATATTCAATCCGCTCCCATATATCGGGAGAGGTTGGTTTGAGAGTGCCTTCAGGATCAGAACAGGGATCAGTTTTTCCGGATACTGGTAAGGCCCGAAATTATTGGAGCTGCGGGTCGTAATCACAGGGAGACCATATGTCTTGTAATAAGAGCGGACAAGATGTTCTGCTGCAGCTTTACTGGCTGAATATGGCGATGATGGATCAAGAATATCGGTTTCACGGAAGGAACCGTTTTGAATACTTCCATAAACCTCGTCCGTGCTGATCTGGATATAACGTGTGACCTCCTGTTTCATGGCATAATTCAGGAGGTTGCATGTCCCAAGCACATCAGTTTTCACAAAGAGGTCCGGATCCGAGATTGACCGATCCACATGGGTTTCCGCTGCAAAATTAAAGATTACTTCGCAGTTACCAGTCTTTGCGATATCGTTCTTGTTACAGATATCTCCTTGGATAAATGTAATTGAGTCCTTCACGTCCTGCAAGTTCTCCATGCGCCCTGCATAGGTCAGTTTATCCAGAACCACGATCTCCGCATCAGGATATTTATTTGCAAGAAGCCGAACAAAGTTACATCCGATAAATCCGGCCCCGCCAGTAACTAAAAATCTCATCGTCGTTTATCCATGCTTCTTTCCGGGAGTCAGAATCCAGTCATACGAGATTTCCGGGGAGTCCGGTGGCAGGCGATATTCATCAGGCTCCATATAATCGTAGGGTTCGGTCGGAACGCTGATGATAAGAGACTCTTCTACTGATACACATTTCCATCCATGATAAATGCCGGGAGGAATAGAGAGAAGAATCTGGTTATGATCACCCAGGTAAAATTCCGATATTTCATGGAAAGTCGGGGAGTCCGATCGTGCATCGTAAAGAACTGCCTTGATCATGCCTTTGACGCAACAGATCAGATCCGTCTGTTTTTTGTGAAAGTGCCAGGCTTTTACAACACCGGGATAATTGGTGGTAAGGTACACTTGGCCAAAACCCTGGAACAGGGACTCATCGCAACGCATGATCTCCATAAGTCGCCCGCGTTCATCTGGTATGGAACTGAGTTTCTTGACTATTACACCATGTATCATAACATCACCTGGGAGCCATCTCCCAGAACAAAGGATTTTCCCTGCAAATCGGGGCGCTGTTTATTCAGGATCACATTTTTGCCGATTAGACTGTCTGATATTATTCCAGCCTGCTCTATTCTGCCGCCTTCCATCACAATCGAATTACTGACCTGCGATTCAGTAATGTGAGAGGCATTTCCGATGCTTGTATATGGTCCGATCGTGCTTCCTGATATGATGCAGTCATTTCCGATGATTACGGGTCCGATGATTACCGAATTATTCCGGATTACCGTGTTTTTCCCGATCTTCACGTGACCTGTAATAGTCCCCGATTCGATAGTGCCATGGTTTTCAGTCTGGATTAGATCCAGGATAAGCCGGTTGGCATCAAGAATATCTTCAGTTCTGCCGGTATCTTTCCACCATCCCTGAACCATACCATAACGCACACTGTAGCCATTTTCAATCAGCCAGTGGAGGGCATCAGTAATTTCCAGCTCACCACGCCATGATGGCTTGATATTATCGATCGCCTCAAAGATCCGTGGGGTCAGCCCGTATATACCAACGATGGAAAGATTGCTAGGCGGATTTTTTGGTTTTTCCACAAGATTTACGATAATTTTTTTCTGCTCGTCCACAAGAGCCACACCATACTGTCGGGGGTCTTCAACCTCCGTAAGAAGGAGGCTCGCATCCACCTTTGATGCCGAAAAATCGCGTATAAAATCAACACTTCCTCCCTTGAGGAGATTGTCCCCGAGATACATGACAAAATTATCTGTTTTTACGAAATCCCGTGAGATCTTCACTGCATGAGCAAGTCCGCGGGGTAAATCCTGGTAAATAAATTCAATCTTTGCATCCCATTCAACAGACCGTACGGTATCCATCACCTGTTCTTTATTCGGGCCCACTATGATGGCAATATCATGGATGCCGGCGTTAATAAGATCTTCAATACAGTAAAATAATATCGGCTTGTTTGCAACCGGGATAAGCTGCTTTTGTTGTGAATATGTTATTGGGCGAAGCCGGGTACCGTGACCCCCGGATAAGATCAAGCCTTTCATCTGGTTGTATTATTTGTCAGAAGGAGTATAAATATGCCCAATGCCTAAAATAGGATAAGATTGAACAGCATAAAGGTCCCTTTGTCATTCGAGACAGATGATTAACAGGATGTCGACAACAGATATGCCAGAAAATTCTCTAGTAATTTTTCTCTCCCCAAAAAAGATCGATACGGAGTTATTTTCTTCTTCTGAAAAACCTGTGAAATGGGTATACTTGGGAAAACAGTTCCACGAAAAGGATCGAATCGAAAAAGACTTGGATTCGTCATTCCGGTGTCTGGATATTTCACGGATTCATAATGATGTGGCTGATAATATCAGAAAGGAATTTGTCGAATGGATTGATGCCCTTAACGTTCTGAACGGTTCTTCACCGGAATGGTGGTGGGGATCAGTATCCTCGAGAAATGTTTACAGGAGTAATGTATTCCAGTATTGCTGTTATATCGAGATCCTTGATACAATCTGGCATGATGCTGAAACAAAGCCGGCATTTGTTGTAACAGAATCTGCAGCAGTTGCAAAAACACTACAGAAATGGGGTGCTGAACATAATATTGCGGTCTCCGTTCAGGGAAAATGGAATGCATTTGCCCAGCAGTTCGGGGATTATGCGATTTTCTTCATACGATGGTTTAATTATATTGCCACTTCGAGCCTGCGAAAATGCGGATCTCTGGTTCTTGCAGGCCAGCCTCTGCCACTGGTTTCAGTAAAAAAGAACCCTCATCTGGTCATTATTCATTCATATATCCACCCGATGAGCGTAACCGAAACAGGAGAATTTTCGGACCGGTATTTCCCGTATCTTTATAACTTCCTGGAAACTCATGGCCGCCAAATACTAGTCCTTCCAACATATCATGGGTTTACGTACAATTATTTCGGTCTGTTCGCCCAACTCCGAAAAAGCAATACACGGTTTCTGGTTCCGGAACGTTTTCTAAAAATCACGGATCTGCTTTATACATGGCATTACCCAGCCCGGTTGCTTTGCGGGAGGATTCAATCTCCTCTGTTCCGGAAGATCGATTATTCAGATATTCTCCATGAGGATACGGTAAAAGATAAATTCGAAGATTGTCTTGATGCAATTCTTATGTACCGTCTGACAGGAAATCTGAAAAATTCAGAATTGTCACCGGAACTATTTATTGACTGGTATGAGAACCAAGCCATTAACAAGGCATTGTCCAAAGGACTCCGGATACATTTTCCGGGTGTTCCGCAGGTAGGAGCTCAGATATTTTTACATTACCCGAATTTCCTGTCATTATCCCCATCGGGATCAGAAATTCAGGCAGGGATGGTGCCCGACAGGTTACTGGAAACCAGTAATTATCAATGTAAAATGGCTACTATGTTTGCCCCAGACCTTCCTTGTCAGGCATTTGCATCTTTGCGGTACTCAATATTGTTCGCTAATAAGAAGGAGAGTGTTATAAAGGAAACGACAAAACAGAAAAAGATCATACTTCTTCTGGCTTCATTTGATATTGACGAGACCCTGGAAATGCTGTCTCAGGTTACGGGCATCATGAATGGATTTGAAGATACCATCCATGTACAGATAAAATTACATCCAGACATGAAGAAAGAGGCAATCACCCGGTTTTACAGACATGGACATTGGCCAGAAAACATTTCGATAATCACGGGTAATCTTTCGGAAGCAATGGAGCGGGCATCCATCGTAATTTCAAAGAGCTCCGGGTCTATTGTAGAAGCTGCATCTGAAGGGATACCTGTGATATTCCTTGGAAACCAGATAAAACTGAATTTTAATCCCCTTGCCGGAATTGACCTCCCGGGGATCACAGAATGTTATACGACCGAAGAACTTGAAATAGCAATAAGAAAATATCTTGCCTTATCCCTGCAGGAGAGAGAGACTTACAAGGCTAATGGCCGATATTTACGCGATATCTTCTTTACTGACGTCAATGAGGTCACATTGTCCCCAATTCTGGATTGAAGGATCAACACAGGTTTTTCATTCGATATGCGATGATCTGCCGTATATTGATCTGTAATTATGAGAAGCGTACCGAATCTGAATTATTCAGGATTGGAATATTCAATACACATATCAACGTAAAAAAACGAATCAGAATGAGAACGAAATGAAAACGAATATCTCCCGAATATTGTTGTTCATGCCACCGGCAGTGACCAGCAGCACACTTATCGATATTAATCCTGCTCCACCGCTGGGACTGGGGTACATTGCAGCCGTCCTCGAATCCATGGGGATAGAGGTGAAAATTGTTGATTGTCTTCTAGAGGGGTGGAACATCCGCGTACCCATATCACGGGATTCAATACGCATCGGACTCAGCGAAAGCCAGATTTCTGATATCATCAGGGATTTTAATCCGGATGTTGTCAGTGTCAACAGCCAGTTCACAAGGCAATACAAGAACGCCCATGATATCTACCGGATAACAAAAGCAATAGATCCGGAAATTATTACCATTGGCGGAGGAGCCCATCCATCTGTCCTTCCGGCATTTGCCATGGAAGATCCTCATCTGGATTTTGTGATCATTGGAGAAGGAGAGGACGCGATACGAGAACTTGTTTCTGCGATAACGACAGCCCCAGAGTCGATCTCTTCCATTGACGGGGTAGGGTACAGATCCGGGGGTATTGTCCATATCAATCAAAAGACACATTTTATCGAAAATCTTGATTTAATTCCGTCTCCAGCATGGCACCTGATGAATGTCGAACATTATTTCGGCCTCGATGTCTGCCATGGAAAGCGAGACTGTACAAGGTTCTTCTCCATAATAACTTCACGTGGCTGCCCGGCAAAATGTGTCTTTTGCACCGCGTATAATGTCTGGGGCAAAAGATACCGGGCACGATCCGTTCAGAATGTTGTTGACGAGATCAAGTTTCTGAAACAGCACTATGCCATTGAAGAGTTACTCGTAGAAGATGACAATTTTACTTTCGATGTAGAAAGGGCCGAGCAGATCTGCGACCGGATTATCGAAGAAAAACTTAATTTAAAATTCGACACGCCGAATGGCATTGCTGCCTATAAACTAACCCCGGCCCTGCTTCTCAAGATGAAACAGGCAGGATTCGTAAGAATAAACCTCGCTATTGAGAGCGGCAACCAGGAGGCCCTGCTGAGGCTGATAAAAAAACCGCTCCGGCTAGAAAAAGTCCAGGAGATTGTAGCATACTGCAGGACAATTGATCTGGAAGTTGGTTCATTCTTCATTATCGGTATTCCCGGTATGACACTTAGCCAGATGTGGGATAACTATCGTTTCTGCAGGAAATTGAAGATTTTCAGTCCGTTTATCTCGGTTGCAACCCCATACCCGGGGAGCGATCTTTACAAAATCTGCAAGGACAAAAAATACCTAAGCCCCGATTTCAACCTGGAAGATCTCTACATACGGAAGTTCTCTATTACCACAGAATTATGGGGAGGGTTAAGCCTCCAGCTTCTTATGACGACAGGGTACTTTTATCTCAAGTTCTTTCAGGCACTTGACAATCCTGTATCATTCTCGAAATTGCTAAGAGATTATATCATGGAAAAATGGGAAAATAAGTGAAACGTAAAATTTTTAGAGATGACATTCTATGAAACATCCGGTACGTGTTGCAATAACGATTCGTTCTTTTGATCTGCAGGGATCCGCGTTTAAGTCCTTGCAGGATCACTTCACGATCTCTTTCGTGAATACGTCAGGAAAGAGGATGTCAGAATCCGAATTAATCGCAGCTCTTTCGGAATGCGAAGCGGTAATCGCCGGAACTGAAATCTTTTCCAAGGGGGTCATCGATAAGTGCAGTGCATTGCGCATTATCTCACGGGTAGGTGTGGGGACGGATTCCATAGATCTTAATGCTGCAAAAGTACGCGGCATCCATGTCGCAACTACCCCGAATTCCCCCGTCCAGGCTGTTGCAGAGCACACGCTTGCACTCCTCCTCGCAGCCATGAAAAATATTCCACAATACAATGAACAGATGCGGAAGCATAATACCGGACTCATGAAAGGATCCCTTCTTTCAGGTAAGACAGTGGGAATTGTAGGTCTGGGCCGAGTGGGATCACGGGTCGCAGAGATGCTGGATGCTCTAGGTTGCCACATCTCTTATTTTGATCCGATGGTATCCAGCGAACTGCCTACTTCATGGAAGAGGTTCGAATCCCTTGCCGGACTTGTTCAGAATTCAGACATCATAAGTATCCATTCTGCGCCATTACCTGACGGAAAACCACTTATTTCCAATAACGAGCTGTCTTTGGCAAAAGGGATCACCCTTGTCAATACCGCTCGGGGTACCCTCATCGATGAGCAATCCCTCATCGAAGCACTCACATCTGGCAGAGTAAAATCGGCAGCACTCGATGTTTTTCCCGTAGAACCCTACACAGGAAACCTACTTGGTTTCCCGCAGGTTGTTGTCACACCCCATGTCGCATCGAACACAGAAGAATCACGAGGATGGATGGAGAAAGAGGCTGTTGATAATCTGATCCAGTACTTCAGGGAGGTAAATGTATGAAAGCGCTTGTAACCGGAGGCTCCGGTTTTCTTGGACATCATCTCGTAAAAGAACTGATGAAAAACAATATCGAGACGGTCGTCTACGATATTTTCAAATTATCTGACAATGATGCAGATCCGCTGCACCACCCCCCCTGCTCATTCGTGGAGGGCGATATTCAGGATGCAGACAAACTGACTGCTGCCATGAAGGGATGCGATTACGTCTTTCACACAGCCGCGATCGCTGATGTGGACCAGGCACGGAAGATCCCCCGGAAAACAATGGAAGTCAATGTTGTCGGAACAACCACCTGTCTTGATGCTGCCCTGGAGAACAATGTGAAGCGATTCTTGTTTGCAAGCACAGTCTATGTTTCCGGAAATCGTGGATCGTTCTACCGGCTCTCAAAACAAACCTGCGAATCGTTATGTAAAACATACCATGAGGAGTTCGGGCTTGAATACACGACCCTGAGGTACGGCAGTCTTTATGGACGAGAGCCCAATCACTGGAACTTTATCTACGGGGTCTGCAAGTCATTGCTTACAAAAGGTGAATTCACATATTCCAGCTCCCCGGACGCAGTCCGGGAGTACATTCACATTAATGATGCCGCCAGGGAGACTGTGCGCATTGCAGGGGATTCCCAGATGGCCAACAAGGCAGTCCTCATCACAGGGCACCAGAGGATGAAAATGAGGGAGTTCTTTGATATGGTAACAGAGATTCTCGGGAGGGATGTGACGATCCATTATGCACCGGAGGATAACAATCCCCATTATGTCATCACTCCCTACTCATTTGAAATCGATGTCCCAGTCCGGGTAAATTTATCGACATACGTAGACATTAGCGAAGGGATCCTTGACTGCCTCAAGGAAGTCCAGAAAGAGCTTGATCGGACCGAATGACCCGGTTCTTTTTTTCCTGTTTTTGGCAAAACCAGAAATGATATTCAGGATTTGTACTGCTTCATCAGTTCATCGTGCTCCATACAGGAATTAACGCATTCAAGATCATCAGGAGTATCAACGCTGTACGTACGATGATCCGACATCACCATCTTGACCTTATACCCATGCTCGAGCACCCGCAACATGTCAACCGATTCGATGATCTCCAGCGGCGTTGGCTTAAGGTTGTTGAATTTGAGGAGGAAATCGCGTCTGAATGGAATAATGCACACCTGCTTGAGCATAGGTACATCCTCCACTCCTTTTTTCCGGGAAGGAATTGCTTCACGGGAGAAATAAAGGGCGAAACCCTCCTGATCAACGACAACCTTCACCTCATTGGGGTCTTCATGCTCATTCTTTGTATTGAGACAGGCCATGAGATTTGAAACCAGAATTGCCGGATCCTGCTGGAGCGGGCGAACAGCATCATCGATCATTTCGGGATAGATCATCGGTTCGTCACCCTGAATCATGACAACGATGTCCATTTTTTCCTTTAGGTCTGCCTCAATTATTTGCATTGCTTCGGCAGCACGATCGGAAGCACGTTCATGGGAAGCGCTCGTCATAATGGCAGGGGCACCAATCGACCGGGCATACTCCATGACCTCCTGATCGCAGGTGGCGATATAGACTTCATCCAGAAGATCCGACATCTTACTCCTGAAGTACACATGTCCAATCATGGGAATTCCACGAATTTCTGCAAGGGGTTTGCCAGGGAACCTCGATGATGCCATCCGGGCGGGAATAATTCCAATAATCTTCATCAGATCTCCTCCTTTTTCTGCGCAATAACCAGCATATGACTTGATAACCGGTTCCGGGATATAAACTGCTGGAAATCATCGAGAATCTCCGGATCCAGTCCGAACAGGTAGTCAAGGTATTCATTCTTCTCTTTCAGGGGGAACCCGGATTCACGCTCTTTCCGGATCATATCCACGTCAAGGATTCCCGGGGTTTCGACAACAACAGGGGTGAAACCGGCATTTTCGAGCAGGATTTTCATAGATTCCGGATTGAAGTAATTCAGGTGTTCAGGGGGAGTGATGTTTTTTGTGTTCTCCTTAAGGATCTTGAAATCGAAGCCCTCTCCATTAGGCGTTGCTATGGCAAGGAAACCCCCTTGATTCAGAGCCCTCCTGCACTCCGAAAGGAGATCGGCAGGATTGAAAACATGTTCGATAAGATCATTCATGCAGATGAGGTCAAGACTTGCACTCTTAACATCCGCAATGCTTCCCTTCCACGCAGTAAGGCCGGAATTTTTACAGGCGGTGACACAGGAATCAGAGATATCGAGGGCAATGGTATCCTCAAAAAACCCGGAGTTCTTCAGACATGTGGCAAACGCGCCGGACCCGGCACCAAGATCGAGAGCTGTACCACCTTTCTTAAGCCCCTTCGACCGGATGATGCTGACAATTTTCTCCACTCTCGGGGTATGCTGGAGGATTTTTCGCTGCTTGTCAGCCTTGAGCAGCAGGCGTGTCCAGAGTTCGGGGGCCTGGTACGTGGTATAGTAGAGCGAGATCTGGGAGTCAACCGGCCGGGGCGAGCAGAAGAGAGTGGAGCACTTCGGACAGGTCTTGTGGGAGAATCCGAACTTCCTGAAACTGAATATTCCCGGGGTCCCGCAGGCAGGGCAGCCGGTTTCGATGAAGGAGTCGTGGTGGGCCTGGTAGAATGCGCTCCCGTCGGTTTCCCGCTGGAGCAGTACCTGCCGGTACTCACCTTCCGGCCGCATCTGGTCGAACGATCTCATGGGATCAGTCTCCGGGCATCCTGCACGGCAGCACACGCATGGTCCTGGAGGAACAGCGTATCCATGCCGTACCCGATGAACGTGAAGCCCTGCCGGATCCGCATGCCAAGATCCTGCTCTGACGGGTGAACTATGTGCATACCGAGGGCGACAGGGGACCTTTTCGCCGTTTCGATTATCGCGGACACGCTTGCAGCAAAGAGAGGATCCTCGAATTTCCCGGGGATTCCCATCGACCCGGAGAGATCGTACGGGCCGATCACGATGGCATCGATACCCGGGACTGCAAGGATCGCGTCCAGGTCGTCAAGGGCATCCTTGTGCTCGATCTGGACTACCACAATGCTCTCATCATTCGATGTCCCGATATACGAATCGAATTTCCTACCGAACTGGTGGGCACGCCCAAGGCCGAAACTCCGCTGGCCCCGGGGATAATATTTTGCTGCATCGACCGCACGGACCGCATCCGCAACAGTGTTGACCATCGGAACGATGATCCCCCCGGCTCCTGCGTCCATCACCCGACGGATCGTCGATGGATCATTCTCATGAAGACGGATAAGGGGGAGTGCCCCTGCGTTCCCGATCACCTGGATAAGACGGTATGCTGCATCGAGACTGATCATCCCGTGTTCCAGATCGATCGCGAGCCAGTCGAACCCTGCCCGGGCCATAATTTCTGCAGAGAAGGGGTCCGGCATCTGGATCCAGCTCCCAAGGGTGATCTCCTTCCGGGATAGTTTCTGTTTTACTGCGTGAACCATATTCGTACTGCTCCGTATACAGATCAGCCCGGTCTTGACGGGGCTTACCGACTGTGATCTATCAGGTATGCACCGGGTTACCAATAGGTATTTCGGTATTCCTCAGCCAAGCGGGCATACATCGCGTTTCCCTCGGGCGTATTCTTTTCAGCCGCCTGTATTTCAGGGAACCGGTCTTCGGGCATTTTGATATACAAGGGGAATGTCCTGAGCAGACCTTCGATCTCTTCCTTGGACAACCGGGGCATATCGAGCGATGACTCGAGGATCGAGTGTATATTGCCGGAATCCTTCAGGAATCCTTCCCGGATCGCAACATCCCGCAAGTAGGTACCATGGTAGGGTTTGAACGCAAAGCAGTTGGTACTATCGATATTGATCTGCCGGTTCAGCCGGATTGTATCGAAGATAAGACCCCGAGTCTCGCCGGGGAACCCGAGCATGTTGTTGACCGTGATGGGGATCCTGTGATTTTTCAGGATCCGGAATGCATCGAGAACCTGCTGGTTGGTAAACCTCTTTTTCAGGATGGTTTTCCGGAATTCCTCGTTGCCATGCTCGATTCCAACAGAGAGGCGGTCACATCCCATCCGCTCCAAGTGTGAGATCTTGAATTCGGAGATCGTCTCGATCCGTGACTGGCACCAGAACGGAAGATGGATCTTTTCAATATACTCATTGGCAAACTGCAGGAATTTCTCGTCGTTCATTGCCAGGAACGTCTCGGAATTGAAATAAATGTATTCTGCACGGTATGCCGCAACCTGGTGAACGAGTTCATCGATAACCCGGGGGACCTTTTTGAGACGGTGGTATGTGCCGGAAGTCTCCTTCTTATACAGGTCGCGGAGCGAGGGCGCTGCGCAGAATGTGCACTGGTACGGGCAACCGCGATCGATCTCGATGGGGATCATGCGGAAAATCTTCCCCTGCATCGGACGGAAGAACCGGGATTCCTCGAATAACGAGAAATCGTTATAGGGTATTTCATTGATATCGACGAGTGGACGCATAGGATTTTTTATGATCTTCCCGTCGCACTTGACCCAGATGTTCCGGATATCATCGTATGAGCTGCCGGATGACATCCGTGAACATAATTCTGGCAGCGCATCCTCACCTTCGCCATAACAGAGCATGTCGATCTCATCATTGGCAAGAACCATATCCGGAGCAAGAATCGCCTGGACTCCCCCGGCGATTACGGGGATGTCGAGATCCGAGATTCTTTCCAGGAGCCTGATCGCAAGGGGAAACGTGTCCTCAACGACCGTAACCGCTATGAGATCCGGCCTGAACTGGTTCACCTTGAGGGCAAAATCCTCAAAAACATCGGTATCCTTGTATCGTATCCCATACTGAGTATAATCGAACGGCCTTAGCTGGAGATATTCGACACGTTTGTCATCGACACTCTCCTCATCGGTTTTATAGAACGTGGTATCGAAGAGATCGACAGTCACACCGGCTTTTTTGAGGCACGCAGAGAGTATCGAGATGTTACTTGGAAGCAGATTGACCATCTGCATGTTTGGATATACCAGTAAAACCCGGAAATTCGGCATCTTCTTATCTCTATCATTTCTCGGACGTGACGATAAATATATGCTGGTGATTAATTTGGTTTAAATGCCGGTAGCAAAGGTATTTCTTTCGAATTTCTCCATGTACTGTGAGTGTCTGCAATGAAACATGGATTTCTAAAACGTTTTTTTAGCGTACTCAGGTTCGATACTCATACGTTTCTCTTTCGTTTTTTTGAAATTAATTCCGAACGGATGTGTAACAATAAGGTGAGAACGCTTGATGAAGAAACAAGAAAAATTATTCTGTCCGAAGACGAACGGTTTCATCATAAGGATATGATTCTGGAGGAACTCGGTTCACAATACGTTGTACGGGGATTTACGGTAGATCGCATCCGGTTTCTTCGTGAGTGTGGAATAACTCCCGATGAGATCATTATGGATATTGGCGATTCGAATGGAATCTTCATCAGGTCCCTGAAAAACGAGGGGATCTCACTTAACATAAGTCCCGGGGTTGCATTGTCATTGCGGGATAAAAATATTGAGACCGTCATTGCTGATGCTGAATACCTCCCTTTCAAAGACAGGAGCATTTCGACAATCCTACTCTTCCAGACACTTGAGCACGTACCGAATCCGGTACGGTTATTAAAAGAAATTGGCCGTGTGTGTAAAAAATCACTGATCCTGTCAATACCCTACGTTTCCGAGACGCATATCCATAAAAGACAATATGATTTGCAAAGGCCAATCTACGAACATCATATTTTTGAGTTTTCACAGCCGGACTTTCGTTCGATCGTAAGTCATACACCTTTCACCATCGCAAGAGAGATGAATGCGGTTGTTCTCGACAACCGGGGATTCTCAGCAGATAAGATTCTCATAAGGATCTGGAATTATCTTTTTGAACCGGACCAGTTTTGTGGATGTTTTATGAAATTCTATCTAGTGCATCTTAAAAAAACCGAGGATCCTGAGATTTTCCCCGAGCAACGAAGAACAGGTTAGCGGAATAAAAAATGATATCCACCATTATTCTCGACTTTGATGGCGTGATCCTAGAATCCGTCTCGGTCAAGACCGAAGCATTCAGAGAACTTTTTTCATCGGAGCCGGATCACGTGGAGGAGATTGTTCAGTTTCACATAGAAAACGGAGGAATGTCTAGGTTTGATAAAATACGGTATATCTATTCCCATATCCTCCGCAAGGAACTTACGGAGATACAGTTCCACCATCTGAGTGCCAGTTTTGCTGATCTAGTGCTGGAAAAAGTCATACAATCTCCATTTGTACCCGGTGCAAAAGAATTCCTGCAAAATAATTACACCAAGGTCCCGTTGTACGTGGTATCCGCAACTCCTGAAGATGAACTCAGGAATATTGTCGGACAACGCGGACTTGCAGGTTTTTTCCGCGGCGTGTATGGGGCACCTGTAAAAAAGATCGATCATATATACAAGATCCTTGCTGAAAACGGATACAAGAAAGAGAATACCGTCTTCATAGGGGATGCATTGAATGATCTCATAGCCGCAGAAGAATGCGGGATCAGGTTTATTGGGAGAATTTATCCAGGGGACAATGACCCTTTTGTCGGGAATCCGACAGTAGAGAGTACCATTAGTACCCTGTTTGAACTCGGGCCCATACTTGTAGATGAGGTGCACACGTGACAATCAAGATATCGTATACCCTGAAGAAGGATGGACCGCTATACCCGGGAACACCCTCCATAACATTCGATGCGTTCAAATCAATAGACCGGGGTGACAGCTCGAATAGCAGCATCATTACCCTGCCCGGCCATGCCGGTACACATATCGACCTGCCCCGCCATTTCTGCCGGGAGGGTAGCTCCGCACGTGATATGCTATCGGAAGAAACTGTAATTGAACCGGCCTACTGTTGCAATGTCCCGAAAAAACCCGGGGAGTCCCTTACCTGCAAGGACCTTATACATCTCCCGGTTCCTGGGACTGCCCGGGCCCTGCTTATCCGCACCGGTTTTTTTACGTACCGGGCATCGGACCCGGAAACATACTCCGGAAAGCACCCATGGATCCATCCCGATGTTGCAGGATTCCTGAGGGTTAGATTCCCACATCTGGTCCTGTTCGGGATTGACACCATCTCAGTCTCGAATCCCGCCCAAAGAACCGCCGGGCACGCGGCCCATCGATCATTTTTATGTGAGAAGCTACCAATTATGCTTCTGGAAGATCTGGACCTTTCACAGGAAAACCTGACAGCACATCCATGGAAACTAATATTTTATCCGATAATGCTGGATGATCTTGATGGAGTTCCGGTAATCGCATTCCTGGAATAATCCGTATTTGTATCTCCGCTATGGCAACTACTGAACGAAAAACAGAAGCGGGCATGGAAGTACAGCGCCACGGGATTATGTACCTGCTCTCTTCTGCCGGGATTACTGCTATCGGATTTATAGCAACAATATTCTACGCACACTGGGTGGGTGCCGCAGTACTCGGGGCGTATTTCGTCTTCCTTTCATTCTTTAATATCCTTAGCATTTTTACGGATCTCGGGATTGGTACTGCAGCGACCCAACGGATTTGCGAGGGGAGAGAAGCCAGCCAGTACTTCACCGCAAATCTTACTATCAGACTTGGGCTTTACCTTATTGTTTGTATAGTTGCAATCATATTCCATGATCGATTTGCTGGCCTCAATGATACCGGATTGTTCTGGCTTCTCCTCCTTGTCCTTGGGGTATCAACACTTTCTTCTGGATTGAGTATCTCCCTTTGTGCGAGTAACCGGCTCGGACTTCTCGCCACAGTCAGTCTTCTGGATAATATTACGAGGATCGTTATCCAAGTTATCACAGTCTTCCTCGGATATGCGGTATATGGCCTCATCGGCGGCCTGATCGCTGGCCTTCTCATCGAGATTATCATCCAGGCTAGATTCATCGATTATCATCTGCGAAAATTCGATTTGTCTCATATCAAGCGGATTTTCTCATTCTCCAGCTGGGCATTCCTCTCCTCAACATCCACAGTTCTTTTCGATAATGCCAACCTCCTCATCATCGCTTACTTTCTCCCCATATCGGATGCAGGAATCTTTGGGATCTGTTGGACATTCTCCGTCTTTGCCCTTTTTGTCAGCACAGCCCTCTGCAACACCCTCTATGTCAAGGTGAGCCGGTGGCACGCCGCCGGCGAACATGATCTCATTGCACAATCGCTGTCGCGGGCAACGACCTATTCGCTCATCGTTGCGATTCCAATGGTCGCCGGCGGGATACTCCTCGGGAAACCGTTACTGTATTTCCTCTACGGGGCATCGTTCGCCACCGGGGCCGCAGCGCTTGTCATCATCATCACTGCACGGATATTCCAGTCCGTGTACCAGCTTTATTCCATTTACCTGATGGCAACGGATCATGCCCATATGGCATTCTATGGCATCGGCACGGGAATCACGGTAAACATCATCCTGTCCCTCATCCTCGTGCCTGCCCTCGGCCTCACCGGGGCGGCCATCGCATCGCTTGCAAACGTGCTGATCTGCATCCTTGTCGGGAGGCATTTCCTCAGAAAGATTGTGCCGGTCGCCATCGAGCGATCACCGGTTATCCATATCGTCGCGGCGTCCGCAATCATGACCATCGTCCTCGTCATTGCAGGTCTGGTCCCGGTTCAGGAGAGTGCCTTTACCACGGGAGCCCGGGTAATCCTCGGGGCGGGAGTGTACTTTATCGTGCTGCTCACCATGGACAAGCCCCTCCGCGACGATGCATTCAGAACACTGAAGATCCAGTGGCTCCCACAATAACCAGGGGGAATACCATTCCACATGAACCAGACATGCAGGCCTGCTGAAACCACAAGGAACCGGACCGGCCCGGGAACCGGGAGATCAAACCCGGGCAGAGATGCCTGCGCCGGGCTCATGAACGGGGCGGGACCATGATCCTTCTCCTCATCGCCGACGGCCGCAGCATCCACACCCAGCGCTGGGCAGAATACTTCGCAGGTCGGGGGCACGAAATCCATCTTGTAACCTACGACCCGATGAACCGGATCATCCCGGGCGTCTCTGAACACGTTCTCTCCTCCCGCTGGAATAACCTCTACCTTGCATTCATACCACGCCATATCGCGGTAAAACGCCTGGTCAAGCAGATCCGGCCTGATCTCATTCACGCCCATTTCATCGCCAAGTACGGTTTTCACCTGCCCGGTCTCGCACGATGTCCTACGGTAGTATCAGCATGGGGAGACGATATCCTCATCCTGCCAAAAAAAAGCTGCCTGATTGCATGGTATACCGGAGTGGTGATGCGGGGAGCCGATCTCATATATGCAGTTTCGGAGAATATCCGGGAGCATATCCTTGATGACTTTGCGATACCGACAGACAAAGTGCGTTACCTCCCATTCGGGATCGACACGGATCTATTCTCTCCGCAGCCTCCAGCCCACACTACGGAATCCCCAACCATCGAGATATTCTCGAACCGGGGGTTCTTTCCCGTTTACGACAACGATACCCTGATCCGGGGATTCGACCTGGCGTACCGGAAAAACCCGGCGCTCCGGCTCACCCTCAAGGGCGATGGACCGCTAGAGCAGTCTGCCCGGGATCTTGTCGCTTCGCTCGGGCTGTCCGGTGTTGTCACGTTTCGCGGTAAGACCGCATACACTGATGTCCCACTCGATTATCGCAGGGCAGACATCTTTCTCACAACATCAATTTCCGACGGTACACCAGTTTCCATTCTCGAAGCCATGGCAAGCGGTATACCGTGTGTGGCAACCTCAGTCGGGGGGATTCCGGAATGGATTGCGTCAGGAACAACAGGACTCCTGATCCCGCCGCGTTCACCGGAAGCAGTCGCCGAAGCGATCCTCACGCTCGCGGCTGATCCGTCTCTCCGCTCCCGCATGGGCTCAGCTGCACGGGAAGTTGTTGTCAGAAAAGGCCAATGGAAATCCCTCATGGATCAGGCAGAGAAAGATTATCTGGCCCTCATCGAAACATATAGACAGGACAGACCATGACGTGGAAGGGCAAACGGGTACTGGTTACCGGCGCCGGCGGCTTCATCGGCAGCCACCTGGTTGACGACCTGCTGAAGCGGGGCGCCGATGTCACGGCATTCGTGCATTACAATGCAAGAAACAACTGGGGCATGCTCGAGGGCCGGTTCTCGGATGCAACAAAAAACCTGACGGTCATTTCCGGCGACGTGACGGACGCCTTTTTTGTGAAAAAGGCCGTTGCAGAGAAAGAGTACGTCTTCCACCTTGCTGCGCTTATCGGCATTCCGTACTCGTACGTTGCCCCGGAATCCTATGTCAATACCAATATCAAAGGGACCCTCAATGTCATGCAGGCGTGCATCGATCACGAGGTGACCCGGGTCGTCCATACGTCCACGAGCGAGACCTACGGTACGGCCATTTATACGCCCATTGACGAGAAGCACCCGCTCCAGGGCCAGTCGCCATACTCGGCGAGCAAGATCGGGGCCGATAAGATTGCAGAATCGTTTTACTGCTCTTTCGGGCTCCCGGTCACGACTATCCGGCCGTTCAACACGTTCGGCCCACGGCAGTCCACCCGTGCCGTCATCCCGACAATCATCACCCAGGCGTTGAGCGGCAATACCGTGAAACTGGGATCGCTCACGCCCGTCAGGGATCTTACCTTTGTTGCCGACACGGTGAGTGGTTTCATCAAATTCGCGGAGAGCAAAAAGACGGTTGGTAAAACTGTCAATACCGGTTCAGGCCGTGGCGTCACTATCGGTGAACTTGCCGAGATCATCATCAGCCAGGTGAATCCCAAAGCAAAGATCGTCTGCGAGGAAAAGCGGGTCCGGCCCGGCAAGAGCGAGGTCATGGAGCTTCTCTGCGACAACCGGCTTGCGCTTGAACTGGCTGGCTGGGAGCCCGAGTACACGCTTGAGGAAGGGCTTGCAGAGACCATTGCCTGGATGAAGGAGAACATGGCGCTCTACAAGCCAGGAACCTACACGGTGTGATATCATGCAGGCCATCATTCTCGCAGGCGGAAAAGGGCGTCGGCTCCTCCCGTACACGACAGTCCTGCCCAAACCCCTGATGCCAATCGGGGACTACTCAATCCTCGAGGTAATCCTCCGCCAGCTGAAGCATGCCGGGTTCAAAAAGATCACCATATCCACGGGTTACCTTCACGAACTGATCCATGCATATATCAGCAGCACAAAAAACCTCGAACTCGAGATCACGTATTCCCATGAGGAGAAACCGCTTGGTACGATCGGCCCCCTGCGGCTCATGCATGATTTGGAGAGCAATTTCCTTGTCATGAATGGGGATATCCTGACCGACATCGATTATACGAAGCTTATCGAATACCACAAGAAAAACAAGGCAATCGCAACGGTCGCCACCTACCAGCGCGATACCCACATTGACTTCGGTGTGCTGGAAAAGGACGATGCAAACCGGATCGTGGCTTTCCGTGAGAAACCGACCTATCACTTTAACGTCAGCATGGGCGTGTACGTGTTCTCGAAAAAGATTCTCGACTATGTCCCTAATAACGAACCGTTCGGGTTCGACCAGCTGATGTACGCCCTCACGGAGGCAAAAGCGCCGGTCTTCAGCTATCCGCACGAGGGTTACTGGCTCGATATCGGCAGGCCTGACGATTACGCCCGTTCCATCGAGGAGTTCGAGAAATACAAGGATCGCTTCCTTCCATGAAAGTCCTTGTTACGGGAGCAGCCGGCTTTTCCGGCCAGCGGATGATGGAAGTTCTCTCTCACCAGGGGGGCATCACGCCAGTCGGGTTCATCCGCCAGGAGACACCAGAAACAATACAGAATCCCGTTGTTTTTAAAAACGCTGATCTGCTGGAAAAAGATCGATTGAACACGGTAATATCAGAAATATCCCCCGATGCAGTTCTCCACCTGGCCGGGCTGACTCACGGCACTCAGGAGGCTCTGCACGCAACCAATGTAAAGGGTACCGATAATCTGCTGGAGGCTGTCCTCGCAGCAAATCCCGGCTGCCGTATCCTTGTCATCAGTTCTTCGGCAGTATACGGATATGCCGGTGAATCCCCCATTTCTGAGACTGCCCCGATCAGGCCCGTTTCGGAATACGGAAGGAGCAAGGCGGAACAGGAAACAATCTCCCTTCATTATGCCGGAGAGGGTGCTGCCGTCGCCATTGCGCGGCCATTCAACCTTGCCGGGCCGGGCCAGACCGATGCTTTTATCTGCGGCAGGATCGTGAACCAGATTGTTGAGATCGAGCGCGGGGAACGGGAGTCCCTGGAACTATGGGAGATCTCCTCTTCACGCGATCTCATCGATGTCCGTGATGCCGTGAGGGGATACTGGGCACTCGTATCGCACGAGGAATATTCCCAAAAATGCTCAGGCGAATCATTCAACCTGGGATCCGGGAATGCTTACCGTATCTCGACAATCATCAACACTATCGAAAAAATTACAGGAGAACACTACCCGATCCGCCTGCCGGAGACGCCTCCTGACATTGCGATCCCCACCCAGCAGAGCAATAATTCACGCATCACTACCCTGACAGGATGGAAACCGGTAATACCGCTTGCCGATACGCTCCGGGACATGCTGGAAGCTGCCCGGAAAAAGAAGGGATAGAATCAGATTATTCCCATATCGGTGAGCCGTGCCGGCAGATACGTCTTCGTAACAAAGTCCAGCCCACGTGCAGCAAATGCCTGCTGTTCTGACTTGAGTCCCATCTCGATCTGTAAATTGATCTGCTTCTTCCAGTAGTCCGTTGCAAACCGGGGATCGGTCAGTTCGGATCGTAACGCTTCCACATCCTTCTCCGTCAGTTTATCGGACGGCAGGTTATAATCCCGGATATCACTTGGCTGAAGACCGAGGAACTGGGCTTTCGGCGTCGCAAGCAGTTCAGACATGTGGGCACTCTTGATCGCACCGTACGCAACCGATGCAAAAATCCGGTAGGACCACGGGTCACCATCAGTGAAGACGAGAACGGGAAGGTTCCAGGTACTGCTTATCTTGTTGAGCATCCGCCGGGTCGAACGCGCCGGCTGACCTTTCAGGTGAACCAGGATTGCATTATGCTGCTCGTCAAATCCGTTCTCGATCAGACGATCATACATACCACCAGTCTCTATGGCAATCACGAACTTGGCATCGTGATCGACAAACTCGATATTTTCCACATTGTTCGGGATAGTATAGCCTGCCTGCCCCACATCGTCCTGGCAGTGAAGGGTTTTCATCCCACGCCGGGTCTCTTCCCGGATCCGCATAGGGCCATAGATCGACGCCCCGTTCTCTTCTGGATGGAGGTGGAAACCTTCACGCGGCACTTCCGAGATGATCTCAAGATCTTCGATTAAGAAGTTGCTCTCGTCCTGCGCCCCGAACTTCGCCCGCTTCCAACCCTCGGAGATGTAATACATTTCCCTGAGTGTTGAGGACCGGTTCTCGATGAGCTGCTGCTTGATGAACCCGATCACATACGCCATCTTGAGGAGATGCGTGGCGCTCTTTGCCGAGGCCGCAGTCCGGGTGCTCTCCTTGTCCCCGTACTTCCAGACCTCGCTTGCATCATCGTACTCGATATTGTACTTGGTCCTTGTCGGCAGCGAAATCGACGGGATCTCCCCGCCTTTCATCTGGTCGTACCAGTTGCTTGCGATCTGGAGCAGCGCCTTCATCGACTTCTTGTCCAGTTCCTCTTTAGACATCGAGATCCACCACCATCTTCTTAGCGTCTTCTATACCCCGAATATCGAGAATCCCGCCGCCCTTACCGGTATAGGAAACGCGCCAGGCTTCCTGCGGCTGAAGAGTCGCTTTCCAGACCTTCGTGAACTGCCCGTCCATCTCGCTCACGAAATCCGGTTTCGGGTCTGCATCCCTTGCATCGTCAGCTGAAATATCATAGACCGAGATCTCCCCGTCATTGCCAGTGTAGTTGCTGATCTCAATGATAACCTTCCCGTCACGGGTCGCTTTCTTTGCGATCAGCTTGCGCATGAGCCGACCTTCAATCGGCGTCGTATCGACCACAGGCTTTTCTACGATCTCGCTGACTTTTGCTGCGATCTCCGGAATGATAGCACAGACTGCCCGTGCCCGGTCTTCGGCAAATTTGTTCTTGTCCCGCCGGGAAACGAAGAGTTTGAGGTCACGGCCAAGATCCTGCAGGGCAAGAATAATCTCTTTTTCGATCTCCGGAATGCTCGCAATCGCGTCCTTGCTCTCGCTTGTGAACGCAACATTTGTGGAGGCGACGTGGACAAGAATAAGGATCGGCCCCGTCGGGAGTCCCTGCTGCGATATGTTGTATGACTTCCAGTTCACGCGGGAGATACAGTCCGTGATCGTACAGGCACCCTGCTGGTACATGAGCGGGACCCGGTTGGCAAACCGGAGGATGATCGCGTTTCCTTCCGCAGGCAGTTTTCCCCCGTACCCGATAGCAGCCTCGACCATGAAGGGGTGGCCGGAGAAAACCGAGCTTGGCCGGGTCCGGGCAGCGACAAAATCCATCTGGAACTCCTTGTCAAGTCCGCGCCGGATCAGTTCCTCGCCAATCGGGGAGAGACACTGGGACGTGGGCGGAGCCGGGACTGCTATTTCCTGCATTGCGGCAAGCAGGTTTTTGAGTTCGTCGGCCGTGAGGGCGTTTGCCTTGCGGGTCTGCTTGAGACCGGCACGGTCGCACATATCCTGCGCGGTCTTCTTGCCGACGCGGCTGAACCCTTCAACAAGGAAATCCCCGAGTTTCTGGTTGCTTGCAGCAGCCATCCGCTTGAGCTGGCCAAACTCGATGCCGTGGGGATGCGGCTGGATGGCAACCGGGCTTGAGATGATCTCCTGGCTCACCCGTTCGAACGTGAAAGCCTCATCATCCAGTTCGACCCGGAACCTCGCGTGGGGATTGACCACTGACGTGTACTTAAGATATTCGAGCAGCTTCTTCTTTGCTGCCATCGTGCTTTTGAACTCGATCTGGACCCTCGTCCCGTGGACGCGATCCCATTCAAACGGCTGCTCGGACAGGATATCGGGTTCGTTCGTCTCAATTTTAATCTGGATCTCGAACCGGTAGGCCGGTTCCTTTGCACCGGTCCGTGAGATGACTATCGTCGGGACACCGCTTGTCAGCTGCGCGTAAAGGACGGCCGCCGATATGCCGATACCCTGCTGGCCACGGGTCTGACGGATCTGGTGGAACCGGGAACCGTACAGGAGTTTCCCGAACACATACGGCACCTGCGCCGGGACAATTCCCGGGCCGTTATCCTCGACAATGATCCGGAAAACGTCGGTACCGACTTTTTTGATGCTGATAAAAATATCCGGAAGTACCTGCGCTTCTTCGCAGGCATCCAGCGCGTTGTCAACCGCCTCTTTTATCGTGGTGATGACCCCGCGGGTGGGGGAATCAAAACCCAGCAGGTGTTTGTTCTTCTCGAAAAATTCCGCGACACTGATACTACGCTGCTGTTTTGCGAGCTCGTCAGCGAGCACCATGCGCGCCCACCTCGGAGATCGCTTCCTCAAGACTCAGGGTCTTCTGTTCGCCGGTATGCAGGTTCTTTAACGTCACGGTACCGGTTTCAGTTTCGCGCTGGCCGATAACCACGGCAAAGTCTGCCGACTTCGAGGCATGGGCAAGCTGGGCACCAAGACCACGTTCCATGAGGTCCATCTCGGCCCGGATGCCGGCCTCCCGCAGGGCCCGGGCAACTTCCAGGGCCCGTGTGCGGCCTTCGGGTGTGCAGACGATCCCTGCCACCGTATCCTTCTTCTGCTGGAGTTCCCCAAGCGAGACCATCACGCGGTCAAAGCCGATGGCGAACCCGCAGGATGCAACATCGTCCCCGCCAAAGAGATGGGCGAGCCGGTACGTGCCTCCGCCAAGGATCTGGTTCTCTGCCCCGAGATTATCCGCAAATGCTTCAAAAACCATCCCGGTATAGTAATCGAGACCCCGGGCGATTCCGAAATTGAGGCTGTACCGGATTCCCGAAGCATCGAGAATTCCCATGGTCTGCTCGATCCGCTCCCTGCCGTTGATCGGGCCTGCGATTTCAAACGCCTCTGCAAGGTCACGGCATTCAATAAGGGTAGTAAGGGAGCCGGCAAGTTCGGGTTTCCCGATACCGTCAAGCGTTGTTGCGAGCCCCTCGAAATCTTTCTTGTCAAGGTGTGCCATGACCCGGCGCTGCTGGCCGGCTTCGAGGTCTTTCAGGAGATTTTTCATAAACGAGAGGTGCCCGACCCTGAGTTCGTACCGGACACCTGTTGCCGTAAGCATATCGGATGCAAGCATGATCGCTTCTGCATCGGCAGGTGCAGTGTCAGCCCCGATCAGCTCGACACCGAACTGCCAGAACTGGCGGTACCGGCCTTTCTGCGGTCGTTCGTACCGGAAACAGTCGGCAAAATAGCACCAGCGCAGCGGTTTTGGCGCAACCTTTGCCTCGTTGACGTACATCCGGATCACGGCAGCCGTGATCTCCGGGCGGAGGGCGAGTTTGCGGCCACCCTTGTCCTCAAAGACGTACATCTCCTCGATAATTCCCTCTCCCGAGCGCATAGTGAAGAGCTCAAGATCCTCAAACTCGGGAGTACAGACTTCGCGGTATCCCCAGCGGCGCGCCACATCCCGCAGGCGCCACTCAACCGCGCGCCGCGATTCCATTTCATCCGGTAAAAAATCCCGGGTTCCTCTCGGTTTCTGGAGCATGATTTTAAAAATCCCTACCTGTACTCGTTGTCGTCCATTATTTCTTATTCGACCGGTTGATCGGAACGCTGCCAAGGAACCGTTCGAATGTACTCTCGTTCTTCCAGATTTTCTCGCGCTCGATCTTTCCCTGGAGATAAAGAGCCGCAAGAATCACACCCAGCCCGAGAAGTTCGAGCAGGGTAAAGGTGAATGCCACCCCAAGTGTTGCAAGCGCCCCGTAGGCAACCCCGTAATATGCAGCCTTCCGGTAACCGGGAAGCCCGGTCCGGAAAAAGATCCGCGCATCACGGAGCCAGAGAAAGATTACCGCCGCCGCGCCAAACATTGAGACATAAACGAGATACGTCATCTGATGAACTAACTTATTATACGCCGGTCCATATCTGTATTATCACGATCATGGTGCCAAATCCTTCGTTACAGGACGTGCTTGCCCGCTATAAGGACGGGAAGATTACGCTTGAGAATGCATCGGAGGAGATCGAAGGTCTCCGGCTCGAGCGGCTGGGAGACTTTGCCTGTATCGACATCGGCCGGTCCGTGCGGTGCGGGATGCCCGAGGTCATCCTTGCCGAAGGAAAGGACACTCCCCACCTCACCGGCATTGCCACAAAAGTTGCAGAAACGGCAGGGCGCTGTATCATTACGCGCGTATCACCCGAACAGGCAACCCAGCTGCGCCAGGCAGCGGAAACCTGCGGACTGATGATCGATTACCGGGAAGCGGGACGGGTCATGGTCATTTCAAAAGAGGCCCGGCCACACCCAACCGGGGGAATCGTTGCAATCATTACCGCAGGTACTTCGGATATCCGGGTCGCAGAAGAAGCAAAGGTCATCGCCGAGGAGATGGGCTGCGAGGTCCGGACGGCTTATGATGTCGGAGCAGCCGGTATCCACCGGCTCTTTCCGGCGCTCAAACCCCTGCTTCCCGCACATGTCTTCATCGTCTGTGCCGGCCGGGAAGGAACCCTCCCCTCGGTCGTTGCAGGCATTGTTGACAAACCGGTCATCGGCGTTCCGGTCAGCACGGGTTACGGCTACATGGGGCAGGGAAGGGCAGCGCTTGCAAGCATGCTCCAGTCATGCTCGGTCATAACGGTCGTCAACATCGATGCCGGGTTCACTGCGGGAGCATCCGCAGCCCGGATCGCAAACCAGGGGGCACATCCATGAAACGGGGATTCTATATCGGGAGGTTCCAGCCCTACCACAACGGGCACCAGTCCGTGCTGGAACACATTGCACAGGAAGTCGACGAGATTATCATCGGGGTCGGCAGCGCCCAGCTCTCGCACCAGATCGATAACCCGTTCACTGCGGGCGAGCGCGTCCTGATGATCACCCGTGCCCTCTCAAAACTCGGATGCCCGTTCTATGTCATTCCAATCGAGGATATCCAGCGCAATGCCCTCTGGGTAGCCCATGTCCGGTCAATGACCCCGCCTTTCGATCTCTGCTACTCTTCAAACCCCCTTGTAGTCCAGCTTTTCAAAGAGGTGGGAGTCGAGGTCCAGTCCCCGAGCATGTATGAGCGGGAGATCCTGAGCGGCACGGAAATCCGGAACCGGATGCTGGCCGGAGAACCATGGAAGAACCTTGTTCCCTCCGAGGTTGTCGACGTCGTCGAAGAGATTGACGGGGTTGGCCGGCTCTGCCAGATTTCAAGGGATGATTAACCAGGTGAGCAGCATGTTCGATGCAATCAAAAATCTCCTCAAACCAAAAGAGAAAAAGACCCTCTTTACGATCAGTTTTAACGATATTCCCGCATGGCTCGATAAGCGCGAGAACGCAGCACGGGTCAGGCTCCGTCAGGATACGACCCCGTCCATGCAGGCAATACGGAACGGTATGTCCCAGCTCCAGCTTATTGTCAACAGCATTGCCGGCGCAGAACATGACGAGGCACTCCACCCCAAGCTCAAGAGCATTGCAAAAAACACCCTCCCCCAGTTCACGAAGGCCATGCACACAAGCCTTGCAAAAGAGATGCCGGAGGATGTGGAAGAATTCTATGCCGCTGCCGCAGAATGCGTCAAGGGCTGCCTCAACAGTTCCCGGGGACAGGGACGGTACCTGCTCACGGTCTTTCCCGAGGAGATGAAGAGCGTCAAGAGCGGTATCGATGCCATCGGCCGCGAAATCAATGCCATGAACACACCTCTTGGCGCCTACCGGAAAGAAGTGAACCTGATCCACGAGGCCCGGTCCCGCCACACGGATATTTCCAGTCTCGAAAGCGATATGAAAAAATCCGTGGACAAGGATAACCGGATCGATGCCCGTATCGCCGAATTCTCCGGCCGACTCGAAACTATCGACAAAGAACTTGCTTCCTTAAATTCACCGGAGCAGATGCAGGATGTCACGGCAAAACGCGAGGCTCTTTCAGAGCTTGAGAAGAAGCGCGACGACATGGCCCGGACCTATGCAGCAATGACGATGACCGCATCCCACGTCCTGCGGAAAGCTGAGAAGATCGCAGCAAAGCAGCACCAGCCCCAGGAGATCGCGAGTATAAAAAATATCATCGGCCTCTTATCCGACCATACCGTACCAGCGGGTGACGATCTCGTTGCTGCCCTCAGCTCAGCCTGCCCGATTACGCAGAGGATGATCGAAAGCGGAGAGATTGTGCTCAAGAACAAGGAAGAGCGTGCCATATTCTCCGACATACCTGCATTCTGCGACAACATCGGCACCGTGTGTGCTGATCTCAGGAAATATGATCATGAATGTGAAAAGGGAGAACAGGAACTTGCAGCCCATCCCCTTATCCAGCGGATCAGTTCACTGAACCGGGAAAAGACCCAGCTCGAAGTGATGGCGGGAAAGGAAAAACAGGCAAAAGAAGATCTCGCACTCTGGAGACAGAAAGCACAGGAAAAGATCCCGGTTCTTGAAAAAGAACTTACGCAAAAAATTGAACAGTTGGTAGGGGAGGCCGTGCAACTTCAGGCTGACAACCGCTCACTGGCCTGAGGGTAAGAGGCCGGTTCTGCAGTTATCATTTATTGCTTTCCAAGGTACCCACGCATCAGATTGCGGGGCTCTTTGGCATCTGTTTCCTTTTTTTAAAGCCATACGGATACCGCAGAGTTTTCCGCATAGCGGGTTTTGCAACCAGGTTCATTCAATCACCGGCTTTTGCGGTGAATGCATTTCCACAAAATCCTCCAGATCGCTCTGGTGATGGGACGAATCGTCCGCCCACCCGTAACAATCGTGGAGCATCTGTGCGATGACGTCTGAAAACGTCATGTTCCCACGCTTAAGCGTGAGAAGCGCCTCATACACGTCGGGATCAATCCGGATAGAACGTCCCTCGCCCGCACGAGGCATAATACCACTTTGTGGTCACGACATATAAATGTTGTGCAGTAAAACGTGTCTGACTTTATATTGATCGGGAAAACCGGCGCTAAACCAGAGAGATCGCGATCCTTTACCTGAAGTAGCTGAGGAATACTACCGGCTAAAAAGAAATGACCGATCGTCCGGCCGTGACCCGGAAAACACAGGACCAATCAGGGTTATTGCAGGATACGGATGAATGAAAATGTCGAGTAATCGGTGAATGCAAACTCCGGCGTCTCGCCATGACATCCACCGACCCGGAAGAGCGTGGGGACATCGAGCGGGACGGTTGCCACCTCAAGCCGGAGGTTGTCATCCGAAGGCACCCAGGGCAGGGGTTTGAAAACGAGCGGCAGCTCCTGTATCCCGCCCGGGGTTTTCCGGCAACAGATATTGGTGTGCTGGTGTCCGCAGACCATATGGGTAAGGTCCCGGGCCTCAAGGGCGTTGAATGCCATCTCGGCCGTGTAATGGTACCCGGAATAGAAATCCCCGGACTGGTGGGAGAGCCGCTGCCAGCATTTCAGCCGGAGGGTCTGGGTTCCGAGATCCAGCGGACCGCCGTGAACATAGAGCACCTTACCGTCAACCCATTCCATGGGCATGGTATCGAAGATCGAGAGAAGCGGAGAATCCCGCAACTGTTCGTGGCGGTACATGCTTGCCGGATCGCTCCCGCTGACGGTAAGGCCGTGGAGGAACGCGTGATCGTGGTTACCGAGAACCGACACAAGCCGGTACTCACTTGCCAGCGTGTGGATCTTTTCCAGCGCCTCTTTGGGGTGATCGCCCCGGTGCACCAGATCGCCAAGGTTAACGAGAAGATCAATCTCGCCAAAACTGCGCCGGAACAAGGGGGTCCGGAGGCAGGTAGCAAGTGCACAAATTGCGCGTGCATCTGCGTGCACGTCGGAAAAGATTACTGCACCCATAACGGTAGACTGATTATTTGCGCTGCTGTGTCATATATATCTCGGATACTCCGGGTTCAATATATGAACAGGATGGAAAGATACGTTCATGTCGGAAGGCCGATAAGATACTACTGAATACCTGATGACATCCCAGCAGACAGGTACGGATCGCATCAAACGCGAACGTGCCCTTACCATTGCCATACCGGTTCTTGCGTTCGGGGGAATCGCGGTTGCCATCCTTCTTGCGGATAACGGAATCATTGCCGATGCCGGCACGTTTGCGTGGGGATGCGTTGCTGCTGCGGTTGCACTCGGGTACCTTGCCTACATCAAACCCAGGCGCGATATTGTCTCGCTCTGCGCCCCGATGTACGCGCTGTTCATTTTCATCATCCCCATGGATTTCATGCCGAACCTGCTGATGCAGTTCCTTTTTGCGGTCAGCATTACGGCGCTTATGATCCGGCTGAACCTGAAGTTCAGCTCATCAGGTACAAACTCAGGAGGATCTGATCCGATGGAACGTTTTCTCAATGAATATCTGGAACGGATAAAAAACCGGTTTGCCGGACTGCCGGAATCAACGGCTCACGAAGTTGCTTCTGCATTTCTCGCGTTCAAGTTCGGGCTCTATAGTAATGCAGTCCGGGAATGCTCGACAACCATCCCGCTCGTACCCGCGACCGAACCGGGCCTGGCATTAAAAAAAGCCCTTGAGATTGTCCGGGCACATGCATCGAGCCTTGAAAACTCGCAGGTGACAACCGATCTCTCCATCGGGTTTACAGGGCAGGAACGCGATTTCATAGCAGTCAGCCTGCCACACGAGACAAATGATGACCCGGCAAACCTCGAACTGGACAATGCGCTCACCCTCCTGTATGCAGTTGCAATCACGACATCCCCGGATGATGAAGAGGCGCTCGGGGAGCATCGCAAGTTTGTAATCCGGCTCCTGACCAGCTACAAGAAAGCGCTTGGAATGGACTGAAATCCTTTTTTATCCAACAATTCACTTTTAAAAGGGGTTGCGGATTGCCAGCGGTACTCAGGGATGGTATGGTATGACCCGCTATTTGATCGATATCCGTATGATGGGTTCAGTGAAGCAGCAGATCAGCAGCCTGAGTACCCAGCTGGCAGATAAATTCAATCTCGGCAAGCAACTGGTTGTACCGCATATCACCCTTGCCGGGCCATTTTCAACAGATAATGAAGAAAAGCTGATCGAAGATTTTACCGGGATATGTACCCGCCAGAAAAAGATTCCGAAATACGAGGTCGGGGGTTACGGATTCTTTGACGATACAAGGGTAGTTTTTGTTACCATCACACCTGATGAGACCCTGAAACAATTCCGCTACGAGCTGTCCCGGGCAATATCCCCGTATTGTACACTGCGGGACTATGATCAGGATTCAGCAGAAGCGTTCCGGTTCCATGCCACGCTTGCCATGAAACTGGACTGGCTCACATTCCGGAGAATAAAATGGTATTTCAGGAACCATGAGCAGGTCGTTTACCGACACCATCCGATCCGGGCTACCCTGCTCCGGAATTCAAAAATTGTCTGTGAATATGATTTTATCCAGGAGCGGATGCTGACCCGGGCGCAGGCGATGAGCAGGGCGACACGTAAGCGGGATTTTGATATTCTTAAGACATGGGACGATGGGGGCTGGGAGTGAAGGGGTTCTTAACAAGGATTGGTCATTAAAGCCCCTGATGTTACCGGGATCAACGATTCGGTAAACACCCGCCTCCCAAAGGGGGGTACCCCCCTCCAACTTTTTCTGAACAGGGGGGGAGGGGGGGGCCCCAGGGGTGGGGGGGAGGGTAGCTACCCCTCCCTTGGTACGAGGGGTGGGTATCCCCCCCCAACTCATTCATGAGAAGGTGCGAGTGCAGGAGCATACCGGTGATAACTCCACACGAAATGATGCAGTACCGGCTGCACAAAAAACAGTGTTACTCATTTTTGAGGTGGGGGAGGGTACCCCCCCTCCCCCCTCCGACTTTTTTTGAGCAGGGGGGGGAGGGGGGTGGGTCCCTGAACAGGAGGGGTGGGTACCCCCCCTGTCTGACAACCTCCCGGACGCATGATTTGACGCGGAGATCCGTCGTGAATGCATCCGGACGGACCCGGAAAACGGGGGCAGGGGGAGGGGGGGTACCCCCTCCATATGACCTTCTTTAGTCACGGCCGCTATCCAATCGCAACCCGGGTGGACACCTTTGCTCGAAACATTCCAGATTCAGGGGCCAGGAAAATGACTGATGTTGGAATTAAAAAAATGAACTTCCGGATAAAGAGATTTGAGGATTCCTTTAATCGGTCTGAACAGCGACAAATGTTGCGGATGAATGGGATTTTGGAACCGGCATCCCATCTTCGATAAGTCCGCGGATATGCATCCCGATTGCCTCATGCATCCGATCTTCTGCTTCCTCCCGGGTCTTCCCGGTTGCGATACAACCGGGGAGATCCGGGGAGTATGCCGAATAGTTTTTTCCTGCTTTTTCAATAACGATAAGGAACCTGTGCATAGTATGATCATTCCTTGAATTGTGCCTGCTTAAAGATGCTGTTCATTGTTCCGGGTGCAAGATCATCAGTAAGATGCCCGGCAATAGTAATCCTGCCGGGTTTTTCCAGGTGCTTATACTGGCGATGACTTCCTTTTGTCACAACGAGGTACCATCCATCTGTTTCGATCATCTTGATAATCTCACGGACTTTCAGGATAGAACCTCCAAATGTCTTAATCTTTCTTGAACGTTTTCGCTCATTATGTTTCTGTGCAGGATGTGCCTACCTGCCTCGCGAAAAAAAAAACACAACCAGAAAAATACCCGAGCCGTATTCGTCCGCGCAAAAAAATGAGAGGGCCCGGTCCTGAAAACCGGCCCGATCAGAGCGAGTCCATGCTGATACCCGCAAAGTCCTGTGCAACTTCCCGGATATCCTTGACACCGAACGCGGTCTGCACCATGCTCAGTTCGAGCTGGTTTGCCGCATCGCACATGTAATCGAGAATGTCAACGGACAACTCTTTCTGGATCTTGCTCTTGCGCAACTGATCAACGAGCGCCGTCATCTTCTCGGGGGGTTCCATGCGGAGTTTTGCAAGGCTCATGACACACATATAAATGCGGGTCAGGTTCCGGTCGGTGCCCGTAATCGTATCAAAGAAATTCCGGATCACCTGTGCCTGAAATATCTCTCCACCCATGAATCCACCTCCTACCTTATTCTTCTTCGGTAAATCCACATATCAAACTGGCCTGATATAAACTTTGTGGGAAAAACAGGATTTCTTTTTCAAAAAAACGGATTAAACGAGAGATTTCGCGCAGGAGCGGCCGGATTGTCTGACAATGAGACGCCGGCCGTCATACTGCGACGGAGCCCCCCGCAGTTACTTGGCCGCACTGACGATCTTGATAATGTCGCCGTTTTTCAGCTCGTGGGTTTCCTTGATCCGCATCTTGGTCCGGGCGTCGACTGCATAGAGGAATCCCTTGCCAATCTCCGTATGCACCTGGTACGCAAGATCGTGCGGGGTCGATCCTTTCTTCATCAGGAATGCATCGGGCAGCACGTCGCCCTGCTTGTTGCAGAAGTGGTTCTCGTCCTCCACCGGGTAGACCACGATCATATCCAGCAGCTCGAAAACCGCACGGTTGATCGCCTGCTGGACTCCCGTCCCGTTGTTCTGCTTCATGACATCCGCAATTTTTGCAAGACCGGCCTTCTGAGGAGCCGACAGGGTCGCTTCGTTCACAACGCTGAATGCTGCATCGCCCGGCAGGTACCGGATCACGTTGGCTGCCACCGCGCCCCGGAGCGCAAGTTCCGAAGCCGCACTCGTGAACGCGACTTTTTCCGCGGCAAGTTTCGTCCGCAGTTCTTCAGGAGCTTCATCGAACTTGTTCCCGACAAGGAGCATCGGCTTTGAGATCTTCACGATCTCCGCGCAGAGCGGGATGAGATCCTCGATCTGGGCATGCACAAGGTCGATCCTGAGTTTGAGTTCTATGTCCCGCACATCCTCCATTGTAATGCCAAGCCCGGTAAAGGTCTCTGCAATACCCTGCTCGATTGCCGCACCTTTTCCCTGCGACTGGCGGCTGATCCGCACCCAGTGCTTGTCAAGGATCCCGTGCACCCACATCGTCATTTCGTAAACGAGGAATTTGACATCAATCGAGGGATCATGGTTACCGACGCCGACCGGGTTTCCTTCGCTGTCCGTCCCGCCGCTCGCATCGATAACATGCAGGATCGCATCCGCCTGCCGGAGATTGTCGAGGAACTGGTTGCCAAGGCCCTTGCCCTTGTGGGCATCGGGAACAAGCCCCGCAACATCGATCAGGTTCACCGCGACAAAACGGTTCCCGTCAACACACTTCGTGCACTTGACATTGAGGCCTTTGCAGGCGCATTCGGTCCGCACGTAGGCGACCCCGAAGTTCGGGTTGATGGTAGTAAACGGGTAGTTGGCGATATCCACGTTCGCCATGGTTGCCGCCTTGAAAAAGGTCGACTTTCCGCAGTTGGGTTTTCCCGCAAGGGCTAAGGTGATCATACTGGTATCCTCATGGTAGGGTCGTATCAGGGATATTCCTGATGATAAAAACTGACAAAGTTTTTCATGCTCGCTTATTAAAATGTACTTATGACGTTCAGTGCCAAAAAGACCTATTATTTTGAGAAGCCGGGCCGGGAAAATACGGCCGATGCCGCCCGGTTCTCGCTGGAACGGGCAAAAGAACTCGGGATAAAGACGGTCGTTGTCGCGAGCACGACCGGGCAGACCGCCGAGGTCTTTGCTGCAACCCTCAGGGGCTCGGGCATCTCGCTTGTCGTGATCACCCATGTAGTCGGGTTCACCAAACCCGGCGAATGGGAGTTCTCGGCCGAAATCGCCGAAAAGTTACGGAAAGAAGGTGTGAAGATCGTCACCGGCACCCATGCCCTCTCCGGCCTGGAACGGGCAATCTCGCGCTCGCCCAAGATTGGCGGTGGATCGCGCACCGAAGCAATTGCCGAAGCCCTGCGCCGCACCGTTGCAATCGGTCTCAAGGTGGCAGTCGAATGCGTGCTGATCGCAGCAGACCAGGGTGCGATCCGGATCGATACTGAGGTCATCGCTGTCGGGGGCACGGCAACCGGTGCTGACACGGTCTGTGTTATCCAGCCTGCCCATACGGCAAACTTCTTCGATCTCCAGGTACGGGAAATTGTTGCTATGCCAAGGAACCGGTAACAATGGCGATTGCACCGTTCAAGGAGGCGCTCTCCCTCCTCACCCGGATGCCGCTGCTCTGGCTGCCGGGACTTGTTGCCGGCCTGCTTGCCGCCGCACTCTGGATACTCCTCAATATTGCCGGCACGTTCTTCACGAGCCGGCTTGTCGTTATCTTCGGCCTTGTCCTTCTCCTCTTCATCACCGGGATGCTTGCCATCATCCGCAACAACAGCGGGGATTTCCGGGAGATGATGACACTCGGTATCCAGTATTATTTCCGGGTCCTGCTTCCCCAGATGGTGATCATATTTACACTCATCCTTGTCTTTGCGATCATGGCAATAACAACAACCCTGATCACGGGAACACCGGACATGGGCCTTCTCTCCGCCCTGACCCTCGGCATCATGATCCCGACCCTCCTCTTCACGTTCTTCTTCGATACGGCGGCAGTCTTTGAAGATAAGAAAGTCTTCGAATCGATCCAGCGCAGCATTATCCTGGTCAACGTGAACGCCATCGAAGTCCTGAAATTCTTTGTCATCAGCGCGGTTGTATCGTTTGCAGTCCTCTTTTCCCTGATGATGGTCTGGGAAGGCACGCTCTACGACAAGCTCGAACCGCTCACGCAGTACAACGAGACCCAGATCCAGTCGTTCACTCCTGACCAGCTTGTTGCGATGATCGGGCCGGACGGCATGTGGATCACCGCAGTCGTCCTCTTCATCGGGTTCTTTGTCCTCGTTCCCGTCCTCTATACCTACAAGGCCTGCTTTTTCAGGACACTTGCAGGAAAAACCATATCCATTACCCAGCAGCCCACCACCGGGGAATACGACAGCAAAGGGCGCTGGTACAAATACTGATTTTTCAAGAACAGTCCCGGAAATCATCCGGGACGAGCCAATAGTTTTTTTTCCCGCGATTCCAACAATGGTCAGGAACAACCGTGGCCCTTGAAATCCTCTCCGATGTACTGGTTGTCTTTGGCATCGCACTTCTTGTCGGCCTGATCTGCAACCGGCTGAAGATTCCACCGCTTGTCGCTTTCATCATTACCGGTATCATTGCCGGCCCATACGCGCTCAGCCTGGTTCACGATACCGACCAGGTCGAGACCCTTGCCGAGATGGGGATCATCCTCCTGCTCTTTACCATCGGCCTTGAATTTTCGTTCTCAAGCCTCTGGAAAATCCGGGTCGTAGCAATCGTGGCCGGCTCGATCCAGGTCGTTTTAACCTTCATCTTCTTCTTTGCCATTGCAACCCTCTTTGGGATGTCGGTTCCCGAATCCATCCTGCTCGGGTGCCTTTTCTCGCTGAGCAGCACGGCAATCGTACTCAAGATCCTTCACCAGAAAGGCGAGGTGGAATCCCCGCACGGCAGTATCATCCTTGGCATCCTCATTTTCCAGGATCTCATCGCGATCCCCATGATGATGGCTATCCCGTTCCTTGCTGAGATGACAACCCACATACCCGCAGCGGGAATCGGCGGAGAAACAATTTTTGCTATTATCGCAAAGGATATTTTCCTTGTCCTGATCCTTATCTTTGCTGCCAAGTGGGCCATCCCCTGGCTCCTGCACGAGATCGCAGTCACCAGAAACCAGGAACTCTTCCTCGTCTTTATCATCATTGTCTGTTTCGGGGTCGCCCTGCTGGTATCGTTCTCCGGTATCTCGCTTGCCATCGGGGCGCTGCTTGCCGGCCTGCTGATATCCGGATCGGAGTACAGCCACCAGGCAACAAGTCTTATCCTCCCGTTCCGGGACATTTTCACGAGTTTCTTTTTCATCTCGGTGGGGATGCTGGTCAATATCTGGCTCGTGTTGGACCACATCGTGCCGATCATAATCCTGATCCTCGCAGTGATTCTTGCAAAGTCCCTGATTGCAGGAGCCGCACCCCTCATCATGGGATACCCGATCCGGACTGCTGCAATCACCGGACTTGCCCTTGCGCAGATCGGGGAGTTTTCCCTAATCCTTGCCCAAAGCGGGTTTTCGGCCGGCATAATCCCCGAAGGCAGTTACCAGATGTTTTTGATCATCACCCTGATCACAATGGCAGCAACACCCTTTGTCTTTGCCCTGTCACCCCGAATTGCAGGAAACGTGGACCGGCTCCCGGTTCTTTCACGGCTGAAAGACCGGGAACTTAGCGAAACGGTCCTCCGCCCGGTCCAGCACCGGAACGACCACCTGATTATCATCGGGTTCGGGGTAACGGGAAGGAACCTTGCCCGGGCTGCAAAAGCCGGGGGTATCGATTATACCATTATCGAACTCAACCCGGATTATGTCCGGGCTGAGAGGGAGAAGAGGGAACCCATCATCTTTGGGGATGCCACCTATGAAGCGGTTCTCGACCATGCGGATATACGGACTGCCCGCATTGTCGTCATCTCCATTAACGACCCGGTCGCAACCTGGAAGATTCTTGCAAACTGCCGGAATCTCAACCCGAATATCTGTATTATCGTGAGGACCCGGTACGTGAGCGAAGTTCCCGGGCTGCTGAGCGGCGGAGCCGATGAAGTGGTGGCCGAGGAGTTCGAAACCTCGATTGAGATCTTCACCCGGGTGCTGGACCGGTATTATCTGCCCCACGACCGTATCGACAAATTCATCGGGGATGTGCGGGCGGACGGGTACCGTATGCTTCGCAGCAGGAACGTCCAGTCCGGTACCTTCTGCGACCTTACCCGGCATATCCCGGATATCCACATCCGGGCATTTTCCGTTTCCCCCAATTCACCCCTTGCCGGTACCACCCTCGGAGGATTCAACCTGCGGAAACGGTTCGGGATTCTGGTACTTGCAATCAAGCGGGGGGATGACATCGTAACCAAGCTCAGCGGGGAGACCAAACTCGAACCCGGTGACGAGGCAATCGTGTACGGGACACTTGAGGATATCAACAAGGCAATGCCCCTGTTTGAAGAAGGTACGCTGGGTTGAGCACGCGTATGCCCGGTCAGGACTTGAGATTATACAGATAAAACCCGGGGTGACGGGATCCGGGATAACGGGGCGTGCAGCCCAGGGAATATGGGTATTGAAAATCCGTTACCTGATAATCATACCAGGGACCAGTACTAAAATAAGCCCTGTACGGGCTCCGTTTCTTTGATCCGCTGATCGGGAAGATCCGTAAAACCCCGTAAAACCGTCCTTTTTGATCCCGTTGGAAAAAGTCCGTGGAAATCACGCAGTTTGCTAAAATAACGGTGGAAACGATGCCCATGGTTGGACCCTACAGGCTTTCCGGTGGCGCGGAATTTCCCAGGGTAGTTTTCCCCATCCATGACCCGGAAACGCCTCTATAACGCGAATATGAGGGCCGTAATTCCCGGGACCGGTTTTTGATCAGAGCGGGAACTGGTGAGTCATAACCAGGTACGCAATCATGGCAAAGAGCCCCCCGCCGATCGTTGCCAGCAGGTTGGTGCCGGCATTGCCAAGGAAACCCCGGTTCTCGAGCGTTGCACCGACAAGGCTGTCGATGTTGGTCCCGACAAAACCTGCAGCCGTACAGATGACCATCATTTCAGGAGTGATGACATTGAGCAGCAATGCGATCAGGGATATGACAAATCCTCCCAGCAGCGCCACGGATTCCCCGACAAGGGTCACCCCGCCGTTGGTGCCGATGGGGACTTTTTTGAGGGTTGTTATCAGGTAGGGTACCCCGCCGGTTACCCCAATCTCGCTTGCAAGGGTATCCGCAGCAGCAGTTGCCACGCAGCCGACATACATCACGATAAAGACCGGCTCCAGAAAGACGCCATAAAGAACTGCTGCTGCTGCTGCCACGATCCCGTTTGCAAAGACATTCCGGTATCCCCGTGCCCCGCTCTGGCCCTGCTCGACCCCGATCCGCTTCTTGTACTCAAACTTGTATTTCGTTGCAGCCGATCCGAGGATGAAAAACGCGATCATGATGATGAACCATTTCGCATCGGCAAAAACAAGGAGGATGATCCCGACCAGCGCAGCAGAGAAGAGCCCGGAGAGGTCGGCGGTTTTGGACCGGTAGGCGAAGTACCCGAACGCGAACGCGACAATGACGGCAGTGACCACCATCAGCATGTCGGCCTGGTAATTGAGTTCGCGGATGAGCCACATCGTCATTGCAATACCAAGAGCTTCGATGACAAGCGAATCCTCGTACTTGAGAAGAATGGTCTTTAAGAGGACGGCAGCGATAATCCCGAAAATAACCGTCAGGATAAAATTCTGGCCGAGATACGCCATGACCAGCAGCCCGGCCCATGCCGTGGAAATAATATAATACAGATACGTGTTGAGATCGTCGGCAGCGGTCTGGAATACCAGTTCACCGAGCACGATCATTGCAAGCGTGCAGGAAAAGACAAAGAGCGGGAGAAGACCGACACCATAGAGCGCGGCAATCGCACAAAACGAGTAAGAGAGATATTTGGTACCAAAGACACGCCACAGGATAAGCGCACAGAGAATGACACCAAGCGCCATCATCCAGGCATGCTCTACGTACGGGGCAAGGAGGATAGCACCGCCGACAAGCGCTGCTGCATACCCGAGCCCGGGTTGCTTAACCATTTTATTATCATTTGTCGCGCATGCAAAAAGAGTTTTGATTGTACCCTGGATGATCCCCGGCCGTTCGGGGCGGAAATTTCCATAATTCAACAAAACGGATACGATGGATATATTTTATGAAAAAACCAATCATCTGCGGAATGGTACCCTCTGATCAACTGCCGAAAAACTATGATTTTGCCGAAGTGGAGGCGCGCTGGAGGAAGACCTGGCGCGACGAGGACCACTATTTTGACAACAACTCCGACAAACCACAGTTTGTCATCGATACCCCGCCGCCGTACCCGACCGGCAACTTCCATATCGGCAATGCATTAAACTGGTGCTATATCGACTTTTTTGCCCGGTATAAGCGTATGAAAGGGTTCAACGTGATGTTCCCGCAAGGATGGGACTGCCACGGGCTTCCCACCGAGGTCAAGGTCGAAGAACTCAATCATATCACCAAGAACGATGTATCCCGCGAAGAGTTCCGGCGGATGTGCCGCGAGCTCACCATAAAGAATATCGAAGCGATGCGCCTGACGCTTCGCAAGATGGCGTTCTCGACCGACTGGTCCCACGAGTACATCACGATGATGCCGCAATATTACGGCAAAACCCAGCTCTCGTTCCTGCGGATGCTTGCCTCCGGCTACATCTACCAGAGCGAGCACCCGGTCAACTACTGCACCCGCTGCGAGACGGCGATTGCATTTGCCGAGGTCTCGTACGAGGACCGCGAAACTCTGTTGAACTACTTCGATTTCGATGGCGTGGAGATCGCAACCACCCGGCCGGAACTTCTTGCAGCCTGCGTGGCAGTCGCGGTGCACCCGGAAGACAAGCGGTACGACAGCCTGGAAGGCAAAACCATGAAAGTCCCGCTCTTCGGCCACGATGTCCCGGTCATCCGCGACGAGGCTGTCGATCCGTCATTCGGGTCCGGCGCGGTGATGATCTGTACATTCGGGGACAAGCAGGATGTCCACTGGTGGAAACAGCACAACCTTGATCTGCGCAAAGCAATCGATCGTCGCGGCAGGATGACCGATATTGCCGGCAAGTACAAGGGTCTCAACACCACGGAATGCAGGACTGCGATCCTTGCTGACATGAAGGCGCAGAATATCCTCAAACGGCAGGAGAAACTCGCCCAGAGGGTCGGTACCTGCTGGCGCTGCAAGACCCCGATCGAGATTCTTTCCGAACGTCAGTGGTTTGTCAAGATCAAGCCGGACGAAATCCAGGATGCGGCCCACCAGATCACCTGGTATCCCGAACACATGCTGCGCCGGATGGAGAACTGGGTCGACCAGATGGAATGGGACTGGTGCATCTCCCGCCAGCGGATCTTTGCAACCCCGATCCCGATCTGGTTCTGTGCGAAATGCGGCGAGATGATCACACCGGACGAGAAAGATCTGCCGGTCGATCCGACACTTGTCAAGCCCAGCCACCCCTGCCCGAAATGCCAGGGCACCGAGTTTGTTGCTGAAGAGGACGTGCTGGATACCTGGATGGACTCGTCCATCTCGGTCCTCAACATCACCGGCTGGAACGGTACCGGTGCCCCGAAGATCTTCCCGGCGCAGATCCGGCCGCAGGGCCACGATATTATCCGGACCTGGGCGTTCTACTCGATCCTCAGATCGGTTGCCCTGACCGGGAAAAAGCCATGGGACGAGATCCTTGTCAACGGCATGGTGCTCGGGGAAGACGGGTTCAAGATGAGCAAGAGCCGGGGCAATATCATCGTTCCAGAGGAGATCCTTGAAAAATATGGTGCCGATGCCCTGCGGCAATGGGGTGCGATGGGAGCCGCAACCGGTTCCGATATCATGTTCAACTGGAACGATGTGGTTGCGGCATCCCGATTCCAGACCAAGATGTGGAATATCGCAAAGTTCGCCCTTATCCAACTGGAAAAGGACGGGTATGACAAGGATGCCCCGGTCACCGCGCTTGCCGACCGATGGCTCCTTGTCCGGCTCTCGGATACGATCCAGCAGGTCAGCGATGCCCTGGAACGGTACCAGTTCGATGACGCACTCAAGGCAATCCGCGAGTTTGCCTGGGACGTGCTTGCCGACAACTATATCGAACTCGTAAAAGGCCGGCTCTACAAGACGGACGATTCCCGGAAGAGCGCCTGTCTCGTGCTCGATACGGCATTTGACGCCCTCTGCCGTATGCTCGCCCCGTTCACCCCTTACTTTGCCGAAGAGTGCTATTCATACTTCCGTGGCGAGAGCGTCCATAAGCAGCCATGGGTATCCTTCACGTACGATGACGATGCAGCCCGCGTCGAAGGAGACCTGCTCGTCAAAGTCGTTGCAGAAGTGCGGAAATACAAGCACGATGCCGGCCTTGCACTCAATGCCCCCCTGGGGAAAGTCACGATCTATGCCCCGCACACGGTTAACGATGAAGGCGATACCGGCCGCACGCTCAATGCCGATGTGCACTGGAGGACCGATGCGGCAAAACTCGACCGGGTGATCACCGATATCGACTTCAACAGGGCCGTTGTCGGGCCGACGTTCCGGAAACAGGCGCAGGCATTTATGACTGCAATAAAAGCGCTTTCACCGGCAGAACTTGCCAACCCGCCAAAGACAATCAGTCTCGATGGGGCGGATGTTGCAGTTCCCGACAATGCCTTTACCCCGAAATATTCCTACATGGAAGAGGGATCGCAGGTCGACGTGATCACGGTCGGCGATGTAATCGTGACGATTGCAAAACAGTAAAATTCAAAAAATCTTTTTTGTTTGATTACCGGGTTTCCCGGGTTGTATCTGTACGGGATGCCGGTTCGCACTATCCAGGAGTCGGAGTAATTACCTTAACCGGGGCGCAACGAATCAAACCGTCAATACAACCTGAAAAAAAATTAGCGTTTCCGGCCATGTTTTGCTGATTGCAATACCTGCCTTATCGCCCCATCGACAAACTTTACGATCTCTTCCCGGTCTTTTGTTGCATCCACAATGACAAACCGTTCCGGCTCTGCCTTTGCATATGCGAGGTAATTCGCCTGGACTTTTTCAAGAATTTCGCGTCGCTCGAAATGTTCCCGTCCGTTTTTCTGCGAGAGACGTTCGAGCGCCACATCCACCGGGAGGATAAAGAGGAAGGTCTTATCCGGTGTGATCGACCAGCCGTCGTGCATCGAACGCAGCCATCCCTCCGGGTCCGGGATGATGCCGTGCAGGGTCACGGACTGGTAGGCGAACCGGCTGTCACTGTACCGGTCGGAGATAACCAGTTTTCCCTCGACAAGAGCCGGGCGGACAACGAGCGCAAGGTGGGCTGCATGGTCGGCAACAAAGAGGGTTGCTTCTGCAACCGGATCGGTCTGCTCCGCAATTGCCCGTCGGACTGCTTCCCCGACCCAGGTCGCTCCGGGTTCGCGGGTGAAGACCGGGCCGAGATCAGCGAGGGGTTTTTTCAGGTTTTCATGCAGCGTGCTTTTCCCGCAACCATCGATTCCTTCGAGTGTGATTAACATAGTGTTCCCCTCCGGATCCAGTCGAGCGGGATGATACCGCGATGCAGGGCCGTTGCAACGATAGCACCATCGAACCCGGCATGATTGAGAAGAGTAAGATCCTCAACGTTTGCAACACCTCCACCGTAAAACAATGTACCGGCATATGCATCCCGTAGGTTCTCAAGCAGGATGGGATCAAGGCCGGAACCGGTCCCGACCGCACTGACATTCAGAATGATACAGCCGGAAAAATCCCATTTATTCGCTAAAGCGAGGACGTCCACAGGATCCTTTCCTGAGGGAATGACTTTTCCTTCTTTTATATCGATGCTCAAAAATCCACTGTGATATACCGAAAGATCATTTCCCCCGGTTTCTGTGCCGATAATATTGACAATATGCTCCCCGTCAAGCATATCGGAAGGTGATCGGGCGCCACGGTCAACATAACAGGAGTCAACGAGACGGGCACAGTCGCGGATGATGGCATCGTGCGATCCGGTTCCTTCGATCCGGTCGAGGTCCGCAATATAGATGAATTTCGGCGCGATGGCCTGCACAAACCCGACCGGATCTGCCGTCGGGGAACACCCCCAGTCAAGGGGCTTATAGGTCTCACGGTGACCCGATTTGCCGTGAACGACCAGATTCTGCCGTAAATCCATCGCCAGAACGAGATGCATGAGAGACGCAACCACTATTAGGATAAAAGATCATTAAACTTTATGCAATTGTTGGTCAGCCCCAGCACTATCGACGAGGCAAAACGTTCCGTTGCCGCTGACATCATCGACGTTAAAAAACCGTCAGAAGGATCACTCGGGGCAAATTTCCCCTGGGTAATCCGTGAGATTAAGGCAATCACCCAAAAACCGGTGAGTGCAGCGATCGGGGACTTTGATTACAAACCGGGCGGGGCAGCCCTGACAGCGTACGGTGCTGCCTGCTCCGGGGCTGACTACATCAAGATCGGTCTTGCATTCGATGGAATCGACAAAGCCCGCGACATGATCGGGGCAGTTGTCCGGGCAGTCAAAGACGAATTCCCGAAAAAGTTCGTCGTGATCGCAGCCTATTCCGATTATGAACGCATGCATTCGATCTCTCCTTTCGACATGGCACCGGTCGCGGCCGAATGCGGTGCCGACTATGCCATGGTCGACACGGGAGTCAAGGATCGACAGAGCACCTTTGCGTTCATGAACGAGGAGATCCTCCGCTCGTTTACCGAAAAGAATTCGGATCTCGGCCTGAAAACTGCCCTTGCCGGTGCATTGAAATTTGAAGACCTTGGGGCGTTAAAAAGAATCGACCCGGATATTATCGGTGTGCGGGGTATGGTCTGCGGAGGCGACCGCAATGCCACCATCCGGGAAGACCTGGTTAATTCAGCGCTCGCCATGATCAGGTGACCTATGTACCTTGAAAAACTGGATGTGCCACTTTCGTTAACTTTTGATGATGTCCTGCTGGAACCCCAGGCATCATGGGTAGAACCTTCTGAAACGGATATCCGTTCGAAATTCTCAAAGAACATCTCGGTGAATATCCCCCTCGTTTCGGCAGCAATGGACACCGTGACCGAGGCGACAATGGCAATCGCTCTTGCCCGCATGGGGGGCATAGGGGTCATTCACCGGAACATGACACCCGAGCGCGAACTGCAGGAAGTCATTTTTGTCAAGCAGGCCGAGGAACTTATCGAGCGCGATGTTCTCTATGTCGAAGATACGGCAACGGTCGCGGATGCCGAGCGCCTGATGCACCAGTACAGTATCGGGGGTGTTCCGGTCGTCAGCAAAGGTGCAATCATCGGTATTGTCAGCCGCCGGGATGTACGGGCTATCGTTTCCAAGCGGGGCGATGAGCTCATCACCTCCATCATGACGAAAAAACCGATTGTCGCTGATGAGAGTATCACGGCCGAAAAAGCGCTTGAGATCATGTACACCAACAAGGTCGAACGACTGCCGGTGGTCAGCGATGACGGAAAACTTATCGGTATCATCACGATGCAGGACATCCTGGAAAAGCGCCAGTACCCGACCGCGACCCGGGATGCAAAAGGCAATCTCCGGGTAGCAGCAGCAGTCGGGCCCTTCGACTTTGCCCGGGCAGATCTTCTCGACCAGAACAATGTGGATGCCCTGGTTGTCGACTGCGCCCACGGTCACAATATGAAAGTGGTCCAGGCAGTAAAGGATATCAAGGGCAGTGTGAAGGCCGATGTGATCGCAGGCAACATTGCCACATCAAAAGCCGCAGAAGCACTCCTCGGGGCAGGTGTTGACGGCATCAAGGTAGGTATCGGGCCGGGTTCGATCTGTACCACCCGTATCGTTGCAGGAACCGGGGTTCCCCAGATCACGGCAATTGCGCAGGTGGCAGAAGTTGCCCATCCCGCTGGTATTCCCATCATTGCAGATGGCGGGGTGCGATACAGCGGGGATGTGGCAAAAGCAATCGCAGCCGGTGCCGACACCGTCATGATGGGCAGCATGTTTGCCGGAACTGATGAGGCACCAGGCAAGGTCATCACCATCAAGGGCCGGCGCTACAAGCAGTACCGGGGCATGGGATCTCTCGGGGTCATGAGCAGCGGCCAGTCGAGCGACCGGTATTTCCAGAAGAAGGATATCGGCAGTACCAAGTTTGTTCCCGAAGGTGTTGAAGGAGTCACTCCCTATGTCGGCAGGGTCGGCGAAGTGATCTACCAGATGATCGGCGGCCTGAAATCCGCGATGGGTTATTCCGGAACCGCCAATGTGCAGGAGATGCACACCCGGGCAAAATTTGTCCGTATCACCAATGCCGGGATGACCGAGAGTCACCCGCACAATATCCTCATCACTGACGAAGCACCGAACTACCGGCTCTTCGAATAACCTCTTTTTCATTCAACAGATCTTCATATATAGATCCAGAGATAGTTCTGTATAACGCGATTCCGGATATCTTCGGGCATTATTCCTGATATTCCGGATCGGGAGAAATACGATGTCAGGACTGCCTTACCGCATAATCACGGTACGCAAGCGGCTGCAACCTGCCGGCCGCCATGCGTCTTCATGGAGTGCCCTATGAATGAAGAAGAGATGCTTACGGTTGCCTTTGTCGATGACATCCACACAACCGATTCCCCGCAGGGTCGTGCCATCCAGAGGATAATCGATGGGATAAAGGAGTTTGGCATCCGGGTCGGGGGCGTTGCATCTCCCGAGGATGCCCGGGCTGCCTATGCAATGCTTGCAGAACTCGACTGCATCCTGATCAACTGGAACCTCGGGGGAGATACTCCCGAACGTCACCGGGTGATGGAGAAACTCATTGACGAGATCCGGAACATCAATGAAGACATCCCGATTTTCCTCATGGGCGAGCCGACTGCTGCCCCGCCGGTCAATCTGACGATGAATGTCATGAAGGAGATCAATGAATATGTCTGGGTGATGGAGGATACACCTGAATTCATTGCCGGCCGCATATGCGCAGCGGCACGGCGGTACCGGGAAAAACTCCTGCCCCCCTTCTTTTCCGGCCTGGTAAAATTCTCGCAGGATTACGAGTACTCGTGGCACACCCCGGGTCATGCCGGGGGCACTGCGTTCCGCAAGTCCCCGTCCGGCCGGGCATTCCACCGCTTTTTCGGAGAGCAGCTGCTCAGGTCGGACCTTTCAATCTCGGTCGGGGAACTAGGCTCCCTGCTGGACCATTCCGGGCCGATCGGCGAAGCAGAAAAGTATGCGGCAAAAGTCTTCGGAGCCGATATGACGTACTTTGTGACAAACGGGACGTCAACCGCAAACAAGATCGTTTTCTTTGGCGCCGTGACCCAGGATGACATTGTGCTGGTCGACCGTAACTGCCACAAGTCGGCAGAGCACGCACTGACCATGACCCATTCCATCCCGGTCTACCTTATCCCGACCCGGAACCGGTACGGTATCATCGGCCCGATTCCCCCCGGCCAGATGACCCCTGCTGCGATTCAGGAGAAGATCGCTGCCTGTCCTCTCACGAAGGCTGCCGAAGACCAGAAACCCCGGCATGCGATCGTCACCAACTCCACGTATGACGGGCTCTGTTACCATGCAGCAGAGGTTGAAGAACTGCTCGGTAAGAGTGTCGACAGCATCCACTTCGACGAGGCATGGTATGCCTATGCCCGCTTTAACCCGATCTACCATAACCGGTTTGCAATGCGGCCGGGTGCAAAGAACCCGGACGGCCCGACCGTGTATGCGACCCAGTCCACCCACAAGCTGCTAGCCGCTCTCTCGCAGGCTTCCATGGTCCATATCCGCAACGGGCGCGTGCCGGTCGAGCATGCACGGTTCAACGAGGGATTCATGATGCATACCTCCACGTCCCCGCTCTACACGATCATCGCATCGCTCGATGTATCGTCAAAGATGATGGACGGACCATCGGGCAGGGTCCTGACTACGGAATCCATCGAGGAGGCAATTCGGTTCCGCAGGTCCATGACCCGGATCTCCCGGGAGATCGCCCACGACAAAAAACCCGGCGACTGGTGGTTTGGCATGTGGCAGCCGGACTGGATCGTGGATCCCAAAACCGGCAAAAAGGTCATCTTCTCCGATGCCCACCTCGCAACCCTGCGCGACAATCCTTCCTGCTGGGTACTGCACCCGGGCGATACCTGGCACGGGTTCGAAGGGCTCCCCGATAATTACTGCATGCTCGACCCGATCAAGGTCACCATCCTGACCCCGGGCATGAAAGAAGACGGCTCGCTCGGCGACCACGGGATCCCGGCCGCTGTCGTGGTCAAGTTCCTTGACACACGGGGTATCATCAACGAGAAGTCCGGGGATTACAATATCCTCTTCCTCTTCTCGGTGGGTATCACGAAAGGCAAATGGGGAACCCTGATCACGGAACTCTTCGAGTTCAAACGCCTCTACGATGAAAAAACCCCGCTCGAAGAAGTCTTCCCGGACCTGACCACGGCATACCCGGAGCGGTACAAAGGAAAAACACTCCCGGATCTCGCCGACGAGATGCATGCCTGCATGAAAGAGAGCAACCAGTGCGGGCTCCTGCAGCAGGCATTCTCCATCCTGCCCGAGCCGGTCATCACCTACTCAAAGGCTTACCGGAAACTCGTACGCAACGAAGTCGAGCATATCCCGGTCGCAGAGATGGGCGGAAGAATTGCCGCAACCGGTATTGTCCCGTACCCGCCCGGCATCCCCCTGCTGCTGCCGGGAGAGCGGGCCGGAAAACTGGATGAGCCGATCCTCCAGTACCTGCTTGCCCTGCAGGAGTTCGATGCCCGCTTCCCGGGCTTCAGCCACGACACTCACGGGGTTGAAATCATCAACGGGACGTACATGATGTACGCCATAAAGGAGGACAAAACATGAGCGAACCAGAAACGGCAGTAGCACGGCCGATGCCCAAAAAGATACTGGGCGTCTTTGCCCTTGCGATGATCAACGTCGCAGCCGTCCTGTCCATCAGGAATTTTCCCTCGATGGCCGAGTACGGGTGGTCGAGTATCGGATGGTACATCATCGGAACCATTCTCTTCCTGATCCCCATCTCGCTTGCCGGTGCAGAACTGGCAACCGGCTGGCCGGAAGGCGGGGGTGTCTATACATGGGTCAAGGCCGCGTTCGGGGAGAAAGGTGGGTTTACCGCCCTCTTCTGCGAATGGTCCAACAACCTTGTCTGGTTCCCGACGGTTCTTTCGTTCATTGCATCCACGCTCGCGTTCGCCCTCACTCCGGCCCTGGCAAACAGCCCGTTTTACATGTTCAGCGTGATGATGATCGCATTCTGGGGAACAACCGCTATTGCGTACTTCGGCCCGGAAGTTTCAACAAAATTCGGGAATGTCGGGGTCATCCTCGGCAGCATCATTCCGGCAATCCTGATCATCATCTTCGGGATCTGGTGGACCGTCTCGGGTGCAGCGCTTGTTCTCCCGCCGTTCTCGTTCGATGCAATGGTACCGGCAATCAGCCTTGCCACCCTGCCGTTCTTCTCGACTATCATCCTGCTCTTTGCCGGCATGGAGATGGCAGGATTCCATGCCCTTGAAACGAAAAATCCCCAGAAGGATTACCCGGTAGCCATGGCGTTTTCTGCTATCATCATCTTCTTCTGCACGGTCTTTGCCACCCTCGCAATAGCCTTTGTGATACCGGCAAGCAAACTCAACCTCGCCTCAGGTGTGATGCAGGCAATCCAGTACTTCTTCGATGCCACCGGCCTTGTATGGCTGGTCGGGCCCATGGCAGTCCTGATAACCATCGGCGGGGTCGTGTCGCTTGCAGCATGGTTGATCGGCCCGGCAAAAGGTCTCGGGATTGTTGCCGAAGAGGGTAACATGCCCCCGGTCTTTGACCAGACCAACAAGTACGGGGCACCGGTTGCAATCCTCGTAACGCAGGCGCTGATCGGCTCGTTCATCTCGCTGCTGTATGTCTTTTTGCCCTCGGTCAACCAGGCTTACTGGATCCTCTCGGCAATGACCACCGAACTGCTCTGTATCGTGTACTTCTTCGTCTTTGCTGCCCTGATCAAGCTCCGGTATACCCAGCCGGATACCCCGCGCCCGTTTAAAATTCCAGGAGGCATGGCAGGAGTCTGGCTTGTCGGAGGACTCGGCCTTTTTGGAGTCATCTTTGCATTCGTCGTCGGTCTCATGCCGCCGGCCTTCTTCTCAAGCATTCCCGTGTATGTCGGTGCCGTGCTGCTTGGAACCTTCCTGCTTGCAGTCCCTCCCATGATCTTCCTGAAATTCCGGAAGCCGGAATGGTGCAAAACCGGCGCCATGAAAAAATAATTTTTTTTTACTCCGGGTCAGGAACAAGAGCCCGGTAGAGATCGGTAACTGCCGTGAGGGTTTTATATCCCTTATCCGTGATGATGTAATCTCCCCGCTCGTGACGCTGGAGGATCATTCCGGAATCGTTTAATTTTTTGATATGGAAAAGCAGGTTTCCGCCACGGAGGCCGGTGAGAGCAACCAGATCAGAGAAGGTCCGTGTCTGCGTATACAGGGCTTTGAGGATCTGGAACCGCTGGACGTTGGCAACCGGGTCGACAATCTCCTTCACAATAACCTCCTCGGGCATAGCAGAGATCGCCCCACCGGTCTCCCGGGTTTTTTCATAGATCCCAAGCGACTGCATCATATCGACCTGTTTTTCAAAGAGCCGGTGGACTTCCAGAAAGCAGGTATCGCACCGGTCGGACGGTCCTTTTTCCCGCAGGGACTTCATCTGGTCCCGGTAGGATTCGATAAGGTCGGCAGACACCCGGTCGTCCCTGATATGCCGCGCAGTTGTCTGCAGGAAATCCATAAAGACCAGATAACATTTCTCCCGCATCGCACAATCCCCGGCCATATGCGCCGACAGGTCAGTCTTTGCAGTCTCGACCTGGTGGTTTGAAAAGAGGCCGGCATAATTGGTCTTCAAATCGCCCAGTACCGCATCGACATGCTGCTGGTTGGCCCGTTCAATGAACCGTTTCAGTTCCCCGCGAAGCCCGGTAATCTCCGCCTTGAGCTCCCGCATTTCAACGAGTGATCCGAGTGCTGCTCCCATGTAAATTCTCCCTGCGATATGTTCTTGTCAACCGATATCAGGTAACGGGTCATTTTTCTGTACCTGGCACCTTTGTATATTTTAATAACGCTCAAGTATATATTTTTAACATTGCCATCATTGTCCGGTGAATGAAATGCCCACATGGAAGTACACGGACACGAAGGTGTCAAAAACAAAGGCTGAAGAATCGCTCAAATCGATCAAGAGTGCATGTTTCGGGTGCGGAACCCACAATGCAGACTGTGCCATCGCAAAGGCCGCAGGCGAGGTCTCGGACCTGCTCGGATGCGAGTCCCTTTCAGTGAAAGACCAGATCCATTCGCAGATTTCCGGGGCCCTCAAAGATGCAAAATTCCCGGTCAGGACCCCCAACGATCTCATCGCTGCATTCCCAAACGGCGCTGAAACAACCTGCCGGGTCGGGGACCTGAAGATGACGGCTGGAGAAGCTGGAAAACTTCTCAGGGCAACAGATTTCCCGTTCAAAAACGCAAAAGCCGTTGCCGATGTCATTGTAGAACGGGCAGGACTCTGAAAGAAATCCCCCTTCTTCTTTTTTTGCACGTCCCGGTTCCAGAACCTTCTTCGTATTGTATCCAGCGCACTTGTATACCAATGAATTTTATAACCTCAATATTTATGATGCACCACCACCCATCATTGAAAGAGACTGAGGGGCGATGGGAATAATTCACGGATTCATGACAACCAGGGGAACCGGGATACATCTCCTTTCAGAAAAATCACGGGAACATGCTGGCACAAGGTGGTAAACCGCGAGAACAGGATCGGGCAGCGGTCTTTGGTTTTATGACGCTGTCGGGAATGTTCCCGAAAAAAAAACGGATCCTCATTATAGCTATGATCATCTTCACACTCTGCCCGTTAACCGCGGCATCGGACGATACCCGCCTGCTCATCAGCGTGACGGATGCAAAGACCGGACAGGCACTGGAGGGGGCAATGATCTATCTTGACGGGGGATATCGCGGCGTAACAACAACAGGGGATAGTGCCGGGTCCCTTGCATTGTCTGATATACCGGATGGGAAACACACGGTCCGGGTCACCATGACCGGTTATCTTGAAACGACCAAACGAATCGTTTACCCGGATACAAAAGATGTGGCCGTAACCCTTAACAGGGAAGCACTGGTCAGCCTGATGCAAAGCGCGGACCCGGACCGGGCAATCAACGTGGTCTTTTACCCATCGGGAACCGGTTACAACTGCACGGACGGCACAAAGTTCCCGATAACGACCTACACTTCAAGCGAGGAAAAATTCCGGCACGATGTTCTTGTAACAATCAATAATACCTATTTAAACCTCGATAAGATAACCGACAAGGCAAACCCGCTCCCGTCGGATTACAAGGACCGGTTCAATTTCTATTATTATTACGATCCGTCTGCACCTGCTGACGCATTCTCCGGTTGTGCCGGCACGATTCCGGACCAGTACTGGGATGACGTCACGTTCAGTGACATCACGGTTGTTCTCTACCCCACCTATTACGGAATCTACACGGGCAGTGCCTGCCAGCCGACCGGCTGTTTCCAGTCACAGGGAACAGGCCAGAACCAGATGAAAGCCCCGGCCGACCGGGCAGCATTGTTTACCCATGAGACGGGCCATGCAGTCTTCGGCCTGCTCGATACCTACTGCGGGGATACGTACTATTATGAGAATGATCCGTATCCCAATGTCTGGTCATCGGAAAGTTCCTGCATGGATGATGCCCGGGCCGGTAACCGCGACCCGGCACAGTGCCGGCAGATCGAAAAGATGACAAAGAATTCCATAACCTGTTCAAAGGAATTCTGGCGATGGGATCCTTCGCCTGATATCATGGAGTACGGGTATTCCGGAAAGTTCGGGCCGGCATCGACGCAGCGTATCGAGTACGTTCTTGCCCAGGCAGGAAGTGGTAATCCATGAGATGGAATGCTGCAATCATCGGAATTCTCTGCATCGCCACACTGGTCTGTGCAGGAGCATCGGCAGCCCAGGTCCAGCCGATACCGGATTATGACAAGATCCTCAAAATCAACCTGGCTTATCACGATGGCAGTTATTCGATGGTTTCAAACGAGGTCCAGTACGGCAAAGCACCGCACCTCAGCATCCAGTCCGGAGTTCTCCGGGGAGTTATCCTGGATTCGGCAGGAACTGAGCTGACCTCATTCTCGCTCCGGGAGCCCGGCGCAGCACTCGGGGATATCGTCGGATCAGAAGACGGGGAGATCCTTATCGGGTATACGGAACCTGCGTCAGGAGCAAATCTTGTTGTTACCCTGCCGTACCTGCCGGGCATGCAGACGTTCAACATTCTCGATACCCGTACCGGGGCCCTTGCTGCATCGGTCGATCTCACACCGGGCATCACGGCATTCTGTGCCGATTACCCCGCAGACCCGGATTGTATGAACTTCCTCTCTACCGCACGAGCCGCACCTGCACCTGCGTTTGATATGTCACTTGTGTTTGCAACAGTCTTTTCTGCCGCTGTGATCCTGGCAGCGGTCTTCACGATTACAACAATCAGGTCGCAGAGAAAAGCCGCACCTCTTGCCCCGGTCCCGTCAAAGCCGGAACGGCAGTCGGTTCTTATCGTCGACGATGATCCCGACATAGCGCATCTCATCAATGTCTTCCTGGACCGGAAAGGATACGAAACACTCATTGCATCAAGCGGACCGGAATGCCTTGATACATTAAAGACGAAAAAGCCGGATGTTATCCTGCTCGATGTCATGATGGAGCCGATGGACGGGTGGCAGACCCTCGAACAAATCAAGAAGAATCCCGATACGAAGGGCATCCCGGTCCTCATGCTGACCGGCAAGATGCTCACGGCTGCCGAAGCAAAACAGTTCCAGATCTGCATCGATGATTACATCATGAAACCATTCCAGCAGGCAGACCTGTACGAAGCCATCGGCCAGGTGCTCGAACGGAAGAAGAAGGTTAAGGAAACACTGCTCCTTGCCAGGCAGGCCGGCGTACAGAAGGAAAAAGTCTGTGAACTTGCAACGATGTCACGACGGGTATCGGTCAACAAGAAGATCCTCAATATTCTAAGCCAGGGTCACCCGGTGCCGGCACCCAGCGGGGAGTTGTCGCAGGATACGGAAGTCATCCGCCAGATCGGGATGAAGGCAAAAGCCCATGAAGAACGGCTTGAACAATTAAAAAGCGAGATACGCCCCGCATTCAATAAAAAAGGACTCCAGTTCCCCCAGTGGTAACCGGGCCGGGATGATCGGGGATAAAAAAATCAGGCCTGGTTATACGCGATAATCTGCGTAACCTGACCGCTGGATTCGTTGGAAACAAATGCCGGGTATTCATTGTTGTCCAGCCGGATGAAATAGGCGGGTTCCTGGTTTTCGACCCGCGGGTTGAGAATAATCTTGAAATCCTTTTTCGTATAATTTGCCCCGCCCATGCCGCCGACATCGAGAACATACTCGTCCTTATCCGGGTACCGGACAATCACCCGGACCGAATCGAAAATCCCGGATGTAATCCTCACCAGCCCATTCAGCTGGTATATGGTCTGGGATGTCGGGTCATACCTGAATCCTTCCGATTCGATCCGGGCAACCTCCCAGGTCGGAACCGGGGTAATCTCCGCTTGCATGGCGGTGACTTCCGGGGTCGGAGCCGGGGCATCGGCAATCAGCTGGCGAAGATATTGTTCAAGATCCTGGTGGGAGAATTCACGATCATTTCGCCGGAATTCAATGATCGTTCCCAGTGATTCCCATTTGAGGGTATCGAGCTCGCTGTCGTAATGGAAATACTTCTTCGTTGTTTCGTCATCATAAGACCAGACAACGAAATTTCCTTTTCCGGTTGAAGTCAGCGTCCCGTTCCGGATCGAATAATTGGTGACATATTCAAACGTGCCATCATTGTAGATGTTCAGTTTCATTTGTGCCACATCTTTCCCGATCGGGGTATGGATATCAAAAGGTACTCCCCCGTCAATGCGGGCAACGTACCCGTTCCATGTGCCTGCGGAAGGTTCCCGGACGCCGGGCATTGCCGGAGTCGTGCATCCGGCAGCCAGGACCATCACAGAGACAAATACGATAAGGAGAAAGAGTGCGGATATTTTTTCAGAAACCATACCTTGTTCACCATTGAAGCGTTTCAATATGTTTTTCTAGGGATGCATGCGACACCCGCCTGTAAAAAAGAATCAGAATTCAAATCAGGCAGTCTCGATCTTATCATCTTCCTGCAGACCGAGTACCTTGATTGAATCTTCCCGCATCCTGAATTTCTGGATCTTCCCGGTCACGCTCATCGGGAAATCATCGACAAAGAGCACGTACTTCGGAATCTTGAAGTGGGCGATCTTCCCCTTGCAGAAATCCTTGACTTCGTGCTCGGTCAGGGTCTGGTTCGGCTTGACCTTCACCCATGCACAGAGTTCTTCCCCGTACTTCTTGTCCGGCACACCGACCACGTAGACATCAGCAATCCGTTCGTTATGGTGAAGGAACTCTTCGATTTCACGGGGATAGATATTCTCGCCGCCCCGGATCACCATGTCTTTTAACCGGCCGACAATCTTGAAGTACCCTTCCTCGTCCATCGTCCCGAGATCCCCGGTGTGGTTCCAGTGGTTGGAATCAAGCGTCGCATGGGTTGCTGAAGGATTGTTATAATAACACTTCATGACGCAGTAGCCCCGGGCGCAGATTTCCCCGATCTCGCCGTGGGGAACGATCCTGCCGGTATTCGGGTCGATAATCTTGAGCTCGGTGTGGGGGAACGCCCGCCCGATAGTTGAGACACGCCGCTCGACCGGGTCGACCGTTGTCGTCATCGTGACACCGGGCGAGGTCTCGGTCTGGCCGTACACGATAACGATCTCGCTCATGTGCATTTTCGTGTTGACCTGTTTCATGACCTCAACCGGGCAGGGTGAGCCGGCCATGATGCCGGTGCGGAGCGACCGGAGATCATACTTCTCGAAGTTCGCGTGCGTGAGTTCCGCGATGAACATGGTGGGAACACCGTGGACTGCGGTGCAGCGTTCTTTTTCTATGGTTTTCAGGACCTCTTCGGCATCGAAGGTCGGGGCAGGGATGACCATCGTCGAGCCATGGGTCATGCAGGCGAGGTTTGAGAGAACCATGCCGAAACAGTGATAGAACGGTACCGGTATACAGAGCCGGTCTTTTTCCGTAAAGCCCATGCCTTCGCCAATGATGTAACCGTTGTTGAGGACACCGTGGTGGGTGAGAACAACGCCTTTTGGGAATCCCGTTGTCCCGCTCGTGTACTGGATATTGATCGCATCATCGAAACTCAGGAGTTCCCCGCGTTCGATTAACTCATCGTTGGTGATCTCGTCCGCCCGCTTGAGGAAGTCCCCCCAGGTATACATGCCATTGTAGGGGATGTCGCCAAGGAAGATGGCATTTTTTAAGAACGGAAACTTCTCACTTGAGATCCGCCCGGGTTTTGCTTCGTAAGCTTCGGGACATGCCTCGTAGAACATACCGACATAATCCGAGGTCTTGAACCGGCCCTGGATGATGAGGGTCTGGATCTCGGACTGCTTGAGGGCATACTCGAGTTCGTAGGTCCTGTATGCGGGATTGAGGTTGACCATGATCGCGCCCATTTTCGCGGTTGCGAACTGGACGATGATCCACTCGGCATGGTTCATTGCCCAGATGCCGACCCGGTCGCCTTTTTCGACCCCAAGCCCGATAAGGGCCCGGGCAACACGGTTTACCTCTTCGAGGAATTGCCGGTAGGTGAGCCGGACATTCTGGTGGACCGATACGATCGCCTCGTTATCCGGGTATTTTGCCGCGATACTGTTGACCATCTCACCGATAGTCATTCCCAGCAGGGGAACTGCCGACGTTCCGCATGTATAACTGCCCTCGACCATTGCTAAAACGTGGGTCAGCAGACAATATATGGGTAATGATTTCATGCGGCGACTTGTTGCGGGGCAGCGATCCCGGGCAAAACGCGGAGGCCGGGGATGGATCCGATGGACTCCCGGGTGGGGAATAACAAAATCCTTAAGTTTATGCAACACGATTTTATTGGGTCAGCCGGAAATTCTGCCGGAGTTGACGCACGGGGTTGTGGCCTAGCCCGGAATGGCGACGGGCTCCAGCGGTCTTTGCGTTCTCGTGCTCGCAGATGATGAACAATGGGTCTGCTGACTTAATTGAATGATGACCCGTTGGAGCACTGATGCATGTCGGAGAGACCCGTCGATCGTGAGTTCAAATCTCACCAACCCCACATTTTCTCTTAAGCGCTTTTTTCTCGTCTTAATTTTCTTTAACCGGTCCTGATCTCCGGTACATAAGCCAGCCCCCCGCAAGTGAAAAGCCGTCAAATAATGCACTCACCAGCATCACGACAGGGAAAATAAAGATGAGTGCACCTGTAACAAATACCAACCGGGGCATGAGACCCGGTTCCAGGTACGGGATGTACTGGTTCGTGAAGGATTCGGCCATGATCAGGTTGCATGCCACAAATACACCAAGGAACCCAGCGCAATAAGGAACAAGTAATCCCCGACCGGCATGTGGTTTCTCCTGACAGATCGTCTCTGACACAGCACCGGCGATCACCAGCAGGGCCGGCGCGATGAAAAATACCAGGGTACAAACCAGTGAGCCCCCTTTCAATCCAGAGGGGAGAGCAGGTTCAAGATAGGTCGTAGCCGCAGAGGATCGAGTACAGGATGCCAAACAGAATTCCCGGGATAAAAATGGCAGAGCGCAGGGACGGGCTGAATGCGGCAATTTCATAATTCCGGTATCTGCGTGTCACACTACAATAATGGATCCCCGGATACAAGCAGTCCGGTCACAGGATCGTTCCAATTCCGGAAAAACCGATAGCGCCCGATCCTTTATTTTCCCCGGCACGCAACCACTCATCCATGCAAGCAGAACTCCACCTCGTTGATGCCTTCACCAGCTCCCCGTTCCGCGGGAACGTTGCCGGCGTCTGTATACCAGACGGGCCGGCCGATGCGGGATGGATGCAGCAGGTGGCAGCCGAGCTGAAGCATTCGGAGACCGCGTTCCTCTTCCCGGCAGGAGAGAACTGGAACCTTCGGTGGTTTACTCCTGAAAAGGAGATTGAGTTGTGCGGCCATGCAACACTCGCTGCCGCATTCATACTCTGGTCCACCGGCCGCGTCCCCGGGGACAAAGCGATTGTCTTTGAGACGCTCTCCGGTAACCTGACCGCCCGGCAGGACGGGGAATGGATCAGCATGGATTTTCCGGCGGAGCCGGCCGCTACCTCCATGCCGGTGCCCGGTCTCGGACGGGCACTCGGGGTCGAGCCGGTGTATACCGGACGGAACCGGTTCGATATCCTGGTAGAACTGCCCCTCGCTGACGATGTCTGTAGTCTTGAACCCGACATGGAAGCCCTCTCTGTTATCCATGCCCGGGGTTTCATTGTCACAGCAGCCTCAGACCTCCCGCACTTTGATTTTGTCTCCCGGTTCTTTGCGCCATCCGCGGGCATACCGGAAGATCCGGTCACCGGCTCAGCCCACTGCTGCCTTGCGCCATACTGGGGAGAGAAACTGAAAAAATCAGAGATGACCGGGTTCCAGTGCTCAGCCCGGGGTGGATCGGTCCGGATGACACTCGCAGGCGACCGCGTCATCCTTGAAGGCCATGCGGTCCATGTCTTCTCGGGAAAACTCTTCATCTGAATAAAACGCGGATGAAAAAATTTACTTTATTTTCGCTGCCGCATTATTTTACCAGTTGCCAGGCACTTTAAAATCTGCCGGTGCTTCCGCGCTGTGACCCAGCGGGCATAGGACACGTTCCGGGCACGTGTCCTGGAATACAAAGATGAACCCTGCTCCATACGGTATATTCTGTCTTACGAGGAATTGCGGGCAGGACCGGGGGATCCGCTCCCACATTGGGGGATGATCCTTTTTTCCTGAAAGACATTTAAAAAAAGCCGGCTGTTGATAAATTTATCATAGGTTGGGGTTCCATAATAACAACAGATACGGAGAGTTCCATGTATTTAGTCGGAGAAGCACTCATAGGAGATGGCGCGGAACTTGCGCACATCGACCTGCTGATGGGGGATAAAGAAGGCCCGATCGGCTCAGCGTTTGCAAACGCGATCTCACAACTTTCATCCGGGCACACCCCGCTCCTTGCGGTCGTACGCCCGAACCTGCTGACCAAGCCAGCAACGATTGTCATCCCGAAGGTTACCTTAAAGGACATGTCCCAGGTCAACGAGATGTTCGGCCCGGTACAGGCAGCGGTTGCAAAAGCAGTTGCGGACTGTGTTGAAGAGGGCGTTTTTTCAGGTGTCGATATCGAAGCGACCGTCATCATGGTCTCCGCGTTCGTCCACCCGGATGCAAAGGACTACAACAAGATCTACCGGTACAACTACGGTGCAACCAAGTTGTCCATCAACCGTGCCCTGGACAAGTTCCCGGATGCAAAGACGCTCGTGTACGAAAAAGACCGTGCAGCCCACGGTATCATGGGATTCAAGGTCACCCGGCTCTGGGATGCTCCCTACCTCCAGGTCGCAATGGACCTCGTGGATATGGGCAAAGTCGCCCAGGTGTTAAAGGAAGTACCGGAGAACGACCACGTTATTATCGAGGCAGGAACCCCGCTGATCAAGAAGTTCGGCCTCGGCGTCATCGGCGAGATCCGCAAGCTGCGCCCGAATGCGTTCATCATCGCGGACATGAAGATTCTCGACACCGGTAACCTCGAAGCCCGCATGGCAGCCGATGCAACCGCCGATGCTGTTGTTGTCTCCGGTCTTGCACCGACCTCGACCATCGAGAAAGCAATCTCTGAAGCCCGGAAGGTCGGGATCTACTCAATCGTGGATATGCTCAACGTGCAGAGCCCGGCAAAGCTCATTGAGAAGCTGAAAGTCAAGCCGGACATCGTGGAACTCCACCGTGCAATCGACACCGAAGAGACCGCCCATGCCTGGGGAGACATCCCGGCGATCAAGAAAGCAGCAGGCGGCAAGCTGCTCGTTGCAACGGCCGGTGGTATCCGGGTCGATGTCGTGAAGGATGCACTCAAGGCAGGCGCTGATATCCTTGTTGTCGGCCGTGCAATCACTGCATCGAAAGACATCGAGCATGCAGCAGAAGAATTCCTCGACCAGCTGAACCGGGAAGAGATTGACCAGTTCAGGGTCATGACTGACTTTTAAAGTCGGTCGGAATATCTTTTTTTAGAGAATTTTTTTATTATTCACGGGTTCCAATAATGCATAAGAATCGGGGATTTCCATACAACCATCTAAAATCATTGAAGAGAAAACTCCGTATGGTATGAAAGGTGTCGTAATTGGAGATGGCGACATGCAGGTTGAGCCTGTTGCTGATCTTATCTCTGCGTCCCGGTTCCATAACGAGACGTTTGACCCGGGAAGCGGCGATTATACCAAAGAACGAAAACAATGGCTTGAGAAGGATCCGGATAATTATCTTGCGGCGGTTATTGCTCACGGGAAGAAAAAATCCCGCTCGTGATTATTTTTTAATCTCCCAAAACACAATGCTCATTTCATGGTTTTTCCCATTGGTTTAAAAATGAACATTATGAACCAAAAATGATCCCTTCACCTCCCTCAATCCCACTTTTCCCCTGCCCGACCCCCTTCACCCCAGAGTAGCTGACACATCAGGATACCGCAGGAAAAGCCAGGGTTCACTTGTTAAAAGAGGTAATTCCTGGTGCAAAACCCACCATCTTATTCACGTACCAAGTATCGCAGGAAAAAGAGGGTTTGAAAAACCCGGATAGGAAATTGCGATCTCTCCCACCGCCAGGAAGATCATAATCAATACAAACCGGGCGTGCGGCGATCTTTTCTGAGGGGTGCGGCCCTCATGTATCAGTCCCTGTACCATCAGTCACAGATTATTTCACAGTCTAACAGGCATTGGTAGTAGTTCTCATCCAGAATATAATTGCAATGAGACAGGCAGGTTTCACATTTTTCCCGCGTATTCGAATTTGCGGGATTTGCGGGAGGATGTTCAGACAATGCCTTCTGCTGCGGCAGGTCAATACCATAATAATGCACCCCGGCAACAAGCGATCCGGCAATTGACAGGAAGACCATCAACAGGACGAGCCGGGCAAGCGGCGTTTTTTCCGTTTCCGACATTTTTAAAACCCCTTTACAAAACGATTGATAATACCAGATTCATCTGGCGGGTATATATCGACTACGAAATTGAACTCCCCGTAACGCCTCTGTTTACTTTATCCCTGCCCAAATCCGTAAAAAATGGAGACTGGCTCCTGATGGATACCAGTCACAAATAATACAATCATAAAATTCTTTATTGAAGAAAATCTTTTCTGTCTCCCGACCATTCAAACGGAAAAACCTGTCTGGCCATACGTACGGTTCATACCGGAGCAGTCCATGATCCGGGCCAACGCATCAGGTATTACCCGCAGGGTTACTTAACTCTCCAGAACAACTGTTACGGGTATGAGTACGGAGATCCCCTGGGACGAGTCCCGGAAGGAATGGAAACCGGTCGACATGACCGTCACATACAACGGAGACGGGGCATTCACCGCCACAACAGCATCCGGTGAGATTGCATTCCCGATGGAGGCGCCCGTCGGCATGGGCGGGCACGGGAAATTCGCCAACCCCATCCAGTACCTGGTCGGGTCGCTCGGTGGCTGCGTGGGTGTGAAGATCCTCCTTGCCCTCTCGGATAATGGCATCGTTCCCGAAGAGATGACAATTGGGATCCACGGAACGCGTGTTAAAACGATGCCCGCATTTTTTGATCATGTCCACCTGACCGTTACCCTCCGGGCCGATGCCGATGATGCGATGGTAACCACTATCATCGAACAGACCCTTACCCGTCTCTGCCCGATTGCCGCAATGTTTGGAGAAGTCGGTAAAGTGACCGCAGAACACCATATTATTCACTAGTACGTCCGGATTCCGACCACACAGCCACATCCCCGCTAACCCAGCCCCGCCACCCCCGGATCATCATCCACCATCCCGGATAAAAACCAACCAAACTATACCCGGGGATTTCCCGGTACCGGTCCCAGGTACTTTTTTACAGGCCTGCTGATAGCCAGGAACAGTACCTGGACAACAATCGCGTTGGTGATTGCAGCCACGGTGACACGGAAGAGGAAACTTCCCGTGAATGCCGGCTGGGCAGCCATAAGACCGGGTGAGAGATAAAGAACTACCAGCAGGTACACAAGGCCGCTTGCGATCGTGGCAGCGAACGCTGCACCAAACGGGGCACCTGTCCGGACCCTGCCTGCCAGGTATGCAAAGGCAAAGAAACAGACAACAATTCCCACGGGTTCGCTCACGAGGTTGACGAACGCCATGAACCCCGCTGTCGTGAAAATCTGGCCGCCAAGAAGTGTTGCAACATGAACGGGATTGGAGAGGATGTTGAGGATCCCGGAAAAAAGCCCAATCCCGAGGACTTCTGCAAGATGCAATGAGACCAGCATCACAACAAGACAATACGCAACAATAACGAACTCGATACCGGCGGGGATGGATAGGGATTCTGCAACAACCGGATAACCATAATTCAGGATCGCTCCGATTACGAGGAACGCAGCGGTAACCAGTGTCTCATTTTTATTCATAATCCCTTTTCCTTACGATCATTCCGGACTACGGACGTTTAATAAAACCGGTTTTGTTGTAAGTATCTGAACCATAACAGCCGGATAATTTTCCTGGTGCTCTTTTCCCCGCACCTACACTTTTCCCCTGCCCGACCCCCACAGGATGAAACGTACTTTACTGACGTAAATACAACCTTTTTTTCCAAAGCCGGTGGGGGGTCGGATGGGGGAATTTTGTTAACCACACTGCTGCAAACCTGCTGGATCCCGCGACCCGCACGATCCTTCACACCCGGTCTGCCAGCACATATCAACGTCGTAAGTTCCATGCGCAGATGAGCAATATCCCGTGCGGAAATTCACATACTTTCTAAAAAATAGTCAGGGTCAGCGAATACCACTTTTCCCCCATCCGACCCCCACGCGTTGGTTTGACTCACCACTCTCTACCACATCATCCAACAGGAAGAGGTTGTTGTACCCGGCCAAATGCCCCCTGCTCACCTGCCACGGTTACCGGACATGTACAGAAAAAAATACCCGGAACAATACCCAAAATGGACACAGGCCTGGTATATTGTCGCTGTTTGTCCATCAGGTACGGAGATACGTGTCCCGGCAGCGCTTCTGGCAGTCCTCGTCAGTCGGGTTCCGGGTACCGTACGGGGTGGTGTAGTACATGACATTTGTGGATACACACCCACCGCTACACCGGGCATACTCTTCATTCGCCTTCTGCTCTGGAAGATCTACAACACCATAGTGTATCCCGGCAATGAAACTGCCGGCGATTGCAAGGCAGATCATGAACAGTACAAGCCGGGTAAGTGGCGGAATTTCTTTTGACATGCAACAACTCTGTTTGTATAAATGGGAGAGGGGGGGTTAACACGGGCACATCATGGTGCAGGAGTCCCGAATCCGCTACTTCGCACCGGTACCGGCACATATCATCCCGGCATCCGGATACACAAGGTAGAAAGAACTGAAGTTGATTGGTTCATGCCTGCGGGCAGGGTCGGGTTCGTCAAGTGTGCTAACTTATGTGAACCCGTCCTTTCCACTTTTCAGATCAACAATTGTACTATAAATTTTATTTGATTCGAATTATTAGATATAATTCGATGCACCTTCGGTATTTAAGGCATGGAATATGCGTCCCGGGACCGTGTCAGATCTGCATGTCACAGATCACATAACGGATGCCCCTGTCCGGATAGGTGACAATGATCTGGAGATGGACAGGGACAGTCTCATTACCTGACACATCTCTGCCTTGGAGGGTGACTGATGCTTTCCTCTGGAATGGGAGCCCTTCCGGGGGGTTGATAACAGCATCAAGACCCGATCCCATAATTATCGACTGGTTACTGACATCATTTTCATCAAGGAAAATTTCCACGGACGGGACCAAATCATTTTTTATCCTTGAATCCGGTTGCATGACGATACTGATGGAATCAGGGCCGGTGCGGGTTGCATCCACGCTATCGGTAATGGGGACGAAACACCCGAGCTCTTCTGCAACGGATCCCGGATTCCCGAGGTATAGCAGAACCGGCGGGACAATCAGGACAGCGAGGAGTAAAAACCTGTAGGAATGCAGTTGTCTCGTAATAGCGGATATATTTTGGATCTTCCAATCTTCCGGTGCGAATCCGCATCGGGGTTCAGAGAAATATGCGCCGAGGCCCTGTATGAACGCCGATGATATGAGGATTCCTGTCACTAGAATTGGCGAATCGGAAAAATCTGCTGAGTCCAATCAGTGTTTTGAACGCAACCAGCGCTGTGAACACAAGCGCTGTACAAATCCCGGACACCATTCCGATAATCAGCGCCCGTGAATTTTTTCCGGTACAGAACAAGCACTCTGAAAAAAACCTAGGAGAGCGAATATGTGTGCAAACAGTACGATTACCTGGGAAGAAACTGATCCCATATCCCCTGCAGGAGAAAATACGCTGTTGCTGAACAGACACCGCCAAAGCTGCCCCAGATGATTATTGCTGGCATCCGTTTCAGTAATTGCGTATACTCACTACTGGCTTCCATGCGTACCACCAGAGAAATTAAAAGTATAGATCGCGGTGTATCCAAGTCGTGCTTCTATCCGTAATGAAGACTTGGATGTGAGGAGGCGTTGTTTCATTAGCAACCACATCCTTGCCCTGTAATATCATAAAATCTCCATCCTGCCGTCCCAGTCCTTCACGGGGAGTGATCGTAACATCAAGTCCCGATTTTTTTATCATTGCCTGATTGCTAACATCGTTTCCATTCAAGAGAATTCTGAACGAGTTTTGGGATCCGCACTTCGAGCTGCCCGCCTTAAGGCTTACGCGGAGGGAATCCGGGCTGATACGTGCTACTGTAACATTGTCGGGAGGCTTCCCCATACCGCATTGATGACCGGGCTCACACGTATCACCGCCAGGACACGCGAAGTAATCAGTGGTATCAACGGGGAGTACAAGGAGACCCAGGGGAAGAATAAGGAGAAGCACAAGCAAAGCCACGAAGAAAAACCAGTGATGGTATCTCCTGCAGGCAATGGCTGGATGAGTGGTGGGATCAGGATCCTGTCCGGACCTCTGACGGGATTCCTGGTACCATGCACCGAGAGCCTGCGGGATCGTTGAGATAAGGAGGTAAACTCCCAGAATTATGATAAATGTCCCTGCCATGTCGAAGGGATGATTGACCCAGGAAAAACCCTGTGGGGATACCTCAACCAGAATGGTTGCGACAAGGGCACTACAGGTTCCGGATACCAATCCGGCCCGGATCGGGTCCAACACCGTTTTTCTGCCGATACAGAACAGGTCCGCTGCAACCATACCTAAGGTGAATGAAAGAATGATGAGCGTTCCAAATTTCCAGAACGGATATACCGGGCTTACGATTCCAGAATAACAGGAAATGTATACAATCTCCTCCATTCCCCGTATGTAAAAACAAGCAGCTGCAAAACACAAGCCCCCAAAACAACCCCAGAGGATTATTGCAGGAAGCGATGCCCGCATACATGTATGATTAGAAAAGAAGCCCATGTTTCACCAAAAAATTAGTTGAAGGGGTTTGTTGATAATACCTTTCCGGAAATCGCATCGATAATGACAGATCCTCCATGGGTAATACTATCCTTGTCATACTCAGCAGTTGTTACCATCCAGACAAGTTTCTGGCTGTCACCGGAAGGCACAACAAACAGTTGTGACTGGGTTTCTGCTGCGGATCCCATATTGAAGGCACGCTCACCAGTTTTTTGTGCGTCGGTCTGTGAAACTTTCGGTGTGGTATCAACAAGCAGGTCACGATCGGTGCCGTGATAGTACATTGTGTTGTCTTCAGGGAAGTATGAGATCGAGACAGCGGACAGGGTATATGCATCCCCGGATTTCGCGTTCCAAGAAAACACGTATTCTTTGCCCATATCGCCATGATCAATAACCCGTGATTCGACAAGCGTCATCTTTTTATCAGCAAAATCCGGGTAGTGCTTTTCAGCAAAGGATTCTGCAACATTCTCCATACCCAAAAGATCATTTCCGGCAATGGAATCTTCCAATCCGGCCTGTATTATTGCCGTCTCGACCCGGCCTGTTTTTACATTGATGTTGTAAACGTTCCCGGTCTGGGTAGCAACCTGGTATACATTCCCAACATATGTTTTCATCATGGTGATATGATCAATCGCGTCAACTGGGGATCCCGCGAACTTCTGGATGTTTTCCTTTACTAAAGCCATGACAGCTCCATTGGAGAGAAGTGCGTCCTGGTCCACATTGTCAGTCGCCATTGCGGCAGCTGAACACACTAAGATTAACGACAGCCCGATTACAATCCCGAACAGTTTTGAAAGATTTAATTTTTCCATCTTTTTTCACCTCCGCTATCTAGGATCCTGCCCTTGCCGGGTCGATTGTCATGGTGCAGGAGTCCCGAATCCCGGAACAGTCACCTTCGGTATAGCCGGGCCTGTTCAGACAGGAATAGTAATCGATATCTCATGCACCCGTACAGGTGATGCAGGCCTGCGCATAGGTATCCGAACATGTATTCCGGCAGCCCGAGTCTGCTACTTCGCACCGGTACCGGCACATATCATCCCGGCATCCGGATACACAGGTAGAAAGAACTGAAATACAGCTATCCAGACAATCGGATTTCAGGTTGTTTTCCGGCATCTGGACGTTCTGCTGCTGTGGCAGGTCCACTGCATAGTAATGGGTTCCGGCAACAATGCTGCCAGCGATCGACAGGCACATCATAACCAGTACAAGCTGCCCAAGCGGGGATTTTTCCGGTTTTTAATCATAGCGATCTCTCACCCAGGGGAACATACATTCTTCTCCACGGGGTTACTGGCAGGCTTCGTACTCCCGGTAACACTCTGTCATGCACTCTGCAGATATGCATTCACTCATACACAACTGTGCCGAGATTTCACAGGGCGTAACAGTCCCTTCCGAGTTTACCGGAACATTCACAGTCTTCTGCTGAGGCAGATCCACCGTAAAATAGTGTGCCCCGGCAATGAAACTGCCGGCGACTGCAAGGCAGATCATGAACAGTACGAGACGGGTAAGCGGCGATTGTGCGGGTTGTTGGGGGGTCAAGGAAATCATCCTTTGCGAATCACGCGTTGGTTTTTTTGTTTGCGGGAATGTTATTTAAAGACCGCGAAGTCGGAAAAAACGGGATGGAAAAATTCCACCAGTACCGGCCTGTAAGTTCCAACAGGGATCTCACTCCCGCCACCATTTCTCAAAAAGGAGGGTATACCTCAGGAAAAGACCGGTATCGGAATCATCGCCATGTGACTTTCAGAGCATCACGTTTTGGGATCCACCGGAACCGGAATTTTGGGTAACCAGCCAGCATTGCACACCGGGACCTGTGCCCCTGGGGAAGATGAAGTGCCCGGGCCACTTCCGGTGAAGCATCAGCTGCGATTTGTACAAATCCCGCCCAGCACGTGCCCAGTCCGAATGACGGCGCAACAAGGTCAAGATGCGTCATGGCGATCACCGAGTCGATAAATGCATTCGGGTTATCTTCCCGGCCATGGGCGATTACGAGACCGGGTGCATTATGGCAAACGGGATCTGCTCCACGGTCCCATGCATCAATAACCATCGGAAGAATGGGTGCCAGCGGATGGCCCGGCTGATGCTTCACCACATCACGGCCCCAGTCAATAATCGCGCCGGCAAGATAGTGAATATCGGCCGGGTCTCTCATGACCAGCCAGTGGACAGGCTGCCCGTTCATTCCTGTCGGCGCGTACCGGATGATCTCAAGCATCCGCCGGAGGGTTTCTTCCGGTACCAGCTCATCGGTATAATCGCGTATTGAGCGGCGCATCATCAGGTGTTGGCCGATCTGAACAGGAGTGACAGGATTATTTTCTGTATCGCCGTGTACTTGTCCGGCGCCCGGATAATTCACGGTGATCGCCCCTTCCGGGCAGACCGCCTCACAGTGCCCGCAGTGGCAGCAGGTGGGAATTCGCAGAGGATCAACGGTAGGTTTTTTAGTAGATCCGTCTGTTTTCAGAATAAAATACGGGCAGACTTCAATACAGGTTTTACATCCTGAACAGAGCGTGGAATTAATCAAAATATCAGTCATGGTTCAAACCTCTTTTGTCACTGATTATTACCGGTTTTTTAGAAATCCGGCAGACCGGTTTTATAGTGGGAGAATAATGATTGGCCACAAAATTTTAAAAATAAAGTAGTACAAGGAAATATTTATACTATAAAAAAATGTACTAATGGAGAAATTGAGCTAAAAATGGATACTGAACCCACATCAGTCCACGTTTACATTTCTGTAATTGGAGGAAAATGGAAACCGGAGATTCTCTGGTATCTTAAGGATGGACCCCTTCGGTTTGGGGAGCTCCAGCGAAGTGTTTCGGGAATTTCCCAGGTCACTCTGACGAAAAATCTCCGCGAACTTGAATCCGATGGAATTATAATCCGGACCGTTTATCCAGAAATCCCTCCCCGGGTTGATTACCGTTTGACAGAGTTCGGAACATCCGTCTTTCCGGTTCTTGATGCTATCTCATCCTGGGGACGAAAATTTCTGAAAATGAAAAAAGGGCGCTCTTTGTAAAAAACATGCACCGTATATCCCCCCCAAAATTCTGGTACGTGTACGTTCCGGTGCCCGTCCATGTTCCGGGCAATTGCCAAACACACCACACTCACCGGTTGCCCTTCCCGGTGAAATCCGGTCAGCTCCCGGGCCTCAGCGGGATGGAGGGACACTCATTCCGGTTCCGGAGTAGTTTGTTCTTTAACAGGAATCCATCGATCCTGGATCGGAAAATCCGGGCAGTTGGACAGAAAGTACCTGTTTTCCGGAAAGTCTTACGAGAAAATGGTACAATAAAAAAGATCCCGGAAATTGCGATAGTTTTGTCCAACTGCCCGGAAAACGATCTGGCTTTTGGACACCATGGACACCATTTCCGGTTTTTCCGGAAAGTCTTACGAGAAAATGGTACAATAAAAAAGATCCCGGAAATCGTGAAAATGGTGTCCATGGTGCCCGGACCGGTATTGCTCATTCTCCCAAAATCTCCGGTAACTGCACGTTCGTGTGCCCGTTCCTGTTCCGGCAATTGCCAAATGGCATGTGATCACCGGTTCCTGACTGGGCCGTAACGCGAGACCGGCCAGCCTCCGGGTTTCAGTAAAAAAAGTGTGGCCTAATACCCGTCCATCACGGACGGGGTACTATTGATATCGAGATACCGGCCGCTCTCCCGGGTATAATTTGGCCAGGTAACATTCATCCCGCCGTTCGGGTTCCCGGTCTTTGCAAACCGGGTCCAGAGGTTCACGATATTCTCAGCCACCGCCGGATCCGCAGAAACCGGAGCGCCGAATAACAGGGCGGTTTCACTGCCATGGAAGGCCCCGTTGGGCTGTCCGGGCAGGATATAACTGTACCGGTACACGTACGTTTCCGTGCTGATGTCTCCCATCGAACCCGCTGCAAACTTCACCGAATCGGAAAAGTCGTAATCGGTCATGATCTGCGCAAGGCGGAGCTGGACTTCGGCAGTCGAATTGGCGGGATATTTCGCGAAGACTGAATCGGCATCCTTCCCGAACCGGTTTTGGATAAAACTCTCGTATTCCGGAACAGTCATGTTGGCGTTTGCGGAAAGCGAGGTCCCGTCGTTGGCATTGTTCCCGATCATCAGGGGGACCGGGTTCTGCCGGTGATTAAGGTACAGGTTGTCCATGGAATCGGGGAGAATCCACCCGTCGATAGTTGGTTCGAACATTACGGTGTGGGTAGTCCAGAACCCCGGGGTTGGTGAGGGGGTTGCATTGATCAGGGTTTCGGGACTTAATTGTCGCATCCCGTTTATCGCGTCCGGGTCGGAGTACCCGAGGCCTGCTGCATACGTGAGGCCGAACTGTTCGGCAAAGGCCTTCGGGTGAGTGGCGTTGATGATCGCCCCATATGCCCAGAAGGGCCCGCTCTCGACAATAGCCTGCTGGAAAAGTCCTTTGCTTGTCGGGCTGGCAACGTGGATGAGGACACTCTCTGCTCCTGCAGACTGCCCGAATATCGTTACCCGCGACGGATCGCCGCCGAATGCCCCGATGTTCTTCTGTACCCATTGCAGGGCAGCCTGCTGGTCCATAAGCCCGTAATTGCCCGACACATTGTACGGGGATTCTTTATCAAGTTCGGGATGGGCAAGGAACCCGAGAGCGCCGAGCCGGTAATTCGATGTGACTACGATGACGCCTTTTTTGGCAAGGGCAGTGCCGTTATAGACTGGCATGGAGGCAGCTACTTCCCTGAAGCCGCCGCCATAGAAGAACACCATGACCGGCAGGTTCTCATCGGTACTCTTTGCCGGAGTCCAGACATTGAGATACAGGCAGTCTTCGCTCATGTTCAAAGGAGCTGAACTCCCCGGCTGGGGACAGGTTGCTGAATATTCCTTTGTCTCCTTTACCCCCTCCCAGGGCTGAACCGGAACGGGGGGCCTCCATCGCAGGTCACCAGTCGGGGGAGCCGCGAACGGGATCCCGAAGTAGACCCGCAGGTCATCCTGCTGTATTCCTGAAACCAAGCCTGCGTCGGTATTCACAACACCGGATACCGTTTCCTTCTGGATACATCCTACCAGGAAAGAAAAACCCGCGAGGATCAGGCAGCATATCAGGATATAACTTATTACGTTCCACGATCGCATATGACAGCATCCCTCTTTGCTATCTGAAGTCAGGCCAGAGAATTACTTTTGGTGAATATTATGCCAGAACACGTTTAACGGTATGTATCTATCATTTCCGGCATCCTTCTGACAGTTGCCGATAACGACTCTGGAGAATCCCCCGTGTGAGGGAGAGATTGACGGGGCTGTAAAAAAAACACATGAACATCATTAATGAGGGATTTCCGGACCATAATTTAAGAAATTTTTCTGCAGATTTTCCGGAAAGTTTCTGACAGCGGGAGGTTGTTGAAAAATGATGAAACCAACTCTATAATTACCCGGAAATCCTGAACTCGCAGGTCTTATTCTCACTACAGCTCAGGCAGACATTGAGAATAATTTCACAGTGTACACAATCGGGCTTTTTTTCTAAATTACAATCATCGCAATCCGGCTCACAGGCATCCGGATCAAGTACTTCGAGTCCATCAATAGTCTCGTTATTCCCGGACTTTTTCTTAAACTCTGCAGCACACGCGTTGCAAATGGCATCGAGGCATGACTGACATTCTTCTGCCAGGGGATCGCAACCCCAGTTCAGGTATGTCATGATTGTATCCTAGCTTTGATGTTATACAGACAAAAAACGATCCCTGTTTTTGCAGGGAGTTGGAATAAAATGTAAGAGACACTGCCAACCCGGTTCCGGAATCCGGCACCTATTTATCAATGGTGGACCCACCAACCGATTGTGTAAGAGTCACTGGCGGCATTTCCGGATGGAAAAACGCCCGTGGATTTCTCCATCAGAACAAATGAAAAACCAGAGGTGATCACAAGATGTTGCCGAAAAGTGAAATTGCCCGTGCTGCCGGCATAACAACCCAGCCAGTAGCTATCGTATGGACTCCCAAAAAACCTGAAAATGCCCTTGAGTTCAAAAAAGGCGTCTGGAGTTGCGTGATGTGGCTCTTTGCAAAAGTGGCAAGAGAGGGCAGGACCGCAGTCTTTTCCCGGGACACGACCACGTGCGCCGGTGGTGCGATGGGACTTGGGTTCGGGCGGCCGTGGGAGCTGCACGCGGCCCGTAACGAGGAGGGGTTCTGCTCGTTCCTCTCAAACGGTATCGAGGGTGCAATGGACAAGAAAGCATACGGGGCGATCATTGACCAGAGCTTCAATGCCCATCACAAGAAGATGCTGACGGAAGGGGAACGATTCTTTAAAAATCCTGTTATCGTCCGGAATTTCCTCGCAAATCTTCCGGTTTATGACGCAAAAGAAGGGTATATCGTGATGAAACCCGTTCACGGGGTTGAGGAAGGGGAAGATGTACGAAGCATCGTGTTTGTCGCCAATGCAGACCAGATTTCCGCCCTGTCGATCCTTGCAAACTACACAACCGGGAATATCCGGAACGGAATCATTGTCGCCGCCGGTGCTTCCGGGTGCCAGGCAATGGGCGTATGTACGTATGCCGAGGGAGAGTCCGGGACTCCCCGCGCCGTCGTCGGACTCACCGATCTCTCGGCACGGAAGGCAGTCCGCTCAACGCTGGGAAAAGATGTCATGACCTTCTCCGTCCCGTTCGCGTTATACAAGGAGATGGAAAAGAACGTCCCGGGAAGCTGCCTCGGACTGGATCTCTGGAAAGAACTCCGGGATTCGGGGTAATGAGTAAAACCCCGATTCGCTGTATATGCAGGATATCCCCCTGTAATTTCCTGTGAGGGGCAGGGTTACGTTCCATTTGAGAAAAGGATACCCTTAAACAGCTCCTCTGCAAATCTCATTTCGGAGAATTACCATGGAAAAAATTACCCTCGGCCCGATGCCGTACATGAGCGTCATGCCCACCCTTCTTGTGGGTGTGAACGTGAAAGGAAAGCCGAACTATATGACCGCCGCATGGGCTACCGTGGCCTGCATGGCACCCCCGATGGTCTGCGTAGCGATCAACAAGGTCAGGCACACTGTAAAAGGTATCGAAGAGAACAAGACATTCAGCCTGAACATTCCCTCTGCAAAACTGGCGGTCGAAACCGACCACTGCGGTCTTGTTTCCGGTGCACATGAGGACAAGTCGGATGTCTTCAAATCGTACTATGGTAAGCTGAAGACCGCTCCGCTTGCCGGGGAGTGCCCGGTCAATATCGAATGCAAATTATTCAAATCGGTCGACTGCGGAAGCCACCTGCTCTATATCGGTGAGATCGTGGAGATCCATGCCAATAAGTCCTGCCTGACCGACGGGAAACTGGATGTTGCCAAAGTCGATCCCATCGTGTATGCACAGTCAACATACTGGACGTTCGGGGAAGAGATTGAGAAAGCCTTCTCGGCCGGGAAAAAATACACGAAGAAATAATACCGGGGTTTTCCCGGCAGATCCTGTCTTTTTTTTGTTGAAACCACCGGCACGGATTTTTAACCGTACTGGGTCCAAACGGAAAGTCCCCCATGTAATTAAGGAAAACACAATCCGGGAAAAGCCGGAATTCACAGGATATGATCGGGAAAACGATCGGGAGAGGTTATACCGGGGTTATCCAGGCCATGAATAAAAATTATGGAACAAAATGTAAACCCGAGTAAACGGCCCCCCGGAACTCATCGTTTATAATCTCGACCTGGAATGAGTTTAAGATAACATTACGAAACTCTTTTTCAAGAATCAGTTTTGGGAACAGGGTTGCCTGGTTCCGGAAAGTCCGTACCCATTCGCTCCAGAGCAGCATGCACTGGACATCGTATATCTTATTCAGCTGAACATGACATTCCAGAAACTGATCTAATGCATGAAGTTCATGATACTCGTCCTGATCCATGTCGATTCCGTTTAACCGGAACTGTTCGCAAAATCTTTCCAGTATTCCGGGACCTGCAGTTTCAGGAGAGGCCGGAGAAAGGGCCTCTTGTGGACTTCCGGTTCTGCCCGCAATCCGGAGAAAGAGGTCCGCCCGGGGCGTCCTGAATGCGATACCGGTTCCAGAATTTTGCGTATGAGACATAAAAACTCCCGTTCAAATTGTGCGAAGATTAAGTTAATAGTGGATTCCATGAAAAACAAAAATTGAAACAATATTTGAAACGGGATACCTGAAGCCAAAAAAAGCAATGTTATGGGGAGGATCCGACTTTGGAGACCTGAAATCGTTCCTTCCGTATCCTTGTTACCGGGGCTGTACGAAAATCGGTCCGGGTCCTGAAAAAAACCTCCAATCCCGGGAAGATCCTACAGAATACTCCGGATATCGGAAACATCAATGGGTATAAAACGATCACAATCATAAGTTTCATTTATTAGAATGAATCTCCGCTTATTCTCTTTGTTCACGGGAATCCTCATCGTTATCTGTATCATCATACCGGCCGTGATGGCAGCCGATCCGATTTTTATCGTCCCGGCATCTCCCGGCATAGAATTATCCACAGTTGTCATCTCGCATGACGGATCGACCATTGTTGCCGGTGGGGACCAGCTGATCGCGCTCTCCCGGGACGGCACGAAATTATGGTCAGGATGGTCGGGAACATTTCTCGATATCAGCGGGAACGGGGAGTATATCGTCACGTCCCAGGGCCGTACCGTGCGGCTGTTTAACCGGCAGGGAATCATGCTGTGGGACCATTCACTTGGGGCAACAGTAACGGACATTTCCATGACGCCCGATGCTTCGATGATCGCTGCCGGCGGGGGAAATACCGTGCAGTCCTGGTACAATTCCGGATCCGGCCTCGGGCAGAATGTGACCGATACGGTCAACGATATCAAAATCTCGCCGGTCAGGGATCAGGTGATCGTGGCAACGACAAAGGCGCTGCGAAGCTTCAACATGAGTTATGTCCCGAACTGGTATGATGATACCATCAACCCGGGCACCATTGAGATTTCAGGAGATGGCACCGGTATCGTTATTCCCAACGGCAACCGTATTCGGATGTATCATGGTAGTGGCACCCAGCTCTGGGACCGGTCGTTTACCGGGGGAAATATCATCTCGATTGCTTATTCGCGGGATGGATCGACCATTGTCGCGGGCCGCGACGATTCATCGGTTATTGCTGTTGACCGGGAAGGGAAACTCCTCTGGACCGGAAACGCCGGGTACTGGGTAACGAGCGTCGGCATATCTGACGATGGATCAACAATTGCAACCGGAAGCATCGATAACAATATCTGTGTTTTCGACCGGTTGGGAACGCTGATCGGATCGTACCAGACAAAAAATCCGATCAAATCACGGTCGGTTGCCGTGAGTGGGGATGGCTCCCTGATCGTAGCTGTCGATGAATCGAATGTATATGGTTTTTCACGATCCGGGTTTTCCGTAACGGTCACAACTCAGGTACAGGAGGTTCCCGGGAATGTTTCAACCGCAGCATTACTCAACACTACCCCAATTGGAACGACACTTCCGGTTACTGAAATAATACCATCAATACCAGGAAATGAGCCGGTGATGACTACCGGAACAACCCCGGCATCAGGATTCCCCTGGCTGATTACTCTTCTGCCGCTGATCCTTGTCATACTGGCACGCAGGAAATGAGAACGGATATTGCCGGATTAGTTTTTGAAAATGCCAGATAACCAAAACCAGTCAGCGTAATATCATGACGAGGTCTCCCTCGAGGGTGATAGTATAACGACGGGATAACAGGGCGTCACTGATTGCAATATCGCCCCCGAAGATCTCCCTCATTTTCTCCCGAATCCTCTGGATTTTTTCACGATCCGAAAATTCAGCCGTCGTTCCTGGCATGCTTACGGATCGGTTTATGGCCGGCATTCCCATCATTGCATATCACCATGCATCTGCATGATCAGGAAAAGCCGGCCCGGGGTTATCAATTCCCTGCATGCGAAGGGTGAAAGTGAAGGTTGCCGTATGGAATTACCTGATATTGGTGCAGGGACAACCGGAATATATGACAGAACAATCAGGGATCCTCTATAAACTGGCGCTCTTCAAGCAGCGGTATACCCGGGGGACATCCTGGACCCAGATGCTCCTTAACTTCGGTATTATATCAGCAAACGCCAAACTTTTTGAGGACTTTTTCCTCATCCACTTCGGCCTGACCATCCCCATGGTCATTGCAATAGCGATCCCAATCTACATCGTCTTCTGCTACATTCTCGGGCATATCGATGAAAAAAGCGGATTCTGGCAGATTGAGAACAACCTCGGGTACCGCGTGACCCCGTTATCCGATGAGATGCTCCAGACCATTCGGGAAATCAAGAAAAAACTTGACTGAACCGGTAACAAATAACGGATACTTTATTTTTTTTCCCGATTGCAGGCTGAAACAAGGTTGATAATCAGGGACCATTCACGGATTACGGCCCTTTATTTTTCTGACCAGGAGACTGATAAGGGCCTTATCATAACCTATCGCGATGACGGGGTTGGAGTCTCGGCGGAAGATAAAGAACGGTTGTTCCAGAGAGGCTTTGGGAAACATACGGGCCTTGGTCTTTTCCTTTCAAAGGAAATCCTTTCCATCACGAACATTGCCATCCGGGAAAACGGTGAGCCGGGCAAAGGGGTCAACTTTGAAATTGTGGTGCCAAAGGGCCGGTACCGGTGTACCCGATAATCTTTTTTCCCATAGTATTGGATAATTACCAGTTTATTTATCACGATTTCCCGTTCGCATCCCCCCCATCAGGTACCGTCAGGATAATACTGGATGGCTGGCAACTAAGATCTGATAGCCATGCCTGCCAGCATACCGGACGCACGAGCATCCGCCACGATTCTGATGATGCAGAAAAACGAGATAAGCGAATACCATATTTACAAAAAAATCGCTGAGGCAACAAAGGACCCGGTCAACCGTAAGGTTCTCGAACAGATTGCAGAGGATGAAGCAGGTCATTATCAGATCTGGAAAACATATACCCGGCAGGATGTCTCCCCGGATCATCTGAAAGTTGCGTGGTATACCCTGATCGCCCGCATCCTTGGGATAACATTTACCATCAAGCTCCTTGAGAACGTAGAGCACCGGGCACAGGACCAGGATCGTAACCTGATTGCCGCATTCCCTGAAGCAGCAGCGATCCTGGAAACAGAAGAGAAACATGAGCGGGAACTGATTGGGCTTATCGATGAAGAGAGGTTGAAATATGTCGGTTCGGTTGTGCTGGGACTCAATGATGCACTCGTGGAATTTACCGGTACCCTTGCCGGGCTTACATTTGCAATCCAGAATACCCAGATCATCGGGATTGCCGGACTGATCATGGGCGTTGCGGCATCGCTCTCGATGGGCGCTTCCGAATACCTCTCGCAGCGATCCGATGGCGGGCCAACCGATCCGTTCAAGGCATCGGTATACACCGGCAGCACCTATATCGTGACTGTTGCACTTCTCATCCTGCCATTCCTGGTTCTCAGCAATCCCTACATGGCGCTTGCCCTGACTCTTCTTGGAGCAGTAGCAGTGATCTTCATTTTCACATTCTACATCTCGGTTGCAAAAGATCTCCCGTTCTGGAGAAGGTTTGGCGAGATGGCAGCAATCAGTCTCGGGATTGCCGCAATCTCGTTTGTCATCGGGGTCGCGATCCGGCTCGGTCTCAATATCAATGTGTAAGGCCCGACGGGGGAACTGTAAACCCCGTCACATTTTATCCGGGAATTACGGAACTGTTTTCATGAGAGCGGTAATTTTCGTTTCCGGATCAGGGAATGGCGGTTTTTATTAAGTCTGGCGGCGTTAAAAGACGTAGGAGTCTGTAAAAGGAATAGGCGGGAAAGATCCCCCGTCATCCCACTGAAAGGGCAGATCATGGAAGAACAACCGGTGAAATTCCCGAAAATGACGGTCAGGATAAAGATCCTTGTAATATTCCTGATCCTGTCGATTGTTTCTCTCGTCATAACGGGATTTATCGCATTTTTCATAATCAATGACATCGGGGACTATGCAGAGCACAGCAGCATTTCCCTTGGGAGAGATGCAGTCAGTGACAGTACTGCTGCACTCACAACTGCCACCTCCATATATCTTGAACGAATAGCAGTCGACCAGGCTGAAATTACCAATGTGCTGTTCGAGGATACCGAAGCGGAGCTGAATATCCTTGCCACCCAGGCAAAAACTATCCAGAAAAATCCTTCGATTATCCCGGTAACCCGTTCTTTTCCAAATGATGCACCAGCCCCGGATCCGATGAGTGCAACGGTGGTCTGGCTGGCTCCCGGGTCATCGGCTTCCCCGGAATCCGATGAATACAAATCCCTTGCCGGTATCAACGATCTGCTTAAAGGAGTGTATGTCGAAGATGGGGATCTGGCAAATGTCTACATCGCAACAGACTCCGGCATCCTGCGATCCTATCCGGGATACCCGGTAACCTCCCCGGATTATGATCCCCGTACCCGTTCGTGGTTTGCCGATGCCAAAGCAGCAAACCGGATAATCTGGACCGGTCCCTATGTCGATGAGTCAGGCCGTGGCCTGATCATGACCTGTTCGCGTGCGATCCCGACCAGGTTTGGTACCTGGGTATTTGCCGCGGATATCACGACAAGCCAGATCAATACGTATACGAATATCACGGTCGGGGATAACGGGTACACCCTGCTGATGGATGATCACGGAAATATCATCAGCCGGCCCGGGCTTTCGGCAGGAAGCAGCACCGGCTGGCATGAGGCGTATAATGCGGAAAATGTATTTGAAACCGGAGATCCCGGGCTCATTGCGATAGGCAGGAATATGACCGCCGGCCGGACAGGTATCGAACAGGTCTCGTTCGAGAAAACACCAACCTTTGTTGCGTATGCCCCGGTGAAGTCCATGAACTGGAGTCTTGCGGTCGCCCTGCCGGTTGCAAAGGTATTAGCCCCGGTCATTCAGACTGCCGGGCATATCAGTTCATCGACCCTGGAGGCCACGCAGCATATCCGGCAGCAGACGGACCGTATCCGGGATATTTTTGCCGGGTTGTTCTGCCTGCTGCTTGTTGTGGTCATTATCCTGTCATTTTACCTCGCCCGCATTATCACCCGACCAGTCGATGCACTCCGGGACGGAACACTTGCACTGGGGGAGGGCAACCTCGATTACCGGTTATGCCTCGACACCGGGGATGAATTCGAAGATCTTGCCAATTCATTCAACCAGATGGCAGGCGATCTCAAGATAAACATCGAAGAACTCCGCCGCACAACCGCAGAAAAAGAGCGGTACGCAAAGGAGATGGAGATCGCAAAGGAAATCCAGACCAGTTTCCTGCCGGAGTCCACACCCGATATCCCGGGAATCTCGATTGCAGCAATTACCATCCCGGCCATGGAAATCGGGGGGGATCTCTATGACTTCATTCCTGTCGAAGGCAACCGGTGGGGTTTTGTCATTGCCGATGTGTCCGGGAAAGGCGTCAGTGCAGCCCTTTTCATGGCACTTTCCTGTACCCACATCCATGCAAGCGGCAGTACCGAACATGATCCATCCCTTGCCATAGCCCACGCAAACAGGCTGATCTATGAAAAATCAAAATCGAGCATGTTCATAACGGTTTTCTACGGTGTGCTCGATGTAAAGCGGCGATCGTTTTCCTACGTGAATGCCGGGCACAACCCCCCGATCCTGGTGAGAGGCAATCCCCCGACAGTGCATACTCTTGCCGGTAAAGGCATTGCCCTTGGAGTCATTGACGAGGTCAACCTGACCCGGTCCGAACTTGAACTCGAAGATGGCGATCTCATTGCACTGTATACTGACGGAGTAACAGAAGCATTCAATGAGCAGGAAGAACCATTTGGGGAAGAGCGGTTTATGGAGTTCCTGAAACAATACCACAAATACGAACCTGCTGAAATCATCCCGGCCCTTCTTGAGGAAATCAGGACATTCTGCGGAAACGCCCCCCAGTCAGATGACATCACCGTTGTTCTGATGCGGATAACCTCAGCAGGCCAAAAGAAGACGCTGACAGAATAACGGGAAAAACCAGGGAAATGAACAGGGGAACTGCCCAAGAACCCGTTACTCCGACAGGATGCCGCGGCGGGATCCTGAAGAAACGGGAGATCGGGTATCCGTGGAAACAGGTGTCATTTTTTGTCCATTCGAAGCAGGGATCGACATACGCCCGGTATCAAGCATCCCGATCATCTGCTCGATTCCGCTCAGGTCGAAATCCTTTTTCAGTTCCTCAACAAGAACCGCCAGCTGATCCCGGCACAGACATTCATCTTCTGATTCCGGACAGAGGTTGGAGAGACGGGCATGGCAGACTGCCGCATGATACTGGTCAAGGCAGCACCGGAGATCCACATGCAGAAGGTTCCGGTATTCCTGTCCACGGGACTTTTCAAGCTGTACCAGTTTTCCAGTTATGCGCTCATATTCCTTCAGAAGATCTGCTGATCGCAACGTATCATTATTGCAAGCAGAGAGAAGGTGCTGGATCCGGTTTCGTTCCATATAGGGTTCGCTTGCGGAACCGTCGGGTCCTGAACCGGAAATCCGGTCAAAATGCCGGTCAACCCGGTTAATACTCTCCTCGTATCGGTTCAGGTGGAACCGGATCTGATCAGTAGGGGATATTTCCATAAGCATACCGTAAGTTGTTGATGTCAATCGGGAAGCGGTTCGGGTCGCAATATCTGAAAAATGCTATAAAATATTGCCGTTTTTCCTTAAAAATCATATAGTCCGGACCCCTGCCAGTATCCTTACAATCTGCAGGTGTGCCAGCTGAATCCATGCATCTTTTAATCAAACACAACGCAGATTCTTCTGCACAACTATCATGTCCCACACACCGGATATCACAGGAGACGGGGGTGCATCATCCCTTGAAACGAAGAAGCGGACCATACTCACAAGTCTTATCGTTGACCTTATCCTCTGGATCCCGGATATCATCGCGGCGGTTCTTTCCGGTTCTATTGTTCTTTTTGCCGATGCCGTAAAGTGCGGAAACGAGATCCTTGCAACATTTTTTGCATACCTGACCCTTCGCAAGATGGCAAAAGGAGGGGCAGGTTCCTATGATTACGGGATGGGGAAACTGGAAACCGTAACCAGTATTCTTACCGGGACCGTGATGTTTATCTCCCTCCTGCTGGTCTTTGGCGTGGCCATGTACCGTATCGTTATACCAGCTGAAATTGTTCACGATGGGGCATACCTGGGTATATTCTTAATGATAATCGGCGTTGTTACAAATTCGTGGCTCTGGAGGAAAAACTACCGGCTTTACAAAACCGATCCTTCCCCGATTATCGACTCCCAGTGGCGCCTCTTCCGGGCAAAAGCCTTTTCAGATTTTTCCGTGCTGCTCTCCCTGATTGCAAGCCTTGCCCTTATGCACTATGCCTGGTCGCTCTATATCGATCCGTTTGCCTCGTTCATCATTGCAGGATTCCTGTTCTTCTCAGGATACCGGGTAATTACCTCATCACTGCCGGACCTGCTGGATAAAACCCTCGATGAAGAACTCCAGATTGTTATCGTCCGTCACCTTGCGGAATTTTTCGATGATTACACGGCACTCCACAGTGTGAGATCCAGAAGATCCGGCAGCAACGTCTACATCGAAATATTCCTCGAATTTGACGGGGAGAAGAAAATGTGCGAGGTCCAGGAGGCTATCAACCGAATCAGGACATCGCTTGAAAAGAATATTCCAAAGAGCTCTGTATCCATAGTGCCGACATCCACACCGGTCTGCATGGTTCAGGGAACATCGGCAGGCAGTCCAACTGATGGAGACTAATACCGTTTTCTCCTTGGTTCATCCATTTTTCAATATCACACCGGAACAGTAATGAAGTCCTCGCTCCCAAGACTCTAGTACAGAAAAGTGTTTTTCATGCATGAACTGCTGAGGGTCTGGACGGATCGGAAAGGTGTGCGGCTGATCGCGATCAACGCGATCGTCTACGCCCTGCTCCTTATCCCGTTCAACGAAATCCAGTGGACGGTAGCAGGTATCCCGGTCCGGCCTGCAGCAGCAATCCCGGTCGTATGCGGGATCTTTTTTGGTCCGGCTGCTGCATGGGGGCTTGGTATCGGCAATGTTATCGGGGATATGTTCGGTTCCTGGTCGCTTATGAGCATTTTTGGCTTTCTTATCAACTTCATTTACGCGTACGGATCTTACCTGCTCTGGCACCGTATCATGAAAGATCGCGATGTCAGGATGGATGCATCCACCCTTGTGCTGTTCTGGCTTGTCACGCTTGTCATGACATTTGTCTGCATGTTCCTTCTTGCAACAGCCGGAACCCTGTTCTTCGATCGTCCTTTCGAGAGCAAATTCATTGCCTATTATTCGAACAGCATCCTTCTTGCCATGCTTGCAGGACCCCTGATCTTCCGGGGCAGTTTCGAATACATCGTCCGACATGGGCTGATGTACGGGAACTACTGGAAGCGCTATGGTCCCCTGAACCAGTTCCGGTGGACGGGGAAGTAACCGGTAGCCGGTAAAATTACACGATAAAAAAGGAAGTTATTGTTTTTCTTCGACGGTCGGGGTTACTTCATCGTAAGTGAACACTTCTTCGATATTCACTTTGAAGTATTTGGAAATCCTGAATGCCAGGTCAAGCGAGGGAACGTATTTTCCCTTTTCTATGGCAAGGATGGTCTGGCGGGTGACCCCGATTGCCTGGGCGAGATCTTCCTGCGTGAGATCGTACATCGCCCGGAAGACTTTGATTTTATTCTTCATCGGTCTCCCAGTCCCCGTATTTCCTGGCGTAATAAACCCTGAACCCGACATAAAGGAAGATCATGAGGCAGAGAAACCCGAGCTGGTAATACCCCATCAGACGGGGAGGCAGGATTTCAAATGCCGGGGGTTTCCGGTCGAACCGGAAATCCTGCGGGAACTGAGGGACATGAAGCAGCTGCATGACAGCCCCGAGGGAAAAAACGCAGAATATTACCCAGAAAACCTGCATGGTTCGCAGCGAAGCCTTCTCGGTAATTTTCATTGTTCGCTCATCTTCGATAAGATCGGTTACATTCCTCCGTGCAATGTACCCGATGATAACCGCCGCAACAAAAGCGACCTCTATAAGAAGGGGATTATGGATCTCATCAGAGTACCAGAAAGCTCCAAGAAGTGCAATTGCAATAAATCCGACCAGAAGGTAAAAAGTATTTTTTTTCATGCGGCCTCTATGGTAAACAAATTGAACATTGTGTAATATAAGCATGTTCATAGATCAAAATAGAAAGAGAAAACCCTGGTCGTTTCAACTATTTTTTTAAAACATTCGGATTACACCTGCAAATTCCTCATTTTTTCCAGGCAGATGGATTACCGGCAGACTGTTACGTCAGCATGAACGAGATGGCTGACTTCCGGATCCAGAGATCCGTTGGATATGACTATATCCCATGAAAAAGAATGTCGTACGGCACATACCATATGGAACACGAACACGCGGTTATCGGCCTGATCCAGATTTCTGTCGGTCTGGACCGGCATGAGAATCTCAAAAAAGCAGTCGCAAAAGTCGAGGATGCTATTTTCGCCGGTGCAAAGATCATCTGCCTTCCGGAATTATTCAGGAGCCCGTACTTCCCAAGAACTATCGGTTTTGATGCATCTGCAATGGCAGAAACCATTCCGGGAGAATCTACCGGTGTTTTTTCAGACATTGCACGCCGGCACGAGGTTGTCATCATCGTTCCTCTGTTCGAACGCTCACCGGATGGAAAATTTTACAATACGGCAGTCATCATCGATGCGGACGGCAGCCTCCATACGCCCTATCACAAAGTCCATATCCCGCAGGACCCGGGTTTTTATGAAAAAGGATATTTCTACCCGGGCCACGAGTACCAGGTCCATACTACCCGGTACGGCCGCATAGCAGTCCTCATCTGTTTCGACCAGTGGTTCCCCGAAGCAGCCAGGAGCGTTGCACTTGCAGGCGCCGATATAATTTTTTACCCGACTGCAATCGGTCATCCCCATTGCGAGGAACCGGCTGAAGGGAACTGGCGGGAGGCGTGGGAACTCATCCAGAGGAGCCATGCAATCGCAAACAGTGTCCATGTCGTGGCAGTGAACCGTGTCGGACTGGAAAAAGACCTGTGCTTTTTTGGCGGGTCTTTTGCCTGCGATGCGTTTGGCAAGCTGATTGTCCGGGCAAACGAGACAGAAGAGATGCTCATTGCAAAGCTCGACCTTTCCATGAACCGCGAAGTAAGGGAGGCATGGGGTTTCTTCCGGAACCGGAGGCCGGATACCTATACAGCCATCTGCGCTTCGCATCCCGGGGGAAACAACATATTCCCGTCGATACGACCCGATGACACCCCGGGTAACCGGGGGTTCCATATGCCAGCGGAATGGGAACCTCATGACGCAGTCTGGCTTTCCTGGCCGCATAACACCTTCACCTTTCCCCGCCTTGCGGATGTCGAAGAAACCTATGTCTCGTTCATTGAAGCGGTCCACTTGTCCGAACAGATAGAACTCTTTGTTCCTTCAGCAGTAATCCACCGGAAAGTCAGGAGCCGGCTCCGGGAAAAAGGCGTGGACCTGACCCGGGTCACCCTGCACACAAATGAGTATTCTGACGTATGGATCCGCGATTACGGGCCGACATTTGTCGTGAACCGTGCACTTCGCCGCCGGGCGATGGTCCGCTGGAACTTCAATGCATGGGGCGAAAAATATGAAGACCAGATACGGGACGGAAGACTCCCCAATATCATGAACCGGTGGCTGGACCTGCCGGTGTTTGAACCCGGGATCATCCTTGAAGGGGGTTCGATTGATGTGAATGGAAGGGGAACCGTCCTGACAACCCGTGCCTGTCTTCTCAACCCGAACCGCAACCCGTCACTTTCCGAAACGGAGATTGAAGATCGGCTCAGGAATTTCCTTGGGGTCGAAAACGTGATCTGGCTCAACGAGGGTGTTGAAGGGGACGATACGGATGGCCATATCGATGATATTGCACGGTTTGTCGGGCCTTCGACCGTTGTCTGTGCGTACGAGGATAACCAGAATGATGACAATTATGCAGCCCTGCATGAAAATTACGAGATCCTGAAAAAATCCACGGACCAGGACGGCAACCCGCTCACCGTCATCAAATTACCCATGCCGGCCCCGGTCGAGGACGGGGATGGACGGTACCCGGCCAGTTATACGAATTTCTATATCGGCAATACCATCGTAGTCGTGCCTGTCTTCAGGGACCCGAACGATAACGAGGCACTCCGTATAATTAAGGAGATTTTCCCGGGAAGGTCTGTTATCGGTATCGATGCCCGGGCAATGGTCGAAGGGTATGGCACCTTCCACTGCGCAACCCAGCAGCAGCCGGAACCGTAACGAATATTCTGAAAAGAACCGGCAGGACTGAAGGTCCTGACACGAGCACGATTCCTTTTTTAATTACCGGCTTTCAAACGTCCGGAATTTCCTGAAACCCTCATTGTATCATGCGGCAGGTTCTGCGGATTTCATCCCCCTCATCGATTTATAAAAGAAGAATCCCACGATACCGAATGTGATCAGCGGGGAAACCCAGAATGGGATCGTAATACCGAAACTGTCCATGATCATGATACAGCCGAGGAAAAAGATCGAGTACATTGCCCCGTTCTTGAGATACAGGTATTTTTTGATATTATCCACATTTCGGATGGTCAGTTCCCGTACAATGAACGCTCCGATCCCGTTTCCGATAAGGATGAGGGGTACGGCCATAGTGAATGCAAAAGCCCCGATAACCCCGTCAATGGAAAACGTCGCATCGATCACTTCAAGGTAAAAGATCTTGCTGACATCGCTCATATCCCCATGCAGCATCTTCTGTTCTGCGAGTTCCGCGTTCTGCCGGAACCCGTGGACAATGAAAAATGCAGTCGAGCCAACCACCGCCCCAAACGCCATCAGGGGATTTTCATCCAGCGTGAACCAGACAAGGGCTGCAAGGATTATGGATACGATTGCAAAGAACCAGACCCCTTTTGTAGCAAAGAAGCGCTCTCCTTTCAGCCCGAAATTCTTGTCCTCGAGAAACAGCCAGTGGAAGAAAAGGAATACCAGGAACGTTCCACCGCCAATCAGAAGGAGCGGGGCAGACTGCTCGATTGCAGCAATCACGGCAGGATCGCTCGAAAACGTGGCAAACAGTGCCCCGACCGGCCCAAGGGACGGGGTGGACAGCCAGACAATCAGCCAGGGAAGCAGTCCCCGTACTGCAAAAACGGCGAAAATGAGACCCCAGAGCAAAAACCAGCGTTTTGCCCGCTCGCTCATGGTCGAAAGCACTTCAGCATTGATGATGGCATTATCAATGCTCGTAATGGTCTCAAAAAGACAGAGCCCTGCAACAATCAGGACGATTGAAAGGATATCCATGAATCCAGATTATATCTGGCGGGTGGTTGTATAAAGGCTTGCAGGATTTCGTGTCCACAACCTGCGAACATGAATAAAAAGAGTTTACTACCCTATAATAAATATCAAATAAACAATCCCGATTGATTAATAGACCAATCAGTATATTTATAACATCTCTCCCAAATCATATCACACGGGAATTATCAACACATGGAGACTTATGGTGATTTCAGTTCTTTACGTTGATGATGAAAAGGTTCTGCGGGATACGCTCAAACTTTTTCTCGAAAAGAACCCGGATATCCGTGTCACTTCCATCCCATCAGCAACCGAAGCCCTGGAACTTTTAAAGAAAACAAATTTCGATGCGATCATCTCTGATTACGAGATGCCGGTTATGGACGGTATTGAGTTTTTGAAAATTGTCCGTGCCCAGTACCCCCGGCTCCCGTTCATCATATTCACCGGCAAAGGCCGGGAGGAAATTGTGATCGAATCGATCAATAACGGTGCAGACTTTTATGTCAAGAAAGGCGGGGATCCAAAAGCCCAGTTTGCCGAACTGACCAACATGGTCAGGAGTAGCGTAGAGAGACGGGAACAGGATAAAAAGATTGTCCGGCTCAACCGCCTGTATCTTGTGCTCAGCCGGATCAACGAAGCGGTCGTCCGCATCCACGATCAGAATGAACTGATGAGAGAAGTCTGTAAAATCGCTGTAGGGGAAGGGAATTTTATCCGGGCATGGATCGGGTGCGCTGACGAATCCACCCGCCAGATTCATGCTATTGTCGCAAGCGGTACCATTGACGGTTTTTTCACCGACATCCAAGAATCCACCGATGCACTCCCTGACGATAAAAGCCTGACCGGGACCGCAATCTGGGATGGCCTCTTCACGATATGCAATAATATTGAGCAGGATCCAATGATGGCAGGCTGGGTCGACGATGCACGGCATCACGGGTACAGGTCGGCTGCATCGTTCCCGCTTACAAACGGAACAACAGTCCGCTGTGCTCTCACATTCTTTTCAAGGGAACCGGATTTTTTTACCGACTCGGAGATCCAGCTTCTTAGAGAACTGACAGAAAATGTTTCCTTTGCTTTAGAAACAATAGAACTCGAAATAAACAAAACAAAAATACGGGAAGAACTTGAGCATTCGGAACACCTCCTGACCACACTCATAAATTTTTTTCCGGAACCGGTGTTTGCTATCGATAAATCGGGATCGGTTATTATCTGGAACAAGGCAATGGAGGGGTTCAGCGACGTTAGTGCAGAGGAGGTCCTGGGAAAAGGAGATTATGAATATTCAGCACGGATAATCGGGAAGCGAAAGCCGGTCCTCATCGACATGGTTTTTGCAACAGACAAGGAACTCAAGGAAAAAAAATATTCCGAGATTACCCGGGGCCGCCACATTATCCGGGCAGAGACGAAGGTGACAGACATCAATGGCAGGACCAGAACCCTGTTTGTGACTGCATCTCCCCTTCTTGACGAACGAGGACAATACATCGGTGCCATCGAATCGGTACGGGATATTTCCCAGTCGAAGCATGCCATCGAACTCAGCGGGGCAGTCAGTTACAGCGAGGATGCAGGGATCTGGATGGTTGATAAGGATTTCGTTACGCTTTTTGTCAACCGGAAAATGGCAGAAATGCTTGGGGAAAAACCTGAAACGGTCATTGGCCGGAGGTTCCAGGAATTCCTGTTCGAAGAGGATATCAAAAACATTGAAGCCATGTTCATGCAGCCATGCAGGGGAGAGCGAGGATGCAGGTATGGATCATTTGAACAGAATCTGAGGAATGCATCCGGCAAACCGCTCCTTTTCCGGATCTCGGCAACCGGCCTGGCCCGGCAGAACGAACCATTCTCAGGATTTTTTGGGTTGTTCAGGTATAACCCATAGACGATCTGCCCATGGGTTCCGGGCCTTCAGGGCGTTACCGTGGGTGCGGGATCTCTTCAGGGCTGGCCAGCTTCATTCCGAATATCACATAAAGGTTCAGGACAGACCCCATATCGTCAGGAGACATCCTATGAATCTTGAGATTTTCAACCGGATGGACGATTCAAAAAAAGAACAGTACCTTGAGTTCCTTCTCTGGCATTACCGGGTCGTCGATGCATTCTGGTTCATCAATATCGCAGACCAGTACGGGCAGCCGACCGCAGAGAAGATCAACGAGCAGGTCTGGGGCAGGGTTGCCGGCATGGCGGCAAAAGACCTTGTTTCCCGTTTCGGGATTACAGAAAAAGGTCTTGCGGGTTTTGTTAAGGCCCTCCGTCACTTCCCATGGGCAATGATCGTTGGGTACGATATCGAGGAAAAGCCCGACGAAGTGATCATTTCGGTGCCATCCTGCCCGACACAGGAAGCACGGCTCAAACGGGGGCAGGGAGAATATGTCTGCCGCGAGATGCACCGGGCCGAGTTTACCGGTTTTGCGCGGGAAATCGATCCCCGGATCCGGGTAGAGTGCCTCTTTGCTCCTCCCGATCCCCATCCGGACGATATGTTCTGCAAATGGCGGTTTTACCTCGAAGAGTAATTCTTTTTAATACGATCCTAGTTCAGCAATGAGACGACTGAAGAACTCATCCCGGGCATGTCGTTCGGTCCAGGGAGTATGGCCGCATTTTTCAAGAACAATGCACCGGAAATTTTTGATGACCCTGCCCAATGGCTCCCGTACTCCGTCGACCGGATGGGGATCGTAATCCCCGTGGATTGCAACGACCGGACATACAACCTGCGTCCCAAGGGACAGGAGTTTCCCGGACTTCCTCATCGCATGCATCTCATCCCACACCCTTTCGAACGGTTCATGCCTGCATACTATGGACTCCGCTGCATCCGGCACCGGATCAAATGAATCCGCCCTCCCGATAATCTCCCCGAACCGTGCAAATTTCCCATCCTTCCCTGGCGTTCCGGGATTGTCGAGTAACCTCATAAGATGCTCCAGCTCCTCCCGGTCCTCCGGTGCCAGCCGGCTCATCCGGGTGTTCATGATTGAGGATGCGTACTGTTCATCAAGGGGTCCGCTGCCAATGAGAATCAGTTTCTTCACAAGCCCCGGGTTCCCTGCAGCAACCACAAACCCGAGCATGGCACCCCATGAATGGCCGACAAGAGTGACCGGTACCGACCCGTATTTCTGTAGAATATCGACAAGTTCTGATATCTGGCCATTAAGGGTGACCTCAGTCTGGAGGGGTTCAAGCACCCCGCAGGACCGGGAGAGTTCCCGGGCAACCGGTGCCATCTCCCCGGCAGCACCCGGCCCACCATGAACGACAACAACAGGACAGGGTGGATCGCCGTATGTCCGGTAATTCTGCATCAGATCCCAACCGTATGTCATCTTTTTTAATTCCGGAATTGAATAGGTTGTGGATCACATACCAGCCGGGCAATAATTCCCCCTGCCGGATCATGAAAAGGAGCGGGTTATCGTCACAGTTCCGGATTTTTTTCTGCTTATCTATATCCTTCTGAACGCAGGGGCATTCATCATTTTCGGACGGGACAAATTCAGGGCCCGGTCAAATGCGTGGCGTACCCCGGAATCCCTGCTGCTTGCAATTGCCCTGCTCGGGCCGTTCGGGGCTTACGGGGCAATGCTGCTCTTCCGGCACAAGACCCGCAAAGTAAAATTTTTCCTGGTGCCACTCTTCCTCATACTGCACGCCGGTATAATAATCTGGTTTGCATCATCGATCTTTCCGTAAGGACAGGGGATACCAAGCAGGATAAACTGCCTGCACAACCCGTCCCTTTAATACCGGGTTTTTCCATACATTCAATGGATGCGAACCAACCGGCACCAGTATTTCCTTGACCTTGCCCTGCGCTGCGCCCACCAGGGAACCTGCCTGCGGCGGAACTTCGGCGCCATTATTGTCGATGAGTATAACACGATTGTCTCAACCGGTTACACCGGCGCCCCGCGCAAACAGATGGACTGCACGGAACTCAACCGCTGCTGGAGAAAAGACCACAATATCCCCTCCGGCTCCAATTACGAGCGATGCAGGAGCGTCCATGCCGAGATGAACGCCATGCTCCAGGCCGGTAAACTCGCCCGGGGCTGTACTCTTTATCTTGCGGGATTCGATGTCGAAACCGATGATCTGACCCAGATCTGGCCCTGTTTCCTCTGTTCGAAGATGATTGTCAACAGCGGGATCACCAATGTGATCATGCGGACAAGTCCGGAGACATACAAGGAAATGGACCCGATGGTGCTCTACCAGATGCGAAGCCGGGAGTCCCTCGGCGATGACGGAAAATAATCTTTTTTCAACCGGTGTACCGTTAAGAATCGGGAATATCCAAAGGCGACGGGCCTGGTCCTTACAGGCCTGGTCCTTACACTCAATCATCCTGCCTCATGCCCGGCACACGCCCGGGTTATGCCCTGCGGATCTCATTGTAGAGCGACACCAGTGAAAGGCTGATCAGGTTGAGCGTAGTCGCGGTATACCAGAGATAGGATTCAATACGGGTGAGCCCGGTTATCCAGCCGGACCAGAGCATGTAACAGATGATCGAGAACGTCAGGAGCGTATCGATTGCAAGGAATACCATGGGCCGGTCAACGATCCGGCCGGCCTGGGCTATCGTGCAGTAATCAAAAGGGGCAGATCTGCCAAGAAGATCAAAAGTGCTCCTCCCGATGTTCATCAGGAGGTCGGCGGTTGCCCAGATGATTATGATAAGGCCGAACCATGACAGGACAGAACCATCCTGTTCCCCGAGCCGGAATGCGATTATCCCAAAGAGCAGCTTGAACAGGCAGAAGGGAATGCCGATGGTCAGGCTCAGGAATGCAGGGCGAACGAAAAACTTCTGGATACGATCCGACTCCCGCTCGCACCGGCTCTTTTTTTCATCGCACTCTGTATCAGTCATGTGATTGCGGTTCTGCCCCTGATAGGGAATATGGCATTTCAGGGATTAATAAAACAACCGGCTGATAATAGCCGGTTTTTGCCCGGCACAGAAAAGCCCAAGTACAACCTCACACTATCTACTAAAGAACTATTCCAGATCAGGTGAATACCATGGGAATATTTGACAAGTTAACCGGAAAATCAGCAACGCTCAACCCGAAATCAGCACTCGTCCTGTCTGCAATCACCGTCATTGCAGCAGACGGTGTTGTCGATGAAGCAGAACTCAGCGATCTTGCAAAGATCGTCCGTGGCGACCGCAAGTCAATCGACACCGCTATCCAGGTCATGAAGGCTAATCCCTTCCCGGGTGTCATCGATCTCATCGCAGCCACCCTTGATGAGAAGCAGCGGATTGCAACTCTTGCAATTCTTTGCGATATTGCCATGGCAGACGGCGTCCTTGCCGGCGAAGAGAAGAAGATCCTTCAGATGTACATGGATAAGTTCGGCATCTCCGAGGAAAAGATGGCCCCCATCATCGAAGCCATTGCCATCAAGAATGACTTCTCCATCTTTGCATAATCCTTTTTTTCGTATCCACACCGGCTTTCCGGCTGATTCTTCTTCCACAGTTCATACTCAGGATCGACGGTTACTAATAACGGGCAGTCCGGCATACCGGCCCATGTTCCTTTTAATGTACCAACACCCAATCATCAGCTGACCCGCCATGCAGAAGATCGGCTATTACATCGGGCTTTTCATTATCCTTTCAGCCCTCCTGTTCCTGACCTCGGCGTATTTTCCCGCCGGTTTCGGCAGATTACCAGCAGAGACAGCCCACCCGGTTAACCAGACCATAAGCAGGGTTCCCGATCCCCGGGAACCGGTCCGTTCCGAATACCAGCCCGGTGATATCCCTGACCTGTGCGATGCGGCAATCCGGGACGCCAATACGAGCTTCAACCGTATTGCAGCAACGCCTCAAAAGGACCAGACCATCGATACAACCCTGCTCGCTTTCGAACAGGCACGGGCCGTTTTCTCGGATGCCACACTGCCGCTCTCATTTGCCGGGTACGTGAATCCGGACCCGGTAGTCGCTGCCGAAGGAATGACATGTGAAGAGAAAACCTCATCGTTTCTAGTCAGTACCTTTACCCGCCGGGAGCTGTATACGGCACTGAAAAACCAGACACCCCGCAATGATGATGAGGCCCGGCTGTATAATACGACTATCCGGAAGTTCGAGCGAAACGGCCTCACGCTTCCCGATGACAAACTAGACCAGGTCCGGACAATGAGCATGGACCTTGCCGCCCTTGAAGTCCGGTTCAATACCAACCTCAACAATGACAATACCACGCTTGAATTTTCACGGGAGGATCTCAGGGGAGTTCCGGATGAGGCCCTTGCCACATTCCGGAAAACCGACAATGGCACCTATATCGTGACCCTGAAATACCCGGATTATCTTGCCGTCATGCAGAACGCGGAGAAGAGCGAAACCCGGAAAAAAATGTATGCCGCGTCCATGAACATACAGGCTGAAGAGAACACCAGACTACTGGAAAACGCAATCCGCCTGCGTCAGGAGATTGCCGGCAGTCTCGGGTATGCGAGCTGGGCAGATTTCCGGATTGAAGGACGCATGGCACAGAATCCCGGAAATGTCGAAGCATTCCTTTCATCACTCAAAGAGCCCCTCAAAGAAAAAGCCCGTCAGGAACTTTCGGGGCTTCTTACGTTAAAACAGGCGGAATATCCGGGTGCAACATCCCTGGATCCGTGGGATATTTCCTATTACAACGAACGGCTCCGGTTGCAGAAGTACAACCTTAATGAAGAAGAGATCCGGGAATATTTCCCGCTGGACGTGGTCCTGCCGGGAATGTTTGCCCAGTATGAAGACCTGTTTTCGATCCGCTTCGAAGAAGTAAAGGATGCAAAGGTCTGGGCGCCGGAGGTCAGCCTTTACCGGATTGCCAATGCAACAGACAACCGCACCATCGCCTACGTATATTTCGACCTCTTCCCCCGCGAGGGAAAATACAGCGGCATGATGATGTCTCCCCTCACGGAAGGGCGCATGGTCAACGGCAGCTACCATATTCCCGTCACCGCCATTATCGGGGACCTCCGGGCCCCTTCAGGAAATGTACCCTCGCTCCTTACTCACCATGACATCGAGGGTCTTTTCCACGAACTCGGGCATACGCTGCACGAGAGCCTGACAACCGCACCGTATGCGAGCCTTTCCGGGGCAAACGTTGAATGGGATTTTGCCGAAACTCCCTCCCAGACCCTGGAAGAATGGACCTGGGACCCGCAGGTCATGGAATCAATCTCCGGTCACTATACCAACCACACGCAGAAACTCCCGGCCGATCTCCGGGATAAGATTATCACCGCCCGGGACATGGACGCCGGAATATACTATGCACGGCAGCTTATGCTCGCAACCGAAGACATGGAATTCAGTACCGCAAAAGGCCCGGTCAATGTCACCGAAATTTCAGATGCCCTGCATAAGGAGATGCTGGGTATCCCGCCGGTAGAAGGCGGCCATGAACCTGCCGGCATCAGTCATTTCATGGGCGGATACGATGCTGGTTATTACAGTTATCTCTGGTCAGAAGTCTATGCACTCAACATCTATTCACGATTCAAGCAGGAAGGCCTGTCCAATACCACAACCGGGGCGGAATACCGGCAATGGATCCTTGAACCGGGCAACATGCAGGATGGCACCGTACTCCTGAAAGGATTCCTGCATAAGGACCCGGGTACAAACGTATTCTACGAACGGCTCCACATTGCAAACGTAACAGGCAGCACCGCTGGTTCAGGTGGACAGAACTGATTTCTCCAGGCACGAACTGAAGAGGCACCCGGGACAACGTGACGGGGATTCTGATCCCGTCAGCCCGGGAAATTTCCGGGCTGACCTGCTCCGATACATACCTATTTGAGATATTTTACAGAAACATTACATGAGACCATTTCATGGACCCGGTACCTGCTGTTGCAATCCCGACAGTGTATTCCCAGACAGGCGATGTGGAAATCCACCAGATTGTACGGCATTTTTCGCAAGCGCAAACCAAAGGCGAGCTGGGTCTTTTACTTGCCGGGGTGATGGAGAACTATTCGCTTTTCGATCTCCAGATCATCGGTGGGAGACTTAACAGCGAGATCGAGAAACTCCCGTCTCCCTACCGCGAGGCAATCCGCCCGTACTTCCGTGAGCAGCTGTTCGGGAAGCATCACCAGCTCATGTCAATGTACCGGAGCGGGACATTCACTTCCATGAACATTCCCCTGCGGGACACAGAGCTCTTCATTCAATTCTGTGCAATGATCCCGGATGGCTGCTTTGCATGGAACGACCAGGGCGAACGCAACCCCTATTTCCGCAATCCAAAAAACCGGCTCTTCTATTACCTGATCGCGGCATTCACGATGTTTGTCCTCGATGAGCCAGGCCACCCGCCCGGGATGCCGTTTCCCGGGGGATTTTCCGTTGAGCAGCGGGGCCGGGATTATTACTGCCTGATCCGGGACAAGGAAAAAGACGTATTCTACTCAATCTGCAACTTCTGCCCTGCACACCAGACCGAGGAAACGTAATCCAGGACAGCCCCGTTCCGGTCCGTGCGAGCCGGCTGGCTCCTCCTGTCAGGAATGAAAAGGATTCGGGATTGTCCAAATCCGATAAAAAAAAATGTTTTGAGAAAAGATTCAGTCGAGCGGGATTGTTTCGAGCTGGGATACCAGTTCCCAAATCCTTGTCCGCGCATGGATTGGCATGTTAGGATCGTTACTGATCTCATCAATTTTGGAGATGGCTTCTGCAGCTCTTAAGCCCATAGCCTTGGAAGTGTTCAAAAGCAGCGTCCGGGTCTCGTCTGCGACGCGCCGGATATTTCTGGGTATTGTGCTGTCTTCCTGAATGTGCTGCAGCATCAGGATACAGTTTTCCATAGTTTTTTCTGGAGTTGGCATAATATCACCCACCAATGTACCTGTAGTTAATACGTAGAACCGACATATATATGTTAAATATTGAATCGACGGTGATCTCCTATGCCGGCACGAAAAGAAGATGAAATTATGGCCGAGTATCTCCTCAAAGGTGGGAAAATGCTCGAAAAGACCTGCAAGACATGCGGCTGCCCGCTTTTTGAAGTCAAGGGCAGGACATTCTGTGTTGTCTGTGCAGAGAACGGACCCGCAGATACGCCAGTTCACGATACAGCTGCTCCTGTTGCCCAACAGGCCGGATCCCACGGGCATCATCACGAACATGGCGCAACCTGTTCCTGTGGAGAAGATCATGACGAGGATTCATGTTCCTGCAACGAAGACGGGGGATTTCTTACCGAAGAGATCGCATTGACCATCCATTCGCTCTGCGAACGTATCCAGAATGAGAAAGATCCAAACCATGTCCTTACCCTTATGAATGCGGTGAAGACCGGGACCGAAGCACTCGAGATCCTGTGCCGGCTGTAAGCGGATAATTTCCGCAGACTTTTTTTTAATTTTTTATCCGTAATTTCAGGATTTTTGGTTTTCAGGATACCTGCAAGCGCAGGCTCTCCAGGAACAGGAATACAGAGCCCTGCATGCAATGGGTACCGGTGTTCAAACACTTTTCCCCTGTCCGACCCCCCACACCAATATACTCAGTCATGAGTCTGCATCCCGCATGTTTTTCTCTCGTAAAAATCCGGGTTTCCGGGAAAATAACGGGTCAAGAAATGGGAGGGGTAAAGGGGGGTCGGGCAGGGGAAAATTGATCGCGGCTCAAAAAGAATGCAGGAAAATGACCGGTAAGTTCTTTACAGATTTCAGATTTTTTCGTCGTTTATAAAGTTTTATCCGGTCGGAACACTCCTGCGGGAACTGATACATGCAGAAAACATTTTTCCCCTGCTCGACCCCCCAAGTCCGACCAGCAGGAATTTATCGGACCCGCTCGTTTTCATTGGTAATGACCCTGCCCCGGATGTCCCGCTGAGACGAATACCGGTGCGGGCAGGGACGAACGCGGGGGCCGCGCACTTCAGTGAGCAAAACCACGGATGGATCATGACCGATTTCAAACGCAAACCAGGAACAAAAAGTGCGTACCGCATCCTGAAAAAACCGATAGCGGATATCAGGCAGTTCGATGGGATCGTCCAGTCGCTCATCCTTAAAAATCCGCTGGGATGCACCGCTTACCATACGGTACGAAAACACTATCCCCCGATCCAGAAAGTCCGGGAGATGTATACCGCCAAATTCGTGTACCTGAATCCGGATGGAAAGCGGATCGGTTCCGGCCTTGATAGGTATGACTCGGTCGAAGGATACCAGACCGGCATTGCCGCAGTCATTTCGAACATAGCCAATATCGTCTCGCACCGCGGAAAAGGCCGGCACATACCGGATGCCGATCTTTACTCGGTCATGCTGAAATGCCATGATCCGGAGGGCGAGATGTACTACCTGAGCATTGCCCGGGATCGCATCACGGTCTCGTCCTATCGTGACGATGCGATCCGTCACCGTGTCGAAACATGGGCAGACGGAGTGCCGGCACTGGCATGAAGAGCGGATCGGAAAAAACGACTGGCCCGGAAAAGTGATGGAACGAAATGCCGGACCGGCACTCCGCCGGATTATGTGTTCCGGACTGCGGCTGCAAAATTTTCCAGAGTACCCATGAATGATCCGCCGTCAACATCCTTTTCGATGGTTGATACAGACGTACCAAACTTCATTCCCTTCTTTTCAAGCGCAGTTCTCACAACCGCAATAGCGGACTGGTCGCCACGACCTCCCATTTCGACAAGCACGTGGAATGGTTTCCCGCTGCCGTTCTCAACCGATTCAAGATACGCATTGACATACGGCGGCACTTTCCCGGACCAGACCGGGCATGCAACAACGAGGGTATCGATACCATTGAGATCGCTCTTCGTCGGTTTAATGGGGGATTTCATTGTGAAGAGCGCTTTCAGTCCGCCTCTTCCCACCTGGTAGCCGGCCAGCGGCTCGATCCGTACAAGTTCTGCATCCAGCAGGTTCGCAAGGGCAGATGCAACCTTTTCCGTGTGCCCTTTCCACGAAAAATACGCTATCCTGATTACCATGGATTATCCCATGTATCGATCTTCCGGGGGGACAAAAAAGGTTCCGGTGCCGGGGAGGGTCTAAGCCAGGTCAGCACGCACTCCATGCCATTATGTCTTTTTGAACAGTTCTTTTGCCATGGCAATCCTCTTCTCCAGATCGGGTCCCTCAAGGACTTCCACAACGGATTCGAGGACAGCGGGGATATCGATGTGCTGGGGACATTTTTCAACACACTGTCCACACTGGACACACAGGGATGCATATTCGGGTTCCCCGAGACCGACAGCTCCGCCGAGACGTGCCGCATACATGAATTTTTCCTCATCGGGATTGGGAACCATGAACACGTTGTTGTATTCTTCAAAACAGAGGGGAATGTTTACCCCGGATGGGCAGGGCATGCAGTACTGGCACCCGGTACAGCCGACTTTCATCAGTTCGCGGTACTGGTTCTCTACTCTTTTTACCAGCTGGAGTTCAGTATCCGTCAGCGAATCCGGGTATGCCTGACCTGCAACCCGTAGGTTCTCTTCAATATGCTTCTCATCATTCATCCCGGAGAGGACAACCGTAACCTCCGGATGGTTCCATACCCAGCGGAGAGCCCATTCCGCAGGGGTCCGCTTCACCGGTGCCTCATCCCAGATCTCCTGCACGGCCTGCGGCACAGTCCGGGTCAGGTTTCCCCCGCGAAGAGGTTCCATGACGATAACACCTAAGCCCCGTGAGGCAGCGTATTGTAAGCCCGCTGTACCAGCCTGGTTTTTGTCATCGAGGAAATTGTACTGGATCAGGCAGAAATCCCAGTCATACGCGTCCACGATCCGTTTGAAATCCTCACCTGCACCATGAAAGGAAAAACCTGCATTCCTGATGCGCCCGTCGGCCTTTGCTTTATCAAGGAATTCAGTGATGCCCAGACTCTCTACCGAGTCCCACAGGTCGCCGACAAGGGCATGGACAAGGTAATAATCGATATGATCGGTCCGGAGTTTCTCCAGCTGGGCATTCAGGAATTTATCCATGTCCTCCCGCTTTTCGATAAGCCATGACGGGAGTTTTGTTGCGAGACAGACTTTTTCCCGGTATCCGCCGGCAAGAGCACGGCCAACGAACGGCTCGCTTTCACCCATGTGGTAGGGCCAGGCAGTATCGATATAATTTACCCCGTGATCGATTGCATACCGTACCTGCTTCATGGCCCGGTCTTCATCAATCGAACCATCTGCTTTTACGGGGAGCCGCATGCACCCGAACCCGAGTATGGAAAGTTCATCGGGGGTTTTGGGAATTTTCCTGTATAACATCATCATTCACCCTGATTTTTTTTTAATCATGTCCCATAATACCCGTGCTTCTGACGGGCCTGAATAAGAACATTTACCTTTTAATTCCTAGGTTATGCAATGTGCAGTTACCCGCGTATTGCCGGTATGTGAGAACTATGCAGATCATACTGGCACGGTTTTCATGGACTTCATCCTCATCCCGGTACTGCAATTCCTTGATCGATTCTAGTATACATAAAATACGTATGGAATAAATAAGACATACAAACAAATATGTGACATACTAACAGGTTTGATACTAATGGAGATCACGCCGAAAAAATTCAAGTACAGCTGGGGAATCGAGGCAACCCTGGATGTAATCGGGGGCAAATGGAAACCGCTGGTCATCTATCAGCTCAAGGACGGGACATTGCGTTTTAACCAGATCGTGGACAGGGTTACACCCAGGATCACGCAGAGGATGCTGACAAAAGAGCTTCGCGAACTTGAGAAAGACAGGCTCGTCACCAGAAAAGTTTACGCTCAGGTTCCTCCGAAAGTGGAGTATTCACTCACGGAAACAGGACAATCCCTCATCCCGATTCTCGACCAGCTCTGTGACTGGGGGTATGAACATATGAATGACGATATTGAATTCAAGTGTGATGAATAGCCGGGAACTTTGTCACCGGGTAACCTGCCACCCGGTAGTGTGAAGAGGTACTGTTTTCACATTGCTGCTTTCTTGTTCCGTAGCAGGATTTCTCCTGCCTTTTTTAATACAAACCAGACACCAAAGGATTATTTAAAAATAGTGAACACTTCACGCAGGTTTCTTATCGGGACCAACAATCCCAAACAACGCCCGTACCACCGGTATTCTCCGGAGGATCTCGTAGCAGGCAAAGGTCACGAGGATACTGAAGATCACAATAGTTAAAAATTGCAGAATGGGAGGGATTGCAAGCATCAGTACATAATAGGCAATGGCTACCAGTACTGCTTCGTGAATAATATACACCGGGTACGATGCCGTACTCATATAGACAGCAAAAGAATTGGTCTTATCAAACAGGTGCCTGCCCGCACCCATGAGGGCAAGAACGCCCATCCATCCGGTTAAGACATAGAAGGAGGATTGCCCCCAGAATACTTCATAATGTCCCAGGGTTATTCCGTACATCCACATCACGCCGATGGTCAGGATTATCCATGCGGCCAGGAGAGCTGCCCAGTACTGTTCCAGCAGAGCCTGGACCGAGTCTGTCGAGAACAGGTAGTACCCGATGAGGAACATGGCAAAATATGACAGAAGGGAGTATCCTGCCACATTGAACCCGGCAAAGTTCAGGATCCAGAACGGAATAAACAGGAGAATGAGGATCGGAAGGCTTACTCTGCCAGGATTGAGGCGAAGTTTTGCCTGCCGCTGCCCAAACAGGATGACACCGAGTGCCATGACGGAGATAACAAAGAGGAAAATAATGAACCAGAGATGGTCAACGCTGAAATCTCCCGCAACCCCGTTTGGCGTAACCAGGATATTGTTAATCGAGCTGAAGAAATGAACAAACGCACCGGCAAAGCTCCCGGTGTAACCCGTGTGGAATTTCAGGGCGTAGTATGCAATAACTGGACAGACGATAATCACACCAGCAAGGAACGGAATAAGGAGTTTTGTGACCCGTTCTTTCAGGTACACACGAGGTGTCCGTGTCTGCAATGCAAACTTCGCACTCAGCCCTGCGATACAGAACAGCAGCGGCATGATCCAGGGCTCAACAGAAACCATGAGACCATGTGCAGCCAAAGACGTGTAATCAGACAAAACATAATAGCCGTACCATCCAGCGCAGAATACGATTGCGGCGTGGATTGGGAAGAGCAGCAGGATGCACATCCATCGCAGATTGTCAATATAATGCAACCGGACCATTGGACTATTCTGATATGGGATCCTTTGAAAGAATACTGTTCCGATTTTATTTCCCGTTTAAAAAAATACCGGTTCGGTGCAGGTACGTTTTGGTTAATCCTTGTAATGCCAAAGAGAGAAAATCCAGATTTTTCCTGAGCGGAATAACCAATCTGATGTCCCGGATGCCGGCCAATCCAAAAAAATTATTTCTGGATTACCCGTGGCAGGTTGTTTTGTGCTGCCTGTGCCGGGTAATACTTTTCCTTGATTATTGCAACAAGATACGGCACCGCGAGCACCAGCGCCAGACATCCGAATGCAAGGAACATATTACGGTAGGTTGCAACAAGGGCAATAACCGGTACGATGGCAAGGGAGGAGGCAAACTGGCCGATATTCAGGGATACGGAGAAACCGCCCATTGCCCTCCCCAGGAACTGGCGGGG
>Ga0209340_1000111_pt1 | contig 114699 bp, 93 predicted proteins | sample EPASupsiteSAE323_FD_187266 | JGI IMG/M metagenome (GOLD analysis project Ga0209340, IMG submission 187266) | Bioremediated contaminated groundwater from EPA Superfund site, New Mexico - Sample SAE3-23 (SPAdes) (version 2) | ecosystem: Environmental > Aquatic > Deep subsurface > Groundwater >...
TTTGTATCCATATTGGCAATTTAACAGGTTAAATTGCCATATTTTACCTTACTTTAAACAAAAAAACGCCTTTTCAAGCGCCCAAAAGTGAACGGTATCCTCAGTCGTCGACCAACATTTCGGGCTCGGGGTCGGGCAGGGGCGGGATGCTACACTCCTTGCGGTACGTGACGCGCGCATCGAGCACATCACACACCATCATGAGTGCGCCCCTGTGGTCGCCGGCCACCATGGTATCCCGGAGTTCCTCCAGCCACGGTTGGCCGAAGAGGTGGGCGGTCTGCGCTGATCCCAAGGGGATCAGCGCCCTGTTGGCCAGCTCCTCCAATGCGTCACTGTCCATTTCGTTCCTCCGTCGGTTTGGGTCCTACAGTCGAATTACCTTTCCTCGTTCATTTTAAACTAGTATAAATTTTCTTTTTTGTCAACCCTTGACAAAATGCCAAATTTGTGCTATGTTAAGCCCACAATCGATGCGTATTCCTAATCGGAGCGCATTTTTTGTTCTAAAGGTCGATCTTTAACAAATTTATTAAATTTGACGCCTATGATGTTATTTTTTGTAGGAATATTGGAGATGATTATTGTCACCGCCTGGACCAAAGTAGTCACCAAAACTCAAGTCTTGGCTAGTGGTGCAATTACCATCATCAACATCCTTATTTGGTACTATGTTCTACAATCAATTGTAGGGGATATCACCAATTGGCGCCTGGTTCTGTTGTATGCTTTTGGTTGTGCCATTGGCACCGTGCTTTGTACCTGGTATTTCCAGTACAAAGAGCGACAGGCCACATAATTCAGCCGAATGTCGGCAAATCTAACTAACTATGTTGGATGAATTGTCCAAACCAGACCCGTATCCGGGTTTGACATAAACCACTTCTGTAGATTATTAAAGAAGTGGTTTTTTGTATTCAGGGATGTGTATAAGTTTACATGTCTTATGATGGTGTTTAATTTAAGAATTTGTTATACTATATGATAATTAAAAAATATTTATTTTTTAAGTTAATCTCTATATGAATATGATAAAAATCGAAAAGGCGGTACCAAAGTTTAGATCGATATTTTTCTTAGTTATTTTATTTTGTTTAGTCTTTTTAGGTTTTAATGGTAGACAAGTAGCGGCGCAAGAGGAGAGCGAAATATGCCCAGACCTTAGCCCCGGTGATGCAATAAAAATAAGCGGGTCCGTGGCTATTTATGCCATTAATCGCAATTCAGATGTTTTAAATTTTCCAGATGGGGATGTATTTAAAAGTTGGAAGCCAGGATATGGCGGAAGCAAAATCGTAAGTTCTGAATGTTTTGATGTGTTAAGTCTACCTGAAGTTCCACCGCGAAAAGTTATTTATCGTTCTGGCACCTATATAATAAAGAAAAGCGGCCTCGCTCAATTGTATGTGGTTGAACCTGGTAATACCATCGCTAAAATATCTAAAGTTATAGCGACTAAATTGTACGGAAGAAATTATGCCGTAAAAACTGTAAAAGCCGTTGATTGGGAAAATTATGTTAATCAGGGGGACGCGGTTACAGCAAGTGAGCCGCATGTTGGTATGCTTATCAGTACCACAGTCAATGTCGGAAAATCTATAAAAAAGAATAAAACCTATTATGTCGACAGCGGTAAGGTTTTAAGAGAAGTCACGAATGCGGGCTTTACAGCTAATAGTTTTCAAAAAAAATTTGTCAGAGCAATGAAATCCAGCTATTTGAAAAATTTTACAGTTAATCAAGCAGGGATTATAAGAGATAAAGTTTTTACAATGTTTGACGAAATGCCAGATGATAATGTCTTAGATGAAATACCAGAAGAACCAATTGATCAAAATGAACCAGTTATTTCCACGTCTACTCCCCCTGCACATGCAACTTCCACCCCAGCTCAGCCTGCTTCTTTAGCTGCCGCTTCGGTGAGAGCGGATAGCCGATTGGGCAATGAAACCGTGGGGATAAATAATATTGGCCACGTCACAACAACATTGTTGGGTGCTTATGATTTTACCACAACTGGCAGCGGTAATTTAACAATTACTAGGTTGGGCTTGTATGCTAGATTTGGTGGTCAGTTTCCTAGTTTTAACGGAATATATCATTTGACGGTTGATTTTGTAGATAAAAGTAATGGCCGAATATTGCTGACAAAAGATTATAACGAAATAAGTAATTTTAATAACCCGTATTTTGGTGATGTGAATTTAAATGTAGCCGCCGGTACTAATATATCTATAAAGGTTTATAGCTTTTTAGGGGCCGGCGCCACTGACGGCGCGGGAGATGCTGATACAGTGCGGATGACAATCGCTCCTGAATATAGGGTGACGGATGAAAATGGTATAAATAGGGTGATTATGTTGGATTGGGTAAGTGGACGGACTTTAACAGTATCTGTGGCAGAACTTTCAGTAAGTTTGAGAGTAAACAACCAATATGCGGATAGAACGGTTAATACAGTGCCTGCAACCTTGCAATTATTGGGTGCTTTTAATTTAACCACATCCGATGGTGTAGGATCAATAAAGATTGATAAGTTGAATATAATGGCAAGATTTGGCGGTCAATTTGCCAACGGAGGCATCTCTAATTTGCAGGTTGTATTTTATGATGACCATAATTTTGTATTACCACAAACATATTGTACTCTCTTGGATCCTCCTGTAGATGGGAGGAGCTTATATTCTTGTGATAGACTTCGTATCCCCCTGCTTAATTCCGGAAACATTATGTTTGTGAAAGTTTACGGTGATATTAATATAAGCGCCACCGATAACGCCGGAGACGTTGATACTGTTCAATTAAGCATTTCTCCAGGTTATACTTGGTCAGTAGAAGGAGCCATAACAAATAAACGGCAACTAGATTGGGTAAACGGTCAGACTACTACCGTGTCCAATGCCGATCAGGTGACCGCCACCTTAAGCGTAGATAATTCTTTGTCAAATATAACAGTCAATGCACCAGTCACGGGACAATTATTAGGCGCCTTTGATTTTAATACGACTGGTGGTAATGGCATGGGCTTAACAGTTTCCAAAATAGGTTTTCTTCTTAAGGGCGGGGGGGCGACTGCAAGCAATCTTCGGGTTGACTTCGTTAATAAAAATCCCCATAGCGGTAATGTTCCTTTTTTCTCAAAAACCTATACTGGAGTTACAAGTTTCTATAATCCCCAGTTTGATGAAATAAATCAAGTTATAATCGCCGGTGACAATATTTCTATAAAAGTTTATGGTGATCTCGCGGCTACGGGAGATGCTTCTGCGGCTGCCGGCACTGTGCAGTTAGATTTTATGACTGATCATCAAAGTGGGCTTGGCAACTTAATAACGACCCACACATCAGATTGGTTGCATGCGCGCACTATTACTTTATCTGCTCCGGTTCAAACCCCAACCACCCCATCATTGTCATATTTCACCGGTGTAGTGCAGTCCAAATCAGTTTCCTCGTTTGTGGTAAAAGTTGGTGATTCGACTTATACGGTAAATACTGGGTCAGATACGGTTGTTTATCAAAATGGTACTTTGATGGGTCTAGATGTGTTAAAGAGTGGCGATACGGTAACAGTCGCCGGTTATTTAAATGGGAATGTCATAACGGCTGAACAGGTGAACATAATACCGTGGTATTAAAATAATTTCTTAGTAGATCCATATTAATTAGTTTGACTTAAACCGCTTTTTCGAATAAAATTATTGAGAAAGCGGTTTTTATTTTATTGAGTAATTTTTTATGAATGAAGGTCAAATGGAGACAGTAATATCTGGAAGTTTTAGGAAATATTTGGCAGAGATAAAAAAAGTTGTGCAATCCTTTGGCGAAGCTGGAATCACAGTATTGGCGCCAAATGTGGGTGAGGGTGCTGTCAACCCGGACGAAGAGTTTATCGTTTTAGCAGAGGATGATCCAACCAAACCGGAACGGAAATTAGAAATGGAATTTTTGGAAAAAATCAGAAAGGCATCTTTTCTGTATGTAGCTGATGTCGGCGGATATGTTGGTCGCAGTGCAGCCACAGAGATGGCTTTTGCACGTTTAAATAATGTACCAGTTCTTACCGCCGAGCCGATTGAGTCGTTTTCTTCGGATATCGATTCTGCTGCGTTGAGATATCTACGGCACACAGTAAAGGATGTTTTGCCAGTGTCGGAAATAAAGAGAGAGAGAGAGTTGAAGGAATAAAGAAAGAGTTGGAAAAAAGACAGGACACAGAATTAAATAAAGATGAATACGATGTTTTGTTATCTTTAGTTAAAAGTTTGTTAAAGGATTTAAAAAGAAAAATGTGAAACTCCATTATTTTTTTATAGATTTCCCCTTGCACACGGGCGAGGCCGAAGTGGCGAACACAGAAATTGTCCATCAGGTTAGAGATGTCTTAAAAATGAAGGCGAGTGAGAAAATTGTTTTATGTGATGGTCGTGGTTTAGAGGCAGAGGCCATCATTATAAGTTTAGAAAAGAAGAAAATAGAGGTTGAAATCGGTGAAATTAGAAGAAATGTCAATGAACCTGATAAAAAAGTGATTTTGTATTGCACAATTTTAAAAAGGGAGAATTTTGAGCTGGCTGTACAAAAAGCGGTGGAAGTAGGAGTGACGGAGATTGTCCCAATAATCTCCCAAAGAACGGTAAAAACAAAATTGAACGAGGTACGGCTTAAGAAAATAATGAGAGAAGCGGCCGAACAGGCGGAGCGGGGGATTTTGCCTATTTTACATTCAGCCATGGACTTGACGACAGCTTTCGCACATTGTAAAAACAATGATTTTAACTTGTTTTTTGATCCACGAGGCGAAAAAATTTCCGCTTTTGCTGGTATGGCATATGAGAAGTTGGGTATTTTTGTGGGACCAGAAGGCGGATGGACAGAAGATGAAATTGAAGCCGCTCGTATGGCCGGATGCCAAATTGCCTGTTTGGGCAAAACAATTTTACGAGGTGAGACAGCTGCAATTACCGCCGCTCATTTGGCGGCATGGCTTTTTTAATGTAAAATATGTATGGACAAAGTAGAGATTAAATTATCAGTCCAGGCTCAGAATTTGCCGAAGGGTCTGTATATACACTACAAAGATCCTAATAAGAGATACCGTGTATTGGGCGTAGCCGTGGATAGTGAGACACTGGAAGAGTTGGTACTTTATCAGGCTCTGTATGCCAATGAAATTATTTGGGCACGTCCGTTGAAGATGTTTTTTGAAGAAGTGGAAGTGGGTGGGCGGAAAGTGCCGCGATTTAAATATTTAGGTAATTAATATTTTTTTAAATATATGCCACAAGAATTAGTACAATATCAACAATATCTTATCTTAATCCCTTTTTTAGTACCGCTTTTCATCTTATTAATCACCTGGTCCGCAGTTTGGAAAGCCATAGCTCTTTGGATGTCCGCTCGTCGTAATCATAAGGTGTGGTTTATTGTTTTACTATTAGTTAATACAATGGGTATTTTGGAAATTTTATACATTTTCATTTTTTCTAAAATGGATAAATCCGTTAAAAAAACCTTTACAGCTGATGAAGCTAAAATGGTTGGTGATAAGCTCGGCATCAAATGGGATAAATGGAATGTAGAACAATTTCGAATGGGTATGGATGTGGAATTGGAGCATGGCAAAGTTGATCAAAATACCAACGTGACCAATGATGATGCCGTGCTCACCGGCAAGATTGCCCTAGCCCATCTTAATGAAATTCGTGATTATTATACCCGCCTTGCACAAATGGAAAAGGAAGGCGAGGCACATTGGGAGAAAAAGTAATTGCACAAAAGTTGTTGCATCATATTTAAAATTTTATGAAAAATATGAAAAAAAGGAAAAATAATTTTTTTACATATTCCGTAATTGCTATTGGAGGTGCAACAGTTACTTTGGTTTTTTTATGGATAATGAGCTTCGTTTTTCTCACATCGGAGGTCACATCGAAAATTTCTTCTAAAATTATTTCAAAAGGTGCTGTAGGTTTAACATCATCCTTATCTATTAGTGATGTCAAATTAAAGTTACCTCCAGATTTAGCGGTGTTACCCGATCTGCTGGGTAAGGATATGAGGGTGAATATTAATAGCAAAACTAACAAATTGACTTTTCTAACAGGTGGTGGAACCAATTTACCCTTGACCCGCAAGGTTGCGAAAAATTCTAAATCAGTTTTTATCCAAATAATAAATGACTACGGAAAATATTTTGGGATGACTCAGCGCGATGTGTCTTTCAACAAAGATAATACAGATGATCTCGGTATGCACCATGTCCAATATGACCAAAAATTTTCTGGCGTTCCAGTTTTTGGTACCAGCGTAATAGCTCATTTGGGGAAAGATTTTTCTGTCAAATCGCTAAATGCGAAAGTTGTACCTAATGTATCTTTGGATGTTAAACCAAAAATAGCTAAGGATAAAATAAATATCGTGGCCACTGATGCGGTAAAAAATTTATTTGGTGAAGACAGTGAATATAAAGTTCTGAGTGCTGATTTGAATATTTTAAATAAAAATCTTTTAATTTCCACTGAAGAAGATAATAATTATTTAACCTATAAGGTTGTAGTGGATGATCCAGAAAATTTTAGGAGTTGGACATATTTTATTGATGCTAATAGTGGAGATGTTCTGCTTAAATTTTCTAACAATCAAACGGCACGTTTGTATCGGGCGATTTTTTCTTGTGAGTATGCAGACAGGCGTCATGACTGTAGTTTAGAAGCTGATTTGTATTTTTTGAATGATAATCTTGAGTACGTAGATTGCGATGGGTGCGGCGGAAAAGTTGAAGGATCTAGAGTCCGAGTGAACGAAGACACGGAAAATATTTATACATATTTGGGAAAAACAAATAAATACTATTCTGACGTATTTCACCTGATTGGGCCGGATGGGCGAGGATCAACGGGTGCCCGCGTTTCCGGGCGTCTTGCCACCGTTGCTTTGTCATATATTAACAGCGCTGATTGTCTAAACGCTTGGTGGAATCCGAATGATCTCCTTTTTGGCTTCTGCGAAGATACTGCGTCTAATCTTGGCGTTATAGCTCACGAATATACCCATGCTGTTATGAATTTCAAAGTGGGTCATATGACTTATCTGGATCAGACAGGGGCTATTATGGAAGGCTACGCTGATATTTTTGCTGAAGCGGTAAAAAAATATACTGACGGCTCTAACGATTGGTTAAGTCATTTTACTGATGATACTGTAACAAGAAATTATGCTAACCCTTCATCGGTAAATTATGAAGTTCCCGTGGATGATAATGGAAATATATCATACGAGAATGCGACACAAATACTAGGCGTGCCATTTCCCGATGCTTATAACGGTGCCGGCTATTGGCATTCTGGTGTGGAAGCTCCAGATGGTTGTAACTTCGACAACTGCGGCGTGCACGTTAATAGCACAGTTATCAGTCATATTGCGTATTTGATGTCCCAAGGCGGCACCTTTAATAACTGCCAAATGACGGGTATTGGTTTAGACAAGGTCACCAAGATTTTTTATCAGGCCATGAATTATTTGGGTAAATCACCGAATTTTGTGGATTTTTACGATTCCATAACCAATGCCTGCTTTGACCTGTATGGTCATGGCGTGGAATGTCAAACAGCCAAACGGGCGATGAGCGCTGCAGCTATTAACCCTGATAACAATAGTTACGGCGTGCCAAGCTGTCAGGCTGATCTGAGTGGTTACATGATTGAGACGAATGTGGGAGGAGCTCCGAGCGTCCACCCCGATGCCAATTTATCGGGTAAAGAGATAATCAATAATTTATTACACTTTAGCCCGTAATTTTGGCTATCAATCGGCAATATCTTGACAATTTTGGTAAAATGTATTAAGATAATCCTGCTTTAATTATGTTCCCTGCAAATAAAAAACAGCCAAGTACGTGGCAAGACGCTTTAAAATTAGTTGGTCGTTGCCCGATTTGCAATGCCGAATATGCTATGGGCTCGGCTAAGCTGTTTGCAAAGAAAGATAGCGCCAGTTTGGTACATGTTAATTGTACTAAGTGTCAGAGCGCGGTGATGTTCATGATTATGATAATGGGACAGGGTTTAAGTTCGGTGGGTATGATCACCGATTTGAGCTTCGAAGACGCCAAGCGATTGTATGGTTCGGAAGAGATAACACTAGATGAGGCATTGGCGGCTTATACAGATATTAAAAATAATAAAATATTTAACTAAATTGTGGTATGACCTATATTTTGAATGCGGTAAAAAGGACGGAAAAAGGCGGAAAGACCAAAGAGAGTGGTTTGTTGCCAGGCGTAGTGTATGGTGCAGGCAAAGAAGTCCAGTCCATCACTTTGAATGCCATTGAGTTTTTAAAATTATATAAAGAGGCCGGCGAATCCAGCTTGATTGATTTGAGTGTAGATGGGAAGAATGTTGGAAAGGTGCTGGTGCAGGATGCACAGTATGATCCAGTAAGTGATCGCTTGATCCACACCGATCTACGTTTAATTGATATGAGCAAGAAATTGAAGGCCGGAGTTGTCTTACGATATATCGGTGAATCCCCAATAGTTAAGGCCACCGGTGGTACATTGGTGACCACTCTGTCTGAAGTAGAAGTAGAGTGTTTACCGAATGATTTGGTGTCGCATATCGATGTGGATGTTTCCACTCTTAAGAGCTTTGAAGATGTTATCAAGGTAAAAGATTTGGTTTTGCCAGCTGGCATTACGGTAGTTTCGCCACATGGCGAGGCATTGGTGGCCAAGGCTCAACCGGCTATCACTGAAGAAGAAGTCAAAGCCATGGAAGAAGCCGCCAAATCCGCTGATGTGTCGAAGATCGAAATGGTGGAGAAGAAAAAGAAGGAAGAGGAAGGCGCCGAAGAGGGTGCTGCCGCTCCTGGAGCCGAAAAGAAAGAAGAGAAAAAGGAAGAGAAGAAATAATTCCTTGTACAAATTTAAAAGACCTCGATTATGTCGAGGTCTTTTGTTTTATAATTTTTTTTTGCCAGCATTTTTTAAAAATGGGAACTGTGAGGGTAGATAGTACAAAGGCAATGGCTGGGACGATGGCGTTGACAAATGGTTTCGGCAATCGCGCAAAAAAGAAAAATATCACGATGACAATGTAGGTAAGCAGAAGAATAATAATTTTTCTCGTCCAGCTTGTTTCCCATGCCTTGTCCGTCTCTACGCGTTGGTTTCGTGTTTTAATTTCTTCTATTTCAAGTTGTAATTCTTCGAGGGTTGCCATAGTAATTTATGTTAGGCGAAATATAAAATATTTTTAATCCCCGATTTTTAGGAGTACTCCATTTTGCACATAGACCGGCATTTCCCAGTCGGGATGATTGGTCCAGGGATGATAAATCCATTTTTCTAAACTTTCATCCACTTGAATAGTTTTGGCTGGCTTGCCAAAAGCGGTTACTATTTTTTCATCGGTCCAGCCCTGCAGATCTGTACCAATGTGGCCAATGAGGCTACCCTGACGTGTTTTTTGCATTTTAGCAATTTTGTCTTCACGATATTTTTCGCTGTACATTTTATCAGTTATCCAAAAATCAATGCTCCAGAATGGAACACGCCTGTGACTGGTTATATTGCTACTGGGCACAAAAGGATCTGGCCCAAGGTTAAGTGCGCGCGCTCTACCCATTGTGATGAATTGATAACTTACGAAGAGTATTAAATATACTACCATAGTGGGCAGACTAGCGAATACCATTATAGTCTTTGCGCGTTTTTTTAACCTAAGGTAAAAAATATAGAAGAAATAAGAAAAATGGATAATATTTAATACAACAAATAAATAAAATATCGAAATAGTATTGCCTAAAATATCGTCACAAAGATTCTGATTGACTTTGATTCCAAGTAGTATTGTTATAATCCACAAGGAAACTGGTATTAGTATAAAGAGGATTTTATTGTTTTTCATAGCACGCAAATTAAAAGTGTTTTATATTTCGTCTAACTATTTATATTCCAACACCTTGTTTTAATCGCTAAGATACTGTATATTGTAGCATATAATGTGTAATCAACAAGGGGGTTTGAATACACCCAGTTGATTCCGTTTTGGCGACGTTGTTGAAGCTCGAATGATGCGCGGTTGCTGTTCCTGGCGCGGAAAAGAAAGAGAAGAAGAAGGCAAAGAAGAAATAATCTCTTGTACAAATTTGAAAGGCCCACCGACAATACCGTCGGAGGGCCTTTTGTTTATATATTTTTTGCGGATTTCCTTATTGGTAAATATCATGATCACCAGCCGAGAGGAAATATATTGTTTTTTTATCTTCGGAGAATTCAAAAATTATTCTGTATTTATGACCAATTGAAAAAGAAAGAAATTCGCTAAATTTGCCTTTTAGTTTATGTGTTTTTAGTCTAGAGTCAAATGGGTTGGCACGGAATATTGGCTCGTTATGTTCCGCGATTTTCTTAATCTCTGTGGGTAACTTTTTATATTCACGAGCAAATTTGGTGCTGTAAATAATTTCCATATTATTACAGCTACCGGATGTTTCTCAAAGATTTTAATACCTTGCCCTTACCGGCCTTAATTTCCTTGCGGCTATCATTGAGTTCACTGAGTAGCGCATTTGTTTCCCAGTTGCGCAATAGAGTACGAAAAAATTCACTGGTGCTTATGTAGTTGCCGTCTTTTACAGCTTTTTTAACGGTTTTGACCATGGGATAGGGTAAGGATATATTGATGACTTCGCGCATAAATTTTAGGTTATTTTTATGTAATACATTGTATTACAACAATATCAGGTCAATAACTTTTTGTCAAGGACAAAGTGTTTTTGCGTGTTGAAAAAATTTATAGGTTATGTTAGATTATCAATATGAATAAAAAGATAAAAAATAAATTGATGGTTTGGCTATTACCGGCAATGGTGGTGATTTTGTCGTCGGCTATTTATTTTATCTTCTTCCCCAAAACATATTCTAAGTATCAGGAACCAGTGGAAAGCAAAATTGAAATTAGATTTCCTAGTCAGTTGGATGGTTTGGAAATAGATAGCGAGGAGAATCAGGCGCCTGATGTTTTGGGTGTAATGATAGACAATCACCCCGATGCCTACCCACAGAGCGGTTTAAATGAGGCAAAAATTGTCTATGAAGCTCCGGCCGAAGGAGGCATTACCAGATATTTGGCTATTTTTGATAAAAATCAAACGGTGGAAAAAGTTGGTCCGGTGCGCAGTGCCCGCCCATATTATTTGGATTGGCTCAATGAATACGGCGATGCACTGTATATGCATTGCGGCGGTTCACCGGCGGCATTAAACGCTATTAAACAAGAAAATATTTTTGATGCCAACGAATTTTCACATGGCCAGTATTATTGGCGCGACAACGCTCGCTCCGCTCCGCATAATTTGTATACCGACAGTGAAAAATGGCAAAAATTATTTGAGGATTATAGCGATGGTCGGCCGGTAAAAGCGTGGAGCGGTTGGAAGTTTGATGAAAATTTTGTTGTGGTGTCTTCCACTCCGATGAAAGAGATAAAAATTGTTTATGGTTTAGGTTATGAGGTGGTTTGGAAGTACAACACTGAGGGAGGATATTTTGAAAGATATGTAGATGGTCAGCCACATTTGGATAACGTTGGGGTGATAATAACAACCAAAAATATTTTGGTACAATTTACCAAGACAGAAATTTTGGATGAGGTAGGCAGACGAGAGATTTCTACAGTAGATGAAGGCGAGGGGAGAGTTTTGTTTTCTGGTCAAATTATGCAGGCGCGTTGGAAAAAAGAAGGCGCGTCGGAGCGTACCATATTTTTTAATGAAGATAAAAACGAGATTAAGTTAAAACCAGGTAAAACCTGGGTGGAGATTATTCCGATTGGAACAAAAATTGAGATAACTAATTAATGTATACAGACCAATCGATCTCGCTCTGCGAGATCTTTTTTTATCTCTATTTCAGCCTCCGGAAGATATTTTTTAATAATCACTTCAATTGCATCGGCTTGTCGCGGGTCAATTTCCAAGAATATCCAGATTTTTTGTACTTGTATTTTTTGTACCTGTTTTAATAATTCCTCGTATAATTTTAGACCGTTGTTGTTATCAGAAACAAATGCTCTTCGCGGCTCTTTTTTAATTGATGGTTCTTTTTCAAATTGTTCAACTGTGAGATAGGGCAGGTTGGCTGTAACTATTAGTTCGGTGTTAGGGGGTATTAAAGCAGTATTATTTAAAAAGGGGTTTAATAAATTCCCGTGTATTAAGTTAATTTTTACACCATGTTTTTTTGCATTCTTTTTCGCTACTCGTAGGGCTCCGAGTGAGATATCAACGGCAAGGATAGTCAATTGTTTTTTTGTTGTCTTTTTGGCTATGGTAATCGGTATACAGCCCGTACCTGTTCCTACGTCTACCAAGATAGCGGGGGACTGTCCTATCGTTTCATTTTTCGCGATGACAGCTAAGGCGTTTTCTACCATCAGTTCGGTGTCCGGTCGCGGTATCAAAGTATGCTTATTAACTAAAAAATCTAGACCAAAAAATTCTTTATGTCCGGTAATGTAGGCCACAGGGTAGCCTGATTGATACTTTTGTATCGCTCGTTTAAAATGCCATCTTTGAATCAAGTTCAGGTGGTATTCTGGATGGGTTAAAACAAACTCTTTTGGCTGACGCAAAATGTCTGCTAAGATGATCTCCACGTCCATCAGGTCTTGTCCTGTGAATTTTTTTAAAATATTTTCTATACTCCTCATATCATTTTGTATAGTGGAAAACTTGTGAGTCATCTAGGATAGGTAAGTCCGCCGGTGGCTCTGCGCTGTGCCACCCATTTTTTTCTAAAATTGTCGGTAAATCCAGATGATGAAAAATTCCATCTAACACAAATATTTTGTCGTATTGTTCAAGGCGATTTGTTTTGATCCATGTATATATATCCGCCTCTTTTTGAGATAGATGGACGTAATTATTATTGATCAGGAATTTATCCCAATTAGTTTCTGTTCCTACTGGGGTATATGGCAGTGTTGCCACCGGCACAGAGTAGTACCGGTCCAGTTCGTTTTTAATAGTGAAATTAGTATAAATTAGAAGCTGCCTTTTTTCCGGTTGGTAGCGTGACTGCATGTAGGTATCGAGGGATTTCCAATCATTGATTGGTAGGATGTTAGAGATAAGGTTGTAATTCCCCGGTAAACATACCAACAGGATAAGGATAATACCCCATTTTTTTAAATATACATCGGCCAAAAAAGCAATTACCAAAGTTAAAAAAGGTAGGGCAACAAAAATGAATTTAATGTTAAAGGTTTGTAAAAATATCGCGGTGATTATAGGTAATGTGGTTAATAGGGTAGCGAAGAAAAATAATATATTGCCATTGTTTTTCTTTTTGAGGTGGTAAAAGTAATATATCAGAGCGATCAAAAGTGTCCCGGTGATAAGCGCGGCATATAGGTTATCGGTCGGGCCGGTAACAATTAATTTTAGTTGTTCAAATTTCGCTAGCCAGCTATTTTGTAAATTTAAAAACCAAGATTGTCCGAATCGTTCGTTAACAATTTTCGCCCTACCTGCTGGTATAGCCCAGATTAACCAAATCGTCCCGCTGATTAAATTGTATTTTAACCATTTTTTCCAATCATTTTTATTCCATAAGCATACTAATAAAAATTCTCCGGCGATAATTATTCCAGCGGTTAGGTGTGTATAAAGAAAAAGTATTTGGGTAAGGGCATAGGCAATAGGCAAGTAGGCACTGGCGCGTTTTTGATAGAATATTTCTAGAGTAAGATAAAAAGATAGAGTGGCAAGCAGAGCGAGTAGGCTATAACCGCGGGCAGTAGCAGAGAAAAAAATATGGTAAGAGGAAATGGCTAGAGCCAGGGATGAGAGCAAGGCCGCTCGTTCGCTAAAATATTTTTTTGATAATATATATATCAGCCACACATTCAGCGTGCCAAAGATGACGCTGGGCAGCCGCGCCCAAAATTCATTAGCGGGGAAAATATAAAACCACAATTTTAGGAAAACCATATGAAGAGGGGGATTGGTTTCCCAAATCCAGAATTGGGTGAGAGATGGGATCCATGATTTTTGGCTGTAAGTAAAACTAAACATCTCGTCGGTCCAAAAATCACCATATTTTAATAAGGCCGCGAGACGCAGGGCGCCGGCTAAGAGGATAATAAAATAGATGAAGTATTTTTTTAGCATTAAATTTGCTCTTTGTAGTCTGCTTCGCGAAGGGCTGTAATAATGGGTTCTAAGTCGCCGTTTATAATATTACCAATGTTGTTCCAATTTTCATGGATGCGATGATCGGTAATACGGTCTTGAGGAAAATTGTAAGTGCGGATTTTTTCACTACGGTCGCCGGTGCCGATTTGCGAACGGCGTTTATCGGTCATTTCCTTTAATTTTTTCTCTCTATCCAGTTCGTAAAGGCGGGAACGCAACACTGCCATAGCCTTTTCGCGGTTGGCGGTTTGCGAACGTTCATCCTGGCATTGTACAGTGGTATTAGTAGGAATATGCACGATACGCACGGCAGAATAGGTCGTATTTACACTCTGTCCTCCGGCACCTCCGGAACAAAATGTGTCGATACGCAAATCTTTAGCTTCAATTTTTAATTCCGTTTCTTCAATTTCCGGCATAACAGCCACGGTGACAGTAGAAGTGTGGATGCGGCCGGTCTTTTCGGTGTCTGGTACTCTCTGTACGCGATGCACGCCCATTTCATACTTCAGGTCCTTATAGACGTTGCGTCCTTTAACGGAAAAAATTACTTCTTTGTAACCGCCAATGCCGATACGATTACTGTCTAGCAGATGAGTTTTCCAACCTCTACCCTCGGCATATTTGGAGTACATCCTGAATAGTTCGGCCGCGAAAAGAGCTGATTCATCCCCACCCACGCCGGCGCGGATTTCTACGATAACATCTTTTTTGTCCATCGGATCTTGTGGACGAGTCATTTCTTCCAGTTCTTTGGTCAGTAATATTTCTCTATCGCGTAGTTCCAAAAGTTCGGCGTCCGCCATTTCGCGGATTTCCGGATCCTGTTCGTTGGCCATAAGCTTGGCTTCACCCAAATTTTTTTCTACTTCTTCTAGAGCGGCTATTTTTTCCATTATCGGTTTTAAATCAGTATATTCACGGGACTTGTCCTTTAATTTTTGAGGATCATTAAACACGGCCGGGTTCTGCAGGTCGGCTTCTAACTGTTCTGATTTGGATTTTAGATCATGAAATTTTTGTAACATATTTTTTGATAAAAAAACAGACCGTAGATATTATACATCTTTGGTCTGTTTTATAAAAATCTAAGCTAAGCCTTCTTGGTTGCTTTTTTAGCGGCAGTTTTTTTAGCGGTGACGGCTGCCTTTTTTACCTTCTTGCCTTTGCGGGCGGTTGAGGCGGCGGTTTTCTTGTCAGCACGTTCCTGGAATTTTTCTACGCGGCGGGCGGTATCTACAAATTTCTGTTTGCCGGTATAAAACGGATGACACTTACTGCACAATTCTACACGGATTTCTTTTAAGACGCTTCCGGTGGTAAAAGTATTGCCACAGGCACAGGTCACCTTGCTATCTGTGTGATATTCTGGATGGATCTTCTTTTGCATAAGGATAATTAAAGATGAATGATTAGGCATTATTATATCAGAAAAATTTAAAATGTCAACTATTTATAGGCAATTACCCCCCTGTCTTAGTAGTTTTTACCTTGTTTTAGCCAAAAAAGGTATGTAGTAGTGGCCATGCTTGACTTTTTCTCTTGTTTTATATATAATTCGAATACTTTTAATCACTCATCAATCCCGTTCTGCCCTATAATTAGCGGAACACTTTTTCCTCCCCCCGACCACTCGGAGGGTAAGATTGAGAGGAAGTAATAAGGAAAATATGACTAAATTGCCAAATTTAGCAGAAATGCTAAAGGCAGGTGTGCACTTCGGCCACCAAACATCTCGTTGGCACCCAAAAATGGCGCCATATATCTTCGGCGCTCGTAATGGGGTGCATATTATAAATTTGGAGGAGACCGTAAAGGAGTTGGAGAAAACTTTGGATTATGTTAAAAACCTAGCTGCTAAAGGCAAGGTTATTTTATTTGTCGGTACCAAAAAACAGGCTCGTGAGATCATCAAGCAGGCCGCTGAAAGTTGTGGCATGCCATATATTACCGAGCGCTGGATTGGTGGTTTGATCACCAATTTTGATGAAGTTAAGAGACGCTTACGCAAGTACAATACCTTACAAAGTGAAGTGACCAGTGGTGAAATAGAAAAATATGTTAAAAAGGAACAGTCTAAGTTCAAAAAACAATTAGTTAAAATGGATCGATATTTGTCTGGTATAATTAAATTGGAAAAAATGCCAGACGCCCTATACATCGCCGACCTACGTTTGGAAAAAACTGCCGTTACCGAAGCCAATCGTATGAATGTGCCGGTAGTGGCGGTGGTGGATAGTAATGTTAATCCGACTAAAGCCAGTTACGTTATCCCAGCCAATGATGATGCGGTAAATTCTATCAAGATGATGGCGGAATTGATGGCCGTTGCCGTAGATGAGGGTAAAGAGGAATTTGAAAAACAGAAGGCAGTCATGGTCAAAGAAGAGAAGAAAGTAGAGAATAAACCGGCGGCCGCAGTTAAACCGGTTGCTAAAGTAGCGGCTAAACCAGTGGCCAGGAAAGAATACAGGCCATTAAAGAAAGAGGGATCAATATAAAAAATAGTTTCAATTTTACTTCTTAAAAATTAAATCATATGGCAATTACAGCCGCAGACATCGCAAAATTGCGAACATCTACCGGCGCCGGTATGATGGACTGCAAAAAGGCCATGGAAGAGGCCAATGGCGACATGGAATTAGCCGCAGAAATTTTGCGTAAAAAAGGTATACTCAAGGCCGCGAAGAGAGCTGATAAAATTGCCGCCGAGGGTTTGACTTCGGTGGAGGTTAAGGGTGATCTGGCCGTGGTAGTAGAAATAAATTCTGAGACCGATTTTGTGGCAAAAAATGAAAATTTTAAAAAGTTGGTGGGTGAAGTGGCAAGTCATTTACTTACCGCCAAACCGGCCAATTTGGAAGAGGCCTTAAAACAGCCGATGACCGGTTTCGCAGGTACGGTAGAAGAATATTTCACCAATATTACCGCTACCATTGGCGAGAAGATCTCTTTGCGTCGTTTTGCTGTGATGAATAAGGCCGCTGATCAGGCTTTTGGCGCTTATGTGCATATGGGTGGAAAAATTTCTGTGTTAGTTATCTTGTCCGGCACAACCAATGCCGACTTGGCCCGTGAAGTGGCCATGCATGTGGCCGCCGCTAATCCAAAATATGTACGCCGCGACGAGGTGGATGTTTCTCTATTAAAGAAGGAAGAAGAAATATATGCCGCGCAGTTGAAGGCCCAGGGCAAGCCAGAGAATATTATTGCCAACATCTTGAAAGGTAAAATGGAAAAGTTTTACAGTGAAATTTGTTTATTGGAACAGCCGTATATAAAGGACGAGGAAAAGACCGTACAAAAATATTTGGACAGCCAAGGTTCTGGTATAACGGTTAATAAGATGGTTCGCCTAGAGTTAGGTGAGGGCATTGAAAAGAAGTCCTGTGATTTCGCCGCGGAAGTAGCGGAGCAGATGAAATAGATCTGATAAAATAGCAAAAACTACCGACACTTAGTCGGTAGTTTTGTTTTAATTTGTAAAATGAATAGAAATAGGTTAATATAAGGTAGTTATATGCTTGATAACCTCGCAGCTTATTTTTCTGTATTTCCCACGGAATTGGCCACATTTTTACTAGCGATGGTGCCAGTCGGGGAATTACGCCTCTCGATCCCGGTGGCTGTCTTGCTGTATCACAAGCCGGGTTGGGAGGCCTTGTTATGGTCCGTACTTGGCAACATGATTCCGGTAACTTTAATTTTACTTTTTAGTAATAAATTTCATAAATGGGTGGAAGGCCAGTCAGGAATATTTTTTGGTAAGACATGGGCAAATTTTTTGATTAAGGTTCAGAAGAGTTTCTCTAGATATCAAAAATATGAATTGATAGGGTTGTTAGTTTTTGTGGCCAGTTCCTTGCCGGGCACCGGATCATATACAGGGGCTATCGTGGCTTTTATCCTTGGTATACCTATCCAAAAATCATGGCCATATATTTTTATTGGAGTGGTTTGTTCCGGCATCGTCACCTTAATGGTGACCTTGGGAGTTGGTAAGATATTTTAGCCATTCATTTGTATGTCATCAGAGAAATTAATAATTTTGAAAGACAAGATTAAACAGGCACAGGAGCTGCTGAAATTGGGTGAGCTTAAAAAAAAGATGCAGCAACTATCCGACGAGATGAGCACACCCAATTTTTGGAATGATCCGGAAAACGCCCAAGCTGTTTCACAGGATTTTAAGGATATAAAAGGCGAAGTGGAAAAGTGGGAAAATTTGGAGAAGAGAACGAATGACCTTTTGGAATTGGCGGAGAGTGGAGACGAGACGTTGTTGGCGGAAATTGAAAAGCAGACGGGTGAGTTGGAAAAACAGTTTGATGATTACGAAATTTATCTTTTGTTGAATGGGCCGTACGATCAAAAAAATGCCATCGTTGCCGTACATGCCGGATCTGGTGGAACCGAGGCACAGGATTGGGCGGAAATGTTAACGCGCATGCTATTTAGATTTTCTGAAAAAATGAATTGGAAAACAAAAATTATTGATGAATCGCGTGGAGCAGAAGCGGGCTACAAATCAATTATGTTCGAGGTCTCCGGACGCTATGCCTATGGTTACCTCAAGTCGGAGCACGGGGTGCATCGATTGGTGCGTATTTCTCCCTTTGATGCGGAAAAAATGCGCCACACCTCCTTTGCGTTAGTAGAGGTTTTACCTGAATTTGATGAGGAAGTAAAAATTGATATTGATCCAAAGGATCTACGCATTGATACCTTTATGTCGGGTGGCCATGGTGGACAAAGTGTGAACACCACCTATTCCGCCGTACGCATCGTACATCTCTCGACCAATATCACGGTGCAATGTCAGAATGAGCGTTCACAGCAACAAAACAAGGAAATGGCGATGAAGGTTTTAAAGGCCAAGCTATACCGTCTGGAGCAAGAAAAAAAGGCCAAAGAAATGAAAGATTTGCGTGGGGAATACAAGTCGGCTGAGTGGGGTAACCAGATTCGTTCGTATGTCTTGCATCCCTATCACATGGTAAAAGATCATCGTACTGATTATGAGTCGTCAGATCCGGAGGGGGTGCTAGAAGGTGACCTGTTTCCTTTGAGCGAAGCGTATTTAAAATGGATAAAGAAATAGTATGCGTGTATTGGATAAACAAAATTTGGACGAGGCGGTCAAGATCCTTAAACAGGGTGGTATATTAGTTTTTCCTACTGAGACCGCCTATGGTTTGGGTTGTGATGCCACCAATCAAAAGGCTGTGGATAAGATTTTTCAGATCAAAGGGCGGCCGGAAGATAAATCTATTCTAGTAGTGGTACCAGATGTGGAAATGGCTAAAAAATATTTATCTTGGAATGCTTGGTTGAACAAAATCTCCTATAAATATTGGCCGGGGCCATTAACGGTGGTAGGAAATTTTATCGGGGCTTTTTTTGCCAAACAGGGTTTGGCCAAAGTGTCACGACAATATTTTTTAGCCAAAGGCGTGGTGACACCGTCAGATACAATAGGAGTTCGCGTCACGGCTCATCCCGTAGTCAAATATTTATCCGAACAATTGGGCGTGCCGTTGGTGGCTACCTCGGCTAACATCGCCGGCGCCGGAAATTTGTATGACGCGCGCGCCGTAGAAGAAATGTTTACCGGAAGAGAATTCCAGCCTGATGCCATCCTAGATTTTGGTATCTTACCGAGCAATCCGCCTACGACAGTGGTAAGTATTGTGGATGGTGCAATAAAAATATTAAGGCAGGGGGAAATTAAGGTGGAAATTACATAACATATATGTTAAATTCTTCGCGAAATAGTTTATTGGTCGTATCAATCGTCGGTTTGTTCGCTGGCGCCATTTTATTTTACAACTGGCAAAGCACTTCGGAGGCATTCGCGGAATCATTTGCGGCAGATACTGCTAATTGGGAGAAAAAAGAAATTAGGTTAAAAATACCGCGGCAAACCGCCAAGGGGATATATCTCACCGCCTATTCCGCCGGCCAAGAAAAAAAGCTAGATGAGATTATTAATTTGCTAGATAAAACCGAGCTCAACGCCGTAGTGATTGATATTAAAGATTACTCCGGAAAAATTTTATATGATAGTAAAATAAAATTAGTAAATGATTTGAAAATCAAAAAAAATCAATTAGGTAATATTAAAAAAATAATTGATAAATTACATCAGCATAATATTTATGCTATCGCTCGGCAAACGGTTTTCCAGGATCCATTGCTCGCGGAAAAAAAACCGGAATGGGCGATTAGAAGTAAGAGTGGAGGGGTGTGGCGTGATAACAAGGGCCTAGCTTGGGTAGATCCGACGCGCGAAGAGGTTTGGAATTACAACCTAGCTATTGCCAAGGAAGTGATTGGCTTGGGTTTTGACGAGATCAATTTTGATTATATGCGTTTTCCATCGGATGGCAATATGAGCCAGGTGGTATATACCAATGGACAAAAAACTAAATATGCGGCGATGAAAGAATTTTATAAATTTTTAAGTGATAATTTAAAAGATGAACCGGCCTGGATATCTATAGACATGTTTGGATTGGTGATGGAGGCCAAAGGTGAATTTGATTTGAATATCGGACAGCGGGTGGTGGATGCTGTAGATAATTTCGACTATATTTCTCCGATGATGTATCCGTCGCATTATCCGTCGGGACATTTAAAAATGCAGAATCCGGCCGAGCATCCGGGGGAGGTGGTGGCCAATGGTATGCGAGCGGGGATGCCATTTTTTAAGGATAAACGCGCGGAGGTGCGGCCTTGGTTGCAGGCGTTTAATATTGGCGCGGTTTATGATGGTACTAAAATCCGTGGACAAATTGATGCCGTGGAGAGGTATTCCGATGCCGGATGGTTTCTTTGGAACGCGGCGAATAGGTATACAGCGGCCGGGTTGAAAGCAGATTAGAAATTTATGAATCTTAAACTTTTTAACCCCGATTATCTTTTATCCCTCTGTCAGAAATATGGACTTAGACCTTCAAAAAGATATGGTCAGAATTTTTTAATTGACACCGCGCCGGTGGAAGCCATGCTCATCGCGGGCGAGGTAAATTCCACGGATACGGTGGTGGAGATAGGTCCCGGGTTTGGTGTACTCACCTTTGGCCTCGCGGAAAACGCCAGCAGGGTTATCTCATTCGAGATTGAACGAAAATTAAAAGATTATTGGGAGAAAAATAGGCCGGAGAATGTAGAAATTGTTTGGGGTAATGTTTTGCGAGAGTTTGAAAAAATAAAAATTGGGAAATATAAGGTGGTGGCCAATTTACCTTATCAGATTACCTCTAATGTTATCCGTAAATTTTTGGAAATTGACAATCCACCACAAGAAATGGTCCTAATGGTCCAAAAAGAGGTGGGGGAGCGCATTTGCGCTAATCCCGGTGAGATGTCACTTCTTTCTGTGGCTACACAATATTATGCCAAGCCAGAGATTGTTATGCAGGTACCGCGGTCATCTTTTTGGCCCGCGCCGGAAGTGGATTCGGCGGTGATAAAATTAAAAATTATTGAACAGGAAATTAACAAAAAGGAAATCAAGAATTTTTTTGAGGTCGTGCATGTTGGGTTTGCACAAAGGAGGAAGTTTTTAATTAAAAACCTAGAGCCGCTGGTTGGGAAGAATAGGCAGGTCTTGAAGGATATATTTAAAAAGATCGGTTTAGATGAAAAGGTCCGCGCGCAGGAACTATCGGTTGAGCAATGGAAGTTTTTAGCAAGGGAGCTTCATTAGTTGTCGTCCTCATTTTTGTGGGAATGACAGTCGGGGCGGGTTATCCACTTATCCGTTTTTTTTATTTATGCTATAATTAAAACAGTTTAAAGTTTAGTTTGTTCGTACTCTATAGATTATGCCTGACGAACAATCGAAAGCCATCGGTCTTTCCAAAGAGCAGAAGATTGGTTTTGTCTTATTGCTTATTTTTGCCGTACTCGCAATTGGTTTAGGCGTGTTGCAGATTAGAAATACCATGTACGGTCCGTTCGCTCTGAACAAATCAATACCGGTTACCTTAAAGGAAGAGATAAATACGCCTGAGTCCCTTCAGTATCGAGATACCGATATGGACGGCCTTAATGATTTTGAAGAGTTATACGTCTACAGCACCAGTCCATATTTGGCGGACACTGATTCAGATGGTATTGGCGATAAACAAGAAATTGAGCGCGGAAAAAATCCTAATTGTGCCGAAGGTAAAGAATGCGCCGGTATAGTTAACAGCGCGGATTGGACCGGAGTTAGTACTACTATTAATGTGGCCGTTCCCGATCCAGGCGATCCACCCATGGATTTAAATGTGGCGTTAAAGGATCCGGCGCAAATTCGTCAGATGCTTTTACAGGTTGGAGCGGATGAAAAACTTTTACAAAATGTTTCGGATGCTGATTTGATAAAATTAGTAGATGAGATGATGATGGCTAGTAGTTCCTTACAGAACCAAGTACTTAACAATACAATAGGTGGCGTGGGGCCGTCTACTTCTCGTTAAATATTTTTTGTATTATGTTTTTGAAATTTAAAAAAATTACACTGGCAATGGCGCTCTCGATTTTTGTTTTTATCTCCATTTTTGGGACATTGCTTACTCCGCGTCCGGCGTATGCTATGCCTGTGGAAATTGGAGTAGATTTACCACGCGTGACATCTGATATTTTTGCTAAATTCGGTAAACTGTTGGAAATTGCCGTAGTTAATGGCGCTGTGCAGGCGGTTGGTTACTTTACTCGTAAAATTGCCTATGATATGGCCGTCGGTTTGGCCTCTGGCAATTGGGGTCAGGGTCCGTTCGCGCATGATACGACCTTTGGTTCATATTTATTGGATACTGCCAATGAAGCCGGTGGTAAAATGTTGGAAAAATTAGGTCAACCGTTTGGGTTAAATCTTTGTAAAATTCCTGATGCGCGTCTTGACCTAACACTCCGTATTGGTTTGGGTTTGCGTTTTAACCCGGACAGCGCGAGTGGTAAAGATGGTAAGCCAGAATGTAAATTGACCGATTCAGCCCTTTGGAGCGGAAGTCAATGGAAAAGCCAATATACCGGAGAGAATCTAGCTGATCGTTTTAATAAGGATTTTTCAGTGGATCAAAGTGATTTTGGTATAATGTTTGCGGCTTCGGAAAAAATTGATTCGGCCCGTAGTGAACAAAAAGCCTCGGCTGCCGCCCAGCGTCAGGAAAATCAGGGAGCCAAGGGTGTGACAGATCTTATTAGCGGAAAAATTGTTACGCCCGGACAGGTAATGAAAAAACAATTTGAAGATAAATCACCTAGTGAACAGCAAAAGATGAGCCAGGCGCAGATAGGAAACGCCATGAGTTCCGGTATGGCACAGGTCATACCTTCTGCTCTGTCCACATTTTTAAATACTTATCTCGCTTTAAAATTAGAAAGTTTGTTTAAACCCGGCATGATGCCATCTGCGGGTGGTAACGCTAGCGCACCGAACGATTATACCGCGGAAAGTAGTGGGCGGCAAAGAGCACAGGATGTGTTTTCACAGGAATTAAATACCGCTGCCGGCAGTATTTCTTCTGGTGATAATTTTGATTTTCTCTCGCAACTTTTTACCTGTCCAGACGATGGGAATTTTGGCCCGTACAACTGTGTGATAGACGAGGGTTTACAGAAGGCCCTACAACAGGCCAATTACGGAAATCCGCCCTCATCCTTTACTATCGCCGAGGCCTTGAAAGGGGATATGTTACATAAAAATTGGAAATTAATTCCCCCCACTAATCCTTCTGCCAATGAAGATAGAAGCTGTCGCAATAGCGCCTATTGTTACGGAAACATTAAAATTCTTAGACAATTACGCGTACTTCCGTTGGGTTTTGAAATCGCGGCTTCTTTAAGCGACCCCAACAATCCGTGGACTTTGGAAAAAGTTGTAGCTGGTTTTGACGACTGTAACCGCGATCCGGTATCAGGAGTGATTATTAACGATCCCGAACGTAAACCGTATTGCCATTTGATCGATCCAAATTGGGTGATAAAATTGCCAACCACAAAATGTAAAGCTATGGCCTATGGATCGACCTTGCAGGCACCCGGGTTGCCTAGCCGTATGCAGGATTGTGTGGATGTGCAAAGTTGTGTGGGCACTAATCCCAATGGTAGTTGTTATGCCTATGGGTACTGCACACGAGAAAAGAATGTTTGGCGTTTTGCCGCCAGTACTTGTGATAGTCAATATGGTACTTGTAAGAGATTCACCAATGCCAATACCGGCCAGGATGTTTCTTATCTTTATCGCACGCTTGATACGGCCGATTGTAATCAGGATACCGTCGGATGCACGGCGTATAGTTTACTTCAAGGGGGTCGTTATGACTGGCAAGATAGAGATATCAATGGAAATAACACCAGTGTATTTTTTAATAAAAATTTGTCTAGTACCTGCTCGGCTAACTCTGTTGGATGTTCCATTTTTAATTTAAAAGAGCCAGTTAAAGATGCTAGCGGCGATGAGATTAGTCAGGCCTATCTAAAGAAGGCTCCTAGCTTTTTTGGTTGTTACTACACCGCCTCCGGTCGTTGGCCGCAGACGCCGGCAGAGTTGGCAGCTTTGAGGCCAAAAGAGGAATGTAAGGATTATGCCCAGCCCTGTATTTCGGATGAGGTGGGGTGTAACAGATATACTCCGGTTTCCTTCCTCAGCAATGAAGTGCCGGGAAAATTTTTACCGGCCGTCTTTACACCTGATGGTAATAATGTCCAATTATGGAATGATCAATGCGATCAAAAGTGTGTGGGTTACGCGGCGTACAAAGAATTGGAAAGTAATTATGCCAATGGCCAAGATCTGGTATATATCACTCCGCCTTCGCCATACAACACCGCTACTGCCGCTAAGGCCTGTACTGCCGAAGAAAGTGGCTGCGCTAGCTTTACTAATTTAAATCAGAATGTCGGACAGATGGAAAAAGTAGAATACTATGCGTTTCTCCGTCAGTGTATTAAACCAGATCCGGTCAGACAAAAGAATTTCTATACCTATGAGGGTTCTATCGAGGGTTTTCAATTAAAAGTTTTTAATTTAGTACAGGATACCGATGGAACCTCAGATAATACCGGACGTGCCGGCGGTCCAAAATATTTTTATCGTACGGCGGCTGACTTAGCTCAGATGCAGAGTTCCTGTAATGCCACTGCCTATAGGAACAAAACAGCGAATTCCGATTGTCGTGAATTTAATGATGACCAAGGCAATATATATTATCGCATTCTAGCCAACACCATCGTTGTATCTGATCAGTGTACGGATTACCGTTTAAATAACACGGATTTGTATACCGAACCGGCCTATGCTAATAACGCGGCTGGTTGCGCGGCTAATAAAGGATTCTATAACAACAATACCTGCCAGCTATGTTTTCAAGGTGGAGAATATCGTGATGGTTTTTGTTTCTATTCTGGGTTACCAAGCGGTGTAGCTACCACCGCCGGCGAAGCCAGTAGAGTTTGTTCGGCGGAGGTGGAGACCTGCCGTCAGTATAAAGGCAATACAGGTAACAATGTAGATGAAATTTTTAACGATAAATTTGAAAGTTCATCAACTACCGAGGCGCTGGCCAACTGGGATGTAAATCGCGGTCAGATCACCCTCGCCGCGGAGTCCACCCATACTACAGAGCACTCCTTGGGGTATGCTGGTAACGGAAGCGTCTATAAAAATTTAACTTTAAATACCAACGAGAGCTATTACTTAACCTTCTGGGCTAAGGGTAACGCACAGACGATCAATGTTTCTCTAAATGATGCGACCAATGTACAGATTGTTGGTCTCGGCAGCGCGAGTGTGAGTGATGTCTGGCGCCAGTATCGTTTAGGGCCGGCGAATTTGGGTGGAATAAACCAGCCGGTGCGTCTCACATTTACCACCGGAGTTAACGGCAGACTATTTTTAGATAATGTACAGTTTACAAAAGTAAACAGTACTCTTTACCTGGTGAAGAAAACCTTGGCGGTTGATCCGATTTGTGATAGTAATCAAAATGATAATTTACCAGGTGAGGCTTTAGGCTGTCAGGAATACAAGAACCAATCTAATAATCCAATCTGGCTCACTAACTTTAGTTATCTTTGCCGCAATAATGCCGTGGGCTGCGTAGCGGTGATGGATAGCTTCAATACCACTGAAAAAGGAGAAAATATTTACAACCTTTGGTTACCGGGTACTCCGGGAACGGAAACTAAGATTGATTTGGGCGAGGGTAATCAGCCGTCCTGTTTTGTCTCAGTGGGAGAAACCGGGTGTTATGTAAAGAGTATTAAAGATGTAGATTCCGCGGTGGTACGTAGTAAGTTTGTTTTAACAGGTAATCCACAACGCCAATCACCAACCTTACGGCCAAGATTTGTCACTTCCACCGTATTAATTTCTGCGGATACTCCGTCTTCTACGCCGATGTATTTGGTGGCCGATAAGGCGGCTACCTGCCAAGCGGCTAATTTGGGTTGTACCTTGGCCGGTGCCGTGACTCAAACACCAACTGGGGTGCACTATACCACCACAACTATTAAAAATGATCCTGCCCTTTACGATACCACGATCTGTACCAATGAAGCAGTGGGTTGCGGTGAATATAAATCTGGCGGCGGCAGTTACTATTTCAAAGATCCGAATGTTGTTGGACAAAAGATTTGTACGTATAAGGATAATATAAACGTCAATGGTAATGTTAGAAAAGGATGGTTCTGGAAGGGCGTGGGTAGATGTTCAATTAGCAATAATTATTGTTCTGAAGATAAAGATTGCAGTCAAGGAAATACCTGTCAGGGTAAAGATGCTCAACCCTGCTATCCGGACTATTTAACAAATGGAAGTGAATATGATCTTTGGTCTTTTGGTACGGCTGGAAATTACCAAAATTTTGTCGGTGAGTGTCCGGCCGTGCAGGATAAATGTACTAAATTTGTAGACAGAAATGATAATGACAAAACGTACTATTTGATCAACGACGAAAGATTATCTGAAGGCAGTGATAAGTGTAGTGGACAGGTGAGCGAGCGAGAAGGGTGTATTTTGGTGGATAATACAGAACAGCCAACCAAACTTTGGGAAGCCGCCGCTACGTATAAACAAAGTACGGATAATAACTATCGTTTGGTCGCGCCAAAGTCCACGGATAAAAATAATTCAAATATGATCGTTTCGGTGGTGAAGGACCGTGAGTGTGCTGAATGGCTCTATTGCAAATACAATCGTGCTTCAAGAAATCCAGATACCGGTGAACTCACGAATAAGTGTTATGGGCTTGGTGTATGCAATAAGGCTCTCGCCGGTACCAATCAGTGCGAAGGCGAGGTTACCTATGATGTCCAAAGATTAAATTCTCGACTTGATCAGAATATATATATAAACCGTGATGTATCTTGGGTCGGTTTAGATTATTCCGGCTGGTCGCTCTATAACAGCTACGGAATTATTGGATACAAACCCAGAACCATTGGAAAAGATAGCGGTGGTAAATACCTAGCCTTTGTGGAACGGCCATATGGAAATGAGTGTGCCGTGAGCAACCCTCCGAACGGCCTTTGCGGTCGAGATAATAACTTGGATGGCCAACAAGACGGTATTTGTCTGAATGAAAATGAGTGTGCCTATCCGCCGGGTGGAGTGATTAAAAAAGGTACGGCCGGTACTGATGTAAATTATCCGGCAGTGAATTACAGGGAAAAATTATCCTGTCGCGGTTATCCAGAGCAGGATAGTCCGTTCGGTTTGACGGTGATGAAGGATATAAATGTATTTAAGACCGGTTTTGAAAATGTGAATTTGTGCAGTGGTAATAATTGTGATTGCAGTTATTCCAAAGCAATTTATGGTCCGAGTAATGAAAAAACGAACTACTATGGTGTAGGTGATTCGGTCCCGTCTTCTATTACTCAAGCCATCACAAATTCTGAATTGGATAAAAAGAAGGAGATCGGTTTCAACGGCTGGTCCGGCTATTGTTTAGAGCGTGATGTAAGGAAAAAAATAAATGGCGACCCAGATCAAAATGCTTGTTTGACCTGGTATCCGGTGGATGTGGTACCGGGTTCGGATGATATATTTAATCGCAATGATAAGGCGGCGTATACTGATTATGGACTTAACAAAGATAGGTATATATGTTTGGTGACGGGGGAGGTGGGAAGAATAAATAATGCGCAGTATATGTTGGATGGTCTGCCTAAACATAATGGTGTTGTGCCAGTTCAAAGTGCGGGTATAAATGGGTGGCAAATTCGACGAGCAAATAACACCGATTGTGTGCCAAATAATTGTGCACAGGCGTATAGACAATGTGATAATTTTGTTGATATAGATCCTAGTTCTGCAAGAAACTATCGACAGTGTGCAATAGTAAATGATGGTGCAGATAGGTACTGCCTGACGAATTTAAATGATGAAAGTGGAAATTTTACCAGTAATCAGAACATCCGCCCCAAAGTTCAACCAGAGGGTTATAGCGGTGGATCAGTCCTATGTATTACAGATGTACCTGAAAATTCCGTAGTGATTGGCGGGGGAGGAAATGCCAGGAGTGATAGCAGGAATAATTACATGTTGGATTTCGGACCAGATAATGTGGTGCGGCCGGGAGCGCAGGGAGACCAAATGGAAAGATTTATATCCTTGTCTAAACGCAATTTTATTTTCACGGGTGCCGATAGTAGCTCATTGCGTAAAGGTGAAATTGTGGGTATAGATGTATATTTAGATGCCTTTCATTATTCAGGAAATTCTTCTAAAACATTTGGTATAGTAAACGGGGGATATGCTGAGAATACTGGCGGAAATGTGGTATATTTTAAACATCCTGATAAGGATGGTACGATGCCATCTTCTCGGATTTTACGTAACATTTCTGGGGTACAAACTCAATTCACATCGATAAAAGCTGGAGAAGATTTATATAATCCAGGTCTTAATTATTGGCAGTGGTTGTCATATAGAGATAAACCGAACGTAGGTAATTTATTCCAATATACACCAGGAAATTTAAATCATGGTGATGGTAAAGAATATTCTTACTCTGGTTTAGATGAAATTGATCCTAATAATCCCTTAGCTATTAGAATTGTTTGGCAAAATGACGAATTTAAAGGTATTTGGTTAGGAGGAGCTGTTGACAAACATTTTGCAGATGGCGACATCGCATTCTTCTTCGTCATCCATTTTTCTAACGGTCGTTGCGAGCAAATCGCTCAAGTGGCTAGTAGTGATCCAGAAAAAGGAGGTAGTAAACCGGTCACGTGGAGATTGCGGAATGATAAAGTAGAAAATACAGAAGAAATCGACATAGGAGCTAATTATTGGCATGCTGAACTTCCTCGTAAAAGGGATATGAATTTTACCCCCTATGGTTTAGTAGAACAAGGTATTGGTTTGGATGCGCCCATATTTGCAAATCCGTTTTATCCTTTTAATGTTAATTCTGATCGCGCAGCATTGTCTTCGTGGCAACCGGAGGAATTTAAGGGTGGGGTACCAATGTTGTTTACGTCCAATAATCTATTTGTTGACGGTACTTATTCCACTAGAAATATTATCCCGTATGGTAATGATAATATTGCTGCTCCTTCTGTTCGTAATTTATTACAGCGCATGTTTGCAAAAGTATATGGGATTTGGAGGTGGAGTGTTGGAGATAATAGGTATGTCTCATATCCTGAAATTCCTAATTTCCCGTTTGATAGCAGTGGTTCTGTCTTTGACAATGCTTCGCCGAATTCACCATATACCCAGGCATCTCCTCCCGTTATCGCCGCTCCGGAATTCGACTGTCCGAATGGCGAACAGGGCAAGTCATGTGGTATTGGTCGCTTCGACACTTTTACAGTAAACGAAACTTACAGTGGCGACGTGTATATCCGTGACGGCGAGGGTATCAACGTACGTTTTTATGCTTGGGCCAAACGAAGTCAAATGCCTCTTCGTCGTATCATGGTCGACTTTGATGATAAGACCGATCCACTTACCAGTGGAAGTCTTTCCATTTCAAACTATAAACCAATGTGCGATACGGATCGACACTGTGCTTCAGGTGCTAATAATGATATTCCATGTATTAATAATAATGTCTGCAATCTGCGCCAAGCTAATCTTACCTGTTCTCCTTTGCCAAATACCGATCCAGACGCCGAGTTTGGCAGCACTAAAGACACTGGCTGTACTCCGGAATATGTAGAATTTTTTAGCAACTATACCTGTAACCTAGATAGGTTTAAAAATGCTGACGGAGTAATACTTTGGAGTGCTGTATCCACTACAGAAAAATATGACACCCGCGCGCAAGATACCAACGGTGGACATCTAGCCACAATCGTAGACGCCGCACCAAGAAACGAAGGTGAGATTCAAAAATCTGCCGCTAGTACTAGAGCTGGAGTGAAGGTGGGGGATATAGTTTGTGCCTACAAACCCCGCGTACAGGTGATGGATAATTGGGGGTGGTGTAATGGAAAATGTAGTAAGACAGGTCAGGCTAATCCGCCGGCGAATCAGATCACGGATGGGTGTTATAATGATTTAGTAGTGGGTGGAATGACAAGATACCAATGCGAAAATAATTTTAAACTTTATGGAGAAAAACCATGGAAAGAATATGCCAACAGTGTGATAGTAATACCCAACTAAGTTTAGAATTAAAGAAAATAAAAATATCCTCCAATAATTCGGAGGATATTTTTATTTACAAAATGATCTAAACAGTAAATCACTTTGTTGAGCGCCGACCGAGGAGGGAAGGTAGTTGGATCGGCTCAACTTTGGGTCTCAGGCCAGCAGGCGTAGCGCATGGCGTCCGCCGTACCGGGACCGAGGGATAGAGGAAGTCCTCGGCCATCTGACCCTCGCCCGCAGTACCAAAGGCACGTTGTTTGGTCCTGCCAGACCACGCAAGGGGTGCCCGCAGTAGGGCAGACGGCCCCTTCCTGGAGGGGATCGCCTGGTTCCGGGGTGGGGCAACCAGCATCAGCTGGCGGCGGGGCACTGCTGTCGAGGTTGCCCTCGCCAGCATCGGTGGTCGGCAAGCACTGGGGCTCGCCTCCCTTGATCCCCATGCAGGGGTCGGGGTTGATGGCGGTGTCGCCAGGGTCGCCGGTGCCGCCGGCGTCGGTCTCGGTGGGTCCCGAGTCGTCGTTGTAGAAGCCGCCGTTGTAGGCGGCCGGGTCCTCGCCACCGCAGGCGGCGAGGAAGATGGTGCTGGCGATTGCCAGCAGAACCAGTTGAAGCCGTCGCTTCATCGGACACCTCCCGCGCGCGGCGCATAGCCGCTCAGTTATCCGGTAATTGCAGACATTTGTATGCATGCAATTACCGAACAACGAGTGGCTTTGTCGCCTCTAGCTTATTCTTCCCAAATCACAAGTTATATATTTCCCTCTATGTTGTTCACTTGGCCAAACTTAATTGACTAAGTGAAACGTTGTATAAAGAACATCCAATATTAGCACAATTTGGCTGTTTTGTCAATCGTTGAGTGTGGATAATAAAACAGCCAATAGTCGGCTGTTTTATGACAAAATATGTACATTCGGAACAGCCGATTTATGTCTGAGGGCTTCCCCTAAGGACACATAGCCAATCAAAATATCTTTTGATTGTTCATTTGCCCTCACATTGATTCAGAAGACCATGACCCTAAGCGAGACTGTTCATATATAGTGTGGCATATTTTTAGCTTAAAATACAGAGCGAGTGTGGATAACTCTTTGACATTGTATAGTTTTTTGTATATACTTAGTATATACGTAGTATTTAATCATTTTTTAGTATTTTATGTCCACTGTCATCAACATCAAAGTAGATCCTAAGGTAAAATTTAAGGCGCAGAAAGTGGCGGCTGATTTAGGCCTCACTTTGAGTAGGGTTATTAATGTTTATCTCCATCAATTTATTCGCACGGAGGATCTGCATGTCAGTTTGCGGGGAGAAAAACCGTCTCTATTTTTAATTTCCGCAATTAAGGAAGCCGAGGCGGATAAACACAAAAAAGTTGGTCATTCTTTTCCAAATTCCGAAGCGGCTGTTGGTTTTATAGACAAGGTGATATCCAAGGAGATAAATAAATAGTTGGTATTTATGCGCGTAGAATATTCTCGTCGCTTTGTTAAAGAGTTTAAAAAATGTCCGCCACTAATACAGCGACAGTTTCGCGACAAGTTGGTTTTATTTTTTAAGGATAAATTTCATCCTTTGTTAAATAATCACGCGTTATCCGGTGAATTGGCGGGCTATCGTAGTTTGAATGTGAATGGTGATTGGCGCGTTATTTTTTTTGAAGATGATGCGGAAGATGTGGTCTCATTCGTGATTATTGGCACACATAGTAAATTGTATAGGTAGTATTTATTGACCACCTCCATTTTTCGGTATGATGATGTCAATTAATGGGGTGTGCGGAGTACAGTGAAGAAGGATTTACCGTCGTTGAGGAAGAAAATTTAAAAGATTTTGGATAAAGGGATATGAAGTGATTCAATTTTATCGCTGATAACATAAGATGTGGTATTAGTGTCAGTGAGGTTGTCAATGATAAGATGTTCAGTCGTTCAGCCAGAATTCGTAATTATTGGGTGGGTATACTGGACGTAGTATGCTTAAATTGCATATTTAGACATAGTTGACTATACTTAAAATTTCGTTCTCCAATTTATCTCTCATTCCACCGAAGTCGGTGTTTTTTTGTTTTATCTCATAGTAGCGGTTGGGGATAAGTATTATACTTTTTAAGTTTCTCCGTAAAAGTAATTTGTGGTATAATACTGCTAGTCCATATCCAATAGCCAAGAGGTAGATTTTATCCTGTTGGTAAAATATTTATTGGATGTGAATTAATCAAAATGTTTACGGGAATACATAGAAAAATAAATTCCGTGTGCGAGAGATTGCGTCGGGTCGGCCACAATAAAATGGCTATTGTTTTTATAATATTTTTTATTGTTTTGGGTATCGGATTTTTCATGCCGCAAAATTTTGTCCACGCGGATTTGTTAGATGATACAACTAACGTCCTCATGGATTTTTTTGGCTTTGTAGCTCTGACAATGGCGGGGTTTTTCTTGAAGATGTCCATTTTCTTGCTAAAGTTTGTAATTGAACTAGCTGGATACAATGCGTATTTGGATTCTCCGGCTGTGACGGTGGGCTGGGTGATGGTGCGTGATATCACTAATATGTTTTTTGTAGTGATACTTTTAGCGATTGCTTTTGGCACCATTTTAGGTGTCGAACAATATGAATGGAAAAAGTTATTGGTAAAATTTGTCTTAGCCGCCATTTTCGTAAACTTCAGTCGAATTATTTGCGGCGTGATTATAGACGCGGCGCAGGTGGTGATGGTGACTTTTGTGAATGGTGTGGCAGCGACGGCGGGTGGAAATTTAATCAATGCTTTTAATTTAGATACTATAACGAGTTTGTCAAAAAATGCGGACGCGGCGCAGATCGCCAATCCCAGCGCGTCGTTTATTGGTTGCGTGGCAGCCGCCACTTTCACTGGCATGTTAATGGTGATGTTGGGTGTATATGTAATTATTCTACTCGGCCGCATGATCACCCTCTGGATCTTAATTGTTTTGTCACCCTTGGCCTTCGTGTTCAGTGTCTTGCCACAAACACAAAATTACGGGAAAGAATGGTGGAAAGAATTTGGTAATCATGTTGTCGCTGGTCCATTAGTGATATTTTTTATTTGGTTAGCTTTCGTTACAGTAGGAGGCGGGGATATACACGATAAGATGGTGGCTGGGACGCCAAAGGCGGCTCAGATGGAAAATTTAGATCAGGAGACCAATGCGGTTGGTGGCTCGGGGGCAGGTATTGGTGATGCTATGACCTGGGCTAGCATGGCCAACTTTTTTATTGCTCTCGGCATGTTATTCGTCGGCGCTAAGAAGTCACAGGAATTGAGTGTAACAGGTGGCTCCATGATGAGTAACGCGGTGGATTATGGTAAAAAAGTGGCGGCCATCGCCAGTGGTTATACGGCGGGAAGATGGGTGGCGGGTGGTGCGACCAACTTAGCTAAAAAGGGTGCACAGTTGGCAGCGTGGAAGATGCCCTTGGGTGGGCAGTTTTGGACGGAACATGCGCAGACGCTTGGTTTTGCCGCAAAGGCAGCGTATAAGCAATATATCACTAGAGGTAAAGTGCCAATTTTAAGTCGGTATGCTCGAGGGGCAGTACAGAGAAAGAAGCGTTTGGGAATTATGAAGGAGGTTGATACGACTTTGGAAAAAATTACTTTCAAAGAGCAGGGCAGTGGTCAGCCAGGCAATTGGAAGCGTAAACTGACAGGTCAGTTAGCTGCTTGGGAAATGAGAAGTAGGGTCCGTGACCAAGCCGGAGTTGACGAATCGACTGCGGAATGGCTCAAAACTCCGCGTGTAAAGAGTGGTAAAAATACTGGAACGACCTTGGCACAAGAAGTCGCAAAATATACTACAGATGCAGCTGAGATGGCGGCCGCAAAGGATACAGTAGTTTTGGAGCAGCGCACGGCCAATAAACAAGCGGCGGCTAGACAAGCGGAAGAGATTGAAAAACAGGAGAGGGCAATTGAAGAGGGTGTAAAATCAGACAAAGAAATAAAACTTGAGGAGGAAGAAAAACGAATAAAGTTGGAGATTACAGCAAAACAGGACGAGTTACTGCGAGATGCTGGATCCCCTCCAGAAGACCAAGAAAAACTTGTTGGTTTACAACGACGTCTAAGTGAAGCAGATCGGTGGCAGGGAACTCTTGATGGAAGCGTAGAAAGATTCATTGGATTACAAAAATTAGCAGAGGGTGAATTAGCAGCGGCGACGCAGACAGATACAAAAGGTGCAGAGTGGTTTCGAGATGTCGGAGAGCAGAGGTTACAGGAATTACAGTCAGAAGAGGATACCTTGAGAGATGAAGTAAGTAATACGCCGTCTCCTAGTAGGGCCCAGGAAGCAGCTTTCCTTGATAGAAGAAAAAAAATATGGGAGAAAAAAGATAAATTGCATAGAGAGTGTACAAAGGGTGGAGTAGGCGAAGAATTTTGGGAAGCTGCAGATCATTCTATTACGATGAAGAGTGGAGTGAAAGGAGCACAAAAGTTATCTGAAGAAAATCAAAATAAGCGTAATGATTTGGAAAAAGAAATTAAGGAGATATTACCAGCAGGCGGAGATGAAGAACTAAAAGGGCTAAATGGTCAACTTGAGGCGATAGATCAAAAATTAAAAGAGGCTCGATCACCGGCAGCCAGAGAAAAGGACGCTAGCTATCAAAAACGTACGGAGGAGGCTACTTTAGCGAAGGCTTGTATTGAAGACGGGGAGGTCGGTGTTAGGAGAGAATTAATGAAGTTAAATCCGAAATGGTCAAAAAAGGATTTGGATGCAGAGGTAAAAAGGCTCACGGCTGGGTATAAAGAAAAAGGGTATATTGATCAAATGGCGATGACATATATGGATGAAGGAGAGGCTGGTGTCAGAAGAGCGATTGAACAAAAAAATCCTACGATGTCCGCTCATACTGTGAGTGATAAAGTCAAAAAATTTGTTGAGGGTTTTAAAGAAAGGGGATATGGCGGAAGAGTTTCAGCTGGGGGATTAAAACAGGCCCGTGAGGAGAGGAAGAAAGAACAAGCAGAAACCGCGCTCAAAGCCGCAGAAAGACAGGTTAACCAGTTTGCTTTGGGTATTTCCGGCATCAGGAATATGTTTAATCAAGCGCAGGTAAACCAGACATTTGCTGAAGCTGCTGATAAATTTATTGCTGAAATTAAAGAAGCTGAATTGCAAAATATTTTTAAGAAGGGTTTGTCGGATATAAAGTTACAGGTAGACACGGAAGATAAAATGGCAAAATTGGTGATGGAGCAACAAAAAGAGGAACGTAAAGATTCCCCAAATGACAGAAGATTAAAAGAGATCAAGAATGAAATTGCTCAATTGACGAAGATATCTAAAGAGCGAGGTAAAACCGCTGGTGCACTTTTGGCCAGAGGGGATATAGCCTCCAAATACGCCGCGGATAAGACAGGCGTGGTTAAACAAGAAACTATTGATGAAGCGGAAAGCATTTATACAAAAGAGCATTATGGTTATAGCACCCCCTCTACCGCTTTCAAGTCGCTTATTAAGAAAAAAATGGATGAGTATACCGGTATCGAGAGAGAGCAAGCGGTGCAGATGGCTTTAGACAATTTAAGTATGGCCATGGCGGCCGAAGAGCGAGGTGAAACTTTGGAAAGCGATCAAAAAGCTATGATGATGGCCAGTACGACCTATCTTACCAAACAGGCATGGTCTGATGATTTGTTGGCGGCCATTGTAAATAAGATTAATAGTGGAAGGTCAGGGCAACTAAGCGGTAAAGCCATGGATGAGGCGCGAGTTTTGGATAAGCACTTCGGTAAAAAGTGGCAAGGAGAGGACGGTCGCTTGGTAAATGAATCATCTAATGTACGTACGAATGAGTTGCACAGGGTGGTGGGACTTGGCGGTAATGTTAAATTAAAAAATAGCGAGGACGCGGTTTTGGAGTTGATGGATGCAAAAGGTCTAAGTTATAAAGCTTCCGCTGATTTAATTGGTACAGAGATGTCGGCATTTGCGCAGAGCGTCGCCGTACAAGGGGAAAACTTACAACAAGCGATGGCTGATCCGGCTAGCGAATTTTATGAGATAGCTCAAAAGTTGGGTCTGGGCGGTGCGGAAATGATAGAAAAGTTAAAGGCCTTTACAGAGTCGTTTGTGGCCGGATCTAAAACTGGAGAAGAAGCAGGAGAAAACTTTAGGACTGCAATGCGCTCCAATTTTGCGTCTGGTCAGATGTTGGCGGATGCTAAGAATATGGCGTTGACCAATGCCCATTTGGATGATGGTGGACATACTCTTTATGACGCAGAAACCGGAATCTTCCGCGGACAGACAGCCTCACATGCTATGGATTTCGTCCTTTCTGATTGGCGCAAACTTACTGCCCGACAAAGAATGCAGCGGCTCAAGAGTCACTCCATATCGCAAATGAATGAAACGACAGGCACGGTCGCTATGGATGCGCATAATCTGCCGTCCATGCGTGAAACTTTCGCTGGTGTAGAATCACGTATTATCTTTGACGAAATAGACAGCCGCACAGTGGATCATCTAGCCTCCTTAGCCGCCGGTGAGGCTGCGAAGATTAATAGTAGCGGCAGAATGGTAATTGGTGGAGCCGACTCTATAATGCAACAAGGAACATTTGGGCATATTACGGGTGCGGTCCAGAGGCAACAAGAGGCTCTTAAACAAATCGCAGACAATTTTGCCGTGACTATTAGTGAGGCCCCGTTAATGTTGGCCGCCGCTTTGGGGAAAAGATCCAATGTCTCCTTTGATCGTGCCGTAGAAGGGAATTTTCAGATTGAATTGCCTGATGGATCGGCGGTCAAAACCGTTGAAGATATGCTTAAATTTATTGAAGATTATCGCAGCGAAGAGAGTAAAAATACGGTCATCATTAACAAGGAGAAAGTAAAAGGTGCTTTTCAAGCGCGAATGACGGAGAATCAAAAAGGAAAGTCCAAAGATAAAGAAGCAGAGGTTGATTTTGTAGAGGGACCCAGGTAGAACAATAATTTATTAGTATTTTATGTTCCTGCAAAATATAGACAATCCAAATAAGTGGTGGAACAATAAAAAACAGTTAATACAAAAACTGAATGGTTTGGCGACTGAATTATTTGCTTCCGAATGGCGAGAAAATTCTGGTTGGGATGAAATTAGCATCTTTAATGAAGAAATATCGCAAATGGATTTGGTTAATGTTGAAAAGGATTGGGAAAAATCTTTTTATTGCTCAGTGGTGTATTTAATAGACGATGTACTATTAACCGGAGTGATCTCTGGGCTCGAAGAACTTAAAAGATCCACTCGACAGTTACCCCCGCCACCTGTGGGTGCTCTAGTCAATCCACCTTCGGAGGATTTTGTTAATATATTGAAAGATCTTGATCTTAATGCCGACGGCATAGTGGATTTTTATTGGTCCAAGATTGGGGATTTAGATGCAGCGGCCGTGGATGCTTTATCAGAAAAGATACAGTCTTTTTCATTAGTATACGAAGATCTCAAAAAACGTCTTCTCCTTCTTGGTCTGCTCGTTTTACATTTTCATCCGGAGAAAAGATATACTCTGGAGGAATTTGTGGGGGAACTAGAACGGTCGGATGTAAAAAGTTGGTCCGGAGCTTTGCGTTTTCTCGGTCAGTCATTTTATGGTAATGATGGCTCGGTAAAAACATGGGCTCTAAATTTTCTTTTGGCCTCGCAGTTTGATCGAACGATTGATCCAGAATTTTTTCAGTTGTTATTTTTCATTATCGTATTACATCTGGGGTTGAGAGATTTTACATATTACGACAATGATACTAAACAAAGGTTGATTAATAAATATATTTGGAGTGGCTTTTGTTTTGCGAGGCCGTGGGAGCAGGAGATAAAAAAAATTCTTGCTGAACAGCCGTTTGTGGATTATTACATGTATAATTGTGGTATGTTCGCTCGTGCGGTGGAAGACAATAACGAGCTAATCTACAACGGTGGTGGAAAGAATATTGTGTTAAAAGATTTTATTAGACAATACCTTATCTATAGCGGGGGAGATACTCTGGACGGATTAAAACAGGTGACATATATTAAAAAACAAATTTTTGATAATCAGTGGTCTGTGGATATGAAGGATCGCTTGCAAGAAATGTTGGGATTTTATCTACATTTAAAGAATGGAGATATTATTGATTATAAAGGTATTTTGAGCGAAGAGGGTGTAAAACCGCGGCCATTTGAATGGGATAAAATTTTATCTGATAATTTAAACGAAGGAAAGGCTACGATGGTGAAGGATTATTTAATGGTATTTAATCGTCCGTTTACGGCGCAGATGGAGATAGTAATAAGTTTAATGGCTCTGCCATGGCGATCTGAACCATATTTATCTAGAGCATTAAGGTTGAGCGAAATTTATGAAGAAGTCTATGGTCCAGTTTATGGGCCCCTGCTGTATTACTCTGAAAAAGATGGTGGGTGGAAATTAAATAATGACGGTCCACCTAAAAATTTGTAGTTTTTAATCTATGCCCGGTCAAACATCACAACCAACTGTTTTAGTAAAAAAATCCGACGGCTCTGTCATGCGGGTGCCTTTGAGTGAGATAAACAAAATGAAAAGTGGTAGTACTCCAGTGAAACCGGCGGTTGTTCCGCCATCTCCACCAGTTACCCCTCGTATAGAAGATCAGAAATCCAGTGCAGTTTCACCTCCTCAGAAGACGACTGTGCGTAATGATTCGCCCAAGCCAGAGGTCATCTCGGCTCCTGTTAAAGGACAGATAGTTCGTAGCGATAAGATGCCGTCGTCCTCGTCGCTCCCCGCGCAATCTTCCACTGGTATTAGTAAAGTGGATGAAGTAATTACCCATCTTTCCTTTCAGGTTCCTCCAGAATATATCAATCGCTTACGTAGTTTAATACAGCTCCGCATCAAAGGGGTGCGCGATGACGGACAAACCAAAGCGGTAGCCATGAGACCGCTTAAGGATGGTGGCTTAGGTTTGACAGATATACAATCGAAAGAATTATTAAATAATTTTGTCAAAGATGATCCACCCCCAGTAACTAAGAGAGAAATGCCTAAGACCCTTAAAGAAATTGCTAACTCGTTGCCACCTTCGTCTGCCCCAAGGCCGTCTATCCCAATGGAAAAAAAAGTTGTTCCTCTGATGTCTGCAACTACTCCAAAACAATCCACCCCACCGCCTGCAATATCTAAAATGGTGACAGAAAAACCAATGCCCAGAATACCGTTACAGCCGGTAATGCCTAAATATACCCCTACACCAGTTCGTAAATCAACTGTGCAGGATGTGGTGGTTAAGCCGGCACAGATGAGTCCGGTGGATGAGATAAAATATTTTACCCTGACTGATTTTCGTCGTCTATCTTCAGATCCTACAGAGGCCGCCGATCGTCTTAAACAAAAGTTTTTAAATTTAAAAGAAGAATCATATCTGTTATTTTTAGAGGCCAAAGAAAAATGGCGCTTGAGTCCCTTGTTTATATCATATATGGAAGTGGTTGATGGTGCCTTATCGAATAAAACCAAATTAGTCTCAGCTATTCTTGATAAAGAAGGTATACAATTGTCAGAGATTAGTGCCTTAGTAAATATGGAAAAAGAATTATCTTAGCCAGATATTATGGACCAATTTGTAGTGCCACAATTTATTGATGTAGAGGACAAAATTTTTGGGCCGGTGACGACCCGTCAGTTTGTTATCCTCCTGATTACCGGTTTGATTTTATTTCTTGTCTTTAAATTAGCTGATACCACACTTTTTATTTTTCTTTCATTGATAATTGGTGGTTTTGCTTTGGTGTTAGCTTTCGTTAAGATAAATGGTCAACCTTTCCATTTTTTTATACTGAATATCATACAGACTATGCGCCGGCCCGGACTACGTATTTGGAACAAGGTTTATACTAAACAGGAATTAGAAGAATTCCGTCAAACCGGTAAGACAGTAGTAATCGAAGCGGTTAAGGAAGTGCCAAGATTATCATATAATCGCCTAAGGGATTTATCTTTAGTAGTCAATACCGGCGGTTATTACAAACCAGAGTAAAATAATTATATGAAAAATAAACAAGCGGCAAAGAAAAAAAATGCCTTACCGCCAGTGCAGCAGCATCTTCCGTTGGCGGAAATTAAAAGCGATACTGTCGTCATGAAGGACGGTACCATGCGTGCTGTTTTAATGGTATCTAGTATTAACTTTGCTTTAAAAAATGAAGATGAACAAAACGCCGTTATCTCAGCTTACGTTTCTTTTATAAACTCCCTTGATCATCCTTTACAGATAGTTATCCAATCACGGGAACTTTTTATTAAACCATACCTAGAAAAATTGGCTGAAAAAGAGCGTCAACAGAACAATGAACTTTTACGGATACAGATGGCGGATTATCGTTCTTTTATCGAGCAGTTGGTAGATATGGGGGAAATCATGAGTAAACAATTTTTCGTGGTCGTGCCTTTTGATCCGTTATCCAACAAAAAGCGAAGTTTTTGGTCTCGTCTTGGCGAGGTAATCAACCCGGCTGTTACGATTAAATTAAAAGAGGAGCGGTTTATGAAGAGAAAATATGATTTGGATCAGCGCGTAAGGCAGGTAGACACTGGTTTACGCAGTATGGGTTTGGAGGCTGTGCGTTTGGATACACAGTCACTCATAGAATTATTCTATTCTACTTTTAATCCGGATATTTCTTTTTCCGAACATTTGCCTCGTTTAGAGCAGATGCAAATTGAATAATTTTGTATGGCTTTTCAACCCAAATTTATCAAAACCGATAAGGCCGCGGCCGGTGCCCTGCAAGCTGAGCAGACTGCTCTGACCTCTAAGTCTAGCGAGGAGCTTCTAACCCTAGAAGAGGAAAGGATTTATCGTGAAGGTGTAGTGTCCATCAAGGATATTATGTCTCCATCGGCTTTTCGAGTAGAACCGGCTTTTGTTCAGCTTGGGGAAATATTTTGCCGTACTATTTTTGTAGTGGATTATCCTCGGTATATCAACATCGGATGGAGTTCGCCGATTATTAGCATGTCTACCGCCATGGATATCAGTATGTTTTTTTATCCGGTAAAAGCGCCGATTATTTTGAAACAATTAAAAAACAAGGTAGGTGCCCTACAGGCTCAGCTAAGTGCCGACTCGGAGAAAGGTGCTCCGCGTGATCCTTTGCGTGAAACTGCCTTGCGCGATATCGAAGGTCTGCGCGATGCCCTCACTCAGGGCACGGAGCATTTTTTTCAATTCGCTTTTTATACTACAATTTATGCCAAGACCAAAGAAAAATTGGATCAGCTTTCTGAGGATGTAGAGAATGTATTTGGATCTAAACTAATTAACAGCCGTAAAGTATTATACCAAGCTGAACAGGGATTTAACTCTACCTTACCCTTGGCCAATGATGAACTGATGGTGGCTTTTAACATGAATTCTTCGCCAATCGCCGCCTCGTTTCCCTTTATCTCCGCGGAGCTCACTTCGGATGATGGTATTCTCTATGGTATCAATCGCCACAACAACAGCTTAATCTTATTCGATAGATTTTCTCTACAAAATGCCAATATGGTGGTATTCGCTACTTCCGGTGCTGGTAAAAGCTATACCGTGAAATTAGAAATTTTGCGTACCATGATGATGGGTACGGATGTTATAGCTATTGATCCGGAAATGGAATACAAACATTTGTGTGATGCTGTGGGTGGAACATATATTAACATATCTTTGTCCTCCGAAAGTAAGATTAATCCATTTGATCTGCCTCGCCCGATGGGTCAGGAATCATCAGTGGAGGATATTATTAGGGGAGCGGTAATTACCGTTAAAGGATTGCTTCGCATCATGCTCGGCGGTATGACTGTAGAAGAAGATGCGATTATTGACCGGGCGATTATCGAGGCCTACGCCAAGAAAGATATTACCCCAGAGGCCGATTTGGCTAAAGTATCGCCGCCAATCATTCAGGATTTGGGTGAGGTTTTAGAAGGTATGGAAGGAGCCGGACAGCTGGTTTTAAAATTAAGGAAATATATTGATGGCACTTTTAGCGGGTTGTTTAATTCGCCGACTAACGTAGACATGCGTAACCAGTTGGTAGTTTTTTCAGTACGTGATCTAGAGGACGAATTACGTCCGTTGGCCATCTACGCTATCGTCAATTATATCTGGAATGTGGTGCGTTCCGAACGGAAGAAGAGAATCATGGTGATTGATGAGGCCTGGTGGTTAATGCAGCATGAAGATAGTGCTCGCTTTATCTTTTCCTTAGTCAAACGTTGTCGTAAATATTATCTGGGCGTGACGACCATTACCCAAGATGTTAACGATTTCCTTAACTCGCAATATGGACAGGCTATAGTAACAAACTCCGCCCTGCAGTTGCTATTGCGTCAATCTTCTGCGTCCATAGAAATGATTCAAAAAACTTTCTTGTTGACAGATAGTGAAAAATATTTGTTGTTAGAAAGTGGCGTCGGCGAGGGAATATTTTTTGCAGGTAATAAACATGCTGCCATCAAGGTGGTAGCTTCGTATACTGAAGATCAGTTAGTAACTACCAACCCTCAGCAGTTGATGGAAATTGAACAGGCCAAGAAAGATTTTCAGGAAGAAGTAATCGGAGGTACGACGGTGAAATAATATTTTAATGTTTTTTAACCTTTTTTGATGTATGTTATCAATTCGCGCACGTATTTTTGCCATAGTTAGTATAATTGTTTTGTTTATTGTCGGCATCAGCCTAATTTTGATTGTAATGTCCAAGAAAAATACTCAGCCAGCACCGGTTGATACCAACAATATAGTGAGTCAGGATAATTTTACGGAGCAGGGAGCGGCCTTGAGCGGTAATAACAACGTCGCTCCTGTGCCGGTTGGTATTCAGGTCCAACCGCAAAGCACAGAACAGATAGAGCGTAATGCCGTGAAGCAGTTAGCTAAGATTTTTATTGAGCGTTATGGCAGTTATTCTACAGATAGCAATTTTCAGAATATCAAAGATGTTCAGAGTCTGGTGATGCCAGCGTTGTGGGCAAAAATCAGCACAAAAATTGGTAGTAAGTTAGATGCACAGAATTTTGTGGGGGTTACTACTATCGCCGTTAGCGCAGTGGTGGACGAGATGCAGTCCGACAGCGCGACAGTTAGCATTATGGCTACCCAGACCGAAGATAAAAATGGTGCACGCAGTACTGTACAGAAAAATGTGACCGTCTATTTAGTAAAAAGTGGTAGTAATTGGCTGGTGGATAAGTTCGAATGGAAGTAAGGGTAGTAATATGTTCTTTGGGCAGGTAGTAGATTTTTTAAAGGATATACTTTTTCCAGTTTTTTGTGTGGAGTGTGGAAGCGAGGGAGAGTGGTGGTGTTCAGACTGTCGGAGGAGTAAAATAAAAATTAGAAAAAATAAAGCAGATGGATTTCTTAATGGATCCTCTGCTTTTTTTGATGATGGTGAGGGTAGTCCGGGTTATAAATTAATTAAACAATTCAAATATTCATTTGCTACAGATATTTCCACGGTGTGGGAGGATATTATGGAGATTGAGCCGTTATTGGCTGATTGGCCAAAGGATATCTCTCTTATTCCCGTACCCCTACATCAGTATAGGTTGAGAGAGCGTGGTTTTAACCAGGCGGAGTTACTGGCTGATATATTATACAAAAAGATGATGGCCACCGGGCGAACGGTGGTGTTAAATAGGAAGGGTTTAATTAGGGTTCGCTCCACTACCCAACAGGTTCAGTTAGGTCGGTCTGAGCGGCTAGAAAATATGGTTAAGGCGTTTGCCTGGGGTGGGGGAGTAGCTCCAACTAATGTTATCTTAGTCGATGATGTCTACACCACTGGCGCCACTATGCAGGAATGTGCGAAGGTTTTACGACAAAACGGTACACAGTGGATTTGGGCGTTCACTTTGGCTAGAGGTGTGTAAGTTACTCTTTTATCCTTTCCCAAATTCCACCTGACCTATCATCATAAATTTTCTTCCAGTGGGGGCTTTTGTTTAGCATTTTTTCTAAATGTGGCGGTTCGGTTGAAAATATTGTTTGGAAATCAAGGTCGCTAAAGATGATGCGGTTGATAAGGTTGGGTCGGCTATAATAGCTACTTGAAATTTTTTCTAATATCACATATTGGGTTGGCCCAGATTCCAATTCTTTTAGCCCGCCGGCTTCAAATTTAATTTTTCGGTAATGTTCTAGCATACTTTCATTAGAGGCATGCATCCAACTCACCGTACCGCGACCATCTAGATACAATAGAGCATTCGGGACGGTCCATTCCAGATATCCTCCCCAATTAAATTCGTTGAAAACGAGAACTTTCTGTCCGGCGGTTTTTTCTTTTAAAAATTCCGCCGCCTGTACCGGCATGCGTACATCGGTCAATAATTTTTTCTCGCCCCAAATATTTTTAGTTATGTTTATTTCCAAAGCGAAGTAAGCTAAAAGTAAGCCAGTACAGATCAAGGCGGTAGAGTACAGGAAAATGGTGGTTCTTTTGTCAGAAAATATTTTTTTAATTTTTTCTACTTCAAGTAATTTTTGTTTTATCTCTTTAGCGTAGATGGCCAGTAAGGGCATGGCCACTAAAAAGAAAAGTAGGGCATGCCTTTTGTATTTAAAGGAGGCTAGCCAGAAGGCCAGATACAACAAAATTTGTGGCCAGGTAATATGTTTTTTGTACCAAGCGATGAGGGCTAACGGTAGGGTAATGGCCATGAAGACAAGTGGTTCGGCATACACCGGGTACACATAGCTCGGCACCCATTCGGTGATGTATTGTTTGTAATATCCGGCGGAAAAATAGGTGATTACCTCCTGCCAGATATGCCAGCCGTAGGGGTTGATTAAAATGGCTAGGCCAGATATAGCCGACCAGAGGATCGCCGTATATATTTCTTTTTTATTCCACTGGTCAGTGTGATACCAACGCGGGTAATATTTTTTACAGAGTAAATTTAAGATATTACCGCCGATATAGATTCCGATTATAATAAAACCCAGAATCCAACTGCCGTGCAGTACCGACCATAACCAAAAAAGTAGAGGCCAGAAATAATAGTTTTTTTGTCGAGGGAGGCGTTCCAGAAAATACCATAAGACGACCACAAACAACGGGAAAAACATGGCTAGGCGGGGTACTAGTACATGCCGCAAAGCATGGACGGAAAGCAGTACGATGACGGCGTCGGCCAGGCCGATCTTGGGTTTAAAAATTTTGATGCACCAAATAAAGGCTAAAAAAGGTGGAAGGGATAAGATTATAAGTAGAGGAAAGTATCCCAATTTTCCATACACCAGCCAATAGAACCAATCACCACCCCACTCATGATTGAACCAAGTTTGGCCTTGGTAGGCCCAGGTGTAGGTGTCCTGGTAGGGGAAAGACGCGCTCTGCCAAATGTCGCGGCCAAAACGTAGATGCCAGCCCAGATCATAATCAAAGGTATGGGTGAAGCAGAAAAGGAGTAAAATATATGATAAAATGAGGATTAAGATAGTGAGCACTCTTTTGGTTGTATTCATATTGTGATATTGACTAATGTTTATAATTTGCTTATAATTGTAGCATTATATTCCGCAACCGACAATTTATGGAGAGGTGGCTGAGTGGTCGAAAGCGGCACACTGCTAATGTGTTGTACGGCGTTAAAACCGTACCGAGGGTTCGAATCCCTCCCTCTCCGCAGTTCGCAACAAAGTGAGTTTAAACGCTCACTTTTTGCTTTTGTTAAGGGTAATTTGTCCAGTTCAAACCTTGTAAATTTCTCTTCAAGAGGTTTTAGTTTTTCTGTTGTATAAGAAAGCCATTTATATGGTGTAACAAAGAGTTTTTTGTCTTTTAATTCTCGGTTCAAACCTATTTTCAAAAGCACCGTTTTTTTACCTTTTGCGTCTTCTTTATTAAACCTTGTTCGTGCTCGCATAGCGTAATCAATTTTATCTAGTAGTTCATCTTTTTGATTATTATCATTTTTTATCTTTTCTAACTTTTGAGATAAATTGACCAGTTCTTTTTCATACTCATTTTTTTGAGCGACATATTCCTCATCGCAAACCAAACCTCTACAACTTAATTTTGTCAGGTTAATTTTTTCCAATTTTATTTTTTCAATACTTTTTTGATATTCAACAACAATATTTTTATTCTGTTCAGGATTAGCTTTTTTGTCATCTTCCGCTATTTGAAAAAATAGTTTCTTAAATTCAGGGTGAAATTCGTATTGTCTTAATTCTATGTCAATTTGTTTTTCTAAATCAATTGAGGTAATTGGCGATTGTGTGCAATTTAAAGCAACCTTTTTATGAGTACAGCGATAATATGTATAAGTAGCGTGCTTTTTGGTGGCTTTAATGATTTTGGTATGTTCTTCACCTGTAATTAAACAACCACACTCGCCACAACGAATAATACCAGTAAACGCAAATTCATGTTTGCTATATCTTGGCTTGCCATTTCTGCCTAGTAGCATTTGTATGCGGTCGTATTCTTCCAAAGTTATCATTGCCTTATGTTTACCTTGTTTTTGTTGTCCGTTGTATTCAATAATGCCAGCATAAAAAATATTGGTAAATATTCTATACAACGAGGCTCTAACTAATTTACCGCTTTTGTTTCGGCTGTTTGTTTTGGGATCAAACTTCCATTCGTTGTTTAACTTGTCTAATACTTCGGGAACAGAATAATTACCAGACAACATCAGATCAAAAGCCTTGCGAACAATTTTAAATCTTTTTTCGTCAACTTCAATCGTGCTTAATCCAGCAAGTCTAACATTCACATATCCGTTCGGGCACATATTCGGTTGCCAGCCCATCTCATATTTTTTCTCTAGTCCACGCCGAACATCTTTTCCTAACTTTGAAGAAAAGTATTGAGATTGGCTTAACGCCATTTGCAACATCATTATGCCCTCGGGACTATTATCGAAGTTGTATGAGCCAAATTTGAGGTCGTGGATAACGCCTGTACGGACTAGGTAGGTTATCGTTGAAGCGTCTATTTCATTTCGACTTAATCGGTCAGGGTGCCATGCAATCACTCCAGTGGCCTCGCCTTTGCGTATTCGCTTGATCATGTTCTCAAACACTGGTCTTTCATACGGGCTAAAAGCCGAGTGCTTTTCTTCCAGTATTTCCACAATATCCACATCACCAAAAAGCTCTTTAACTTTATCAATTTGGCTACTAATGGATAATGCTTGTCTTTCTTCGCCCTCGGTGCTTTTACGCACATAGGCGAAGTATTTGGTTGTATTTGTGCGTTGTTTCATATCAAAGATGATTAAAAACAAAAAAGGACAGCCCTGGCTTACCCAACACAAATAGCCAAGAAGACTATTTCATCGGACAGGACTGCCCATCTCTGGTATGAAAATAAAAGAGTCTTCTTTTACGGCATTTTGAATTGTGTTGAGTAAGCCCTCATATATTACAGTGTTTTATATTTATTTTCAAGATCTAAAATATCTTGTCTTGTAATCGGTTTATAAATAATCTCATTGAGGTTTACCATAGCAATACATTGTTCCAGTGCCTCATCTAGGCTTATATCTTCTTTGTATACTTTTTTATACAATCTTTGGAACTCAACGACGTGGTGTTCCTTGACTTGCACAATTGATTATTTTTTCTCCAAGAAAGCATATGTTCAAATTTTCACAGGATCCGCATTTAAAGAGTAGGCGGAATATTCTACTCGGCCAGTATATTCACTGGTAAAAGTTTTTTCAAAGATTGGTTTAAGGGTCGGCTTAACAAACCTATTGAAAAAACTAATTGCTTTACCGCCAGTCATCTCAACTGGCTTATTTAATTGCCGAGAACAAAAGAATTTCTTTTTGCCAAACATTCTTTTATCAAACATGTCTTTTCCAAGATATTTACAGAAGTACGCCCCCATGTTGGTTACAGTATTTACCTCTCGTATTTTTACAAACCCATTTTTCCAATACTTTATCGCAAACCGTCTTTCCCACGCAAAGGTATCAACATTATCGGGCAAGACAATGTTGCACAACAGGTGGTAATGAACAGATCCGCCTTTTTCCTTTTTGTTGCCGTAATAGTCAACATCTTTCTGAAATTCAACGACGGCGATATATTCAAAGGCTGGCTTGGCTCGCAGTATTCGTTTCATGGCAGTGTTAAACAGGTGGTTGGCCTCTAAGAGCTCGGTCGTGCTTTCTGCAAAAGTTAGGGTGAGGAATTTACGCAGGTGGGGGTTGGCATTGGTGAGACGGCGAATATTGGTTCTGGTACGAGATATGGAAAAGGTGGTTTTTTGATTTTGGGTTTGGTGCAAGTCAGCGACTTCTTGCTCGCAACCCCATTCTTCCACCAATTCCATATATTCAACCTCTTTTTGTTTGGCTTGGGCTTGTTTTTCTTTAATCAGTATCTTTTGTTCTTCGGTACAGTTTTTCTTTCGGGTGTAGCCCTTTAATATTTTCTTTGTTTTATACACATACACCTCGATTTCTTTACCGGACTTTATTAGTTTAAAGTCATACAGTTCAATCATAGGCATGATGTTGTTAAAAGAGCGGATTACAATAGTAGCCTCATTCTGCGGTTAAATGTGTGCTTATAATCTAGTTAATGAGGCTAAACAGATTTATGTCAGTGCACAGGCCTGATACACTAACAACGGGAATCTTTGTTTTCTCTTTCTCCTTGGCAGGCAGCCAGTTTTTCGGGCGGGGCAACCGCCCGAAAAAACTGATCCGCACTGTATCCAAAGGTAGAAAGTAGATATAAAACAAAACACCTCCCTTAGTAGGGGGTGCAATCCTTCCCGAGCACAAACTCAGTAACATGTTCCGAGCGTTATAAAATGGTTTCTCATCGGAACATAAGTATTGTATCACTAACATTTGAGGGTGTCAAAAGTTTATATTTTTAATTGACTGATAAGCTTAAAAAGCTTATACTTTAGACTGTATTTACGTATATTATATGAAAGAAACGATAGTGCTAAAAAAATTTTCAGATGTAGGAATGGGTGAACTTTTTATGTCCAGATTATTTCATTTTCAAGGCGATATTTTAAACGGTCTTTTTGGTGGTAAAGACAAAGAAGATATTCAACAGGCCATCATGAAAGTCTTGTTTGAAGGGCTGGAACCAGCGTTCAGAAGCTTGCGAGGTTTACGCTTAAAGTGGCACGATGACCAAATTCCTGAAAGAGAAAAAATTCAGCTTGTTGAAAGTGTATATACTTATTTGGTGATTGCATTTAAAGATCGTTTTCAAGATGTGGTGGAGAAAATGGGTTTTGAAATTGGTTTTATATTTCAAAAGCAGGACCACTTTTTAAAAGGATGTCAGAAATTTAAGACTCAATACCCCAAGATTGACACTGCTTTTATTGATACAATTATAGAGGATAGGGTGTGGATAAATTTAATGATAGCCGTGAGAAATAATGTTATTGACCATCAGGCTGGTAAAGATCCTGTAGTTATAAGTCGCTTAAGTAATTTTTTGAATTTAAATACCGTAGAGGTTTTATTTGAAAACTGCTGGAAAACTATGGAAGATTTTTTAGTAGTTTTTGCGGACAGTTTAACTGATCCAAAGTATGGAATGAAAATATTAGAATTGTCTGCGTATGCTAAAAATAAAAATAACCCTGAAAGATTTGGTTGGTTTGATGTGATAAAAAAATAAGATTATGACATTAATTATTGGTTTAAACATGTCTGACGGAATATATCTAGCTGCAGATACTCGTGTAACGGTAACTGATAATAGCAATCAAAAACAATTATTTGTTGATAATGTTTTAAAAATTACCCCTTTGTTTGGTAAACATATCTTGGATAAAGATTGCAGTACAGATATTCTTATTTCAATTGCTGTTGCTGGGGATGTTAAGTTTGCTAATTTTATTAAAGACAGCCTAAAAACCGCTCTATATGAAAAAAGCCTAAGTTCAGACATACGCGAGTTGTATGATCAATTAGATGAAAATTGTTTTGCTCGATTATCTGATAAGTGGTTATCAAATAGTGGTGGGTATAATAAAGAATGCGCCTTTATAATTGGTGGTTACGGAATCAAGAAACCAAGAAAAATAAATATACGCAGGATCAATCAGATGGTTGAAATATATAAAAAAGAACACGTATTCGACGATAAAAAGGAAAAAGAAATAAGACAAATATTAGAAGAAGATAAAACGATGCAATTGATAAATAAAAAAGTAAAATTACAAGCACATAAAAATATCTTTGAATTACTAGTAGAATCAAGCCATCCTCAGATTCCGTCTATTATTCAAGATGCAGTGCGAAATCAGAAAAATGATATTAGTGAACTGCCTGATCTATTCCTTTTTTGTGTTGAATTGGGTATTCACAAAGAAAAGTTACACTTTAAAAAATGTAGTGCAGAGTATGGCGAGTATATAGCAAGAGGACAAGGTGGAATTACTGAAGACGAAATACCTGATTCTCTTTTAGCCACAATTGATCTTAGCCCCAATAAACACAAGAATCAGGAACACTTATTAGAAGGGGCGCTCATATCAAAAACTATTTTGGATATAGCAAAAGAGAAAAAACTTACAGGTATAGGTGGTACGGTAATTATTAATTCCATAAAGTACAATAAAAGCCAAATAATGAGCGGAAATTCCAAAATGATTAATAATCGTTTGCATATCAATATACATAATAAATTTGTAGAGCCAGTATTTTTTAGCAAAATAATGGATGTTCAAATACCAATTAATTCAACTGCCAAATTATAATGTATGGAGAACAAAATTTTGGTACAGATAAACTTTTTTGGCCCATTTTTAAAAAATGAAGATATACCAAAAATATTAGCAGAAAAAGCACTCAATGTAAGAAATGGTTTGCCAGATATAAAACAAGACCTTATCTCTAGTTTTTTTGATTTGCCTGTGACTTCGCTTTCAGAAGAAATACTAAAGTCATATGTTGAAGCTACTACTGAGGAATCACACATGAATATAACGCCACACACAAATGAAATTTACGAAAGATTATTGAAGCCGTTGAAGTCAGCTAAAAAGAATTATTGTTTAGGAGAATATTCGGCAACCATTGCTCTTTGTGGTATAGTTGGTGAGATGTTAGCCATATTATTGTGGAAGATGAATGATGTGAGATTAAAAGGATGTGAAATTACCGAAGAGCAGGAGAAAGGATTATTTGGCAGAACCTTTGAAAAACTTGGACAAGAAAAACGATTAGATATTCTCAAGACCTTTGGTCACATTACTGACGATCAGTATAATGTGTTTAAAAAAATTAAAGATAGCAGAAATCACTATTTGCATTTGTGGATTTTGGACTCCACTAACGAAAGACACGTCGCACTTGAAACGGTGAATAAGTCATTTATTTTATTTAAAGAAATTACAGGGATCGGTTTGGCGGATCCCGGAAGTGTAAAGGTGAACCCATTATTAATTAAATTATTTAATATCACCGAAAATCATTAGTTTTTAATCTTAATAATTTTTATGTTTTCTTTTAATGGAGTTGGAACCACAGTTTATGGCAAAAGAGACGTCAGCCCAACGGATGGTTCTTATATAACAACAAAATGGTTTATTGTAATTTTTTTCCCAATATTTCCACTGGCTTCTTATAGAGTAATAAAAGAGAAGCAAAAATTTATGACTATCGCATTTCCAAAATATCAAATGACACAAGTGAAATTTAACATAAAACAAGTAATAAATACTTATCTTGCTTGGTGGAGTTTCCCAATAGCACTAATTATTACAGTGTTAGTGCTTAATTAGAAATTTGTATTTCAGTTCTAATACCGTCAATCACACACCGCTCATAAAAATACATCGATAAAATCGGTGTATTTTTAAATTGACTGTAAATGTTGGAAAGGTTATAATTTATTTGCTGTAAGGTTAAAAAATATGAATAAAAATATTAGGATAATATTTAATATTTTGGCAATATTGCTTGGGGTGTTTTTGATTGTATTTGGTGGATATGATGACAGTCCTGGGGCACAAGGATTAGGTCTCATGTTGATTATTATTACCATCATCATCATTGTGATCCGAGGTAGAAAGAAAAATAATAACCCGCTATGAATTTAAAATATTTTTCGAAAAACAAAGCAGTAGCAATCGCAATTATCAGTTTTGCTCTAGGCGCACTGATTTATAATTATTCCTCGGTCATTTTTCAAGAAGGTGATCCTTGGCCGCAAATAAAAGGAATAGTCCAATTAAATTTCACAGATAAAAACATTATAAAACTATCTGGTGAAGAGAATAGATATATGACCAAGAGTAAAGATGGCGCTGGAATTATTAAATATTATATGAAAGATAAAGGTTATGATTTTATCGAACAAATGGGATCGGGTTATTTTTTTGAATCAAATACCGGGGAGAGTGCTGTTACTACTCACAGATATTACAGCCGATATTATTCTTTGTGGAGTATTACTGAAAATTTAACCAGTAAAGACACTATATTAGCGGACGAATTAAAAGAATGCTTGCCCAAAAGCGATATGGCTAGTTATGAAAGATGTAACGAACTTTTGACTACGATTAGAAACTTTGGTGATTGTGTTAATGCCGGTTTTGCCATAATGAAATCCAATCCGCCACAATGTGCTACACCAGATAATAGAACTTTTATTGACGAAACTAATAGTACTTGGGATGTAGTTTTAACAAATCTTAATAACTGTGAAGTTGAAAGCGTCTTTCAAACCCATAGTAAATTGGTGACTCTAAAGCTTAAAAATGGTAATAAGGTAACAGCCTACGAACCCCGAATCGATGATGTGATGAATGTAGTTGCTGAGCTAAAGGGTAGATGTGGCAATATTCGAATGGCTACTGAATAGCAGGATAAAGACTCCAAAGCAAGAGTACCTTGTTTTATCCTTTGGGCAATTTTTTTAAAAAACATCTAATCAAAGCGGGGTTCTTCTACCGTCAATTAACATACCGCATTGCGCGCAAAAGTTAAAAAATTTCCCTTAGACTGTGTAGTTATTATAAATATGATTTTTAATAGCAAAATAATAAAAACTAAAGAAGAATTAGAAATATATACAGAATCAATTGGCGTACTAGAAAATCCACCTATTATTTTAATTATGGGGGCGATGAACCAAGGATTGTTTTGGTATGATTCTTTTTGCCAGACATTAGCAGATAACGGTTTTTATGTTATCAGGTTTGATCATAGAGACACCGGCCTTTCTTCTGTCGTTGATTTTCAAAAAAATCCTTATAATTTAGATGATTTAACAAATGATGTCTTGGAAATTCTTGATGGATACAAAATATCCAAAGCCCACATTGTTGGTATATCTATGGGCGGTTATATTGCACAATTGATAGCCGCTAAATTCTCAGATAAAACAAAAACTCTTACTTTGATTTCTACTACAGCCGACCACAGGCCATATATGGATGCGACGATGGGTAATTTTAACAATAAATACGAGTTGCCTTATCCGAGTCTAAAATTTATTGAATATATAGAAAAAAATAAAAATGATCCCCCTAAAAATGACGAGGAATTTAGGAATAGTCAGATAGAAGGATGGAAGATATTTTTTGGTCACGAATTAAACAAAGAAGATTTTGGCGAATTAATAAAGTTGGTTGATTTATCAAATAGACGGAATAAAAACAAATCTTCACCATTTAATCATGGATTGGCTGTGGCTAATTCAAAGGAAAGATCTGAAATCATTAAAAACATTAAGTCCTCCACCTTCATCATTCACGGGAAAAATGACCTTTGTTTTTCAGTAGAGCATGGTCAATTTTTGCATAAAAATATTCCAAATTCTAAACTAGAAATAGTAGGTAATATGGGGCACATGTTTTCACTCTCAGAGTCTAACATCATAGTCGCAGATATTATCAAATATTTGTTGAGGTATTAGCTTTAATAACATTAATTACATTAATTACATTAATTACATTAATTACATTAATTACATTAATTACATTAATTACATATCGCAACTGTGTGTGGGGTGATTAAGTGAAGGGTTTACTCTCCGCACGGTGGACAAAACATGAAAAACTCCTCTAAAAAAGGGGAGTCTCTTAGTTCTAACGATGTGTTTAACAAAATATGTTTTTTATATAGTTATGTTATAATTTTATTATGAAAAATGCATATTTTAAAAATGATGCGGTGCATCAAGGGTGCAATATAAAGGATATTATTATAAACAGTGAGGTTTTTGCAGATGTTAGTTTCGAAGATTCGTTACTCACCAACATAAGGATTTTACAGTCAAATGCTGTCCGCATTGCCTTTGTTAATTCAGTATTAGAGAGAAGTGATTTTTCTAATAGTCGTCTAGAAAAAAGTTTTTTTAGAGATAGTCAAATTACAAACTCTAAAGTTACTGGTATAAATTTTAACGAAAGCAAATTAAGAAATACCAACTTCATAAATAATAAAATGGATTTATCGAATTTTAGTTGTACAAATTTAGAAAATATTGAGTTTAAAGAATGTATTTTAACAGATTCTGTATTTCAACAGGCTAAATTAAAGAAAGTTTCTTTTGTAGATTGCGACCTTAAAAATGTTGACTTTTCAGGGGCTGTTTTAAAAGAGATTGACTTAAGAGGTTCTAATATCACAGGGTTAAGAATAGACACTTTTAACTTTAAAGAAGTCACAATCAGTCCGATCCAGGCTCTTTACTTTGCCGAATTATTAGGATTAAAAATTAATTTTGATTCTTCATTGTAATTTCAGTTCTGATACCGTTGACGACGCACCGCACGGTTAAGAAGAATCTCCCCATCCGGGGAGATTTTGGTATATATGAGATTGACTTTACTCGAGTTGTTAGGTAGTATGCAGGTATGAATATAAAATCCGCGACATTTATTAAAGGTGTGATAGGTACAGATGATATTTTTGAGGATGGCACTCCCCAAATTGTTTTTATTGGCCGCTCTAATGTTGGTAAATCAAGCGTCATTAATTCATTGGCTAACCAGAAAAATTTGGCCAGGGCCAGTTCTGTCCCTGGGCGTACCCAGCAGATAAATATATTTTTGATAAATAAAGATTTTTATTTAGTTGATTTACCGGGTTATGGTTTTGCCAAAGTCCCACAAGAGGTATGGTTTAAAATTCAAAAAATGATCAACTGGTATTTATTTGAGTCAGATTATGTTTTTAAAAAAGTTATTCTTATCATAGATGCCAAGGTCGGTCCGACTAATGATGATTTGGATATGCTATATAGTTTAGAAGAGGAAAAGAAAGATATTATTATTGTGGCGAATAAGATAGATAAAATAAAAAAGTCGGAATATGATGAACAGATACAAAAATTAAGAGACACTTTTAATAAGCACAAGGTAGTTCCTTATTCGGCAGAAAAGAAGATCGGGGTAGGTGAGTTGATTGAGGAATTGATGAAATAATGACAACTGTTACATAACTTTAAACACACCGCTAAGGTGTGTTTAAAATTATGTAACAGATAAATTTTGCCCTAGTTTTTATTTTTCGGTGTTAGAAGGTGCCATTTTTTTCGTTTCTTCTACTAGCATGTCAATAATCATATAATCTTCCTCTGTATTAAATTTCTGGCGTAATATGTCTCCGACCTCTTGTACATCCTTAGCCTGTTGGTAGGTTCTATTATTTGTCATCGCGTCAAAACTGTCTAAAATTGCTAGAATACGCGCTAGATGCATGATTTCCTTCTTTGTTTTTACATGCTCTGTTTTTTGTTGTTCAGATGTCCACCCTCCTGGAGGTGGAGTCGGTTGTCGATCTAAAGATTTTCTCGGGTATGGTTCGTCTTGGAACTCATGGTGGGCCACGGCGATCTCGCTCGCCGTTTCATTGTATTTTCTAATCCATTCGAAACCTTCTCTAGCGTGTCTTTCCCGATATTGTTTCTCTTCAATGCCATGTTCCTCCTCACCCAAAAAGACATTCTGGGATAAATCGGTTTTTCCTATATCATGTAATAAGACTGCAATGAGGAAATTTTCCTTCATTTTCTCTGGTACAATCTCCATGGTATCGTTTACACGTCTGGCTGCATGCCCCATACGCAGAGAATGCTTAAAAGGATTTTCCTCATCAAATTTTTTCATTTCCTCCAGTCCCTCCTCTACAAAAGGATAGCGAGCTATGAATTCGGCAAGTTCTGGACATATTTCATGTATGGGTGTGTCTATGTCCACGGGTAGCATAAACCCCTCTTTACCCTCTAGTGTGATTGGTTCTGATGGGCGCCTCATAAAGTTGTTTAATATATTTCAATTACTAATATTGTTACCAAACGCATTTTATGATATTATATAAGTAGTATAACTTTTTTTCAATATGTCCAACGCAACTTGGCGAAAATTTGATTTACCCGTTAATACTCCCGAAGAGGATGCGGATGTGAATTTTTTTTCTGCTTTGGATAGCGCAGTTAAAGAAGCGGGGGTTATAGGCCAAGAAGAAGGTCAACTGTGTGTGGATGTGGCGCAGACAGCCGATGAATTGGTTGTCGTGGCCGCTTTATCTGGTACCCCGCCAGATAAATTGGAGTTACATTTGCACAATGATTTACTTACTATTCGTGGCGAGCGTGTATCGCCGGTACCAAGCGGTGCGGAATATTTTCATCGCGAAACATTTTGGGGAAAATTTTCTCGCTCTATTGTTTTGCCGGTAGATGTAAAGCATGAATTTACTAAAGCCGAATATAAAAATGGTGTTTTAACAGTGCGCTTGCCTAAGGTTCGGGCTGGTGAGAGCATACCTATTACAGTAGTGGAAGAATAATATGCCCAAAAAAATACAGGAAAAAACCGAAGATTTGATCAAAAATTTTTTTGAAAATACTTTAACGGACGAACAATCAGAAGTTCGCGGTTTTCGATTAAAGACTTTTTTATATATCTTCCTAAGTACTATAGTCTTGGTCGCCCTCGTGGCCATTTTTTTATTGGGCTATCAAAGATATTATCGCGGTAAAATTTATCCCGGGGTTTATGCTAATAATTATCATTTGGGTGGCTTGACGGGGGAACAGGCTCAGAATTTTATAGAAAATTACAATAATCGTTTGGTACGTGAAGGTATAGATTTCACGGCGACCAAGGTTGATGGTAGCATAGTCAGTTTTAAATTAAACAATTTGGACGGTGTAGATAACGCGCCGGAGCTGATTAAAATAGACAGTGAACGATTGGTTGGTCAGGCAATGCGTTTTGGCCGTACCGGCGATTGGTTCGATGATTCATGGCAGCCAATAATTCGTAGATTTTTTTGGCCTGAGACTATCGAGGTACCAGTGACAATCAACGAAGTGGCTTTTCGCGAAGTCTTAAAAACCTATCTCGCGCCCATGGAGAGTGGCGGTCGTAATGCTAATATTAAAATTACTAATTTAGAGGATTTTTCTTTTGAGGTTTTGCTTGAGCAGTCTGGTGGTGTTTTTATGTATGAGAAGATAATGCCTGCAGTAAGAGATCATGTGGCGGATCTTTCTTTTGCCCCGATAGAAATTAAACAGGATTTGTTTGTCCCAGATGTTTTAGGTGCTGATGCATACAAAGCGGCAGAAAAATTATCTTCTCTTTTTGGTTATGGTGAATTGGGTTTGAACTATATAAATCCCCAAACAAATATTCGTCGCGATTGGTCTATCGGGCCAAGAGAATACGCTGATTGGTTAGAGATAACTCGCGATGGTGAAAATAATTTGGTATTTGTTTTAAACGAAGAAAAAGTAAAGAAGTATCTAGATATTTTACGTACAGATGTCGATGAATCAGAACAAAATGCCAAGTTTGTGATGGAAGACGGGAAGGTAAAAGAATTTCAAGCTAGCCGGTCCGGATTGCGTTTAAATTTGAATAAAACGTATGAGAGCATCAACAATGCTTTTAAAGAAAGAAATTATCGTTCTTCAGAGGTGACCAAGACGGTTGGGTTAGTCGTGGATATGGTTGATCCGCAGATTAAAATGGCTGAAGTAAATGATTTGGGTATTACTGGGATAATCGGTGTCGGATATTCAACTTTTCGTGATAGCCACAATAATCGTATCAGAAATATTGCCAATGCCGTAAAACGTTTGAATGGTACCCTGGTTAAACCAGGGGAGATTTTTTCGGCTATTAAATATGCCGGACCATTTACTACGGCGAATGGATTTTTGCCGGAAGCCGTTATTAAGGGGAGAGAAATTAAAAACGAAGTTGGAGGGGGTATGTGCCAGATTGGTACCACGCTATTTAGGATGGCTATGAATTCTGGTATGGATATTGTGGAGCGTCATAATCATTCTTTAGTGGTGAACTATTATTCTGATCCTGTAAATGGCAATCCGGGCACTGATGCGGCGCTGTATGAACCGATTGTTGATTTGAAGTTTAATAATGATACTGGAAATTATTTATTACTTCAAACTGATATCGATTACAAAAAACAAATGTTGACCTTTACACTTTGGGGTAAGCCAGATGGCCGTAAGGGTGAATATACACATCCGATAGTTAGCCGCTGGATTGCAGCCGGGGAGCCCCAGGAGATTTTGGTGAGTAAAGAGCCTCAAGTCAAGGTCGGAGAGAAAAAGTGTCAGGTGGCCTATCGAGGTGCGGTAGCGAGTTTTACCTACACACGCATCACTCCTAGTGGCGAAAAGATTGATCGCGTCTTTGAGAGTTACTATCGTCCATTGCCTAAAATCTGTATGATTGGGGTAGAGGCTCTTCCGGAGGGATGCAAAGAAAAGGAATCTTGTGCGAGTTATGGCCAGGCTGTAAGTGCTTCTACCACTTTACCAGTAGGAGAGTAGTAAAAATTTAAATAAAATCAAAAACCCCACCTAGCTAGTAACTAGGTGGGGGTTTGTTTTAAGCGGGGGATAAATCCCCCATAATCCGCATCCGAGAAGATGTATCAAGGGAGAAAGCGAGCCGTAGCCTGCTATTTCCGTCAATACATCTCCATGCTTGTTGGATACGGATAGTTGCACGATATTTGTAGAGTAGAATCAATAAGCATGCACTTAATCCATATCTAACTAATGAACCTATAAATTGTATTACTTGTCATTCATTTTTCAGCAACGGTATATATTATCACAGAATGGGGTTTTTGTCAAGAGGGGGTGGGCGAAAACTGTGGATATTTGGCTAATTGATACAAAAAACGCGCCCGCTCACTTGAGCAAACGGACGCGGTTTTGGTTTAAAACATCTTCATAATGTCCATCACTTCGTCAGGATAGCTATGCATTACAGTACCGTTATAGGCCCAGAGGATCTGGTAAACGGTCTTGTCTTTGTAATATCTAGCAGTATCCTCGTCAGAACCGGATAAGTTAGAACCGACTTCCTCGATGGAATCATTAAAGCTGGTAAATTTAATCTTGCAGGAACCCCAACCAAACGGGTTGTTGTTCATTAAGTGCTTACCACCAGAGGACTCACGAACGGCAATAGCCGGTAAAAGTCTCCAATCTAAGCCATATTTATCAGCAACCTCTACGAATTTAGAGCCATAGCCCTCTAAAGGCATGTCGCGTTTAGCGAAGTAGGCATCCAAACGAGCCGGGCGGTCATCGGCCATAGCTTCTTCAGCTCCAGTTAGGCTGAACATAGCCCAAAAGGCGGACATATCAAAGGCTTTGGTAGCGGCCGGGCTAGCCAATACTCCGATTAAGGAAATGGCTACCACAGAGGATAAAATACTCTTGCTTAAGGTCTTTTTAATTTTCTTCAAAATGTTGTTCATAGTGTATTCAACTTAAAAGATACCCTGTCGGATATCTCTAAATTAACTGAATAGTATAGCACGGAATGGGGATCTTGTCAAGGGGGTGGGGGATATTTTTGGCTAATATAAGCTATTTTTAAGATTTTTGGTTATGCTCTTTTTGGACTTAAAAACAAAAAACCACCCGTTTGGGACGGGTGGCTGATTTTTTAATTTACTCGATGACCTTGTCTACCAGACCATACTTTTTAGCCTCTTCGGCTGTCATAAAGTTGTCACGGTCAGTGTCTTTTTCTATAAGCGGGAGCTGTTTTCCGGTATGTTTGACCAGTATCTTATTGAGGCGGTCCTTCATACGAAGGATATGCTCGGCGTGGATCTTAATGTCCGAGGCCTGGCCCTCCATTCCACCCATTACTTGATGAATCATTACTTCCGAATTTGGTAGGGCAAAGCGTTTACCTTTGGCACCGGCGGCCAGAAGTACTGCGGCCATACTGGCGGCCATGCCGATACAAATGGTGGAGACCTCCGGTTTAATATATTGTATGGTATCATAAATGGCCATGCCAGCGGTGACTGAACCGCCCGGGGAATTGATATATATTTTGATATCCTTTTCAGTGTCTTGGTTGGCTAAAAACAATAGTTGGGCGATGACGGTGTTGGCCACATGGTCGTCAATAGCACTACCGAGGAAGATAATACGATCAATTAATAAACGTGAATAGATATCGTACGCTCGTTCGCCGTAGTTGGTCTTTTCTACGACCGTAGGGATCAAAAATTGTGATGTAGGTTGTTTGTTGGTCATATAGTTATTTTTTAATGGATTGTAGCTGTTAGTTTATCAACTTATTAATTATCAGTCAAAATCATCTGTAATATTTTTTCAATTTCCCCATCTATTGTAAAGCCCGCCGCTTTTTTGTGACCTCCGCCACCAAATTTTTTGGCCATGGTGGAGACATCGATATCGTCTCTGGTGGTACGAAAGCTTACTTTGATTTTTTCGTCTTCTGTTTCGCGGAGTATCAGCGATATCTTTGCACCTTCCAAATTATTTAAAAAATTAGCAATACCTTCGGCTTCAGTTTCTCCCACATCATGCTTTTTTAAATCCTCTTTTGTAATATAGGTATAGATAATCCCTTTGGTTTCTTCTTTGTCTAAACGAGAGAGCACTGCGCCCCAGAGTTTAAGAGTATTGATAGTTTTGTTTTTTACGACCCATTTGTTGATAAGATTTAAGTTGCCACCGCGGCGGAGCAGTTCACTGGCGACGCGTAGTGCGGAGGTGGAGGTCGCGGGATTGGTAAAATTGTCGGTGTCAGTGACTATTCCAGTGAGAAGGGAGGTGGCGATATGATTATTGATAGGGATATTATTGTCTTTAAAAAAATAGAAAAGAACTTCGGTGGTGGAGGCGGCTCCAGGCATTATCATATTTAGGTGGCCGTATTTATCATTGGTGGGGTGATGATCGAAATTTATAATTTTTGCGTCGCTATCGGTCAGATGTTTGGCGATGCCGGCGTAACGCAGGTCGCCGGAGTCCAAAACGACAATAGTATCAATTCCTTGGTCTTTAAAAATTTCTGGATCGGTGGTGACTTTATTTATATGGCGTAAAAATTCAAATTTTTTGGGAACCGGAGTAATACAAAACAGACATGGTTTGTGGCCAAGGGTAATAAGGTGTTCTGTAAGAGCGGATAGAGATCCGAGTGCGTCACCATCGGAATTTTGATGAGGTACGATAAGTATCTTTTCCGCGTCCTTCAGATGCCTGTAAATTTGACGAGCGGTTTGGTGCATGTGAATAAAAAATCTTGACAAAATGGTAATTCCCTTGTATATTATGTGTGGGTAGCATGAACCAGTTAACTCTGGTCCATCGTTCTACTTGTCACATATGGCCTCTTCTTTGGAAGAGGTTTTTATGTTATAATGCGGTCGGTGGACCGCTGGGCCAGTAGTGTATCTGGTGAGCATGCTACCCTTGACAAGTAGAGGAATGGGTTCAATTCCCATCTGGTCCGCCACTTAAGCAACTCTCCAATGAGGGTTGTTTTGTTTTTTATACAGAACACGCCAGTATATCCACATTGTAACAGATTGTCAAGGTGTGGTATAATGTGGGTACATTTGTATGTACTTGAAACGGTTGGAAATTCAAGGATTTAAATCCTTTGCCAATAAAACCATCTTAGAATTTTTACCGCCCTTGAGCGGTCGTTTTAGCATCACCGCAATTGTGGGGCCGAATGGTGCGGGCAAATCTAATGTCTCTGATGCTATTCGCTGGGTTATGGGTGAGCAGTCACTCAAGGTACTCCGCGGCAAGAAAAGCGAAGATGTAATTTTCGGCGGTTCGGAAACCAAGAGTCAGCTCGGCGCCGCTGAGGTTAGTTTGGTTTTGGATAATTCGGATGCTAAGGTTCTACAGGATTATCCGGAAATAATTATTACCCGTCGTCTGTATCGGTCGGGCGAGGGTGAATATTTGATAAATAATAATCTGGTGCGTCTGTTCGACATTCATTTGCTCTTGGCGCAAGCACAGTTTGGGCAACACTCATATAGCGTAGTCGGACAGGGTATGATAGATAAATTACTCACTGTCACGCCCGCCGAGCGCAAAGATTTTTTGGATGAAGCGTCGGGTATAAAAGAATTTCAGATAAAAAGGCATCAGGCGAATTTGAAGCTTGCGCGCACCAAGGAAAATATGGAGCAGGCCGAGAGGTTGCTCCAGGAAGTGGAACCGAGATTAAAGATTCTTGCCCGCCAGGTTAAGAAGTTAGAAAAACGCCAAGAGGTGGAAATGAGCCTGCGTGAAATTCAAGAAAAATATTACACGACTATCTACAATCGTAATCAAAAAGAGATTGATAGTGTGACGAACCACTTGAAGGATGTTGATGATAGTTACCATTTAGCATTCGTACAATTGGAAAAAGTACAGACCGAATTGGCCGAGCTGTCACGATCTTCTTCTAGACAAGAGGTTTTTCAGGAATTGCAGAACAGGTATCAAGAAGCCGTACGAACAAAAAATAGCCTGGAAAAACAATTAGCGATTTTAGAGGGACAGATGCATACGGAGTACGGCCATGCGGGTAAACAAAATATTGGTTGGCTGGAAGAAAAGATAAAGGAGCTAAAAGAAAATCATAAAAAAATTGTCAATGATTTGTCTCTGGCCAATGCCGAGGCTGACAGGTTAAATCGCACTGTCGATGATGAAAAAAGTGTTGTAGAAAATTTGGCGGTGGAGCGCATGCAAAAAGTTTTAAAGATTTCTCGTCTGCAAAGTGAGATGATGAAAGATCAATCGGAGCAGAACTACCGAGAGCTTTCCGGTCTCACGGCCGTGAAGGCGGTTTTGGAATCAAAAGAAAAATTTGGAAAGGTATATGGGTTGGTGGCCGAGCTTGGTGAGGTCGGAGAAGAGTATCGAGTGGCACTGGAGGTGGCGGCCGGCCAACATCTGTCTTCGTTGGTTGTTGGTGACGAGCAGGTGGCACGTATGGCCATTAATTATTTGCGTGAGAATCGTTTTGGCGTAGCCACATTTTTACCATTGAATAAGGTGCAGGGCCGGCCGATATATAATGATATGGAGATGGTATTAAAAGATCCGAATGTTTTGGGTTTGGCTCAAGATTTTATTCAATTTGATAATAAGTTTAAAGAAATATTTTCTTTCATTTTTGGCGCGACGGTCGTGGTAAAGGATTTGAAGGCGGCGGAGGCGGTAGGTATCGGACGCGCGCGCATGGTGACACTGTCCGGAGATTTAGCTGAAAAAAATGGCGTAATGCGTGGCGGTTTTCGTCAAAAAAGAAATAACCTGTCCTTTTCATCAAAATTATCCTTGAACAATGAAGGTCGCTTGGCTGAGTATCAGGCGGAAATAAGTTTGGAACAGCACGGTCTTAACGAATTGGAGAGGAAGATTGATGAGGCAAAGATGAAATCCGTAAATTTACAGGTGCAGTCGCAGTCAGCATTGTCTAAGGCCCAGATGCTTAATGGAGAGAGCGATAGGCGAGAAAAAGAATTAGCCAATCTGGAGCGCGAGCTGGCCGTTCATAAAAGCAGTCCGGAGGAGTATGGTGCGGAGTTAAAAAAATTATCAAAAGAAAAAGATATAGTAATAGTAGAGCTGGAAAGCCGCGAGAATGAAGTAAAAAATATTTCCGAGGAAATATCCGTTTTCAATCAAAAGGAGGAAGAAAAGAAACAGCGTGTATTTGCTTTGCAGATTGAAATGCAGAAAAAGCAGGAAGAGGTAAATAAAATTTTATCAGAAAGAAATGATTTGAAAATTCAATCCGCCAAAATGGAAACTAAGCAAGAAGATCTGGTACAGGAGGTATATAACGAGATGAATACCGCATTGTCCGCCATTATTGAGCGTAAGCCGGATATTGTGGATGTGGAGGTTTTGGAAAGTTTGGTTGGAGAAATCCAAAAACTAAAATATCAATTGAGCTTGATCGGCGGTATCGATGAGGAGGTGACTGAAGAATACAAAACTACCAAGGAACGTTTCGACTTTTTAGATGGCCAGTTGGATGATTTGTCCAAGGCCACGGAAGATCTGACAAAGATGATTGAGGAGTTAGACGAATTGATGAAGAAGAAGCGCGGCGCGGCATTTAAAAAAATTAAAAAAGAATTTGATCGATATTTCAAAATTTTGTTTGACGGAGGGTCGGCTGATTTGGAAGAAATTTATGGCGAGGAAGAGACGGATGAAAATTTAGTTCAGGATATAAATACAAATGGTGATCAGACAGCCCCCGCTTTTGTAGAGGCAGAGGAGGTGCCTGTTAAGAAAAAAGAGAAGATTTTAACCGGTATTGAAGTATTGGTAAATCCGCCCGGGAAGAAAATCAAACACATCAATGCTCTCTCCGGCGGTGAACGCACTCTGACATCCATCGCCCTTATTTGCGCTATTTTGAATTGTAACCCGTCGCCCTTTGTAGTATTGGATGAGGTCGAGGCGGCACTGGATGAAGCTAACACTGGCCGATTTGTAAGAATCATGTCTGAATTATCCACCCAGTCTCAATTTGTCATTATTTCCCATAATCGGGTGACTATGCATGCCGCTGATGCCCTGTATGGTGTGGTAATGGGTGGGGATGGTATTTCCAAGCTGTTGAGCGTAAAGATGGAGGAAGCAGAGCAGTATGATCAGGTGGCGAGACTTGACAATAGTATAAATTCTTGATAATATGTTCGGTCAAGAAGTTCAAACCTTCTTGAAGTTCCAATACACGCGGGGCGGCTGGAGGGAGTCATGTTTGGGTCCAATAAGAGGCGTGAACGCGAAGGAGTAGAGGCCCTAAGATTCGCTTTGTCTATAGTAGAGCTGCAGTTGGCCGCCGTCAATCTAGCGGCGGTGGTCAATGCTGGGAGGAGGCACAACACTTGTTGGAAGTGCAGTAGGGAAATGGAGGTGACCGAATTTCGTATCGGCGACGCATGCGTTTGCCCATACTGTGGAGTTACAGGCGTCGTCGGGTAAACCGCAAAGGAAAGCGTGTGGGACGAGGACAGACTCGCCACAACGTTTTATTCTAATGATTTTAGAGTAAAACGTTGCGAGTCTGTTTTTTTTGCCAATAATTTGGTATGTATGTAATTTGGTATGTATTGACAACTGGGAAATAATATAGTAATGTATCTGCGCTCTTAAATCGTCACAGTAATCAGTAAAATCAATTCACAGTTTAAAAACTATAAATTAGAATCATTCATTTTTTATGTTAACTATCCGTTTACAGCGCGTCGGCAAGTCCAAAGCCCCTACATACCGTATTGTGATATCTGAAAAGACACAAGATACACAGGACATCTATTTAGAGAACTTGGGCAGTTTCAATCCGCGTGCCAAAGAGAATCAATTTGTACCTAAAATTGATCGCATTAAGTATTGGCTGGGTAAAGGCGCACAATCATCTAGCACAGTAAACAATTTATTGATCAATGCCGGTGTAATTACTGGTAAGAAAAAGAAGTCGGTATTTTTATCAGAGAAACGCAAGAAAAAAATATCTGAGAAGAAGAAAGCAGCCACGCCGGCCGTCGCACCTGCTGCTCCGGCACAGGCCTAATGGTTGTGAATTTGACGCAGAGTATCTCTATCATATATAATTAAATACGGCAGAACCGATGGTACCCAATCCGCGGCTTATACCTGCCTGAAATAGTTTATTTATTAATTTTGAGTTTCCCTATGGGCAACACAGATCAGCAGTTTGTTGAATTAGTCGTAAAAGCGATTGTCAACAATCCGAACGATGTTAAGACAGCTCGTATCGTGGACGAGAGAGGTGTCTTGATCACATTAGATGTGAATCCAGCCGACATGGGTTATGTCATTGGCCGCCAGGGTCAGACTGCACATGCCATCCGCACCTTATTAAAAATTGTTGGTGCCAAGAATAACGCTCGCGTTAATTTGAAAATCAATGAACCAGAAGGCGGCAAGAGATTTAATGCTCCTCAGGCTCCAGTTGATAACAGCACTATCGATACCAGCGCTGTAGATAATTTCCAGATCTAATTGTTCTTACAAAATTTAAACCACCTCGCCACATCAAAGGGCGAGGTGGTTTTGTTTTAGGGGGTGTGATATAATTTTGGTAGCTTAATAAAAAATATAATATACTCTCATTCGTTCGGGAAAAATACATTTTTTACTACATTTTGATTATGAAATTTGACATCCTAACTTTATTCCCAGATATCATCCATAACTACTCCGCCGTGAGTATTTTAGGGCGTGGGCAAAAAGCGGGGGTAATTAAAATTAAGGCGCATGATTTTCGCGAATGGACTTTGAGCAAACAAAGACATGTAGATGATAGCCCCTATGGCGGGGGAGCCGGTATGGTATTACAGGTGAAACCGATTTACCGTTGTTTGGAATCTTTGGGTTTAGTAAAAAATGGAAAGAAAATCAAAAACAAAAAAACCAAAGTAATTATCATGGATCCGGCTGGCAAAAAATTTGATCAGCGTATGGCGGAAAAATTTTCTAAACTGGATAATTTGGTGATCATTGCCGGACGCTATGAAGGTTTTGACGAGAGGATATATAAATTTGTTGATGAAAAAATTTCAGTGGGGGATTATGTGTTGGCCGGTGGTGAACTGCCGGCACTCACGATAGTTGAAGCGACCTCAAGATTAATCCCGGGTGTTTTGGGGAATGAAGAATCCTTAAAAGAAGAAACATTTGGAAAAGAAAAATTTATTGAGTATCCGCAGTACACCAGACCGGAGGATTTTATGGGTTTAAAAGTGCCGAAGATATTATTATCCGGCGATCATAAAAAAATTGCGGAGTGGAGGAGAAAACATCAGAATTAGGGCGGTTTGTGGGGCGGGTAATTTATCCACAACCTAGCTCCTTTTTACGCTCTTGACAAGATTCTGGGGTTGTGGTAATTTGTTGTAGTGCTTAACTCAATTAAGCGTCATCACTTTCAAACTAGCAACTTCAAAAATTTAACTACCTTCTAAGTCCGCCCTGCGGATACTGGAAAGAAAAAAGAGCAACTCAATATGGGTTTCTCTTTTTTCTTTCTTAATTGAAGAAAGACGAACTTTGACAATTCATCATTGACAGCACAAATGTGACAAAAACATTTGTCTATTCTTTGAAATAATACTCAAACAAAATAAATCTACCCGATCTTTAGGGTCGGGAAATTCGAGCAATCAAATCTCTTTGCCTAAAAACAAAGAGTTTCATCTCAAATTTTTTTGAGAGTTTGATCCTGGCTCAGGATGAACGCTGGCGGCGTGTTTAAGGCATGCAAGTCGAGCGAAGTACCTCCCGCAAGGGAGATTACTAGCGGCAAACGGGTGAGTAACACATTGGTAACCTACCTCCAAGTCGGGGATAGCTCGCCGAAAGGCGAATTAATATCCGATAGTAATGCGGGGACATAAGTCATTCGCATTTAAAGGTTTACTGCTTGGAGAGGGGCCTATGTCTGATTAGCTAGTTGGTAGGGTAATGGCCTACCAAGGCTTCGATCAGTAGCAGGCGTGAGAGCGTGACCTGCCTCACTGGGACTGAGACACTGCCCAGACACCTACGGGTGGCTGCAGTCAAGAATCTTCCTCAATGGCCGAAAGGCTGAAGGAGCGACGCCGCGTGTAGGATGAAGGTCTTCGGATTGTAAACTACTTTTATAGGGGACGAATTTGTGACGGTACCCTAAGAATAAGAGGTTGCTAACTCTGTGCCAGCAGCAGCGGTAATACAGAGACCTCAAGCGTTATCCGGATTTATTGGGCGTAAAGCGTCCGCAGGTTGTTTGGCGGGTTAGGGGTTAAAACCCTGTGCTTAACACAGGGCCTGCCTTTAAAACTACCAAACTAGAGTGTGGGAGAGGTAAGCGGAATTGCCGGTGTAGTCGTAATAAGCGTTGATATCGGCAAGAACACCAAATGCGAAGGCAGCTTACTGGAACACAACTGACACTCATGGACGAAAGCGTGGGGAGCAAACAGGATTAGATACCCTGGTAGTCCACGCCCTAAACTATGCGAACTAGGTATAGGCAGTATCGACCCTGTCTGTGCCGTTTAAAAAAGCTAACGCGTTAAGTTCGCCGCCTGGGGAGTACGGCCGCAAGGTTGAAACTCAAAGGAATAGACGGGGACCCGCACAAGCGGTGGATCATGTGGTTTAATTCGATGGTAAACGGGGAACCTTACCTGGGTTCAACTACTAGCTGCAAGTCGCCAGAAACGGCGACCGCCTTCGAGGGTGCTAGATAGGTGCTGCATGGTTGTCGTCAGCTCGTGCCGTGAGGTGTACCATTAAGTTGGGAAACGAGCGCAACCCTCATCGTGTGTTAAATTGTACACGCGAGACCGCCCAGCCCTTAGTTCATTTACTTTTAGTAAGTGCGCTGTGGGCTGGGAGGAAGGAGAGGACGACGTCAAATCAGCATGGCTCTTACATCCAGGGCTACACACATGATACAATGGCCGGTACAGAGGGTTGCTAAGTCGCGAGACGGAGCTAATCCCATAAAACCGGCCCCAGTTCAGATTGCAGGCTGCAACTCGCCTGCATGAAGTCGGAATCGCTAGTAAACGCGTATCAGCCACGGCGCGTTGAATACGTTCTCGGGTCTTGTACTCGCATCGCCTGGCAGTGAAAGGAAAAAGGGTGTGCAAATCATCCTTAGCGAATTGGAACGCTAAAAGCAGAGAGCACGTTTAGCCGTGAGGCGAAAACGAAGGGCTCATAAGCATTTTGTAGCTTGAGTTCACGTTATAATAGTTAAGCGGTTGACGACCCGTACAAACATGGTGAGTACACGGGGAAGTCTTCCAGATAAATAATCGCTTAATCTATCGGTGAGCCGAGATGCAAAAAATGTTTTCTTTCATGACCCAGGGAGATCTGGTAATAGTCCGCGGGGTTATCCACGGGACAATTAGTTTGTTCTATGGTAAACTAACCCCGAGGTAAAATAATAAGTAATTGTTATTTGAAGCTATGCCAGAAGTCCGCAGAGTTCGTAGTACTAATCGTAAGCGCAACTTAATGCGCCCGGTTAGGAAGGAACAAATCCAGCGCAAAGCGCTCAATCCGCATTACGTCATCGGTTTTATCGATGGCGAAGGTTCTTTCTCAGTGAGCATTAATCATCATAAGACCCTTAAAAGCGGAATCGAGATTAAACCGGAATTTGAGATAGAATTACGCGCTGATGATAGAGAGATATTGGAACGGATAGCTGTTACTATCGGTACGGGAATCATTTATGACTGCTCCTACGAGCGTTATGGGTGGTATCCGCATACGAAGTATAAGATATCCAGCACCAAAGAAATGGCAAATAAACTGTTTCCCTTTCTTGATCGCTATCATTTGCAAGCAAAAAAGCGTCAAAACTATTTGGTTTTCAAGAAGATTGTCGGTATGATGCTCAAAAAACAGCATTTGACCGGCAGTGGTCTGAAAAAGATTCGCGTCTTGCGCGAACAAATTCGAAAATTAGGCAAAAAACCTAACGGTCAAAAAGCGCAGGAAACCGCCAGGATACGGGAAAACCGTTCGTCCGGTGGTGCCTAACTGTAAGTTAGTAATAATTTACTTGATTAGAAGACCGCCCGTCACACCACGAAAGTCGGTAATATACGATGCTTCTTTACGGGAGTTACTGTAGGACCGATGATCAGGGTGAAGTCGTAACAAGGCATGGGTAGCGGAAGCTGCTCATGGATCACCTCCTTTCTGGAGAACTCAGTCGAAAGACTGTGACTCTTAGTCGAACTCAAATTGGTTGCCGCAAGGCAAAACGATTTGAGGTCAGTATCAAATTTATTTGGTACTACAAAGTTTAGGCATTGTTTTTGTCACGTTTGTGAAGTCAAATTTAGAATCCGCTTACAAGGCGGATTTTTGTTTACTATACACTTGATTTATTTATGTTATTTTGATATACTATTTTTGTTTTAGGGTAATTAGCTCAGCTGGTTAGAGCGTCCGCTCGACATGCGGAAGGTCGACGGTTCAAGTCCGTCATTGCCCACTTAGCTTGATTTTTTTGGAGTTTTTTGGTATTCTATTGGCACAAAAGGGCGACTAGCTCAGATGGTTAGAGCGCGTCACTGATAATGACGAGGTCATAGGTTCGATTCCTATGTCGCCCACCAGATTACAGACGCCGCGGTTATGGCGTCTTTGTTTGTAAGAAGTAGGATTAAGTTGTATAATGAAGTTAGAAGATAAATTTTTTTCAAACTTTTTATGTTAGCAAATCTCAAAAAAAATATTGGGATCTATGCGGCCGCTACAGGTTTGTTTTTGTTAGAATTTATTAAGCTAGCCTTGGTAGCCTTTATCACTATCTTTTTGGTCCGGTATTTTTTGTTTAAGCCTTTTTATGTAAAAGGCGCTTCCATGGAACCAAATTTTCATGAGCATGAGTATCTGATTATTGATGAGTTATCTTATCGCTTTCATGAACCATTAAGAGGGGAAGTAATTGTTTTTAAATATCCGGAAAATCCCAGTGAATATTTTTTGAAAAGAATTATCGGTTTACCGGGTGAGACGGTTAAAATTGCCGAAGGCAAAGTAACTGTGTATAACAAAGAGCATCCAGAGGGTGTAGTGATCGATGAATCTTATCTGCCTCAGGATTTAAAAACTATTGGTGAAAGGATCACCGTACTCAATGATGAGCAGTATTTCGTTTTAGGTGATAACAGACCAAACAGCCATGATTCGCGAGGTTTCGGACCGGTAGATAAAAGTTTAATAGTCGGCCGCGCGTGGTTTCGCGGTTGGCCGTTTAGCCGCGTACAGTTGTTTGGAGCGCCGACGTTTAATTTTTAATTTTAAAATAGTAATATTTTCACCGCTATGCCAAAAGTCAAAAAAATAGTGAAAAAAATTTCTAAGGAAAAAAAGTCTTCGCCTTCTCCAGTTGCTCCAGCCAGCGGATCTGTGAAAAATAAAAAAGGATACAATGTTTTGCGCGGGATGCATGATATCCTCCCAAAGGAAGAAAAATATTGGAAAAATTATTATCATATAGCTGAGGATTTGGCCGAATATTTTCAATTCGGTCGTATAGAAACCCCGCTTTTAGAAGAGGCTGGTTTATTTGTACGTTCTATTGGTAAAGGTACCGATGTAGTAGATAAGGAAATGTATATTTTTGAAGACAATGATGGCGATAAGGTATGTCTTCGTCCGGAAGCGACCGCCTCAGTGGCGCGTGCCTACAATAACAACGGCATGTGGAACTATCCGCAGCCGGTGAAGATGTGGTATTGGGGTCCGATGTTTCGTCATGATCGTCCGCAAGCGGGAAGGTATCGTGAATTTTTCCAGGTTGGTTTTGAAAATTTTGGCGACAACGATCCCGCCGCTGATGCTGAAGTTATCTTAGTCGCTTATAATTTTTTTAAAGATCTTGGATTGCCAGTAGAAATACATGTTAATAGCATTGGTAATTTAGATGAACGCCAGAGATACAAAACAGAGTTGTTGAATTATTATAGAAGCAAGAGAGGATATCTGTGTGAAGATTGTCGAACCCGCATGTCTAAAAATCCTTTGCGTTTATTAGATTGCAAACAGGAGCAGTGTCAGCCAGTTAAAGAAGACGCACCACAGATTATTGACTGGCTAGGAGAAGAATCCAAAAAACATTTTATGCGCGTTTTGGAATATTTGGATGAACTCGGTATTCCTTACATTTTACGTTCATCTCTGGTTCGCGGTTTGGATTATTACACCAATACTGTTTTTGAAATATATACCACAGCGGGTGAGGGTACTGCCCAAAGCGCACTCGGTGGCGGTGGAAGGTACAATTTATTGGTAGAAGAAATCGGCGGCCGCCCAACTCCAGCGGTAGGAATGTCCTTGGGTGTAGAACGATCTATTATGGCCTTGAAGCAGTATAATGATCAGAATAAGATTGAGGTGTCAGTCAAAAAGGCCGATATATATTTTGCTCATCTCGGGGAACAGGCTCGCTCTCGTACCTTAAAAATGATTAATGAACTACGCCATAGCGGTATTAAGGTAGGATTTAATTTTTTCAAAAATTCTTTGAAGAGTCAGCTGGAGTCCGCCAATAACCACAAGGTACCTTATTCTATTATCCTAGGGCAGAAGGAAGTACAGGATAGCACGGTGATTATCCGCGATATGGAGTCTGGGGTGCAAGAAATAGTGGATCAGAAAAAGTTGATAAATGTGCTAAAAAAGAAGTTGAATAGGGAATAAGTTTGTTGATAAGTTTAGTTTGACAATTAGCTAAAAAAGGTTTATTATGTGAGTAGGAAGAAACAGGGTGTTTTTTCCCAAGTTTATTTATTTTTATTCACGGAGGTGAATTTTTGTGTCAGAAATAAAAAGAAAAAAGAATGAGTCTTTTGAGGCCTTTATTCGTCGTGTAAAAAAACGCTGGCAACAGTCCGGCAAGATTTTACAGGTGAAAAAAATCCGTTTTTACGAGAGAGAAAAAAACAAGAATATGCGTAAGAAAAGTGCTCTCCATCGTATGACGATTTCCAGTAAGATGGAATATCTCAAAAAGATCGGCCGTTTACCGGAAGATCCAAGAAAAGGTTTCAAAAAGTTTTAAGTTCTTAAGTCCATTGTCCCATGCTTCAATGGATCACAACAAAACAAGTGAGATTTTTAAAGACCACCGCCCTGGTATTAGTTTTTTTCGCGGTGGTTTTTAATTTGTCCGCGTTTTTGGCAGTGAGTCCTGTTTTAGCCCAGGAAGTTTCTAGTCCTGATAGTACGCTAAATCAGGGTTTGCAGGTGATTGAACAACCGCTCGGTTTAGCGGCCACGGATATCAGAGTTATCATCGCGCGCATCATTCGCATTGCTTTGGGCCTGGTTGGTTTGGTAATGGTAATTATGTTTATCTATGCCGGGTTCTTATGGATGACTGCTGGAGGAAATGAAGAACAACTCGGTCGAGCCAAAAAAATTCTCATCAATGCCACGGTCGGTCTGGCTATTATCTTGAGTGCGTACGCTATCGTTTGGTTTGTAATGCGCTTGCTTGGTGTGGAAGGCCAGCCCGGAGAAGTACCTCCGGTTGCGTTTGAACAAAATACACAAAATTTTCGCGGTAGTGGGGCTTTGGGTAAAATAGTGCGTGATCATTATCCGGCCCGTGATGAGGTAAATATTCCACGTAATACTAAATTAGTTATCACCTTTAGTAAACCGGTTTTAGTGAGTAGTTTTACTAATAATACCAATCGTAATGGTGTTTTTGGCGATTGTGTAATTCCAAATGGCCGAGCACTTAATTGGGAGACCGACTGTGATAGTTTGAAGCTAGGTGATAATTTTATAAATATTTCCAGCGTTGGTAGTCAGAACGGACAGCTTACACTCACACCCGTGCGCGGTGCGGCCGTGTTGGCCTCCTATGTTGTAGAGAGCGGTAATAGGCGTTCCTATACCGTGGTCCTTAGACCATATGATGTTTTGGGAAGTGATCAAGAAGAGATTGGTTATGTAGTGCGTCTAGGTGATGGAATAAAATTGGATCTCCCCAATAATCCGGGCGCCTTTGATGTGGCGATTCTTGGTAATAACTATTACGAATGGAAATTTATTTGCAGTAAGGTTTTGGATACCGTACCGCCCCATGTGACAAATGTTTATCCTAACGATGGGGACTCGGTGGCCAAGAATACCGCTATCCAAATAAATTTTGATAAACCAATAGACCCCACTGGCGTGCAGGGCAGTTTTAATGTTGGTGCGGGGTCATACTTTTTAGGGGGCGAAGTAGAAGCCGATAGCTATGTATATTTAACCAGTCCTAACAGTAATGCTCCGGCTGGATTTTTTAACTTGGTTAATAACTATCGTACTTTGGAATTTGTTTCCACCTTAGAATGTGGTGTCAATGCTTGCGGTGGAAAAATTTTCTGTTTGCCGGTTTGTGATAAGGTCGGCGCCAATTGCGCGGCCGATGATTACAAGATTTTATTAAAAGCCGGCTTAGCGTTAGATCCGCAGAATAATAAATTTGAGGCGAGTCCTTTTTCCGGTATTGTTGATTTGTCCGGTAACGCTCTTGATAGCGGTGTTGTAGGTAAAGTGGAAGTTGCTCCGCGTAATAATCCAATTTTTGTAAATCAAGAACAACCTGATAACTATTATTGGGGTTTTAATGTTACCAAAGAGTTAGATGTTACTTCTCCGTTTATCAACAAAGTCATTCCCGGTCTGGATGCCCAGAATGTGGCCCCGAATCAAGTGTGGAGTGTGGAATTTAACAAAAAAATGTTAATCAGTTCTTTGTATAGTATAAGCATAACTGAGTATCCGACACCAGCTGCTCGATGTGTAGGGCGGCAAAATTGTGAGGCTGTACCAATGTGGAAAATGCCCTCAGTCTCTGGGCGCAATAATACTACCGTTACCATTTCACACGGACCATTTTTAGATGGGTTACGACAATATTACCTCCCTAATATTTCTTCGGATGTGACTGATGTGAATTATAACTGTATGTATCCGGGTAAGGGGCCGGGGACACCAGCGCAAGTGAACGCCAAATTATCAGAATCTCTGGTTTGTGATGATACCCCAGCTAATAGAGCGAATTGCTGTGTGGTGGCTGCAGCAGCCCCAAACGGGGATGCCTCTAGAGCGTTTTGTTGTAATGGTGTGCCAAATGCGGCGGCCGCTTCAGTAGAGGAGTGTACAAATTATTGGGCCAATAATGTGCAAAGTCCGTAATTTTGAATAACTTTAAATACATGAAATCTGGTTTTTCTAAAAAAATAATTATTTTTTCTTTATCCGCTGTAATTTTATTAAGCGGATTATTGTGTTTTACAGAAATAGCGCGAGCCGTCTCTGTGGACCAATTAGGAATTAGCTATGGAGCGGAGACTGGATTGGCCACCACTGATATTCGCATTACAGTTGCTAGGATTGTTCGTGCCGCTTTAGGCTTGCTTGGTATAGTAGCGGTGGCGCTTCTGATTTACGCTGGTTTTGTGTGGATGACCGCTGGCGGTAATGATGAAAATATCAATAAAGCTAAAAAGATAATGATAAATGCCGTAATCGGTCTTGCCATTATTTTATCAGCCTATGCCATCGTTAGTTTTGTCATGAGTAAATTAGTCGAAGCTACCGCCGGCCTTCCGGCGCATTGTTCCAATGGCGTACAGGATGCGGATGAGACAAATATAGACTGCGGTGGATCGTGCGGATCGTGCGGAGGTGAGAATCCATATTTGCCCGGAGCCGGTGGTTTCTTTGTTGCCAATTTACCGGCTAGTGGGCAATTATGTCTGCGCAACGTCCATCCGGTTTTGATTTTTAGCAAAGATGTAGATGTTGATACTTTGAATAACAATAATAATGTTGCGATTGTCCGAGAGAATGGCAACGTAGTAGTGGCTGGTAGTTGGGCCTATGGGGCGAGGAACAGTATGGTGGTGTTTAACCCCACCGGTAGTTGTGCGCCAGATGATCCGAATAAAAACGATTGTCTAGAAGGCAATACCCCATATATTTTGAAATTTAATAATTTGTCTGCGGTGAGATCTATTGGAACGCCGCTTACGTCGCCCGAGGCTTTAATCGGTTGCCGTGATTCTAATACTGGTAGGATTTCTCAGAATAGCTGCAGTGGTGTTAGATTTATTACAGGGGCGAAGATAGATATTAATCCGCCATTAATTAGTTTTGTCGCGCCTCGGGCCGGATCTCGTTTTCAGATCGGAGCGGCCGTACCGATTCGCCTGTATTTTGAAGATGATTTAGGAATACAAAATGTTGCGCTGTATGAAGGTAATTGGTTGATTGGTGCTCAGAGTTTTACCGGTTGTCAAGCGACCGGTACGGTGGATATTATTTGGCCGTCTACTGGCCTTACGCAGGGTAATCATACTTTGACTGGTTTGGATATGGATTGGTCATCTGCCACTGGTACCGCTCGGAGAGGGTACGTTCTTGATCCGCCTCATTGTTCCAACGGTATTCAAGATCCAAGTGAAGAAGGTGTCGATTGTGGCGGCTTAGATTGTGGTCTTTGTGCTGGTGATTCCTGCACAGAAGACAGTCAATGCGCGGGCGGACTTTGTCAGAATGGGGTGTGTGTTAATCGGATGGTAATTACCGGTTTTACTCCAAATTCCGGTGCCAGTAGCACCTATGTTTCCATCGCCGGACGTTATTTCGGCAATCAAGAAGGTGCCGGCGGGGTATACTTTGCCAGGCAGGCAAATCCACAGGTAAATAATCCGGCGCATTGGATAAAAGCGAATGTGGTTAGTTGTGGTGGAAATAATCCCAGTTGGTATTCTAGTCAAATCGTTGCTAAATTACCCGCCCAGGCGGTTTCTGGGCCGATTAAGGTAATCACCGATGGTGCCACTTTTACTGATACTACTGATGATGATTGGGGTAGTATTTTACCGGATTTCCAAGTAAATAATATTCTTCGTCCGGGCGTTTGCGCTATCCTGCCAAATTCTGGTTTATCAGATTCCACAGTTAGTATATTGGGAGAGGGTTTTGGCGTCGCTCAAGATAATGCTGAAGATAAGGTGATGTTTGGTGCAACCAAAGCGACGGTGGCGGTTAATAACTGGACAAATGGTTCTATTACAACTAAGGTGCCACTTTTGGATGGTGGCAAATATGGTGTGAGTGTTTTCAATAACGGTGTGGAGAGTAATAGCGTGGCCTTCAATATTTTGGGTGGTGTCCAAACGACCGCACCACAGATTTTGAATATTACACCCAGTACCGGCACAGAAGGGGAATATGTCACTATCGAGGGAAGAAATTTTGGGAAGACGGTTGGTAAGGTATATTTTAAATTAGGGGCACAGACTCAGATGGGCGATCTTTCTTTTCCGGCCGACTGTGCGAATGCTTTTTGGAAGGATAATAAGGTTATCGTAAAATTTCCTCGCGGTGTTGGTGCTGTGTTGGGAAAATATTTTGTGCAGGTGGTAAATGCTGAACAAGGGAATACTGTCTCTGCTTTGGATGCTAATATAAATTTTACTTTGGTAGCTGGTTCGCCAAGCCCGGGTGTCTGCGCCATTACTCCAATTTCGGCGCCGGTTCCTTATCCGGCTTTATCACAGCCGATGAAAATTACCGGTGAATATTTTGGAAATAATGTCAATGGCATTGATGTATTATTTTGGACACAGCAGGCCTCACGAGTCAATACTAATAATCGCGCCGCTGTTGTAAAAATTAATAATGATTTTGCTATTAGTCCTGCCGGCGATCAGATTACTTTCCGTCCGCCGAATACAGCTAAGAGCGGTGATGTGGTAGTGCTTCGTAGAGCGGATTCGAAAGTAAGTAATCCGGTTAGTTTTGATGTTTTAGATTGTAGAGTAGAAGCCCCCAACAAACCAAAAGATACTTGTTCAGATGTGACAGCGAGGTGTTGCCCGAGTAACGGTACCTGTATACCGGCGGGTGATCTGTGTGAAGGTGAGACCCGATCTACTGGGTACGTTTGGCGTTTTTGCACTAAAGATATTCCACCCGTTCCACGTGTGGTGGAACAATGTGATGGGAACGCGGTGTTGCCATCTCCTTCGCCGAGTGCTTTGAACTCGGGTAATATTAGTGGAAATACCTGCCTGACCGCTTTGGCTATAGTGGAGTTTTCTACCAATATTGATCCGCTGTCTATTAGTAAAGCTAGTAATAATTTAGTGGTAAATCAATGTGCGAGTATTGCGGATAATAATTGTGTGAATCCACAACCGGTTAATTTAACTAATGCCAGTTATAACTTACTTCCAGCCGCAGTAGGGGAAGCGCAGAATACTCAGTATATAAGGATCCAACCGGTTCAAGCAAATGGTAGTAATAAATGGGCGGCCAGGTCTTTTTACCAGGTAGTATTAAAGACAGGCATACGTTCTGCCGGTGTTGATTCTATGCCACTGGCGCAAGACAGACCATGTGGAGTTGGCACTGCTTATTGTTATACTTTTGGTACTGGCGCTGAAGACTGTAGTTTGGGGGCGGTTCTTGTCACACCTTATCGTTTTTGGACTAATGTTTTAGAAGCACCAATATTATATCGAGTACCCGGGTTGTTGGACACGCGTTTAGTTTATCGCGGTTTAGGTTTGAGTTCCCAGAGGTGCATCGCCATGGATATGCAGGGTTTCAACTGGGCTTGGAGTGTAGCCAATAGGGGTGGTGATTACGCACGAATTTTTGGGGCGGTCAATTCTGATTCCGCTATGGTTAGTGCTCGTGCTAATACAGTTAATGAAGGGGCTTTAGCCGCTCCACCTCAATATGCAGTGAATATTAGTGCTAGAGCCTCACGGCCGGCCACAGCGGATCACGGAGCGGAGAGCCAAACTGGGAATAGTCCGTTAACTATTGACCTTACCAAGCCAGAGGTGGTTTCTCGTTGGCCAGATTGTTTAGAGGCTTGTACTAATGCTGTGGTTGGCGTGAAATTTAATACGACGATGTCCAGTCAACAGCGTCTGCCGCTGACTAGAGTTTTTTCTCCGGTTGATACTCAATCGGTTAGATTGTTACAGTGTTTAAACGAAAATTGTAGTGCCACTCGGTTGGTTGCTAATACCAATCCATCTTTTAGTCCCGACAGGATGACTTTAAATGTTAATCATAATGGTTTATTACCTAACACTATTTACAAGGTTGTGTTGTCCGCTCCGAGTACCACACCGAATATCCCACAATTAGGTAGCGGTGTTGATTTAAATAATCCTTTGGTGTTTGGTTATCCTTATGACAAAGAATATTCATGGCGTTTTCGCACTAAAAAGAATGCTTGTATAATAAGTAGTGTAGAGGTTACACCGCCGGTTTTTGAAGCAGTGCTTGTCGCAGAAAGAACAATCTATCAATCACAGCCGCGCTCCGCTCCTGATACTTGTGACGCAAAGGGACAAAAATTAAATCCTCGTTCGGTAGGGTGGAGCTGGTTATCATCCAGACCATTGGTAGCGACTACACAGTCCTTTGCTACTATTGGTAGTAATAAAAATTGTACGTCGTACTGCATACGTAAAGGTAGTGATATACTTGCTACCGCTGCGGTGAGCGTGTCGATTTGTGGAAATAACAGAATAGAAGCTGGAGAGGATTGTGATCCGCCGCTTGCGAATAGTTGCAGTTTAGATTGTCTTCGTCTACCTGCTAGCAGTCGTCGTATTGGTTCACAGGCGACAACTGCGGCTAGCGAGGTGAGTGCGTCTATCTGTGGTAATGGTTTCCTAGGCATTACAGAAGATTGTGATTTGGGTATAGCCCCGAATGTGAATGCTACCACTTCAGCGATGAATTGTTCGGAAAAGTGTCTGCACTTGGGATCGAGAATTTCTAATCAATGGTGCCAGACAAATTTAACGAATCTGAATAGGTATGGTGGTTTTACTGAGGAGGATTATAACAATGCGTGCAATCAATCATATAGCCAATGCGGTAACGGTGTTCAAGAACCGGATGAGGATCCTGGGTGTGACATAGCTGCTGGGGTCAGCGCTAATTGTAATGAGTATTGTTTATTAAAAACAGGTGATGCTGCGGTGGATATTCCAGCCGGCGCTAATAACAATAGCTGCGCGGGGGCTGATCGTAGCTATTCTATTGGGTGCGATCCGAATATACAGCAGCATATTGGCTCCTATCTGTTATATAGCGCTCCTTCTGTTTGTGGTGATGGAATAATTGGTTTAGGAGAAGACGCCTATTGTGAAAATCGTGCATTTTTTACATCCACTAATACTATCTTTGCTGGATTGTATAGAAATGATCCGTGGGTACTAGCGACGAGTGTGGGTACAGGGGTCATCGATCAATCGCTGGTTCCGCCGGCGCAAAAATCTGATATTACCGCGTCCACTAATCAGAATACGGGTGGTGCTGTAAAGAGTGGCAAAGGTGAATTCCGCATCAATTGTGGATTTGTTCGTGATTCACAATGTCCCGCAGGGCAGGGAGTGGGGAGTGACTCTTGCTGTTATGATCGCCCGCAAATTTCTAATCAAATTCCTGATCCGGGCCGTGTTAACGCTTGTCCCAACACAGTGATTGAGGCCACCTTTTCGGATGTTATAGACCCAGCTTCATTGACAAATAATATAGTTATCGCTCAGGGTGTTGATGGAAATTGTCCAAATGGTACCGCGGATGTTTCCACGTTAGTGGCGAGTGCTCAGGGCGCAGAGAATTTGCCGTGGTATAAAAATATATTTGTAAAAGTGTTCCAATTTTTTAGAGGATTATTTGTCGATGAAGTAATAGCTCAGGGAGTCATTCCACTCGGCCAAACATGGTGTGCTGGAAATGATCTCGGTTCAGCGGAGGTGATAGTATTGAATGAGACAACCTCAAAAGTTCGCGTAAAATTATTTAAGCCTCTTCAGTTCGGTACTGATTATAGGATAATTTTTAGAGAAGATATCCGAGATGCTAAAGGGGTAGGTATTGGTAGAATGGCGAACGATACCAGTATCAATTGGGGTTTTAGGACCTCAAATGCAATATGTACGGTAAATTCGGTAAGTATTGATCCGAGCTCCAAGGGATTCCAACGCGCTTACACATCGTCCACGTTTATGGTCTATACGGCGGCTTTGGATGGTCAGTATATACAGCCGTTGCAAGGATTTTATGATTGGCGATATGAATGGGGTCCGCCAAATGATATTGTTTCTTTTGGTGAAACAGTGACCACATCTCCTATAAATATTTTGTCAGCTTTAAATCGTGATGGTGAGTTAGATGTTCGCGCGGCTGTCAATGTGACCACCAATCAATTTGGAGATCGCAGTCTTGGTATTGTGGGAAATGGCCGTACCCATATTCTAGTTACTTTGTGCGAGAATAATTGGCCGCCGTTGGATCTGTTTGTCGATACTAACAACGATGGTCAGATGGATGCCGGTCCGTATCTGGTTTCACCTTATTCGGATAAGGTCGGCAATACGGATGGTTTTGATTTAAATAAAAATATTTTTAATCACACTGCTATTTCACCAGCAGTTGGTGTGGGGGACTACTTTAATTTCTCCACCTATTACTGTGCGGACAATGGCTCTTCCGGTACGGCAGATGATTTGCCATATTTGAGGCCGGCGGTACAGACAGATGCGGCGTTGTTTAATGCTAATGGTGTTTGTGAAGGTACTAATCAGATGTGTACAGGCGATATCGACTGCGGACCGGCTGGGGTTTGTCGAAAAAACAATCCACTCAAGCGGTTCATCTTCACTAATACTACTACTCCCGATGCTATTGGTATTACGATCTTCTCTAATCCACTCCATTTAACGGTGCGTGAATGGTATGAGCGGGATAAAGCCGCCGGTGGTCAAGGATTTATTGGGGAGGTGCGTGATGTGAAAGTAGATGGATACAATGCAGTCACTGATGGCAATAACATGTATGTTGATGCGCTGAATTTATCTTTGCCGGCGGATAATAAATATAGGATATATAATAATATATATTTGATTAGCATCAATGCCGATGCCAAGCCGGAAACGAGAAAGGTCTATGATATCCTGTTAAATAATTTTAAGTTTAATATTAATTTAGCAAATGATGGATATTGCGGCACTACTTTGAATGAAGCGGCTTTTACCACTAAGTGTCAGACCGATATGGATTGTCCTTCTGGACAGATGTGCGTAGCGCAAAAAGATAAAATTAAGAGGAATTATTCACGCTTGCGTGCTCTCGGGGAAATAGAACAGGTTTTGGATAGGTATGCTACAAATGGTAATGATGTTTATCCAGATTTGAAAGAGGGTACATTTTTGAGCGGGCAGGCTGTTAGCACATGGCCATCTTGGGGTGGGGCTTTTGCCACTGCTGTAGGGCGTGGTTTACCGACTGATCCAATTAATCGATTGGGGCAGGCGGGTACCTGTAAGCAGGATCCTAATGTCTACTGCTTAAATGATGCTAATTGTTTAAATCTTGCCCCCACCACTACTTGTTTAATGCATGATCCGACTACTGGCTGGAGTGATGTGGATAGAAGATTCAGTTTTGCTTGCTCAACTTCTTCCTATGCCTTCCGTTATTCCTTTGATGTGGCTAATGGGTATAACATTCGAGCAAAATTTGAACGTCCGTTTGGAAGTAGGAACGTAGATAGCTTCTTCATGGGGGATGGTTCCGGCAGTTGGAGTAGTTTTATCTCCGCCTTTATACATAACACTAATCGGTTTATTCTGGATGATAATAACGGAATTTGTACACAGGGCGAAGAGATTACGTCCTTGCAATCGGGCCGTTGTGGCGATGGAAAAATAAATCTGGATAGAACGTTGAATCGCATGGAACAATGTGATCCACCGGGGACAGAGAAATTCGGAGCTTGTGGTGACCCGGTGAGTAGTAGGATGACGGTTAGTGTTTGTACCAATAGTTGTACATGGACGGCTTCCAACACTATGGCCAATGCTTCTTTCCCGGCTGGTACGGTGGCCTGTTCATATTCGAGTAAGTGCGGGAATGGTATTGTCGAAGCGGGTGAAACATGTGATGAGGGGGCTGCTCTAAATAATGATAATTCTATTGGCCATTGCAACTCACATTGTACGGGTATTGTAGTGTCAAATTGTGGTAATGATGCCAAAGATAACGGTGAATTGTGCGAGTGGAATGTTTTAGCACACACCTTTAATCAATATTCATCGCCAGTTTCACCGGGAACATGCCAAGATAGTCCGGCCACGGTCTGTTATTCAGGTGCTGATTGTCACCCGGCGGGTACCTGTGCAGGTGTTGTCCCGGCTAAATCTTGCAATGCGGATAACGATTGTACAGTAAAATTGTGTCGAACTAGCGGACGAGCCTGCGTTTCCGATACGGCATGTAATGCCACTATAACTATTCCGCCTCAAGATGTCCATGTCAATTTTGTAGTAAATAATAATCCCTTAAAATGTACAAATTGTTCTCAGTTTAGTTTAGGCGGGGCTAGTTTGAATAGCTGCGCGTTTACAGTTGGGCCTTTGACCGGCGGTAAGTGTTCTTTTATCAATGGCAATTATGAGTGCAAGTTTACTCCAGCCTCTGGTGGAGGTTTGTCGGGATTTACACCTGGTAGTACTAATTTTGTGTTGCCGGCAGGTAGTTGTAGGGTTAATGGTGCTAGGTATAGTTGCCTCGTAGATGTTCCAGGTCAGAATGGCATGTTTTGTGCCTATACAGCGCGAATATCTTTTTTCCTTAATGTTAATCCTGTAGTCGATTCTTGTATAGCTAGGAATATTCAGTGCAATCTACCGGTCGGGGTTTGCAACAAACCGGCGACTGGTTTATTAGCAAATAATGGATTTACACAGTTTATAGACACTAATCTTCGTTCACGCTACGCAGTGAATAGGGATAATTCCTGTAATTGGGATTGTAAGTCGTATGGTCCGTATTGCGGTGACGGTACCGTTCAGAGTGTGTATGGGGAAGAGTGCGAACAGGATGATAATGACTGTTCAGTAGGTGGGGTAGCTGGAAAGAGGTTGTGTAAAAAGAATAGCTGTCTTTTATCTTCGCCGGCAGTTTCTTGGTGGAGATTTGAAAATGTTTTTAGAAGAGATAACTCTAGTAATAATGATATATTACCTTGTGGTGCTCATTGCCCCACTCCTGTTGTAGGTAGATTTGGAAATGGTTTGCGATTTAATGGTACGAGTTCATATTTAGAAGTGGCTCATAATAATTCTTTAATGTCCTCACAATTTTCCGTTGAAGCGTGGATTAGACCGGAGGCGGGGAATGGGCGTTATGCGAGGATCTTAGAAAAGGGTGGGTATAACGGTGATGGGGGTTATGATTTGGAATTTAATGAAGGTGTTGCCTCCACTACTGTTGTTCGTTTTAATGTATGGGACGCACCGCTTCACGCTAATGGTCTGGATTCTGCCAACTTAAATTTGAATGAATGGGCACATGTTGTTGGGACTTATGATGGTAATACAAATAAGCTGTATATTAATGGCGTGATGGTACAACAAAAAGGTAATGTGAATATGCTGCCTTCCGTCCGCAACCTGTTCATCGGAAGAAACAATGGAACGAATGCAAGTAATTACCAATTTTTTAAAGGCACCATTGATGAAGTATCCTATTATAGTCGTGCCCTCACAGACGTGGAAGTTAAAGATCGATATGAAAGCGGAAATGTATGGTTCTGTTCTACCACTCCTGCGGCTGCTGCAACGGCGAACAAGGCACCAAATTGCGGTGATGGGATTCAAGATTCGGATGAGGCATGTGATAATGGAGATAAAAATGGTGTTGCTTGCCCACCGAAATATAATATGCCCTGTACGTATTGCTCTTCAGATTGTAAAAATATCTTTACTGTAGAAAAAACAGAATTTTGTGGTAATGGAGTAATTGATATAATTAATCCTTTTGCTACTCCGATTTTATCGGAAACCTGTGATACAGATGGGCAGGGTAATATCTGGTCTAATACCAGTAACCCTTCTAGTATGTTCGAGGGGACGTTAAATACCATAAATGGTCAACCTGCCGGATCTGATCACAAAGGTTATAGGGCTTGGAGATGTGAGGAAAGAAATTTCGGTGTTGTGGGAGAGGTTTACTATAAAGGTGATTTGACCTGTGGTTCTTGTTCGGCGGTTAGTGGCTGTATAACCTGTGGCAGAGATACACAGACAGGTGTGGCGGTAAATGGTAATTTAATTAATGTTTTAAATCTTGGAGCAGGATTTACCGGGCCCTATTACCTTGATGCCGCTAGGAGATGTTATCGTAATGTGGATCTGTCTGTAGGTGACTTTTTAGATACCCTCACTCTAATGGAAGGTAGGATCGGTACAGCTTCAAAGAATAATCTAGGCAATACTGTTTGCTCGATTAATCCTACCAAGTTTTTTATGGAGAATATTTCCGCTGATCCAATTTGTTCGAATTCTGATCCCAAGTATATCTTCAATCTGTATGATATCGCCACAGCCGATACGATAGATAAAACACATCGGATAACTTCTACTCTTTTTGTCGTAAAAGGCCAGCCAGATCCGTGGCAATATGATGTGATTCTTTCTCCAAGGATTTATTCAGCTGCCCCACCGGCTAACACCCTTCCAGCTGGACAATCGGCAAGACCGAATGACATCCGTATTGTCGTCAGTTGGACCGGTAATTCGGCGCCGGATTTTAGTGGTGGTTTCTTTACCTCGCAAGATCTGCTTGAAGATACAATTATACCGGAAAGTATAAATGCTATATCTGGTGTGCCAACTCATTATACATTTAGGGACTCGTTCTTCGACAACAAGTCGTCGGCTTGTAAGTTGAAAATAATAGGCGATTATTATTATTCTGATCCTGATGTGACTCTCGGTGATATTTCACCGAATATTTGTCAAGTGGATCAGGGTGTAACTTATACAAGACCTACCGAGAATGCTAATCGTAAAAATGATGGAATCTGGCGTCACCCTTTTTTCAATAGTGTATTAGACAGTGGCAATAGTTTCGCCACAAAGGGTGTATCTTTTACGATAGACACTCTCAATGGCAGTGGTATGAGAAATAATTCCTATGCTTTCTATATCCGTTCACCTGGTCCGATTCAAGATGTTACTTCGAATTTGAAAGTTGATGTATATTTTCCGACTGCTGCCGCAGGTACATTTTCTATGCCGAGTAGGACATTCTATTTCTCACGGTCCCAAAAGAGCGCCAATACCAACGCCCGCTTATGGCATGTGTTTAATATCCGGAGATCTGATTTTAATCAATCTACTCAACAAAATGTTGCTAATAGAATAGAAACATTGAAGGAAGAGAGACAACCAGCTAGTGGAGGGATTATAATTACAGAGTTACCTAATGGTCGTTTTGTCGGTTCGTCGGCAGAGTTTTCTTTTGGAAATATATCAAGAAATGATTAGACCTTTATAATTATGAAAAAAACCGTTATAATATTACTATTGATCATTCTGTTTGCCGCCGGAATATTTTGGAATTATAAAAGAGTGGCGAATAATAGGGTGGAAGTAGTAGATGATGTAGTTACATTCGAGACAAAAGAAATGACCGCCGAAGAAAAAATAGAGAATGATAAATTTAAACAAGCAGAACAAGATTGGAATAACGCGGTTAAAGCAACAGCGGCGATTGATAAAGATTTTGATGGTCTTAAGGATGTCGATGAAACAAAATATGGCACTGATTTGAATAATATGGATACAGATGCCGATGGTTTGCTTGATGGTGCTGAAGTAAATATTTTTAAAACAAATCCGGTCAAGGCCGATACCGATGGTGATGGTATTAAAGATGGAGAAGAGGCGAGAAGAGGGGAATATAATAAGATGTTAAATAATAAAATTAAAAAATAATCTATATTTTTTATATGTTTGATGACCAACCAAATGCTAATCAATCTACGCCGCCTGGCAACTTACCAAGTGAACCGGTGGATATGTTTGCTGACGTAGACAAAAATGTCTCTCCTGCAGGTAATCAGCCACCCAATGCTTTGAGCGCTGGTTTGTTAAAACCAAAAACAATGCCTTCCGTTACAGCGCCTGTAGACAGGCCAACCCCTATGCCTCCTTCACCAGCAAACACAGTTCCCACTCAGCCACAAACCATGCCGCAATCGCCCGCCATGTACACTATGAAAGAGCCAATTTTAGGTAAAATAATTTTATTGGTTGTTTTTGGGGTATTATTCGCTGGTTTAGGTTACGGCGGTTGGTGGGCATATAATAATTTTATAAAAACTGCACCAGTGCCAACAGAACAAAATGTGCCGGTAGTGCCAGCCCCGATTGAGAATACAAATACCAATTTACCGGAAAATAATGTTACTACCGAGACTACCCCGACTGCTACCACGGCTACCAGCAGTGAGGTTAATCAGCAGATGAAAAATGATCAGATATTGTTTGGTGAGGCCATCGACACTGACAAGGATGGTTTGGATGATGTACGGGAAAGAGAATTGGGTACTAATCCATTAAATTCTGACACTGATAATGACGGCTTGAGTGATGGTGATGAGGTGCTAATCTGGAAGACCAATCCGTTAAATCCAGATACTGATGGTGATGGATATCTAGATGGAGAGGAAGTACGTAATGGATACAATCCATTGGGTCCGGGCAAATTAAATATTATTCCGCAGACCGCCACTACTACACCAGCCACAAATTCTACCCAAAATAAATAATTATTTGATTATCATGGCGGAAAATAAAAAAAATCCATCTGCTCCAGCTGTAAATCTGTCCGTGTTAACCATGCCGACAGAATTTTATGCCGGTGCCAATCCAGTAATCAAGTTTAAAAATGTAGAGAAGGAAGTAAATTTGAATAGATCTGTACCTACCCCGGCAGAGAAAAAGTTGGCGGATAAAATCACTGCGGCTGGTGGTAGTAATTGGTCGCATCCAGCCAATCTGTTGACTAATCGCAAGTTTTTAATTCTTGGCGGTATTTCTTTTTTTGTTATTTTTATCCTAGCCGCTGGGGCATATTATTGGTGGCAGGGTACAAAAACGACACCGACGCCTCAGCCAGTAGCGACAGTAACCGAACCACAACAACCAACACCGGAAGTGATTTCTTCCACTACCACTCCCGAAACAATAACAGAGCAACCCCTAGCGGAAGGTACCGAGCAATTAACCTCATTATCCGAGCCATCAATGGAGTTTCCGTCCAAATTATTGAGTGACAGTAATGATCTAGACAAAGACGATTTAACTGATATGGCGGAAGAAGTGTTCGGTACTGATCCGGCTGTTCCGGATACCGATGGCGACGGCTATGGCGATGGCCATGAAGTATACAATTTATATAATCCAAATGGCAAGGAGCCGATTAAATTAGCTGATTCTGGTGCAGTGTTGGAATTTTCTAACCCGGTATTTGGCTACAAATTATATTATCCAGCATCGTGGGCTATGGGAAATGTGGACAATCAATACAGAGATGTTTTATTCAGTACTCTCACGGGAGAAAATATAGAGGTACGCGTATTTGATATGCAGGCAGGACAAAACTTTATTGATTGGTTTAATCAATCAGCTAAAGGGGAGTCATATAGCGATTTAGTGGATTTTTTCGGTGTATTTGGAGAGAAGGGGTTGCGTCGCAATGACTTTTTGGTGTATTATTTTACCGACGGTCAAAAAGTATTTGTGATCGCTTACCACACAACAGATTCGAATGTTATAAACTATCGTTCGATTGTGAAGATGATAGCTAGAAGTTTTAGAATGGTAGGTAATATTGGTATAGTACCAGAGCAAATTGAGGAGGGGGGCGTTAACTTACCGGATGTTTCAACATCCAGCGCCACTTCCACATTATGATTAAAATAAATTTTAGCACCAAAGTTCGTAGCCCTTTCGGTTTAACGCAAGTTAAAAAAATATTGTCGCAAGCGGCCCGATTTTCTGGGAAAATTAAAGGAGAGGTGGAGATAAATTTAGTAGGTGATAAACTGATACGGGAATTAAATAAGAATTATCGGGGAAAAGACCAAACCACAGATGTATTGTCTTTCGCTTGGCGTGAGGCCGGAGATAAAGAGAATTTGGGGCAGATTTTTATTTCCTATCCTCAAATTAAAAGACAGGCAAAAGAATATGGGGTACCAGTTAAACAGGAATTTACGCGAATGCTCGCGCATGGCGTGTTGCACTTAGTGGGGTTTGATCATTTGAAAGAAAAAGATGCTAAGAAAATGTTTACATTACAGGAAAAAATAGTGAATCGATTTTTTTTATGAGTTCAAAACGTTTGCTACAAAGTTTTAGGGATGCCTTAAGCGGTCTAAAATTGGCATTTCGTTCAGAACAAAATTTTCGTTTGCAATTATTGGCTGGAATCGTAGTGGCCGGATTTGCCATGTATTTTCCTTTGCGTATTTGGGAGGTAATTTTGGTTATTCTTTTATTGGGTTGGGTGCTCACCATGGAATTACTAAATACCGCCTTTGAATATTTTACTGATTTACTTAAACCCCGTTTGCACCACTATGTTTATGCTATCAAAGATATTATGGCGGCAGCGGTATTAGTTAGCTCTCTGGGTTCGGCTGTTATTGGGGCTATAATTTTTTTACCGCATTTTATAAATTTGTTTAAATAGGGTATTTAATATTTAGTCTGGAAATTTGTTTTTATGAGTAGAAAAGGACATAGCAATTTAATCGTTGGTTTGGATATTGGCTCCACTACCGTGCGTATGGCGGCTGGCCAGCTCGTACCGCAGAGTGAGAGGGGCGATGTTGACCTACAAATTTTAGGTGTGGCTGAAGTGCCGGCCGAGGGTATTCATAAAGGCATGATCAGCAATATTGAAGATGTTGTTTCTTCAATCTCTGCTTGTTTAGAGAAAATTGAGCGCCTTATTGGTGTACCAGTAGATAGCGTGTGGTTGGGAATCTCCGGTTTGCATATTATGTCTCAGACTAGTAAAGGAGTGGTTGTGGTTGCTAAGGTAGATAGTGAAATAACCCGCGATGATATAGAGCGGGCAGTAGGGGCGGCGCGTACTATCTCTACTCCGTTGAATTATGAGGTAATTCATGTATTGCCTAAGATGTTTAATGTAGACGGACAGGCTGGGATTAAAGATCCAATTGGAATGACTGGGGTCCGCTTAGAAGTAGATGCTGAGATCATTTTAGGTATGTCTTCGCAGATTAAGAATTTTACCAAATCAGTTTATCGCGCCGGGTTGGAAATTGAAGATGTGGTGTTGTCCATACTCGCCACTGTTGATGCTGTTATTACTACCCGTCAAAAAGAATTAGGAGTAGTGGTGGTTAATTTGGGAGGTTCTACTACTAGTCTGGCTGTTTTCGAAGAAGGAAACCTAATTCACACAGCTGTTTTACCATTGGGTGCTGAAAATGTTACTAATGATATAGCTATTGGATTAAAGGTACCCATTGAGATTGCGGAAAGAGTAAAAATTGAGTATGGAGATTGTTTCGTCGAATCAATCGCTAAAAAAGAAGAGATTGATCTCTATGATTTGGGTACGGCTAAACATGAAGTGTTTAAAAGGTATTTCTTGGGTGAGATAATTGAAGCGCGTATGGAAGAGATCATGTTAAAGGTAGATCAGGAATTAAAAAAGATACAACGTAGTGGCCTTTTACCGGCGGGAATAATATTTACAGGAGGTGGGGCAAAGATTCCCGGCTTAGTGGAATTATCTAAAAAGGTTATGCGATTACCTTCCGCTCTGGGTTATCCGCTTAACATCGCCAGTGTCACAGAAAAAATTAATGACTTGGGATTTAGTACCGCTATTGGTTTGGTAAAATGGGGGAGTCATAATTTGGCTGGTACGGCCGATCGTCATCCGACAGCTATCGCGAAAGGTATGGCCGGTAGCTTATTTGGTAAATTAAAAAAGGGTCTAGAGAGTCTGATTCCATAAGTGTTGGTCTTTCTTGACACTTGAACACTTAAATTATAAACTACATAGCGGAGGATAGCTTCGCTTTTTTGTTTGACAAAGCGTTGGATACAAAAATTGTTCACCTAATCATAAGTTTATGCCACAAGTAAAACCTGACATGGAAACCTTTGCCAAAATTAAAGTTGTAGGTGTAGGAGGTTCCGGCGGCTCAGCTATTAACCGTATGATAACCGCCAAGATTAAAGGAGTGGAATTTATAGTGATGAATACTGATGTACAAGCGTTGCATCATAGTTTGGCTCCACAGAAATTGCATATCGGAAAAGCAGTTACTAGAGGTTTAGGCGCTGGTATGGATCCAGATATTGGGCGCAAAGCAGCCGAAGAGGCACAAAATGAGATAAGGGATACTTTTAAAGATGCTGATATGGTTTTCATTACCTGCGGTTTAGGTGGTGGCACCGGTTCTGGTGCTAGCCCTGTGGTGGCTGAAGTGGCGAGGGAGTGTGGCGCTTTAACAGTAGCTGTAGTTACCAAACCATTTTCATTTGAGGGGCCAAAGCGTTCAGAGATCGCCGATGGCGCATGGGAAAAGCTGGCTCGTAATGTCGACACTATTATTACCATACCGAATGATCGCATTATGCAGGTGGTGGAAAAGAAAACTACTTTTTTAGATGCCTTTAAGACAGCCGATGATGTTTTGCGCCAGGGTGTTCAAGGGATCTCTGATATCATCACCATGCATGGTGTGATCAATGTAGATTTTGCTGATGTAAAGACTATCATGCGTGAGACCGGATCCGCTTTGATGGGTATTGGTATTGGATCTGGTGAGAATAGAGCGGTTGAAGCAGCGAAGATGGCAATATCCAGTCCGCTGTTGGAGTTATCTATCGATGGTGCGCGTGGTATATTATTCACTGTCACTGGCGGACCGGATATGACTATGAATGAAGTAGAAGAAGCTGCCAAGATTATTACCAGTTCAGCCTCCGAAGATGTTAAGGTTATTTTCGGTGCCATTATTGATGAAAATATGAAAGATCAGGTCAAGCTGACCGTCATTGCCACTGGCTTTGATGATAGGAGAATAAAATCTGCTATGAATATGAACAAAGAGGAAACACCGGCTGCGCAAACCTTTACCCCTAATAAGTTTTCGCCTAGCAGTTTTTTCCGCAAGACGCAAAAAGAGGAAGAAGAGGAAGAAAAACGTTTTAAACAATTTACTCAAAAAAATGTTGTCAGTAATTCTTTCCTAAATAATAATGATCACCAGCCAATTGTTAGTAAAAATATTAATGGTAGTCCTGCCTTAGAAGATGATAATGAATTAGAAATCCCAGCTTTTATTAGAAAAAAGATGGGTTCCTAAGTCTTTATTTATATAATTGGAGGAAATATGTTTAAACATAAAGAAAAAGTAGTGGATAAGCCAAAAACAGAACTTCCGGAAAAAGAAGGGGCCAACAAATTACAAACCAATGTTCCGTCTACGGCAAAAATTGATAATAAAGATGTAAGTCCGGAAGCTCTGCGCGAACTTTTGGAAAAAAATCTTAAATGGTCCCAGATTATTTACGAACAAAATCGTAAAATAAATCGCAAGTTGTTTTGGTATGATTTGGCCGGTTGGCTAAGACTATTCTTGATTCTAGCTCCAATAATATTAGCTATCATATTTTTACCGCCTATAGTAAAGGACCTTTGGCAGAAATATGGCGGACTTGTTTCGGGGACTAGTGGAATAGTTGGGGTAGGAAGTAATACGAGTCCATCCTCTATAGATCAAATCCTTAAATTGCTGCCGATGAACTCGGCACAGCAAGAACAATTGAAGCAATTATTGAAGTAATAGTTAAAATGGTGTATAATTTAAATGATTACACCATTTTTTATTTTTTATGTTCAAAAATACAAAGATAATGGCGACAATCGGCCCGTCTTGCGAGTCTGTGGAGACCCTAGTAGAGATGATCAAAAGCGGCATGAGTATCGCACGTTTGAATTTCTCTCACGGAACACACGAGACACATAAACAAGCATGGGAGAATGCGCGGTTGGCGGAGAAAAAAACCGGCGTCCACCTAACTATCGTGCAGGATCTACAGGGGCCAAAAATTCGTCTAGGCAATTTACCGGAAGGCGGTATTGAGATAAAAGATGGAGAGAAGATTGTTTTAAATACTGCGTTGGTTGATTATAAAAAAGATGAAATTCCTTTTGTTTTTCCTGGTTTACAAAAATATTTAAACATCGGAGAAAGACTCTTAATAGACGATGGTAAAATTGAAATTAAAATTACTGCGATAAAAGGTTCCAAAGTTTATTGTACTGTAGTTGAAGGTGGTATCGTCAAATCAAAAAAAGGTGTTAATTTCCCAGAGAGTGATTTGGGAATTTCGGCGATAAGTGAAAAGGATAAGGAGGACCTTAAATTCGGTCTAAAATTAGGTTTCCACACCGTTGCCATTTCATTTGTGAACTCAGCCGATGATATTAAGAATTTTCGTGCCCTTATTAAAAAATATGAGAAAGAATTAAGATTAAATCCGGAATATCCGGTTAAGGTGATAGTAAAAATTGAACGCCGTGAGGCTATCCATAATATCAAAACAATATTGGAAGAATGCGATGGGGTAATGATTGCTAGGGGCGACTTGGGTTTGGAGATGCCTGCAGCTGAGTTGCCATTAATGCAGAAGAAGATCATTGCCTTATGTAAATCAATGGCTAAGCCAGTGATTGTAGCTACTCAGATGTTGGATTCAATGCAGGATAATCGTCGTCCAACTAGGGCCGAGGTCAGCGATGTGGCTAATGCAGTCTTTGAACACGCGGATGTTTTAATGCTTTCCAATGAGACGGCTACCGGTAAATATCCGGTCAAGACGGTGAAGGTGATGAGCCAGATCATCCATACTACAGAAAGAGCCGCCTATACGACTCCTCAGACGGTATATGAAATTGGTGAAAAACAATCCGTAGATATATCTGTTGCTCAATCAGCCTGTGTTTTAGCAGAAGATATTGGGGCTAGAATAATTTTAGCTGCCTCTTTGACCGGAGAAACGGGTCGTTTGGTTAGTAGTTTGAGGCCATATTTGCCGATAGTTGTAGCCACCAGTTCGGACAGGGTTTATGAACAGCTCAATTTATCTTGGGGTGTCAATCCTATGATGCTTTTGCCGTGTAAGACTATAGAGGAGTTGGTAGGACGAGCGGTAAAATATATTGTTAATAACGAAATTGCACAAAAAGGCGATAAAATGGTTATTGTTGCCGGAGAGCCGGTAGGGCAGGCGGGGAATCTGAATTTGATTGAGGTGAAGGAGATGAAGTAAGGTTCAAATATAGTTAAGTATAAAAAACACCCTTTACCAAGAAAGGGTGTTTATATGTTTAACATTATCTAAATGGTGGGATACAAAGGGAATTTTTTGGTGAGTTCTATAACCTGCTTCTTAATTTCTTCCAGCTTACCATCATCCTGCCAATTTACGATCGCTGAATCAATCCAATTCGCTATTAATTTCATTTCCCCTTCTTTCATTCCGCGAGTAGTAAGGGCTGGCGTGCCAAGGCGGATGCCAGAAGGGTCCATTGGCGAACGAGGATCGTCGGGGATCATGTTTTTGTTGACCGTGATGCCGGCCTTATCCAGGGCTGCCTGGGCCTGTTTACCGGTGACACCTTTTGGAGTGACATCGATAAGCAAAAGGTGGTTGTCTGTCCCACCAAAACATAATTTGTAACCATGGGATAGGAACTCTGCCTCCAGAATTTTAGTATTCTTTTTAATTTGTCGTGCATACTCTTTAAATTCCGGCTGAAGCGCTTCTTTAAAAGCCACCGCCTTAGCCGCGATGTTGTTCTCGTGCGGACCGCCCTGGAGTCCGGGGAAAACCGCCTTATCAATCTGTTTGGCCCATTTTTCTTTGCACATAATCATGCCGCCGCGCGGGCCACGCAAGGTTTTGTGAGTAGTGGTGGTAACGACGTCAAAAATCGGTACCGGGTTGTTCATTTCTCCGGCAGCGATCAATCCCGCGATGTGGGCAATGTCGGCCATAGTGATAGCGCCGACTTCGTTGGAGATTTCCTGGATTTTGGCGTATTCAATTTCGCGCGAATAGGCGGAGTAGCCAACTAGAATCATTTTTGGTTTGTGCTCTAGGGCCATCTGGCGCAGATTGTCCAGGTCGATATTGCCGGACGCATCAGTTTTGTAGCGCACAAAATTAAAGATTTGGGCCATGTAGGTGACCGGATGACCGTGGGTTAGGTGACCGCCATGAGACAAATCCATACCGAGGATGGTGTCGCCCGGTTTCAATAATCCAAAATATACCGCGATGTTGGCCGGCGCGCCGGAGAGCGGTTGGACATTGACATGTTCGGCGCCAAATAGTTTTTTAGCACGCTCAATAGCCAGACATTCTACTTCATCAATAAACTCGCAACCACCATAATATCTTTTTCCGGCGTAGCCCTCGGAATATTTATTAGTCAAAACAGAGCCGAGCGCCTCCAGCACGGCCGGGGAGACAAAATTTTCCGAGGGGATCATTTCTAACCCCTCTTCTTGGCGCTGTTGTTCCTTTTTGATGCTAGTTAAAATATCTGGGTCAAATTCTTTTAAGGTATGAATGTACATAGATTATTATAATCGTATTGTTTGATAATAAAAAAATATTTATTTAGTTGAAATATTTAGATCATATTTTTTATTTCTTTAATTGTTTCATATACATTCGGCGCGCAGTCGGGAGGTAGGTTGTTGATATCAAACCAACCCCAATCAATAATATCTTGGCCGGGCTTTATTTCGCCGATGCGTTTGGCGAGATAATTAACTAAAATTACAATTTTATCTTCCGTTTGGGGCCTTTTGTAAATCAAGGTTCGGAGTGGGCGGATTATCTCAATATCAATCCCCATTTCTTCTTTAACTTCTCTTCGGCATGTTTCTTCCAAGGGTATGTCTAAATCCTTTACAGTTCCGCCGGGGATCATAAACAAGGTGGAGCCGGCCGGCTTTTTTTCTTTGTTCAAAAGTATTTTGCCACTCTCAATAATTACTGGTCCGGAGGCGATAATTGTGTCTGGGGGTAGAAACATGTTTTGATATTTTTACCCACATATATTAACACAATGAGTGGTCAGCCGGCAAGCTTGCAATTTTTTAGTTTAGTTGGTAGTTTACATCTACCTATGAATCGTGATTTTTCCCTAATTGACGCCAATTTAAACCGCGCGAAAGAGGGGCTACGCGTGGCCGAAGACATTATCCGTTTTGTGTTACGCAATAGGGAATTATTTGAATTAATAAAGGAAACTCGACATAATCTGCAAAATGCAGAGCGGGCGTTTGGCGTGGCAGAGGGGATTTCTGCTAGACAGGAGGCAGATATCGGCCAGGCCAAGGTGCTGGATAGTGAATATATTCGCCATTCCATATGGGGATTGCTTCGTGCCAATTTTTCTCGGGCTGGGGAAGCGATGCGTGTGTTGGAAGAATTTGGTAAGATTTATTTGAGGGATAAAGCGCATATTTTGGAAGAAATCCGTTACGACATTTACAAATTGGAATTTAAAACATTGACACTCACTCCGCATTATTGGTTGAATTTGTATTTTTCCACCGGCGTTGTTTATCCGCTATCTGACAGCGTGGATGAATTGATCTGGCTTATCAATCATGGCGCGAAAATTTTCCAGTTGCGCGATAAAACAAGTTCTGTACAAGATGTTTTCAAAAAGGCGAAATATATTTGTTCATATATTAAAAAAAGAGAAGAGCGATTGGGAGAGGGTGATAAGGTCTTGTTTATCATGAATGACTATTTGGACATCGCCGCGGCTCTGCCGGTGGCCGGTGTGCATATTGGGCAGGGAGATGGTAATATCGTGCAAGCTCGCCGCCGTTTGGGTGCTTTGAAAATAATCGGCCGGTCAAATGATTCCATGGAACATATTAAAAAATCCGTGGTTGAAGGCGCGGATTATGCGAGTATTGGTCCGGTGTTTGAGACACCTATCAAAGCCGATCTACCGGCGGTGGGTTTGAAATTGGTAAAACAGGTAGCTGAGGAGATTACAATTCCGTGGTTGGCGATTGGGGGAATTAATAAAACTACAATAAACCAAGTGTACGAAGCCGGCGCGAAGAATGTGGCGGTAGTGCGTTCGGCGAGGGAGTTTTTCGTTTGATTTTTGGCCGTTTTTGTGATATAATTACTTCATGTATAACTGGTCTGTCGACACTAAACAACTTAAAAAAGACAAGAAGAAGTACACTGTCTGGCGTTTGGAGCAGATGGTGAATTTTGGTTTGGACGGTAAAAAATTAGTAAAAGGGAATTGAAAAAATATTGGCCTGTTTTACACCTCGACCCTAAAAAGAAGAAATTTTTGTCTTGGCTATTATGGCCGTCAAAACAATCTTAAGTGACAATCAAAAAAAGCTGTAAAGACTACTCGCGGATGATCACAAAAATAAAAAATGAAGATTGGCAGAAGTTTTTTGTGAATGAAGCGAAGAAATTAGGGCGAGAAGTGGCGGGGAATTAGTATCTCGTTATAATGATAGATATTTCACCATGTAAGTATCCACAAGCTTAAATCCTATTTTTTTGTAATACCCTCTTACACCGACGCCGGAAATTACCGCGAGCGTCGGTTTTTTGTTTTTCAGGCAGATTTTTTCCGCTTCATCCATTAATTTTTTTCCAAGTCCTTTGTGCTGGCTCGCGTCTTTTTCTTTTTCGCCTATACCCAGTGTCTGTCCGTAGGTATGCAGTTCGCGGATGATAGCTGGAAAAATTCCCTTTTCATTCAGGCGCAAACGGCAGAATGCAAAAACAACATTTCTTTTTGTATCTTCATAGCTTAAAAAATATTCTATACCGCCATCCGTTTTGTATTTTTCTATAAACAATCTCGGTTTGTTTTGTAATATTTTTATCGGTAAATTTTGTTGATGTCCCACCTCACGGCATCTTAGGCAGTTGCATCGTGTACCATCCTCAGCCATTTGTTTTTGGATAACTTGTCGCAAATTAGTCATTCTGTTTCCAGCCATAATATGATGTGCTGGAATATCGCGAATCAGGCGCGAGATGCGCACATATCTTGGTACTACGGTCTTAATTTTTTTTATTGTTTCAATCAATTTTTTATCCGAATAGGGTTTGTATTTCCCTTTTTTCAGCCAGTGGTATAGCTCGGAATTTTTTACTACCGTGCAAGGATAAATTTTAATCATATCCGGACGGTAGCTGGGGTTCTCAAAAATTTCTTTCATCATCTTTAGATCTTTGGCCGGGGTGGAGCCGGGGAGCTGGGGCATTAAGTGGTAATCTACCTTGAAGCCGTAATTTTTTAATAATTCAGTGGCCTTTTTAGTTTCTTCTGCGTTGTGTCCTCGCCTTATTGTTTTTAATATCGTATTATCAATCGTCTGCACGCCTAATTCTACTCTGGTACAACCGAGCTCGCGCATTATTAAAATATTTTTTTCATTGATATGATCGGGGCGGGTTTCTAAAGTTAGGCCAACAATTCGATGTTTGGCCATTTCATTTTTTGTCTGTGCTCTTTGAAGTTTTATTTTTAATATTTTCAGCGTACCCGCAGAATTTTTCTTGTGGTTATTACACGCTTCAAAACAACGCAAAACAAACCAATATTGGTATTCAATCGGATAGGCATTCCAGGTGCCACCCTTAACTATTAGTTCAATTTTATCTGTCGGGTGGCCGTTGGCCTCAAGCGATTTAATTCGCTGGGCAACCTGTTCATATGGATCGAAATGTAACATTAACGCACGGGCCGCCGCTGGTTCGTCGGAGATGTAGCTTTTGGGCATGGCCTTTTCATTTGGACAGTAAATACATTTGCCCGGGCAGGGGAATGGTTCGGTTAGGACTGTAATGATAGAGACGCCGGAAAGTGTGCGAATAGCGCGTTTGATAAAAAGTTTTTCCAGATTTTTATCCGCTTTTATCCTGTTATTTTTCACCATTTTATGATATGATTTTAGTAGATCAGATGAGGTTGGGATGTCAGCAGTTTTAGGAGAGGTGCGCAAAACACGCCGCTTGAGTTCGTTAAGCTCTTCGGCCGTGTGCGGATTTTTTTTTACCGCTTGTAAAATTATTTCTTCAATTACGTTCATAATAGTCGTTGATTTATGCAGGATATTATACGGCAAAATCAGGAGGCCTACAATAAAATTGCCCATCATTTTTCTGGCACCCGCTACGATCTCTGGCCAGAGCTTAAGCAGTTTGAGCCGCTTGTTATAGACGGCCAGAATATTCTTGATTGGGGCTCGGGTAATGGACGGCTTATCTTACTGCTAAAAGGTAAAAAGGTCAAGTATTTTGGCGTCGATCAGAGTGAGGAATTAATTAAGATTGCCAAGAAAAAACATGCGGAAAAAATTAAAGACGGTTCGGTAAAGTTTTTTTGTACTGCTAAAAAAGATAAAAAATTTCCGGATGAATTTTTTGATTTGGTTTTCATGGTTGCCTCTTTTCATCATCTTCCAGATGAGACTAGCCGTTTGAAATTATTAAAAAAAGTATATAAAGAGATGAAACCGGGTGCAAAGTTGATCATGACCAATTGGAATTTGGGGAGTACCTGGGCCAAGAAAAAAATTGTCAAAAAAGGGTGGAAAATTATTGGTGGAAATGATTTTATTGTCCCATGGAAGAACCCCCAGGGCGAGGTGGAGGCTGAAAGATATTATCACCTGTTTACGCCAAGTGAATTACAAAAATTATTGGAAGAGTCTGGATTTAGAGTGGAAAGAATGGACTATGATGAACAGGGACAAGCGACAGATAAGCGAGGGGGTAGAAATTTGGTGACAGTAGCAAAAAAGTAATTTATGCGTATTCTCCAAGCCAATAAATTTTTTTATCATCGCGGCGGAGCAGAGACGGTATTTTTTAATACCATAGATGCTCTGCGAGCCAAGGGTCATGAGGTGGCCGAATTTTCGATGCAAAAAAAAGAGAACCTTCCTTCTGAGTACGGCGCATATTTTGCCTCCGAACTTCCGGAACTTTCTCAAAAACAGGATCTTTTAACTTCTACTAAAATTTTTTTTCGTTTATTTAATTCAAAAGAAATATCTAGTAAATTGAACGCCCTCATTACGGCTACTGATCCGGAGGTGGCTCATTTACATAGTATTTATCATCATCTTTCCGCCTCGACATTTAGAGTATTAAGAGATCATCATATTCCGATGGTCATGACGGTGCATGATGTTCAACCGATGTGTCCCAATCATCGCATGATCCGTGGTACGGATAATACACTTTGTGAAAGATGTTTTCCACATAGGTATTATAACTGCTGGCGCTATAGGTGTATAAATTATAACCGGACAGCGAGCTTGGCCGGTGCCCTTGAATCATATTTTTATTATTTAAAAAATATTTGGGATCTAATTGATATTTTTATTTGTCCCTCACAATTTATGATGGACAAATTAGTAGCTTGGGGTTTTCCAAAAAAGAAGATGCGTCTTGTACAGAACCCATTTTCTCCGCCGACTGAAGTGCCACCGCTGGGTGATAAAATTATCTACATCGGGCGTATCCATGTAGAGAAGGGTATTCTAACATTACTACGTGCCCTGCCGCATCTACGGGAATACAAAGCGGTTATAGCCGGTAATGGCCCGGAAGATAAATGGGTGGATACGATGATAAAGCAGAGAAGTTTAACCAACGTAGAGAGAATAAAATGGGTACATGGCGAGAGCTGGAGAAAGTTAATCGCCGAAGCGCGCGTGGTGGTGGTACCGTCGCTTTTTTACGAAAATTGTTCCATGACTATTTTAGAGGCGCTTAGTTATCGCCGGTTGGTAGTAGCGACCGATCGGGGTGGTAACAGGGAGTTAGTGATTAACGGCCAGACCGGATTTTTAGTGCAACCGGATGACCCTGTGGCTTTGACTGAGGGTATTAGAGAAGCGATGCAGCTAGAGCCGTTAGAGGCCGAGGTGATAAACAAGCAGGGGAGAGATTTGGTGGAACAAAAACATTCGCTTGAGGGATATATAAAAAAGTTGGAGGAAGTATATAGTGAAGTGAAAAAATGATAAAATAAAAATCCGCTCGAATAAACGAACGGATTTTTTAATAATTGATTATACCTTGTATGTTTTGAACACCAGAGATTTTTTTAATTCATTATTTTCTTTATACAATCGCTCCGTGTTATTGGCGATATCTTTCCAAGCATAATTATTCTTCACCAATGTTCGATTTTTTTCACCGGCTTCCGTCATCCATTCCGGATTTTTTAAGAGTTCGGATATTTTTTCAGATAGAGAAATGGTGTCTGCATTGGCAAACCAAAATCGTTTATCGGAGATTATTTCCTGTTGTTCCGGGATATCCGAAACTAATACCGCCTTGCCAAGAGACATGGCGCGTAATACAGAGAGGGATAATCCTTCATTTTCAGAAGGATGAACTAGCATCGTGGCATTAGCAAAAAGTTCTGTTAAGGATTGTCCATTCTGCCAGCCGGTGAATACAATGCTTTGGTCTCCGCGAGACATTTTTTTAATTTTTTGTACGTAATTATCAGTAAAAGCGCTATCGCCGACAATTACCAATTTGTAATCCTTCAATAATTCCGGATTTTTTTGGCGGGCAGTTTGCCAGGCGTCGATTAAATAGTGAGCGCCCTTGTGTTGCACCAGGCGAGATACCATCAATAGGTATTTGTTTGGTTCCAAATTCCATTGGTATAACAAAGACGCGGTAGTAGTAGCTGTAGAGATATCTACGCCGTTAGGAATATAGTCGGTATTTTTTTGGTATTCATTAATGCAATAATTTTGGATAGTTTTAGAGACGACAATAGTACGATGCGGGAAAATACAAGCTGCTTTTTCACCGAAACGTAGCATCAAGCGCGCAAACCAGTTCCATTTTTGATGATAACGATCCACACAATGGAAAGTTGTCACTACCTTTGTTCTGGGAGAAAAAATTCTTGGAATAAAACTCAATAAAGCGGGACCAACTCCGTGGTAGTGGATGACATCCGGTTTTTCTTTTAGGGCGTGAATAGTAGATAAAAAAGTATGGATGATGGCGTCCAGATGTTTAGTGCGAATAGTAGGGATGTGTAGAACGCGAATGCCTAGATATTTTTTTATCGTCTTGGACGTATACCAAGAACGGGCGTATACCAAAATCTCATGACCCTGTTTAGCCAGTTCACGAGACAGCTCCTCCACGTGGCGTTCAATGCCACCATAGAGTGCCGGGATACCTTTTTGTCCGATCATGGCAATTTTCATAGTGTTTTGCGTGCTGGTAATTTTACCAGAAATAACGGTTAACTATAGCACATTTTGGCGACTTTGTCAATAGCCGCTTTAGTTTATTTTTAGGCTGGTTTTTCTCGTATCTTAGCCAAAATAGGTTAAAGTTAGCCATTTTTCGTTTTTTGTGCTATAATACGCCCAAAATTCGAACTATGGCTAAAATTATTGACGGGCTAGCTATAGCCAAAAAAATCAATAACACGACCGCGAGAAAGGTCAATGCATTAAAACAAAAAGGCCTACAACCCAGGTTGGCCGTTATTTTAGTAGGCGACGACCCCGCCTCGGCGGTCTACGTGAGACAGAAGGAAAAATTGTCTAGGCAGGTGGGGGTGGATTTTGTATTACGCCATTTCTCGGAAAAAATATCGCGTGTGGATTTGATAGCAAATATAAAGGAAATTCAGCGAGATAAGAATTTGTCCGGGTTGATTATCCAGTTGCCCCTACCGGAAAATTTGTATTGTCCGGAAGTATTGAACGCTATCAATACAAATGTGGATGTTGATTTTCTTAGTGAGGCGAGCATTGGGAAGATTTTGATGGGTACAAATGAATTGGAACCGCCAACACCGGGAGCGATTATGGAAATTTTACGCGAGTTAAAGGTTAATCTAAAAGGAAAAAATATTACGATTGTTGGCATGGGTACTTTGGTGGGTAAACCACTAGCCATGTTGTTGGAGCATACCGGCGCGAGTATTACTACTTGTAATAGCAAGACAAAAAACATTCCGGATAAATGTCGGCAGGCGGACATTGTCGTGAGCTGTGTCGGAAAAAAAGATTTGATTCGCGGCGATATGGTAAAGCGTGGGGCGATTGTGATTGACGCGGGCTTTAGTTTTTACAAAGGAAAATCGTATGGTGATATAAACTTTGAAGAGGTGGCCAAAATGGCAAAATATGTGACGCCAACTCCAGGGGGCGTGGGGCCGATTACAGTGGCGCTTCTATTAAAAAATACGGTGGCCTGCGGGGAAAAAAATTATAATCAATAAACACAGACCGTGATTATGTATATTATCTATGCCCTAATTGGCTTCATTGTTTTGGGGCTGATCAGCGTTTTGGATAAATTTATTCTCACCAAGAAAGTTGCTTCATCTGCTATATATACTTTTGAGGTGAGTATTTTTTCTTTGTTGCTATTTTTTCTACTACCCTCTATATCTATTTGGCCGACTGATCTCATGACGTGGTTTCTGGTTTTTGTAGATGGATTATTCTTTTTTCTCGGTTTGCTCTTCATGTTTCGAGGTGTTAAGGAAAGTGAGGTTAGCCATGTTGGCCCGCTCATCGGAGCGGCTGTACCCTTTTTTACTATATTTTTAAGTAGGTTCTTTCTTCAAGAGGTTTTGACCGATCGCCAGTTAGTATCTATCGGTTTTTTGATTGTCGGTTCTTTACTTATTTCATTTGAAAAAAGTAAGGAGCATAACGGTATCCATCGCGGTATGCTCTGGGGATTATTATCCGGACTATTCTTTGCCGGTTCGCATGTAGCGTCCAAATATCTATATCAAGTATTAGGTTTTTACGGCGGTACTATACTTATCCGTAGTGCCATTGGTATATGTGGTATAGCACTGTTGTTTTTACCGTCAGTCAGACATAACATATTTAACAAAAAAAAGGTTGGGGAAAAGAAAGGCTCCGGAAGTTTCATTTTAGTTGCGTTTAATACCGCCCTCGGTGTAGTGGCCACACTTTTGACTCAGTATGCTATCTCCATTGGCAGTGTGTCGGTAGTAAATTCTTTGGAAGGAGTACGCTATGCCGTGCTCATAATTATGGTGGCCATATTGTCTCGCTTCTATTCTAAATTTTTTAAAGAAGAATATACCCGCTGGGAAATCTTGCAGGAGATTTTATCAATAGGTTTGATCGGGGTAGGGCTTTGGTTATTGATATAATTTTTTATGAAAAAGTTTGTATTTATCATAATAATGATCATCGCGATTTTGTTGGTGCTATATGTACTACTTCGGATTTTTAAACCAAAATCCAATCAAGATATGATCTTCGGAGTTAGCTTCAGCGCCGAACACGCGCGTTATCTTGGTTTGGATCCGGTAAAAAATTTAGATAAAATTTTGAATGATTGGAATTTTAAATATCTTCGCCTTTCGGCCTATTGGAATAGAATAGAAAAACAACAGGGTAAATATGATTTTACCGATTTAGATTGGCAGATGGCCACAGCTAAAAAAAGCGGGGCCAAGGTAATGTTGGCCGTGGGACAAAAAATTCCACGCTGGCCGGAGTGCCACCTTCCAGAATGGACGAGTAGTTTAAAAAAAGAGGAATACAATACAGCCCTATTGAATTTTATTACAGCCGTGGTTAATAGGTATAAAGATAATCCAGCATTGGAAATTTGGCAGGTGGAGAATGAACCGTATCTGCCATTTGGTATTTGTCCGCCGCGCGACACTAAGACATTGAAAGAAGAAATTGCTTTGGTAAAAGAATTGGATAAAAATCATGAGACAATTACCACCGATAGCGGAGAATTAAGTTTGTGGATGCGGGCGGCGCGTAAAGCGGATTTGTTTGGTGTGACGATGTATAGGGTGGTGTGGAATAGGTTTACCGGTTATTGGCGGTATAACTGGCTGCCCCCGTCGTATTATAGCTTACGCGCTCGGTTGCATGGTTTATCCGCCTCAAAGGTTTTCATTACCGAGTTGCAGGCCGAGCCCTGGATACCACATGGTACAATCCTTGACACATCTATCGAAGAGCAATATAAATCAATGGATGTGAAGCAATTGGAAGAAAATTTACAGGCCGCTCGCGATACCGGTTTTGCCCGCGCATATTTGTGGGGGGCGGAATGGTGGTATTGGCAGGAGGGTAAAGGGTATGCCGAATTTTCCAATTTTATCAAAAATTTGAAGAAGTAATTTATGCATCACAATATTTCCTTTCACCCCAAATTCGCGGCCGCTCTGGATGCTTTTTTTGGTGTTGTGATGCTGTGGTGGCTGTCGCAGATCAGCGCTTGGTGGATTCTAGGTGTTTGGTTTGTTTTTCGTATCGCGCTATGGGGAGGTCTGGTGCGTTTAGTATATTATCCTAAGGAGATTAGTCGATTGCGTCACTTTTTATCTTTAGTGGTTTTTTCTTTTGGTTCCACCCTGTTTTTATTATTCATAGAATGGAATATTGCCTGGATGATCATGGCTATTTTTTCCATATTTTTATCAGCCGGCAGTTTTTGGCTTTTGCCACCAATGGAGAGTAAATTGCCCTTTATGCCTAAACCGCATCGCCGTTGGCTGCTATTTTTAAACCTATTCGGCATCGCCGGCATGTGGAGTGGAATATATGCGATATCGGCTTTTCAGATTTTGTATCAGATCGGTTCATGGGTTTGGCTATTGTTAATTAGTTTGGCGGTGACGGCGGTTTCCGGCTGGTGGTGGTGGGAGTACGGCATCGGCCGCAATAAAAGATTTTTTATTTGGCTATGCGTTTGGTTTTTGATAATGCTCGAGTTAAGCTGGGTAGTAATGTTTTTACCGATGGGTTTTTTTGCCAGTGGTTTGTTTTTGACCTGGATGTGGTATTGTTTGTGGTTGATTGTTCGATTTAATTTATCAAAAGAAGGTATTAACTGGAAAAAACAAAAATGGTTTTTGATGTTTAACGGTGTTTTAATGATTATCTTTTTAGCGTTATTAGTTAGATGGAAATAATTATTTAGATTAAAATTAAATTTTATGCCCAAGAAAATTCCCCCTCATTTGCCGGCACCGGTGTGTAATATAGACGACCATAAGAAGTGGCTGCGCCTAAAACTCATTTTGGCCTCGGCCGCTTTTGGGTTGCTCGCCGGATTATCCGGCGCGGCCATAATGCTCGGTTGGATCTGGCCGGGATATGGTGGCGGTGATATTTGGGCGGTATCCGAACAAAATAGATCCTATCTCTCAACGATTCAATTGGAGGAAAAAATTGCGGGTGAGATAAAAGATAGGATATTTACGATATATGAGAGCGCCTCGGTTGTGGGCAGTAATTCCTATTTAAAAAAATCCGATAAATTAGGCGAGGCGATTGCTATCAGTTCTGATGGTTGGCTCGCGATGTACCTGCCTAACTATACTGCGAACTATAAAAATTGGCGGGCATTGTCCGGTGATGGGTCGGCATATAGTTTGGAAAAAGTGGTTTTTGATAGGTACGCCGGCGTGGTCTATCTGAAATTAACCAATATGACAACTGATGGGCAGAGTAATTCACAATTTAAAGTGGTAAGTTTTAGCGATAGCGTCCGTTCGTTCGATGAGATTTTTGTTTACCAAAACGATAATTGGTATAGGGGATTAGTAAGTTACGGCGTGTATAGTGCCGGAGTTGTACATATGGATACCGCGCCCGTTTTGTTCTATAGTTTAAATATGTCGGCCGATGCTGGTTCGGTGGCAATTAACAATCAGGGTAGGGTGGTGGGTTTGATAAATAAAGAGGGATTACTTTTGCCGAATGTTTATCTGACACGGATCATGCCTGGAATTTTAAATAGGCAGGCGGTAGCATATACCTCTTTGGGCGTAGATGGGTGGTTTAGCAAGGAGCAGCCCATTATTAGCAAGAATGAGAAAGTGAGTGGTTTTATGGTGAATCGTGTCTGGGGTAAAAGTAGTCCGCTCAAAAAAGGTGATATCATTTTAGAGGTGAATGGGAAATTAATTGAAGCAGAGGACTATTTATGGTATAGTAATACTAATGAAATGGTTAAGCTGAAGGTGCTAAGAGGTGAAAAGACATTAGAGCTTGAGAGTAAGGTGACGGAAACCTACTAAAATTTTAATATCTAATTTTTATGATGCACCATTTGTTAAAACATTCTCGATTAATATTCGTTTGGAGTGTTCTTTTTGCCGTCCTCGCTTTTGCGGTTAGCTGGATTTTTCCACGATACTACAGCGCTGAATCGCAGGTGCTTTTAATATCGCGTAGCGGAGGGAGCGTGGATCCATATACCCAAGCCAAAGCCGCCGAGCGTATTGGTGAAAATTTGGCCCAGGTGGTGAAGACCGCTGATTTTTATGGCAAGGTTATGGAATCAAATGGTAATTTTGATCGTGTTCGCTGGCAGGAGATGTCTGAAAGAGCGCGCCGCAAAGAATGGCAAAAAGATGTGCAGGCTGAGGTGACATATGGCAGTGGGTTATTAAAGATAACCGGATATGGCCGCAGTCAGGATGATGCGACCGCTTTTACTGAAGCGGTGACGCAGACCATTGCTACTCGTGGTTGGGAGTATGTGGGTGGGGATGTGATAATAAAGATCGTGAATAATCCGTTGGTTTCGCGTTTGCCAGCCAGACCAAACTTTTTGTTAAATACCCTAGTTGGTTTTGTCTTGGGTGGTTTACTAGCCGCTTGGTGGGTAGTGCGTTACGCCAAACATGGAGTATTTGGAAAAATTTAAATATATTTTTATGGCTAAACAACAAGATCAAGAACAAGCGAAATTAGGTGCGGAATTTTTAGGTAAAAAAATCGGGTTATTAATCGCTTCATTGGATATTTCCGACGAAGAGAAGGACGCTTTTACAGCTCTTTTACCAGAGATGAATTTAGAGCAGATGATTAGGCTCGCTGAAATTTTAGAACAAAAATATTTAGCCTCTGCTGGTAAGGATGCAGATAAAGAATTACATGCAAAGTTAACGGCCATACAAGATGACTGGAAAAAAACTTCTGACAAAATAAATGGCGATACGTTAGATACTTTAAATGATTTTGAGAAATCTTTACCCAAAGAATAATTTATGGCTCAAAAAGGAGACCAACAAAAAATTGAGAGATATAAGAGATTGTTAAAGATGTATCGGGATATTAATATTGAGTTAGATAAATTGGCTGAGGATGGGCATGCGCTAGAAGGGGATTTGCAAAAGATAATTGATCATGAAAAAATGCAAAAAGTTTTGCAATATATTAACAAACAAAAATAATTGTATGAGTGCAGAAAATACCAATCCACCAGTGCAACAGCAAGGTGAAGGAAATGTACGCCCTCACGATAAATTAAAAAATCCAACTGAACGAGAGCAGGGTCGGCAAGAGACAGCTGAGTTATTGGCGCAATTACAAACGGAGTTGAAGGGAATGCGAAAAAAATCTGAAGAAAAAAAAGATGCGCTTAATGGATTGGTAAAAAAAATAGGGAAATTATCGAAAGGTTTACCTAGGTTATTAACTGGGAGTAAGCAGCAAGAAAGAATTAATAAGTTTATAGCTGATTTTGACGCAATACAACAGAGTGTAGCCGATTTGAGACGAGAAATTGACGCTAACAGTGAAGGTACACCTGCCGATCCTACACCGGAAGCAGAAACACCAGCCGCCACAGATACAGAGGCGCCACCAAGTCCAGAAACGCGATCCCATGTTGATGCAGTGGATGAGTTATCAAAAATATTTGGCAATGATGTGCATACGATGACTGATACTTTGTTACAGTATCTTTATGAAAATAAACAATGGGATAGGAGTCGCGAAACGGAAAATTTAGAGCGTATTAAAACGTTGATTAATCAAATGGAGGGGGCAGTACCCACTGCGGATCAGCTATTAAATTTTCTTTATACAGAAATGGGTTGGGATAGGACAAAAGATAGTGAAAATCGTAGATTTGTACAGGCATATATTGATGCTTTGAGCCTGGATGTTCCGGATAATGAGGCTGAAGGTGATTCATCAAATACTAACGATTCTGCAATACCAGGTGAACCGATAGCGCCAGAAACAACTGCAGAAGCAGGACCCGTTGCCAAAAAATCTTTTTTTGGCCGGGTACTGGAAAAAGGAAAAAAGGCATGGGAGACGGCAAAAGACTCGGAGGTGAGAAAGGTGGCTTTTGAGACGACCTATAAGACGGCCACCTCTATTTTAGGTATTAAATTTGCCACTGATTTATGTGCTGCCATTTTTGGCAAGGGAGATTTTGCTGAGTATCTTAGGGGGCTCAAAGGTACTAAAACAGAAAAACAGGAAATATTAGAAATATTGGATTCGGAAAAGGGTGTTGAATTAAAGATTCAAGAATTAACAACTAAAATTACAGGAGCTAAATATATCAAGGCAGAAGATAAACCTAAGCTTTTAGAAAAATTACAAATAATTGTAGATCAACATACCCGGCAGAAAGCAGAAAATGATGAAAAAAAGAAGACACAAGCATCAGAAGCCATGTTGTCTTTTGTTCAAAAAAAGGTGACGCATGTGCAGGTGGCACGTGAAGCTTTAAATACCCTATTTACAGCTAGTGGATATCTGGCCGTCCGCGGTGGGGTGATGCTTGGTTTGGCCGGTATTGATAGGGCGCAAAGGGCATTAAAGAAATATGCACAGGAACGTGCGGTTGCCGAGGAGGACAGCCCTGAAAAATCAAAGGTTGGTTTTGTATTAAAAGATTTAGTTGTCAGTTCGACGACGGAAACTATACGTGGTCTGCGTGGTAAGGGAACTACTGAAGAAAGGGGAGGGCTAGGTGGAAAAGCGCGTGCGATGGATTTTATGAAGGCATTTGGTACAGTAGCCCGTATCGCTGGTATCGGTGGCGTAGCACTGTCAGATGCTCTTTCTCATACGGAGAGAATGGATAAAATATTAGAGGCCTTTGAAAAAGGTTCCGCGAGCGGGGTCGCGAAGGCGGTAGGTAATAACTTCATTGCTAATGCCGAGAGGTTAGTTAGCCCTGGAAAAACTATTAGTGATCTATACCACCGTGTGACGGGTACGGAGGCTTCGGACTCTCATTTGCCAGGGACTCATAATGTACCAGCTAAGGTTGGTACGGTCGCAGCGGCTGAAGCCACCCACGATGCAATAAAAGTTGAAGCGCCAGAGGCTCCTAAAGAAATACTGTTCAATGGTAAAAAGGTTGAAGTGGCTGGTTTATCGGCAGACGAAGTTAAAGTAGGTGGTAGGGGTCCATGGGGTGCGGCACAAGGTTTGAAAAAATGGTTCGCGGGTCATGATAATGTTAAATGGAGTGAAAGTGAAATCGCACGGGAGCTACAGGAACATGGTTACAAAATGGAAGGTGGGCGTTGGCTCCATCCGCAAATGGTGTATGAAAACGGTGGAGCTTTGCGGCCGTGGGTAGAGGTGACAGCAGATGGGAAAAAAATTGGCCATTTTGAATTTGTAGATTTAAAAAAAGGTGGAGGTGGAATTAAAATTCTAGATCAATATTTGGCTGAACGGAGTGTGGAGTTAAAAGGTCCGGAGGTGATTACGGAAGCAATGCAAAAGGCTGGTTTAGCTGGCAATTTAGAAAATTTTCAAATGGAAAAGGGTCAGGGTGGTTTTGATTATCTTGGTCAGCATTTCTATATCAAAGGCGGGCAAATTATCGGTACTGAAGCGGGCGGAAGTTTTAATGAGCCGGTACCTTTAACCGATTTAGGAAAAATGCGCATGGCCTTAACTACGCATATAACCGCTGATGGTGCTGGTGTAGCTAGATTGGTGGAAACCGGTCAGCACATGGGCACAGTGAGAGCGCCGGGCGATTTGGCCAGTACAATGGAGGCACCTAGATCGGATGTCCGTATGGATTTTACCGGTAAACACGCAGCACTTTTTCACGATAGAGCTGATGATCTCTTGGTAGCAGAGCGCGAGGCGATGTATAAAGATCATCTTTCCATTCTAAAAGGTTCCATTGTACGTCCGTCTGGATATGAAAGTTTAAGTGATAAGGATTTACAAATAGAAGTGGGGCGTACGGCGTATGAATATACCGACGCGCGTCGTGCTCTTGAAGCTATGAAGTTGGCGCATCCGGAAGATGTAGAAGCGTTGCATAAATTAGAGATAGCATTGGTCGACAAAGAAAGAATTTTGCGTCAGTTTGGTGAATTAAAATCCGCGGATGAAATGTTTGGCCGAGCAGGTGGTCCAGAAGCAATGGGTGCTCCCGATAAGGCCACCCTGCAAGACGTTGAGGGTCAAGTAGCTAAAGATTGGAATGCGGCTCGCGCTACAGCTACCTCTGGAGAGGTACCAGGAAAATATCTTAAAGATACGGGTTGGCGTGTGCGTGAGGGTGTGAGTGAAGAATATCGCCATGCAGCGGATAGCGTGGGAGATAAAATAAAAAACACGTGGGATGCCGCCATGGCCATGCCGGAGGGTGATGATAAAAATGCAGCTTTAGTATATTTGATGGATGAGATGGAGAAATTCCGACAGACGGTCGCGGCTGGTGGAAGTTTAAATGATGTCGTCCGTATTAGTCATGAATTAACTCTCGCTTCTCAAAAAGGATTTTTACCTTCTTTACATGAATTAGGTCCAGCACCACGCGGTTTTGTAGATTTAACACCAGGATTACCGAGAAGTGTCGGTGGAGGTGGAGGCGGGGGATCATTGCTTGAGAAACGTACAACAGGGGGAACGGCTTTCGAGAAGACAAGTATTGCAGTGCCGAAAGAAGCGGTGAAAACTTTTTCTGAAACGGATTTGGATAAAGCGTTTGAAGGGAAAATGGGTAAAGGTAATATGGGGGCAGGGAAGACAACGATGCCGACCGGTGAAGCGCGCACCTCTCGAGTTCAAGGTGTTGAGGCGCAAAAGTCTACTGGTGTAGCTATCACAGAAACGATGACTGTACCAGATGACATCGAGGTTGCAGAAAATAATGCCGGTGAGTGGAGGCGTCAAGTTTTGGATCTAATTACGCAAAGGCATGCAGGCTCTGTGGATTCAGCTGATGTAGGTAGGGGGTTACTATACAAACTCGATGTTAGTCTTAAATTGATGGAGCCAGAAAAATTAGTTGATGCTTTCGGCAAGGGTGGGTACTTACAAGATTTGAATCAGTTCAACTCCAGCGATATATTAAATATTCTGGATTTGACGCCAGACGAAAAATTATATTTAGGATTATATGATGTTCCGGGTATTATAGGAGTAAATGATTTACCTGGGTCAAGTATGATATTTGTAGCAGAGGGAGGAAGTCATACGCTGAATGGTTTATGGGGGGATAGTTTATCGGCTGAATATGTCGTTTCCAGTAAGGACTATATTTTTGATAGTACAACTGATCATTCTCTAAGGGTTAAAGATAATTTAGGTAATGCCTTTAAGGTGATTGATGTCAAGCCAGATCCTCAAGGTTATCCGGTTATAATCGGCGAGGGCGGGCAAGAAGTTCACATGAATCCGTAGTTGTAGTTTTTACCGAGTTTCCCTAAATACGCCATTCAATAAATGGTGTATTTAGTTTAATTTTAACCAAAATGTATCAAAAGTTAGTTCATTGTTTGACACAGTTGTCACCTTTATGGATAAAGTCATGTCTTACCATTTGGGTGGTGCTGTTAGTTTAGATTACTGCGTCTAGTACAACCCCTTGACAAGGTTTTCAAAATATGCTACACTAATTTGTTAAAACTTAAAAACCCAAATCGTGGCTAATACTTGAGAGAGGCATTAACCACGAAAGGATGAGATTGAAAGGGTAATTCTCATTACCGAAGGTAATGGGGAATCCCCTAAAATCAGTTAGAACCTCTCTCAAAAAGCGAGGTTTTTAATTTGTTGTTATGAGCGTAGCGCAGAGTCCCTTGTTGAGAGATTTTACGCTTCGCTCACAATACTATATAGAGCGAAAGTTCTTTACAATATAGGTGTTTAGTATAAAAAATAAAATCGCGATTCTCGCGGTGCGTAGAAGAATTCCAGAGTATTCTGGGTTTCTTCTCAGCATCGGGAGCAATCCCGGTTTACATATAGGACGAGAGGGCTTGACCTTTCTAACGACTTAAGTAAGTATCTTTCGGGTTTCACATAGTGGCCAAACAGTAAGACGATCGAGGAAACGAGATTGTCGTATTGCCACCTGTTGGTTTCCAACAGAAGGAACACAAAAGAGAAAACAAAGGTTGAGGGAGAAAGTCGAGTCCTTGAGGTTCACGGAGCCCGGCACAGCGCAAAGTGCGCTGTTGGACCGGAAAGTCAGAGGCAAGCCCACGGACAGAATCCGGGGGCGAAGTCTGTCCATGTGGACAGGAGGGTGCTAATGAACCGTACCGTCGAGATGTTCTTGACCTCGCAGGGGTTGCCCGCCATCCAGGCTGTCGCCGTGGCCAACGCCGCTGCGGCGAACCCCAACCACGCGGACATCCAGAGGGCCTTGGAGGCCCAGGGCATTGGGCCCACCAGGGCGGCCGCGTTGGCCACGGAGATCATGCGGCTCCCCCTGCCTGGCGCCACCCCCGCCGCCATCCCCAGCACCCCCGCCACGGCCACCGCGCCGGCGGTCGGGTCGGCCATGATGCAGGTCACGCTGCCGCAGGCTCCGGCCCTCCAGTGGGTCCTGCCCGGCACCAGCGCCACCCCCGCCGCGGGCACCGGCGGCCCCGTCACCGCGGCGGTCGCGACCACCCCCGCCAACACCGGCATGCCCAGGTGGGCCTGGATCACCGCCTTGGTGGTCCTCGGCATGTCCCTGATCGTCGGCGGCGCCACCCTGTGGGCCGCCAGCCAGGCGGACCGCCGGGTCGGCGAGCTGCCCCACCAGGTGGGGCAGGTGAGCCGGCAGGTCGCCGGCGTCGCCGGGGACATCAAGGCCACCCGCCCCGCCGCGGAGAGCGGTGCGAGGGACTCGGCCACCGCGGCCAAGGAGGCCAAGGAGGCCAAGGAGGAGGCCACCAAGGCTGCCGACAACTCCTTCGCGTCCGGGAAGCTCCTTCAGGTAGCAACTGGCGCCGAGATGGGCGCCGATGGCCAGTGGAAGGTGGACCGCCTCGCGACCCGCAAGGCGGTCTGGGCCGCCTCCCAGGCCGCCCAGAAGGTAGCCAAGGAGATGCG
>Ga0209340_1000117_pt1 | contig 111670 bp, 85 predicted proteins | sample EPASupsiteSAE323_FD_187266 | JGI IMG/M metagenome (GOLD analysis project Ga0209340, IMG submission 187266) | Bioremediated contaminated groundwater from EPA Superfund site, New Mexico - Sample SAE3-23 (SPAdes) (version 2) | ecosystem: Environmental > Aquatic > Deep subsurface > Groundwater >...
TATCCGGATTGAAGGCGCCCTGGTCCCGGCCGGGTTCGACGCCTGCGGGTTAGCCAGGAGCAAGGAAACAACCCTTTCGGTGTCGCAGCCGGAGTCAATCTTTTATGACAATGAAGCATCATATTTGAATGATGGGGGAAAGGTTAATACAGAAGAAATCGGCGAATTGATCGCTAAACTGAGCACTGATGAGTTTCCTGAAGCGGTAAAAGGTTTATTAGAAATACCGGATCAACGTGCGATCGAAGCCGCGATCGGAATGATAAGGGAAGACTATTATTACGGAAATGAACTGATAAAATCCGAATTATTAGATAATAGCGCTGCTAATCCGTGTATTATCCCGGGAATTATCGCAAATTTAGGTAACTCCGAAGTATTGATCAGCAAGAGCATGGAAGATGTACTTTTGCGTCTTGATAACGATAGCGTTCTGAAATCCGGCAACACATTGCCTGCTGCTTATCAAGAAGCGATCGACCGTAAGGAATCGGACAGGGCATTTATTCTGAACAACTATGGGATCAGCGTAAGCAGTGATTTTACTCCAACAGAGGTTGGAATGATCTTGGATGTTTTAGAAAGTTTACCGAGAGAACTCTGTGTTGCTCTTGAGGGGCAAAATGGATTATCAATGATCTATTCCCCTTTCTCGGCGGGTTCATATCAGAATAATAAGATACTCCTCGGAGATGATTTCGGTTTCCATGCGATAATTGCTGAATTAAGTCATTACATTGATGATACGCATTATGGGCATAATGCATTTGGTGAATTGTTCGCTCGTTCTGATAGCGCACAAGATTATGATTTTATCATAGCGGCCGATGGTAGTGGCCATCCTAAAGACAGTGCGGCTGAAGATTTTGACAGCACTTTTTCTAACTATTGGCTGGATACTTCGTATCTTTTCTCTAAGGCAATTGAATCGGCGGAACAAGGACATAATCTCTTGTTGGAAAAAACGCTTTTTATTGCGAATATATTCACAATTGAAACCCTCGAATACACAACGATATATGAAATGAATGGCGATAATAAAATCATTCACGCGAGTATACCGGTCACAAAAGACGCTAAAAACACTATTATAGGGCTTAACAATATTCCTGTTTATGATGGCGAAGGTAATTATAATTTGGAGGGATTAAAGACAATTTTTATTCAATGAAATCACGGAGAATGAAGTTCATTACAAATTAGGGAGGTGATTAAAATGCAGGATATGAGAGTGCAGTACATTATGGTATCGAGAGTCTCGGAGGCGGAGCAGATAATTTTTCTCTCCTGTCGTGACAATCAGGGAAAGGCGCGGTTGTTTTACATCAGCAAAGGCGAGGTAAAAGCCGGAAACCGCATCAAATGGGAGGAAGCCGATCCTTTGACCGTCGGGCTGTTGCTGAAGATCGCAGGTAGTTCTATATACAAGCGCCCCACTTACAGGGTGGAGAACCTGGCGCAGGAACTTTACGGATAAGCGGTTGCATAGCCGAGATATGATTCTTTCCGGTATATCTTCAGGAAAGGATTATATCTATTCGTTCGATCCGCTCCTGCCGTACTTCTTCAGCAGGCGCTGCGGGGATGACGGAAGAAGTGATTTTAGAAATCTTTCCCTGCCGGTCGCTTAAGAATATTAACTCCGGTTTTACGCATTTACTTCCGAAAGTATCCTTACGCTTGGGATTGTGATAAACTACCCAGGTCTTGCCTAAAAAGTTGAATCCATAAGTCGCGTCGGTTTTCATTATCGGTAAATAGTCAGGATTTTCTTGTTTTCCCCCTTTAAAAAGCCAGGATGCCAATACAGGCTCAAAGCGCAGGTTAAGCTCCCGGTTTTCATTAAGAAAAAAGGGAGATTTACCGATATTCATCAATGTCCAGATGTGTATGAATTCAGCGGTTGAACCGGATAACCTGGCAACGTAACCATTGCCGTGCAGTTTACTGTCCGGGAACGCGCTGCTTACCAGGAACGAGGAATTTTCCAGTATGTTCCTTCCGTAGCGTTCCGGGCGCTGATAGGGGATAAGCAGGTTTTTGAATTCTTCATAGAATTCTTTGTGTAATCCGCAGCGCAGTATCTCCAGGAGATATTTGTATTCCATATGCAGCCAGATGGATTCATTCTCCAGCCACCCGGGCGTAAAGACCCGGCACCTGCCGATCTCCTCCGGCATACTTGAAAGAGACTCGGTAACTTTGTACATTTTTAGTTTCTTGTCGTAAAGCCCGCTTTTGCGCACGGCAGAATATATCTGTTTCGCTTTATCAGTATTTTCGCAGATCCGCATAGCGTGCACTTCGCCTTCCAGGAAAAGCGGCAGGGGTTTTGAGGCGAACTTAAGCGGTTTGATATGTTTTTCACCGGCAGATTCATATTTGACCGGCTCGTGCATAAAATAGGAAAAATATGTCCCTTTTTCAGCGGAGAAAGCTTTATCGATGGCGTTATTTGTTTTATTTAACGCTTCGCAGATAAAAACTTTGATCTCTTCGGCTGTGAGCGTTATGTCCCGGCCGCTGAAGCCCGGGTTGGTAAGGCGCCGGTATTCTTCTTTTAAAGAAGCGCTTGAGTCCCAGAAACGGAAGTCATTCTCGGAGGATGCCGGAGCGCCGGACCATTCTTCCAGCAGGCGCGACGCTTTTCTCAGGAAAAAAGCGATTTCTTCGGCTATTTCGATATCTCTTGTCCCTGATTCAACGAGGATTTTGTTTGTGTATTGCAGAAGTCTTTTTAACTCGAATGTTTCGCAGGCGGAGGAACCGAACAGGGCCGGCAAACCGTTCAGCGCGTCAAACCAGTTGGGTTTGTTGGCTTCCATTTCGATGCCGCAGCCGTTAGGGTCAAGAGAGCAGAGTTTGTTGACGATCAGGCAGATCAATTTGGCGAAAAGAGTGGTTCTATAGATTTCCCCTTTACCGAAGTCGCTGCGCATAACTCCGGGGGTTTCCCGCCTGGCGGCCAGGAGTTCTTTCTTTGCCGTGTCCAGGGACACGGAATGCAGCTGGCGCGGCTGTCCGTTATAAAGCACGTATTTGCCGGAGCGGGGGGTGACGGTCTCGGTGTTGTCGAAGAATGTGAATATCTTCTTTTTGAAAAGTAACTCGTTGAGCCTGTCGGGGAATATCCCGGCGTAAGATTCCAGGAGGTCGATGTTGTATGTCCAGTGGTCGCTCCAGAATCCTTCCCCGTGTTCGGCTTCGTAAATACAACCGCAAAAGGAAAGAACAAGCCCCAGTAATTCATCGTAACTGAGGCGCGTTGTTATTTGCTGGTCTTCCAGGAAAAGTATTAATTCCCCGGGGGAGAAAGGCCGGGTTAATATAGAAACCAGTTTTTGCATATCCGGGGCGGATATCTTCCCGCTTAACGCGTGTTCCAGTCCGGGACGGTCATTTAAACTGAAAGAGACGCCTTTTACTATCAGCGGGTTATATCCGTCGGTCTGTATGAGGTTGAAAAAAGAAATGATATTTTCTTCGCCGATCCTGGGATTGAACCATACGTCGCAGCGCCGGTTCTGGTTCACGTCCCGGTAATTGCCGTTCCCCTGGGAATAATAGGAGGGCTGTATCTGGAAGCGGTTGTAATCGCGTTCCAGGTCGCCGTGCTTGCGCGAATAAAGATAGAAGACCGCGTTATCGCTGCCGGCGCGGAATACCAGCGGGTAACCGCCGCGCATAATGTTGTCGAGGTAAGTCTGCCCGGCATAGAGGTCGAAACATCTTGAGGCACTTTCGGTGCGTATGTCGCGCATAAGGCCGCCGATCAATTCCTGATTTTCGCGTTTTTTCTGCGTTATATAATCTTCGGAAACCAGGCGTTTCAATTCGCTGTTCAGTTTGTTCCTGTTGCGCATATTCCCGTAAATAGAATGGAACACTATCTCCTCGCCTTTTTCCAGTCCGGAGCAGAGGGAGCAGAAAGCCGAAGGTATCTTATTCCTGGACGCTTGTTTACCGGGCAATGAAAATCTCTCTCTCCGGAGAAAATTGAACGGCGAGGAAAAATCGGTGATATGCCCGAATACCGCTTCCGGATCGATTATGGCCGGCAGGATCCTGCCTCCGGAGAAAGGCAGAAAGAAATTTCCGGCTTCGATATGCATTACTTCCGGCCTGTCCGCCGGGTCCACCGCGAGTTTGTAAAAAGGAACGCCGTTCTCCATATTTTCCACGGTCATCCAGGCTTCTATAGTGCGTGACATTTTCTTCAAGAAGAAATTGTTGGTTCCGAAAGGGACTATCTGCGGCAGCCCGTCCAATATTTGTATTTTTTTGCTTCCTCCGGAAATATTCTTAATGGTGACCGTCCTGACGAGCCCGGCATAATTATCGTTGGGTATCGTGAAATAGACGACCTTTGTCGATATTCCCGACCCGGCGTTGATCTCTTCGATCTCCAGGCCGGAGGAAGTGATCTTCATCCTGCGGGATATTTTTTCCGAGTCACCGCTGAATGGTTCGTAATAAACGCTTTTTTCAGACTGTTTCCCCGATACTTTCAGAAAAGTCCTGAATCCCTGCAGAGTGGTTGTCTGCCAGGCTTTGTTCGCCGGATAGAATTCCAGTATCGGATGGTCTTTATCCTTTATGCCGAAGCTTGAGATACATTGCCCGCGGTTTACGTAAAACACCCACATTGGTATGCCGTATTTTCCCGCGATGCCGGGGAAGAAGCTGGCAAAGGGTCTTGCCAGGTTATAGCCGTTTATCGTGAATTCTCCTTCCGGGGAGAGCGCGTATTTGGTTTTAGAGGCGGTCCTGTCATTTTTCATTTGATTGCTCCATATGTTTTTTACCCCGGCGCTTCGGCCGGGATTACCTGTCTTGACGGCAGGCAGGCGCTCCGCAGTTGAGAGATAAAAATTGAACCCGGATCTCAAGACCGGGGGCTCCATATACAGAAGTTCCGCCTGCGGTAAATTATGACGTAGTTTTAATTATTTTACTATCAAGGGTCTTTTTGTCCACTTCTTTCTTCTGCCGCGCTATGCGGCTAATGGTTGATAAAAAACGTTTTAATGCTATAATCTTATTTTAGTCAAAGTTATACCGCATATTCGCCGGCTTTCCAAATGACAGGTTCGCTAAAATAAAAAATATGCCTTCTAAACGCATCCTACTGATGTACATTTCCGAAGTCTCCGGGCACCGCAGCGCAGCGATGGCGCTCGAGAAAGCCTTGAGAGTATTAGACCCGGGCGCGGAAATATTGAGTCTTAACGCCTTCAATTATACCAACCCGGTTTCGGAGAAGGTCGTTAATAGTATTTATATGGGGGTCATAAAACGGTTTCCGGTCCTCTGGGATTATCTTTACGATAATGACCGGGTGGCCAGGAAAGTAGGCTGGGTCCAGGACCTGGTCTACAGGATGAACGCGCCGAAATTGAAAAGGTTGTTTGATTCTTTCCGTCCGGATGTGATCGTCTGCAGCCAGGCGTTCCCGTGCAGTATGACCGCCGATTATAAAATACGTTACGGTTATAAAGTCCCGCTGGTAGCGGTGTTGACCGATTTCGTCCCGCATTTATACTGGGTGCACAAAGGAATCGATTTTTATATTACTCCTTCGCCGGAAGTGGACGCCAGGTTATGTTCCCGCGGCGTGCCGCCGGATAAAATAAAACAGTTCGGGATACCTTTCGACCACAAATTCTCCGCACCCGTTGATAAACCGGCCGTATTGTCCCGGCTTGGATTGGCGCCAGGAGTAAAGAATATCCTGATCATGGGCGGAGGGCAGGGGTTAGGGCCGATTAAATCCATAGTGCGTTCTTTGGACGGCGGCATCGGCGTGGATTTTCAAATGATCGTTGTTACCGGAACCAATCGTAAACTCTACTCGCAGCTGCAGTCTATTCTCCCCTTCCTTAAACATAAAACCAGGGTGCTGGGTTTTGTCGATAATATTAATGAGTTGATGGCTGTCTCCGACCTGGTTGTCAGCAAGCCCGGGGGAATAACCACTTCGGAAGCTTTATCGATGGGGTTACCTATGGTCATAATCAAGCCTATTCCCGGGCAGGAAGCGAGCAACACGGAGTATCTGCTTGAAGAACGGGCGGCGGTAAAGATCGATGAAATACAGTTTGCCGGAAAGGTCACAGGTGCGATAATCTCCGATAACCGCAGAATGAAAGAGCTTTCCGTCAACGCCAGGCGTATCAGCAAACCCTCCGCGAGCATGGATGCCGCCGCTTTACTCCTGGAACTCTGCGGCCGCGGCAGTTTGATCTAAACGCGTAGTTCCCGCCTTACCGCGGAAACAACCTTTCCCGGAAGCGGGCGGAAAGATCGTTCAGCGAAAAGGGCAGGATGTTTTTTTATTTTTTATATCGAACAGGTCAATTCATCGCGTTACGTTTCCCTTTAAAATCCGTTTACGGCTTGGCTGTGTTTATTGCCGGCATCCATTTTTTGTTTTCACGCCGGGACAGGCAGGCGGTATACCTTAATTTAAAGACTATTTTCCCGGAGAAAAGCGAAAAAGAAATAAAAAGGATACGGATAAATATTTTCCGTAATTTCGCGAAATACCTGGTGGATTTTTTCAGATATCCGGTCCTGGACCGGGAATACATCGACAAGAACATCTCGGTGCGTAATATGCATTATGTGGATGAAGCGCTGGCGAAGGGCAAGGGGGGGATTCTTCTTGCCGCGCATATCGGGAATTGGGAATTAGGCGGGGTTGTCATTGCCGCATTACGGTATAAGCTGTCGGCCGTAGCGCTTACCCATAAGAATGAAAAGGTGAACCGTTTCTTCGACGAAAAAAGGGAAACGATGGGCATAAAAGTCATCCCGCTGCATAATTCGCTGCGTAAATGCTTTAGGGTGTTGAAGGAGAATGAACTGGTGGCATTGCTGGGTGACAGGGAGTTCACGCGCAACGGCGGAGTTATAGCGGATTTTCTGGGTAAGAAAGCGCTTTTGCCGCAAGGGCCCTCATTTTTGGCCCTTAAAAGCGGAGCGGCGATTATCCCGGGCTGTATGGTCAGGAATAAAGATGACCGGTTCACTTTGATGTTTGAGAGACCGATCTATCCTCCCGATACCGGTTCGTTTGAAGATAATCTGCATTTGTTGCAGGCGGAAGCTAACCGCGTGATCGAGAAATGGGTAAGGTCTTTTCCTGAACAATGGTATGTTTTCAGGAAATACTGGGTTGATGACGGGGGGGAAGTCGAGTGAATATCTGCGTGGTTATTCCAGCCTATAACGAGTCGGGGAACATCAGCTGGCTGGTGTCGTCTTTGAAGAAGAAGGGTTACGCGGTGCTGGTGGTGGATGACGGTTCCGTGGATAACACCGTCTTCGAGGCGGAAACTGCCGGCGCGGTTGTTTTGCGCAATGGGGTTAATATGGGCAAGGGAGCGTCGCTCATCCGCGGGTTCTCTTATGTGAAGCAAAAGGAATTTGACGGGGTTATCGTTATGGACGGTGACGGGCAGCATTTGCCGGACGATATTCCGCTGTTGTTGCGCGCCGCCGAAGCCGGCGGCAGTCTTGTCGTGGGAAACCGTATGGCCATGCCCGGTGCTATGCCTTTTTCCCGCTGGCTGACCAATAAAATAATGTCGTTGTTATTGTCCTGCCTGACGCATCAGCGTATACCTGACAGCCAATGCGGTTTCAGGTTCATTTCCGCTCCGCTCCTGGGCCGGCTCCGGCTTTTTTGCAGTAATTATGAAATAGAATCGGAAATGCTGCTGGATGCCGGCAGGTCAGGGTATAAGATAATTTCCGTTCCCGTGAGGTCGGTTTACCGCGGTACCAAGAGCCAGATCAATCCCGTTATCGATACCGTCAGATTCTTCAGGTTTATCTGGAGGCAGCTGCGCTGCCGTTCCGCAGCCGATCAAAAAAGAAAGGAACAATGATTGCGTTTTGATGAGGAGGACCTAAGGCAGCATATGGTGCGGGACCAGCTTATCGCCCGCGGGATAACCGACGAAAGAGTGCTTGACGCCTTCCGGAAGATAGAACGGCAATGCTTTGTTCCGCCGGCGGTTGCTCCGGGATCATACAGCGATCATCCTCTTCCTATCGGAGAGGGGCAGACTATTTCCCAGCCGTATATGGCCGCGTTGATGACGCAATTGCTTGAATTAAGAGGCACAGAGAAAGTCCTTGAGATCGGCACGGGCTCCGGATTTCAGACAGCGGTCCTTGCCGAGTTAAGTTCCAAAGTTTTCAGTATGGAGAGGATCAAAGGGTTATCGGAGCGCGCGAAATCAGTGTTGGAGAGGCTGGGATATAATAATATTTACCTGAAAACCGGGGATGGCAGTGCCGGGTGGCCGCAGGAGGCTCCTTTTTCCCGGATCATAATTACCGCCGCGGTCGCAACATTGCCGGCCGCTTTGCCGGACCAGTTGGCCGAGGGTGGAATTCTGGTAGCTCCCGTGGGGGGTGATTTTAGCCAGGTATTGACAGCGTTCCGTAAGAAAGGTCCTGTTCTGGAAGCTGCGGCGGTCTGCCCCTGTGTTTTTGTGCCTTTGATATCCGGCACGCAAGAGGTCTCTTGAGCGTTCCTTGGGCGGACGGTGACGGATTTATTCTACTACGCAGAAGACCACGGGATGAATGCGGCGCAGGATTGCGCAAAGAAGGGGACTGCTTCGGAGGAATTCCGCTTAAGTAACAAAGAAACCCCGGGCGCCTGTCCTGAGCAAGGTCGAAGGATTAGCCCAGGGAGCTTCATTACGTTCCCGCAACCGTAACCGGGAGGTAATATCCATGATACAGATTTATACCGGCAACGGAAAAGGTAAGACTACGGCGGCTTTGGGATTATGCCTGCGCGCTGCCGGAGCAGGCAAGTCTGTTTTTTTCGGGCAGTTCCTGAAAGGCAGAACTTGCAGTGAATTGCTGTCCCTGAAAAAGATGCGGGGGGTCCGCGTAGAACAATTCGGCAGCGGTCAATTTGTCAAAGGTAAGCCTTCCGCCGCGGATATTAAATCGGCCGAAAGAGGCTTCCTCCTGATAAAGAAAGCTGTCCTAAGCGGGAAGTTCGGCGTGGTTATTATGGACGAGATCAATACCGCTTTGGATCTGGGAATGTTGAATATCGATGCGCTGCTGTTAATGCTTGGCGAAGTTCCCCAAGAGGTGGAAATAGTATTGACCGGCCGTAACGCGCCGCAGCGCCTGATAGATCAAGCCGACCTGGTCAGCGAAATAAAAGACGTCAAACATTATTTCCGCAGGGGGATTAAGGCCAGAAAAGGAATAGAGTTTTAATGCGCTGTTAAATAAGTTCTTTAAGCAGCGCGCAGAGCCGACGAGAATCGAAAATCGAGATTTGATTACCCTTATAAATCCTCCCCATCAATAAAGAGGAGGAAAGATAAATCTGGTTCTGTTACTTATCATAACCCAAAACCGATACGGGTTTCGTTACCGAAATTATAATATGAGCGCGGAAAATAAAATATATCTGGCATGTTTTTCTCTCTCGGTCTTTCTGCATATTTCGCTCATCGGATTTCCCTCGTTTATTCTGCATAATGGCCGGCCTCTTAAGCAGCCGGTAGAAATAGTCTATATTAAGAAACTTCCTCCGGTGATGATCTCACCTGAGAAACAGGCCAAACCGGAAAAAAGGAACCAGCCCCTGCAGAAGAACGGCTCGGTAAACGCCGCCGTTATTGAAGCGCGTTCCGTCCTGGACAGGAAAAGACCCGTGCCTGTATCCGCCGGCCGTATACTGCCGGCCGCAGTCCCTCCCGTAAGGCCGCAGATGTTGAAGCCGCAGCCTGTCCAGGGAAGAAAGAAGGTGACTTTGCCTCCCGCGGCTCTTCCGTCCGAAGGCATAGGCAATCCGAGTTACCAGAATTATTACGGGAACGTGCGGGAGAAGATCAGGAGGTCGGCTTACGATAACTACAAACAGGCGGCGCAGGGGGATGTGTTCATTTCTTTTATAGTTTCGCGCAACGGTTCGCTTAAGGCCGTAAAAATAATGGAAGAAAAATCGACCGGCAGCGCATATTTGAAAGAAACCGCTTCCCGCAGTGTTCTTAATGCCGCGCCGTTCTCCGCTTTCCCGAAAGAGCTGGATTATGATGAATTGACGTTCAATGTGATGATTTCTTTCGAGATTGAGTGAGGGGGTTGAAATCCATATCAATCTGTGGTATAATTATTTATGCTAAAAGATCATAATATTCTGCCTATTCTCCGCCTCGATGAAGGCGCGGTTTTTTTAAGCCGTTGAGAGAATAGGTTTTTTTTACCCGACGAAGGAATGCGCTGCTGAATGAGCCCGTAAACAGCGCTATGCAACGATATGCAGTTATTTGACGGTTATATAGTTGAAACCGTTTCTTAGGTTATTCTCTCCTGCCCGAAGGGCATTGAAAGGTAGCACGGCTGTTAAGCCGTGGGCTCCATTATGGAAATACCGAAAGGAGGTGGTGGGTAGGTTTCAATGGTAACAGGTCCTTCTGCGCTAAGAAACAGCTTCGAAGGACTATGCCGGCAGGGGCTTTTATAGATTAAAAATTACTGCCTGCCGGAACGGAAGCGTAATATATTGAGAGGAGGCTCTTGAGATGAAAAAGAGAGGTTTTACTCTTGTCGAAATCATGATAGTAGTTGCCATCATAGCCTTACTTGCGGCGATCGCCATACCTAATCTTCTCCGCGCAAGAATAACAGCCAATGAGTCCGCAGCCCAGGCTACTCTCAGGACAATATCCACTGCCCTGGAAACTTATGCCGCGGCTAACAGCGGAGCTTATCCGACATCAGAGAACCTGCTTACCGGAGCCACGCCGCCTTATTTAAACAGGGCATACAGCGCCGCAACGGTACAGGGTTATACCTATGGATACACCACTTTGTCGGCTACCGCATATTGTGTTCAGGCGGCCCCGAGTTCTACGGCCACCGGAACAAAGACTTTCAGCGTGACTCAAGGCGGAGTCCTGGCGGAAGCCGCCTGCGCAGCCGGAGGATAGTCTTTAGCGGAGTTCCGTGTTTTAAGCGGCGTCCCGTGCGTGAATGGGGCGCCGCTTCTTTTTTATCTTGCGGAAAGAATAATTTATGCTAAAATTTCTCTAACCATAGCTTATTTAAATGCTTAGTCATTTTGTGCTTATCCGGAATATCGAGGGGCTTTCCCGGGAGAAATATTGATATGAGATTCAACGCCGAAAAAGGAAAAAGTTTCCTGGTACTGGTCACGATCGTGGGCGTGCTTAGCCTGTTGTTGAGCATTCTGGGAGAGAAAATAATCGGATTGATAGTCAACCGTAATAATGCCGCGGCCGCGGCAACCCTGAAAACGATCGCTACCGGCCTGGAGAATTACGGGAAGGAACATGGAGGGGAATATCCGGATGACTTTAGCGTGCTTACCAAGGGACAGCCTCCGTATATCGACCGGGATTATCTGGCCGCCTCTCCGCATAACGGGTTCAATTATTTCTGTTCGCGTCTCGATAAGACCGGCTATAATTGTTCCGCGATCCCGTTGAAGTGCGGGATCTCCGGATCCAAGAACTATGCCGTCGCCACCGGCAATCTTTTTGTATCGGAGGATTGCGATAAAAATGAATGACCGCAGGGCGTTTTCTTTAGTGGAAATAATGGTGGTTACCGGAATTGTCGTCGTTCTGATCTCGCTCGCCGTTCCGAATATCCTGCGTTCGAGAGTGATCAGTATGGAGACCGCGGCCCTGGGGAATTTAAGGGCCTTGAATAACGCCTGCCAGTTGTATCAGATCAACCGTAAAACCTATCCGGATTCGCTCAAGGAATTATCGGAACCGCAGGTCGTTCCGCCTTATATAGATGTTGAACTCGCAAGCGGCAGCAAACAAGGGTATCAATACGTTTACTCTCTTGAATCTTCCGATCATTTCACAGTGAATGCCAACCCGTTATCTTCCGGTCTGCTGCAGGGAAGATTTTTCTATATGGATGAATCCGGACAAGTGCACGCCAAGAACGGAGGGACTGCCGGTGCGGATGATCCGGTATTGTTCTGAGAAAGCGTTCAGCCTGGTTGAAGTGCTTGTCGCTTCGGCCATACTGGTGTTTGCCCTTGCCGGTATGCTGGCGATGTACGTTTCATTGTTCGCATTATCCGATATCTCCGAAAAATACTTGATGGCAAATAATGCGGTCCAGACCGAGATGGAGAAGATCCGTCTGATGGACTTCTCGGATATCCCCGCTTTGGACGGAACCACTTTCACCGTTGCCGGTATGCCCGCGGGAGACGCTAAAGGGCGTATCGAGGTGTCCGATTATTCCCTTAGAACCAGCCCCAAGGAAACCCTCAGAAAAGTGCGGATAATAGTTTGTTTCAGGCATAAAGGGCAGATAATCATCGGCGAAGATAAAAACCTGAACGGCAGCCTGGACGCCGGGGAGGACATCTCCCCGCATAATAGCAGGCTCGATTCCCCCGTGGAAGCCGTTTCCTTTATATCGAGCAGTTAGGAATATGAAAAAAGGCTATAGCCTTGTTGAAATGATGGTGGTCACCGCGATAGTAAGCGCGGTGCTGGCGATAGTTTTTGCCGGTCTGCTCGGCTCCAACAGGAGTTGGAGCACGGGAAGGAATAAATTGGTCTGCCGGCAGGAAGCCAGGAAAGTCCTTGATAACATCGGCAGGACTCTGCGCGGTTCCAGCCCCGGCTGGTCTGTGGGCGGCAGCAGTTACGGTATTACCGTCAGCGACTCCGGCAAAAGGCTTGATTTTTACGTCCCGCAGCTTGAAGACGGGGAGATCACGGCTTTGACGAAAGTCACATATAAGCTCGATCCTGATAATCCGCATCGCCTGCTTAGGAAACGCGGGCTTGCAGCGGCGGAAGTCGTTTCAGATTATATCGAAAGTATCAGTTTCGGAGGGGGGTGCAGCGGCTGTTCTGCATATACCTGCGACAGCGTGGCGCAGAATTGTCCCTCCGTGAAAGTGGATATTACCGTGGCTGATAAAGAGGAGTTTTCAATTTCCAGCCAGGTGGCGGTCAGGAATTACGAACAGTCTTTATCCGCCGACATTGTCGTGGAAGCTCCGGAAGCCGGAGAATTTTAATTTTAAGGGCGCGGCAGTCTGTGGTCCTATGTTAAGGTATCGCCGGCCCCTGCGGATTTAGTGACGAAATCCGTAATAAAAAAAGAGGAGCAGCCGCAGATGGATTTACATTTGAGCGTGCCGAAAAGAGGCAGAAGGGGGATGGTGTTGGCCGTTACTTTGGTCATAATCGCGGCAATTCTCGTCGCCACCGCTGTCTATTATTCGAGTATGGTCAACGAAAAATCTTCCGGTGAGATCTCCCGTTATGCGTCGCAGGCGAGATATTTGGCGGAAGCCGGACTTAATCACGGGATCTCCGAAATAAGGGAGCGTATAAAGGGGGACTTGCAGCAGCAGGTATCCCAGATAAGGTCCTCCTCGGTTTTTCACGCTTACGTGGCCGCCGGAGATTCCCTGGGGTTCCTAAAAGACTTTGCGTATCCTAATTCCGGCGTTAAGTTTACCGTTTCCAATGGTCAGGCGGTGCTGACTCTTACTCCCTTGACTTTAAACAGCGGAGTCCAGGGAAGTTATGAAACAGTGATCACCGTGCGCGCCAGCCGGGTTCCTGAAGAGGATACCAGCAGCGGAGAGAAATACATCTTTTATTATTCCTATAATATAACTTCGCGTGGGTACGTTTCCGCGGCCAATCCCGCCATAGAAAAGAATCTGGTGATGAGCGGCGGTAATTTTACCTTGAGCGTCCAGCGCGACACTTTTGCCAAGTTCGCCCTTTTTACGGCGCACCATATGACTCCTTCGGGCACTACCGTGTGGTTCACGTCGAATACCAAGTTCAACGGCCCGGTGCATACCAATGAACGTTTCAGTTTTGCCCAGAGCCCGGGGGCGTCTTTTACGGAGGAAGTCACGCAGAGCCAGTCCAAGGCCCGTTATTACAATAACGGATGGCCGATCCTGCTGGATGCTTCTTCCAACACTCCTTATGATGTGCCGAGTTTCTCCAGCGGGTTTTCCCGCGGCCAGGACCAGATAAACCTGGAGTCGTCCATCTCGCAGACCGATCTGAAGAACCAGGCCCTGGGGAGTATGCAGGAACCCGGGCAGAGCGGTATCTATGTTCCGAACGACGGCACTACGTTGACGGGAGGTATTTATATACGCGGTTCGGCGTCCGTATCCCTGGGGGTCGATTCCGGCAATAATCCCGTATACACCATAACCCAGGGAAGCACGGTAAAGCAGATCATTCTGGATCTGGCCGCTTCCACCACGACCGTTAAATCCGGGACCAGCACGCAGACATACAGCGGCATCCCCGACGGGGTGGATAATGAGGGTATATTGATCTACGATAAGGGGGACATAACCGCTCTTTCCGGAGTGGTGCAGTCAAACAGCAAAGTCACGGTTTCCAGCGAGCAGGATATCGTGATCACCGGTAACGTGACCTACGAATCCTATAATACTTCTCCTTCCTTGAACGCCGAGGGGTATTCCAATGTCTTGGGTATACTTTCCTGGGGCGGCGACGTGCGCATAGCCGCGAGCGCTCCGGACAATATTTCCATACACGGAGTGGTTATGGCCCCGCACGGGGTCTTTGAAGTGGATAATTACAGCAGCGGCAGCCCGCGCGGCACGGCTACTATCCTCGGAGGAGCGATCACCGATTTTTACGGCCCGTTCGGGACTTTTAGCGGCAATAGTAATATTTCCGGGTACGGCAGGAATTTCGTTTATGACGCAAGAATGCTTTCCGGTATGACCCCGCCGTATTTTCCGTATATGACTAATTTCACTTCTTTTATTTCCGGTCTTGACAGCAGGCCGGTCTGGCAGGAGGAGTAGAATATGAAAAATGTTCCGGCTTTAAGACTGCTTGTCGGTTTATTTATAATCTGTTGCTTGATTTCCGCGCTAATTGTGATTATGCTGGTATCCAGATATGAACGGCAGGAGGATACGGCGGAAGTCAGTGTTGATATCCCCGGTGAGCCGCCGGTTGAGAAAATCCTGCCGGCTTCTGTTCAGCCGGAGAAGAAAACTATTCCCGGCAAAGAGAACGAGCAGCCGGAGAAAGAAATGCCGCTCAAGGAAGGTGAACCGCTGCTTTTTTAACGAGCCTCGCCAACGTTTCAATGGCGGACGAGTCCGTCAACGTATCAGTGACGGACGAGTCATGGCAAAGTTTTGGTGACGGACAAGTCCGTCAACGTATCAGTGACGGACGAGTCTCGCCAGAGTTTCAGTGGCGGACAAGTCTCGGCAGAGTCTTAGCGATTGGCTCTAAAATCGTTCATCGGTTACGGCTTTCGGCAGATAGCACATTGTTACAAAAGTTTTCTTAGTGTTTGAAAATAGAAAGTCGAGATTTGACCCCTGCACTGCTCACTTCGTTCGAATGCAGGGGAAGCGCGATCGAAAACGCTTCTTTTCTATCTATTTTCGATTCTCGATTTTCGATTATTCTGTGCGCTGCGTATATAAAGAATGAATGTAACAACGCACTAGTTACAACCATAGAGGCGCAATGAAGATCCCAGGATTCCTTAATATTCTTAAAGCCGGACGCGGCGCAGTTTCTTTGGGGATAGATATAGGCGCATGGCAGATAAAAGCGGTAAAGGCTGTCTCCGGTACTTCCGGGGTAAAGTTCTCTAATGTCATCAAAGAGAATATCGTCAACGGAGACGCGCAGGCCGCTTTTTCCCGGATAACCGCTGCTTTCCCGGAAGTGAAGGGCGTGAATTTATCCATATCGGGTTCTAATTCAGTGGTCATGCGTTATATAACGATGCCTCAAATGGACCGGAAAGAACTTTTTCAGGCGTTGAAATTCGAAGCGTCTAAATATGTGCCTTTTCCTTTGGAAGAGGTTTATTTTGACGCGCAGATAATGTCTGCCGGAGCGTCTTCGGATAACAAAATGCAGGTGCTTTTAGCCGCAGCCAGAAAGGAACTGGTAAACCAGCGTTTGGAAATGGCCGAACGGGCCGGAGTAAAAGTTAAATGCGTAGATATAGATTGTCTGGCTGTATTCAACGCTTTTAACGCCGTCTGCCGGGATTCCGACCGGTCTTCCGCTAAGAAAACTTTCGCGCTGCTGAATATCGGGGAGCAGAATAGTAATCTGGATATCATTGAGTCCGGAGTGCTGCGTTTGAGCCGCGATCTGCATCAGGGCGCGCTGAAAATAATAGAGCGTATTTCCGTTGTTTCTTCACTTAACCAGGCTGCCGTATGCGAAGGGCTTGCCAACGGCTTGCAGGAAAAGCAGGAAGAGTTCGCAAGGGCTTTCGCGCAGGCGGTATCGGAACTGGCTATGGAATTAAGGGTTTCCTTCGATTATTACGAAAGTCAGAGCAGCGCGGCTGTCTCCGGCATCCAACTTAGCGGGGAAGCTTCCGGGTGGCAGGGGTTCGTAAAACAATTGTCTGAACTTCTGGGGCTGACTGTGGAGACTTGGGAGCCTTTGAGCAATTCCGGGATAGATGGTTTTTCTGCGGTACCGGACGGAGGCAAGGGGTTTGCCGTTGCCGCAGGACTGGCGTTGCGAAGATGAAGGGGTCTGTTTTATGATAGAGATAAATCTGCTGCCGCAGGAATTGCGCAAGGCGCATTCCGGCAGAGAAGAAAAATCGGTATTGATATTTTCGTGGCGGCTGCTGGCCGCGGTATCCGGCGCCGTGATCCTGGTCCTTGTTTCTTTGAATATTTTTCTCGTTTTCGCCTTAAGAGCCAAAAAAGCGCAATCTGTTACGCTGGAGCATAAGTGGGAACAGATGCTTCCGGAATTGAAGGCTTTTGAGCAGAGGAGAAAAATGCAGGAGTCGGTTTCGCGGGACAGTAACGCGGTCGCGCTCCTTTCCGCGGCGAGGATAAACTGGTCGGTAAAAATGTCTAAATTGAGCGAATTATTGCCTGCCGGAATATGGTTCAACGCGCTTACCTGTTCAGATAAAGGGTTATTGCTTGAAGCTTCGGTTTTTTCACCGGGGGGAGGCGAGTTGGATCTTTTGAACCGGTTTATATCGGATCTGAAGGCGGATGCTGATTTCTCCAAGGATTTCGATGATATAGAACTGGGGGCAGTCAGCAGGGAAACCGCCGGCGGTTACGAGATGATGAATTTTCTGATCAACGCTGTCTCAAAAAAGGCGCCGCGTAAATGAAGACAATCCTGCGAAATATAGACTGGGACGCTAAACCGGATATGAAAAAACTGCTTTTGGCGGCGCTGTTTCTGGCTATAATAGTATATGCTGATTGCGCGTTCCTGCTGTTCAGGCAGGTAGAACAGCTGCGGCAGGTATGCGTTAAAGTAAATACTTTGAGCAAAGAGGTCTCTTTAAAAAGCAAAGAATTGTTTTCTCCGGCGGCATTAGCGCCGGCGTCCGGCGCCAAAGAAAACCGCCGGACCCAGCAGATACTCAAGTTCGATGATCTGCCTCTTTTTTTAAGGGATATCTCCGCGATTTCCCTGCGCAATAATCTGAAAATAATGCAGATACTTCCGCAGGGCGAAGCGCTGTCAAAAGATACCGCTGCTGCGGTAAAATTACCGGCGGTGAATATTTCCCTGGAATTGTCCGGCAGGTTCTATGATGCTGCCAGGTTCGTTTCGGATATCGAGAACTACCGTTATTTTTTACAGGTGCAGGATATGAAGATACGCAGGAATAAGAAGGATTACACTCTGCAGGATTTCAGTATTTTGCTGAAAGTATACGTGAATAAGCGTTGATGTTACTGAAACCATCAAACCCCGCCTTCCCGGGGGGAAAAGCGGGGAATATGAAGCGTCAAAAACGCGTTTTTCTATTGGTCGGGATATGCATCGTTCTCGCGGATACTTTTTCCGGGAAGGCCTTTGCCGCCAAGAAAAGAGACCCTTTTATCCCTTTGGTAACACCGGAGGGAAGGATAATACAGCCGGCGGTATCTTACGGTGACGAAGATATCAGGCTGGAAGGGCTTATTTATGATGAGAACGGTTCTTCTTTGGCTATAGTTAACGGCGCTGTCGCGCGTATAGGCGATACTGTCCGCGGTTACCGGGTGATAAAGATCGAGAAGGATAAAGTAGTATTGATGAAAGACGGAGAATTGAAAGAAATACCTTTACAGAAGAAAAAGGAGGAATCCTTTGACAGCGAAAGAAAGCAATAAATTTAAGCGCAGCGCGGAATTTTCGAAAGCCCTATTGGCCGGCCTGTTTATCTGCTGCTGGACCGTTCTTTCCCCGGACCGCATCGCAGGCGCACAGACGCAGGAAACTCCTGCGGCAGCGGCCGCCGCCGCAGGTAACGTTACCCTTGATTTCAAGGACGCGGATATACGCAACGTGCTGAAGATTATTTCCTACAAGTCGGGGATGAACATCGTAACCACTCCGGATGTTATGGGGAATGTCACCATCCGTCTTACAGAGGTACCCTGGGAAAGAGCGCTTGACGTGATCCTGCAGACTTACGGCTACGGCTATGAAAAAAAGGCCAATATCATTTTCGTGGCGCCGATAGATAAATTGACCGCGCAGAAAAAGCAGGAGGTTGAGCTGGCCCAGGTGCAGCCGACGGTTTCCCACGTTTATATGCTGAAGTATCTTGACGCCCAGGATGCCAAGAAAGCTTTGGAACCGCAGCTCTCCCCCCGCGGGAAAATAACCGTATTGGAGATGACCGGGCAGGCTGGATGGGAGTTCGGCAGCGACGCCCTGGGAAAACGCAAGCGCGTGTCCGAAGAAAAGCTTGGGCGTTCCAAGACTTTGATAATAAGCGATATTCCGCCCGTGCTGGACAAGATAGACGAAGTTATCTCACAGATAGATGTCCTGCCGCAGCAGGTAATGATACAGACGCGGATAGTGGAGGTCAGCCGCGATACCCTGCGCGATCTTGGTATTGACGTCGGCACCGGGACTTCCGGAGCCACCGATCCATCTCTTACCACCGTTTCCACCGGCAGTTCCACGGCTGCCGCCGGGCACAGCTTGAGTTCCCAGGTTTCTCCTTCGGGTTTTAATCCTCTGGCCAGCGGAATAAGCGGTAACATCACTTCTACGGCGGCGTATTACAATACCGGGCTGCAGCTGCTTTTTCAGAAATTGAACGGCACGGAATTCGAGGTTATGCTGCACGCGCTGGAAGAGGATTCCCGCACGAACACGCTTTCCGCGCCGCGTATAATGGCTTTGAATAACCAGGAAGCCACGATCCTGGTAGGCACCAGGTACCCGATACTTAAGCAGGATACTACTTCGTCTTCTTCCAGCGCCACCGTCACCACGGTAACGCTTGATTATTACCAGGATATCGGTATACAGTTGAATGTAGTTCCTCAGGTGGGCGCCAACAATTGCGTGAATATGGTGGTCCATCCTGCGGTCACTTCCTATACCAGCACTCTCGGAGGCACCGGGGTAGCGCAGTATCCCATCATAGAAACCAGGGAAGCGGAAACGCGCATACTTATGCGCGACGGTGAGACGATCGTGATCGGGGGGCTGCTTAAAGACGTTAAAATAAAGACCAGGCAGGGCGTGCCGTTCTTAAGCAGGATCCCTTTGCTGGGGCTGCTTTTCAGCCGGGAAACTTTCGATACCGCAAAAATGGATTTGCTAATTTTCATTACCGCGAATATAATAAAGGAGAATGATTTCTCCCAGGATGAAATAATCAGGCTTGAGAAAAGCATGGAAATGGACGGTATTAATAAGGATTCCGCGAAGAAACCGTAAGTTCCGCCTCCGAGGTCCTATATGATTCGTCTGCGGCCACACTGGTTCCAGCCGGCCGGATGTTGTCCCGAAAAAAGGTAAGCGGTATGAATTACAAGATCAAGTTTATTTTCAGCAAGAAGGGATTGATGCGGTTTATTTCGCATCTTGACCTGATGCGCCTGTTTATGCGGGCGATGCGCAGGGCGGATTTTCCGTTGAAGATGTCTGAAGGGTTCAATCCTCACGTTAAACTCAGCATTGCCAGGGCCTTGAAACTCGGGCTTGAGAGCGAAAATGAGGAGGCCACGGTTGTGCTGACGCTGTTCGTCAGGAGCGATGAATTCTGCCGGAGGCTGCAGGCGCAGCTTCCCGAAGGTATTGAGATAAAGAACGCGGTTTTGGTCTGAGATAGGCGCGCGGGCGCGGCGGGGATTTCTCCGTTTTGGCAGTGCCTATCCGGAAGATAATCCATGGTTTTTCGCCGCTTTACGGCCTGCAAACGGCAAGAGCGCGGAAGACGGGAAGAAAGTTGAAAGAGGAAAATGCCTAAAGAAATTTTGATCAACGCTGAACCCCAGGAACGACGGGTCGCCCTGGTGTCCGATGGCAAACTCGATGAGTTTTATATCGAGAGGCCGCAGGATAAGACGATCGTGGGTAATATCTATAAAGGCCGGATAGACGCCGTTCTTCCGTCTATAGGCGGCGCTTTTGTGGATATCGGCCTGGCAAAGAAAGGGTTCCTTTATTTATCGGAGATAGAATATTCCTTCGATGTCCTGGAATCGGACACTCCTTCCGTTTCAGAGGCGGAACCGCAGCAGCAGAATAAAAGGCGCGGCGGAAGGCACAATAAGCATCGCAGCAGCAAGAATGTTTCCACTCTGCTTGGTTCGATCAAGAAGGGCCAGGAAATACTTGTGCAGGTGGTAAAAGAGTCTTTCGGCAACAAAGGGCCGCGTTTGTCCTGTCACATCGGAGTGGCCGGCAGGTTCCTGGTGCTTATGCCGCAGGAGGCATTGATCGGTGTGTCCCGTCGGCTGGCGGATATTCCTGAAAGGAAACGGCTCCGGCAGGTGCTTTCGGAAATCAAAGAAAAGGAGAAGGTGGGGTTTATCGTCAGGACAGCCGCTTCCGGTAAATCACAGCAGGAACTTTTAAAGGACGCAAACTTCCTGATAAGGCACTGGCGGAAGATGGAGCAGACCATCGCTTCAACGCCGGCCCCGGCGCTCATCCATGAAGAATATGATCTGATCTTCAGGACGATCAGGGATTCTTTTACCGAGGAAGTCAGCAAGGTCATCGTTGACTCTAAGAACGAGTTTTTCCGCCTGCAGAGATTTATGCGCACATTTATGGCTTCTCCGGGCAGAAAGATAGAATTTTACCGGGGGGATGATCTTTTCGCCGATAAAGATATAGAGCGGCAGGTGAATAAGATGTTCGAGCCGACGGTATATCTGAATTCAAAAGCTTATATTATCATAGAGCCCACGGAAGGGCTGGTCGTGATAGATGTCAACAGCGGCGGCTTCAAGAATAAAAACCTTAATCAAGAAGACACCGCTTTTAAAGTGAATTGCGAGGCCGCGGTAGAAGTCGCTCATCAGTTAAAACTGCGCGACCTGGGCGGGATTATCGTGATCGATTTCATAGATATGATGAAAGAACATCACCGCAGGGAAGTTTTGAAGACTTTAGAGACCGCTTTGAGCAAGGACGGCGCGAAATATGATATGCTGGGTATCTCAAAGTTCGGCCTGGTGGAGATGACCAGGGAGCGGGTGCATAACACCGTGCAGACTCTTTCTTATCAGGTGTGTCCGTATTGTCAGGGGCGCGGCAGGGTAAAATCGGCGGTAACCGTGGCGATAAAAGCCTTTAAAGAGACGAAAAAACACCTGAAAGAATGTCATTCGGCGGAAACGAACATAACGGTGAACCCGGCGGTAATTGACGAAATGATGAAAGCCAAGAATACGCTTGCTTTTATCGAGAGGAAATTCCGCACGCATATAAACTTGATCTCCAATCCTGCGGCGCACGTGGAAGATATCAAGTTCTCTTAAAGTAACGCATCGCGTAATAATAAGGTCGAAGGATTAGCCCAGGGAGCTTCATTTTTCCGAACCTAAAACCCAGAACCTGGTTTTGCAGTTATTTCTTGACCTTACCGTAATATATTGTATAATATATACTTTACGGCATAAAATATAACCCTGGGTTTCTAAATAGAAAATCCACCCCGGACAACGGCAGAAAATAAGGTGTTCGCCGTGTTTTCGGGGTAAACTGTGTTTAAGGAGGCGGCAGAAATGTATGCAATAGTTGAAGTTGGCTCAAAGCAATATACCGTAAGCAAGGACGATGTTATCGATGTGGAGAAGCTGGAAGTTTCCGGCGGCAGCGCGATCTCTCTCGATAAAGTGCTGCTGGTTTCCGGGGAAGAAGGCACCAAGGTCGGCAGGCCTTATTTGAAAGACGCCGTCGTGAGCGCCAAATTGGTCGCTCAGGTAAAAGACAAGAAAAAGGTGACCTATAAGTACCGCCGCCGTAAGTCGTCTGACAATGTCAAGGGCCACAGGCAGAAGCTTACCCGGATCAAGATCACCGGGATCAAGGCGTAAAAAAAGGTTCTGGGTACTGGGTTCTAGGTTCTAAAAGAAACTGATTGTAAGTAGTAAAGTACAGATTATGCAAGAACCGGTTCTTTGTTTCTGATTTTGGTAGAAACTATTTAAAACATTTACTGAAACAAATTACCGAGAACTAAAAACCAGTTTGTTGTTTTTCCCAAAACCCAAAACCCAAAACCCAGAACCCAGAACCCAGAACCCAGAACCCAGAACCCAGAACCCAGAACCCAGAACCCAGAACCGGTAATTTATATGTTCATAGATACAGTTAAGATCTACGTGAAGGCCGGTAACGGCGGCAAGGGATGCCACAGTATTTATACCGATAAATATACCAGGTACGGTATATTTGACGGCGGAGACGGCGGGCGTGGCGCCGATATTGTCATAACTTCCGACCGTAATCTTTATACGCTTCTGGATTTCCGGTATAATCCGCATTTTTACGGTAAACACGGCGGTAACGGTTCCAGCAAGAATAAGAAAGGCCGCGACGCGGAAACCGTAGTTATACGCGTGCCTTGCGGCACCACGGTCACCGACGCCGCTACAGGATGCGTCCTGCGCACGCTGGACGCCGACGGAGAATCGGTCACCGTGGCCAGGGGCGGCCGCGGCGGAAACGGTAATCAGCATAAAGCCGATCCGACTCCCGGGATCCCCGGGGAAGAAAAAGATCTGGTCCTGGATTTAAAGCTTCTGGCAGACGCCGGGCTGGTGGGGTTCCCCAATGCGGGAAAATCCACGCTTATCTCGGCGGTCTCCCACGCGCACCCCAAGGTGGCGGCATATCCTTTCACCACCAAGACGCCGGTCCTGGGAATTGTGCGCAGCGGTGAGGAAACTTTTGCCATTGCGGATATCCCGGGTTTGATCGAGGGGTCGTCGCAGGGAAAAGGTTTGGGCGACCGGTTCCTGCGCCACGTCGAAAAGACCAGGATACTTGTGCATATCGTGGATATGTCGGGCGCCGACGGCAGGGACCCGCTGCAGGATTACGAAGTCATCAACCGCGAACTTAAGCAGTATAGCCGGGAACTCGCCCGTAAACCGCAGGTTATCGCCGCCAATAAGATGGATCGCGAGCCGGCGGCCGCCAATCTGGAAAGATTTACCGCCGCGGTAAAAAAGAAAGTTTATCCTATTTCGGCGTTAAACCGGCAGGGGCTGGAGGAATTGATTGAAGCCATCCGCAGGAAACTCAAGACGCGTAGTCGTTAAGGTCGGCAGCAGCCTGCTTTATGCCGATAAGCACACCCGGACAGCCGATCCTTCGGTCGTGAAGAATATCGCCCGGCAGGCGGCAGCGCTTGTTAAATCCGGAGTCGAGGTGATCATTGTTTCTTCCGGCGCTATCGGGCTGGGGATGTCAAAACTCGGACTGCGCGCGCGCCCCAGGGAACTTTCCCTTTTGCAGGCGGCCGCGGCGGTGGGACAGAATGAATTGATGAATATTTACCGGCAGGTTTTTTCCTCCTGCGGGTTATTATGCGGCCAGGTGCTTTTGACCTGGGAGGATTTTGTGGAACGCAGGCGTTACCTGAACGCCAAAACCACGCTGCAGAAGCTTTTGCAGTTAGGGACGGTGCCGGTGGTTAACGAAAACGATACCGTCGCCGTTGACGAGATAAAATTCGGTGACAACGACAGGCTCTCGGCGCTGGTGGCGAGTATGGTCGCCGCCGACCTGCTGCTGAACCTTTCCGATGTCGACGGGCTGCTTACCGAGGACCGCAAGAGCGTTATCCGCGAGGTCGGCGCGATCACCGCGGATATCAGAAAAGTAGCGGCCCCTTCGAAGAACAGGTCTTCCGTGGGCGGTATGATCACAAAACTGGATTCCGCCGGGATCGCCATGAAGTCGGGGATCCCTTATGTCATCGCCAACGGGCGCGGTAAAAACACGGTCGGGCTCGCGGTTGAAGATCCCCGTTCGGTCGGCACTCTTTTCGCTCCCGGCAAAGGGCAGATGGCCGCCAGGAAACGCTGGATAGCTTTCGGTTCGCGGACTAAAGGCAGGATCGTCGTTGATGACGGAGCGAGAAAAGCCCTTCTTGCGCGGAAAAGCCTGCTTTGCGTGGGGATCGTAGGGAGTGAAGGAACGTTCCGGACCGGGGACATCGTTTGTATTTCCGACTCAAAGAAAAATGACTTCGCGCGCGGCAAGGCCGGACTGCCGGCGGAGGTGATCGCGAATATGAAAGGAAAGCATTTTCCCAAGGAGGCCGTGCATTGCGACGACATAGTCATTCTATAATCAAGGGTCAGGGCGGAGAACTTGTTACGCTGGCCGCTTCCGCCAGGCAGGCCTCGTTTGCCGTTGCCGGCCTTTCCGAATCGGTCAAGAATGATGTTCTCCTGAAGATGGCCGGAGCCCTGGAAGCAGCCGCTTTTGATATCATAAAGGCCAATGCCGTTGATTTGAAGGCCGCGCGCGGCGCTAAATTGCCGGCCGCGTTGATCGACAGGCTTACCATTGACCGCAAGCGCGTGAAGGAAATGGCGGATTCAATGCGCGCGGTAGCCGCTCTTGCCGATCCGGTGGGCAGGGTGATCTCCGCCTGGCAGAGACCGAACGGGCTCTGGATACACAAGGTGAAGGTGCCGATCGGAGTAGTGGCCATAATTTACGAGTCCAGGCCTAACGTGACCGCTGATTGCGTAGGATTGTGTTTTAAGTCCGGTAACAGCGTCATTCTGCGCGGCGGAAGCGAGGCTTTGCGCACGAGTTGGTGCATTTATTCTATTCTTAAGGATGTCCTGCGCGCCAAAGGAATACCGGAAGGCGCCGTGAATATGGTTTCGACAAGCGACCGCAGCGCTGTGGAAAGCCTGTTGAAGATGGATAGCTATATAGATGTGGTGATCCCGCGCGGCGGGGAGGGTTTGATACGTTACGTGGCGGATAATTCGCGTATTCCGGTGATCAAACATTATAAAGGTATCTGTCACATTTATGTCGACGAGTTCGCGGACCTGAATATGGCCGAGCGGATATGTTATAACGCCAAGGTCCAGCGCCCCGGGGTTTGCAACGCTATGGAAACTATGCTGGTGCACCAGGATGTCGCCGGCCGTTTTCTTCCCGGTATGGCCGGGCGTTTTAGGGAGGCGGGGGTGGAACTGCGCGCCTGCGAACGCTCCCGCGCGATAATCAAGACGGCACGCAAAGCCGTGGAAAATGACTACCGCACGGAATACCTGGATCTGAAGCTTTCCGTGAAGGTAGTCGACGGAGTCGATGAGGCCGTGGCGCATATAAATGAATACGGCTCGCATCATTCCGACAGCATAGTCACGGAAAATTACGAGAATGCGCTGGTTTTTTTGAGGCGGGTGGATTCGGCGTGCGTGTATGTCAACGCCTCGACCAGGTTTACCGACGGGTACCAATTCGGCATGGGAGCGGAGATCGGTATCTCAACCGACAAACTGCACGCGCGCGGCCCGATGGCCCTGGATGAGTTGACTACGTACAAGTATATGGTTTTCGGGAACGGGCAGGTCCGGGAATGAGGACCGGGATACTCGGAGGCACGTTCAACCCGGTGCATTTGGGCCATTTAATACTTGCGCAGGAGATAAAAGAAAAACTTGCTCTGGAGAGGGTGATCTTCGTGCCGGCTTACAGGGCGCCGCATAAAGATATGGCTTGGCTGATTCCCGCGCGGCACAGGCTGGAAATGCTTAAGCTGGCGGTGCGCGGTAACCCCGGGTTCAGCGTTTCAGATATCGAATTGCGCAGGCAGGGCGTTTCCTATACCGTGGATACTATTGCGGCGCTTAAAAAGAAATACCCGCAAGACGAGATTTTCTTTATTGCCGGTTCCGATCTGGCGCCTGATCTGAAGTCCTGGAAGCATTTTTCCGGTCTTCTGCGGATGGTTAATTTTGTGATCGCGCGCAGGCCGGGATATCCTGCCGGAAAAGGGCTTTCTTCCGGAGTTACGCCGGTGAAAATAAGAGCGGTCGATATTTCCGCGGCCGATATACGCAAACGCATAAAAGACGGTCTGCCGGTGCGTTATTTTCTGCCGGAAGCGGTGCAGTCCTATATCGTGCGGAATAAATTATACCGATAGATTTTTACTGAATTATAACGTATGGCGTATGGAGTGGGAAGTATAGAGCAGCTGCATAGCCGGTGCACTTCAGGTTTTTACTCTATACACGATACCCGCGGCGCAATACTTCATAAGGGATAGGAAATGATAAGAAATCCCGGAACGAAATCCCGGATAAAGATCGCACCATCAATTTTGTCCGCCGATTTCAGCAGGCTGGACAGGGAGATAAAGCGCGTTGAGGAAGCCGGCGCCGATCTCCTGCACGTTGACGTGATGGACGGGCATTTTGTTCCCAACATTACCATCGGGGCGCCCGTAGTGAGATCTCTGCGTAAGGCGGCGTCGATCCCGCTCGACGTGCATTTGATGATCGATAACCCGGGATTTTTCCTGGATGATTTTCTCCGCGCCGGCAGCGATATGATAACCGTGCACGCGGAAGTCGTGGCGGAGAAAGAATTCTCTTCAATGAGCGCCGCGGTCAGTTCAGCCGGGAAGCGTTTAGGGGTGTCGTTAAATCCGTCCACCCCGGTAGAACGCGTTAAAGGATACCTGCAGTACGCCGATTTTGTCCTGGTGATGAGCGTTAACCCCGGATTCGGCGGCCAGGAATTCATCGCAGGCGCGCTTGATAAGATCCGCGAATTGCGCGGGATCTTCCGCGGGGAGATCTCCGTGGATGGCGGGATAAATGATAATGTGGCGGGCAGGGTGATCAAGGCGGGGGCGGATATCCTTGCCGCCGGTTCCTATATTTTCGGCGCATCGGACGTTAAAGCGGCCATAGAAAGGATAAGGAATGCAGAATAACGAAATTAAATTCGGGACAGACGGATGGAGAGGGATAATCAGCGATAACTTCACCTTCGCTAACGTGCGCAGAGTGGCGCGTGCGATAGCGGTTTATTACAACAGGACTTCCGGCGGGAAGACTTCCATCGCCGTCGGATATGACACCAGGTTCCTTTCCGAACGTTACGCGGCGGCGGCGGCGGAAGTGCTTTCGGCCAACGGCGTGGAGGTGGTTATCTCGGACCGCGCTATACCGACCCCGACCTTGAGTTACGCCGTGAAAAAACGCGGGCTTACCGCCGGGGTAATGATCACGGCCAGCCATAACCCGGCCGCTTACAACGGGATCAAGATAAAAACAGCCGCGGGCGGAGCGGCCGGCGTGGAGGTCACTTCGGAGGTGGAGAAACTGCTCGTGGAGCCTGAACAGGGGAATTCCGGGGCGCGCGGAAAAATAGAAGAGACCGATTTTACGGCTGATTATGTTGCTTTCCTGCGTAAATATATCGATCTGAAATTGCTGAAGAAAAGCCGTTTTAAAGTCGTGATGGACGCTATGCACGGCAGCGGCAACGGTTTTATCGCGCAGGTGCTGAAAGGCACGTCCGTCAAACTGGATTTTTTGCGCAGGGAGGTCAATCCTTCCTTCGGCGGTCTGCGCCCGGAACCTGTGCTTGAGAACCTGCTGAATACCCGGAAATATATGCAGCAGGGAAAATTCGACCTGGGATTGGTATTGGACGGTGACGCCGACAGGATAGCCGCGTTCGCCGGCAACGGGGAATTCATCATCCCCCAGAAAGTCCTCGGACTGCTGGTATTGCATTTGATACAGGACCGCGGGATGAGCGGCGGGGTGGTCAAGACTATCGTCGGCACCAACCTTATGGACAATGTCTGTTCGGCCCTGAAGCTTAAGCTTTACGAGACCCCGGTGGGTTTTAAATATATCTCCGAGTTGATGCTTAAAGAGGATATCCTGGTCGGCGGAGAGGAAGCCGGCGGAATGGGTTTTAAGAATTATATCCCGGAGAGGGACGGCACGCTGGCCGGGCTGCTTCTGCTTGAGATGATGGCCTGCAGGAAGAAGAATATGCTCGCCATATTGCAGGCGATGGAAAAGGAATACGGCCGCTACTACTATCTGCGCGATGATATGAAACTTGAGAGTAATTTGAACGTGGACGTTATGCGCTTTAAGTCCGTTTCCGGTCTCCTGGGCAAAAAGGTGGTGGAGTGTAAGGATTACGACGGCCTGAAACTGATCTGCGAGGACGGCAGCTGGCTTATGTTCAGGGGCTCCGGGACCGAGCCGATAATGCGCATTTACGCCGAGTCCAAGAGCCTGAAGAAATCGCGCGAGCTGCTGCAAGAAGGCCGGAAAATGATCCTCGCGGAATAAAATGGTATACAGCATCGGCAGATTGCTTAGCCGCTGGTTCCTTGTGTTTTTTTTCAGGGTCCGTGTCTCGGGACTGGAAAATATCCCCGCCCGGGGCGGGTTCCTGCTGGCCAGCAACCATGTCAGTTACCTCGATCCTATGGCGGCCGGTTCGGCCGTTTTACGGCCGGTGTATTATATGGCCAAGGAATCGCTTTTTCGTAATCCGGTTATCGGGGCGTTATTGAAGGGAGTGCACGCTTTTCCGGTGCGCCGGGAAACCGGGGATACCCGCGCGATAAAAGCGGCCATACGCCTGGTGCGTTCAGGCGCGGGAGTGCTGCTTTTTCCCGGGGGGACCCGCGGCGCCGAGAACGCACAGCCGGGGATCGGTTTCCTGGCCGCTAAACTTTCCGTCCCGGTCGTTCCGGTATTCATTTCCGGCACGGATAAAGCGTTCCCGAAAGGCGCGAGGTTTTTCCGCCCGGCAAGAATAACGGTAAAATACGGCAGGCCTTTTATGGTGGACGTAAAACTTTCTTATCAGCGGATCGCCGATATTATAATGTCCGAGATCGGGCGTTTGAGATGAAAAAACTCCGGCTTAGGATGCTGGTCGCGCGGAACATCGGATTCTGCAAAGGCGTCAAGCGCGCAGTGGAAATAACGGAGCGCACGCTTTCGGAGAATCCCGGTAGAGAAGTTTATTCACTGGGGCCGGTCATCCATAATCCGGAAGCGATGCTCCGTTTGTCGGAACTGGGGCTCAAGACCGCGAAGTCGGTGTCGAATATACCGCCGCGCTCCATCCTGATACTGCCGTCGCACGGCACCCCGGCGAGTATAATCGCTTTGGCGGTGAAGAAGCGCCTTATGCTGGTCGACGTCACTTGTCCGCACGTGGCCTCGGTGAGGAAGATCTGCGCCGATCTCTGCGCGCGTAAACGTAAAGTGCTGATCGTGGGGGAAGCGGCGCACGCGGAAATTAAAGCGTTGAAGGATTCGGCTCCGGGTTGTATCATAATCGAGAACGAAGAACAGGTACCGGAAGGACTTTTTTCTTCCGGCAAGATAGGCATCATTTCCCAGACGACCCAGTCTAAAGACAGGTTTTTTGGGATTGTGGGCAAGATCCTGAAGAAAAATCCGTTGGTAAAGGAGGTGGACATTTTTAATACCGTTTGCCGGGACACTGCCGGGCGCCAGGAAGAAGCTAAAGAACTGGCGGCCCAGGTGGATCTGCTGCTGGTAATAGGCTCGTCAACAAGCGCCAATACCAGAAGGCTGGTGGAGATAGGCGGTTCGGTGAACGGTAATACGCACCTGGTCGAGAAAACGGCCGGGTACCTTACGGATAAGATCAAAGGGGCCCGCAGCATCGGGGTGATCAGCGGTGCATCTACTCCTTCGTGGCTTATCGAAGAAGTGATCGGATGCATAAAAAAGAAGAACGGATAAATAGGCCCGGCCGGATCACGGCTTTCGGGGCGGACGGTTTAACAAGCAACTGCTGTAGAACAAGAGGAAATACAAATGACGGAAACCAAACTTAATCTAGAACAGCTCTATAACGAGAGCATAAAACTGATAAGGGAAGGTGAAATAATAACCGGTAAGATCGTTTCCATCAAGAACAAGGAAGTGTTCGTGGACGTCGGCTTCAAGTCCGAAGGGCTGGTAGCCGCGCATGAATTCAACCAGGAAGATCTTACGATCGGCAAAGAACTTGATTTTCTTATCGAGTCGCTGGAGAACGATCACGGTATTATGATGCTTTCCAGGGAAAAAGTCACCAGGATGCAGGGGTGGGACAAGATCATCAAGAACTCGAAAGAGAACGATCTCATCGAGGGGACGGTCAGCAGGAAAGTAAAGGGCGGATTCCTGGCCGACGTTAACGGTATCGAAGGGTTCCTTCCCGCGTCTCTCTCCGCTTTCAAGGGGATGTTCGAAAAAGACATTCTCGGCAAACAGTTCAAATTCAAGATAATAAAGATCAATAATCTCCGCAGGAGCATAATCCTTTCCAGGCGCGACGCGGTCCAGAAAGAGAAGGAAGAGGCCAGGGCCAAGATCTGGCTGGAGATCAAGATCGGCGGTATACATACCGGGACAGTGAAAGCCATTACCGATTTCGGCGCTTTCGTTGACCTTGGCGGAGTGGACGGGTTACTGCATATAACCGATATGTCCTGGTCTAAGATCAGCCATCCTTCCGAAGTGGTCGCTATCGGCGATAAGATCGAGGTGATGGTGTTGAACTTCGATAAAGAGGCCAATAAAGTTTCTCTCGGCCTGAAACAGAGGTTCCCGGATCCCTGGCAGGATGTGGATACCAAATATAAGGCCGGGGACAAGCTGAAGGGCAAAATAGTCAATATTCTGCCTTACGGCGTGTTTGTGGAACTGGAAAAGGGAATAGAAGGATTGATCCACGTATCCGAGGTTTCCTGGTCAAAACGGGTCACCAACCTCGGCGAACTGTTCGCCGTCGGAGATACGGTGGAGACGCAGGTTTTGAACGTCGACCGCGACGCCCGCAGGATATCGTTGAGCGTCAAACACCTTGAACAGAATCCCTGGGTGGATGCCGAGGCCAAGTACCCGGCAGGGACCAGGATCCAGGGCAAGGTGCGCGGGTTTACCGACTACGGGGCGTTCATCGAACTCGACGGGAACCTGGAAGGGATGATCCATATTTCCGATATGTCCTGGACCAAAAGGATCAGCCATCCGCAGGACCTGCTGAAAAAAGGGCAGAAAGTGGATGTGGTCATTCTTTCCGTGGATACCCAGAGCCATCGTATCACCCTGGGTTTGAAACAGCTGCAGGATAATCCGTGGCCGGAGATCGCCTCCAAATATCCTTTGGAGACGGTGCTGGAAGCCGAAGTGGTGACCATAAACGATTTCGGCGTTTTCGTCAAGATAGAAGAGGACTTGGAAGGGCTTGTTTACGCCAATGAAATAGACAAGGAAGTTTCTTCCCAGTTGAAGGTGGGCGATAAACTGCAGGTCAAGATAATCAAGGTAGACACCGAGCAGGGCAAGATCGGCCTGACCTCGAAGGTGTAATTATGAAAAAGTCCATAGTCGATAGTCCATGGACCATAGTTTTAAAATCAGATAACCGTTTTTCGTCTGTTTTTATCTGTGGACTGTGGACTATGGACCGTGGACTTTTTTGAATATGATGGACATTAATGCGCAGTTGAAGATCATCAAGCGCGGGGCGGTGGATATCGTCTCCGAGGAAGAACTGCGCCTGAAACTCAAGGAAGGCAGGCCGTTGATCGTCAAGGCAGGTTTTGATCCCACGGCCGCCGATCTGCATCTCGGGCACACGGTGCTGCTGCGGAAACTGCGGCAGTTCCAGGAGCTCGGGCACAAGGTCAAGTTCCTGATCGGCGATTTCACCGCCAGGATAGGCGATCCCACGGGCCGCTCGCAGCTGCGCAAACAGCTTTCCAAAGAAGAAGTGCAGAAGAACGCTGAGACTTATTGCAATCAGGTCGCTCAGATACTTGCTATAAATAAAATAGAAGTTGTATATAATTCCACATGGTTAGAGAAATTGAGTGTTACGGATATGTTGGGGCGTATTTTTTCTAAAGGAACTGTTTCTCAAATGTTAGCAAGAGAAGAATTCCGTAAACGATTAGATTTACATCAAGAGATATCATTATTAGAGTTTATTTATCCGCTTTTGCAGGGATACGATTCCGTGGAACTAAAAGCTGATGTGGAGGTAGGTGGGAAAGACCAGATATTTAATCTGTTGATAGGCAGAGCCATGCAGAAAGATGAGGATCAACCTTCGCAGGTGGTGATCACTATGCCTCTGCTCGAGGGTACGGACGGCGTGCAGAAGATGAGTAAATCATACGATAATTATATCGGTATCAGCGAACCGGCCGGTGATATGTTCGGTAAGCTGATGTCCATTTCCGACGAGTTGATGTTCAAGTACTATGAATTGCTCACCGATGAGGATATGGCGGCAGTGCGCCTGATGCATCCGAAGGACGCTAAAGTGCGGCTGGCTAAGTTGATCACCGCGGAATTCCACGGGAATGACGCCGGCGAGGCGGCAGCGGATGAATTCGGCCGCGTCTTCAGCCGTAAAGAGGTCCCGCAGGATGCCCCCGTGCATAAGCTGGCGCAGGGCGGCGAGCGGGTCATAGAAGTCATTATCGCCTGCGGGTTGGCCGGTACCAAGAACGAAGCCCGGAGGCTGCTTGAACAGGGCGGAGTAAGTTTTAACGGTGAGCGTATATCTACGGAAGAAGCGTTGTTGTCCTCCGAAGGGATCCTTAAAGTGGGGAAACGGCGTTTTCTAAAACTCCAGTTGTAACCGCATTTCTGCGGCGTAAAGCCAACGAGAATCACCATACAAACCTAAAAATGCCGAAACTGGAAACGTTCTGTTTTTCTATCCGCGCTTTGGCGTCGTCCTTATTTCTCTCCATAAACAGTTCTTTTTTCTTAAGTATAATGCTGGTTTTTCTGGGGACGCTGGTGGCTAATTCTTTCCATCTGGTCTACCAGGTGATCGCCGCCCATAGTCTTACGGCCGGGGATTTCGCGGCGGTAAATTCGTTGTTGTCCGTGCTTTCTTTGATCGCCGTGCCGGCGGGAACGCTGCAGACGGCGGTGGTCGCGCAGACCGCGGCGGCCAGGGCGCGCAACCTGGGATTGCCGCAGATCAGGGCGGTCTTCGGGGAATATATGCGTTTGGCGTTATGGGCGGGGGCGGTCACTTTCGCGGTTTTTTTCTTTAGCGGGGCGCAGATACAGTCTTTCCTGCAGCTTCCCTCGATATCTTCGGTAAGGTTCTTGGCCGCGATGATGTTTTTGTCGTGGATAAGCCCGGTAGCTTTGGGTATGCTGCAGGGGCTGGAGATGTTCGGCTGGTTCTGTTCCGCCAATTGCGCGGCCGGAGTGGTTAAAGTGGCTTCGGCGGTATTATTCATCTTCCTGGGAGCCGGCGTCCCCGGCGTTCTGTTTTCCGTCTGTCTTTCGCTTCTTGCGACCGTGGCCGTAGCGCAGTCGGCTTTTGGCTTCCTGAAAAAGGAGAAGCCTGATCTTGAACTGCAAAAAGAGGCGTCTTCTTCACTGCGGCAGATATTCTCTTCGTATTTACTGCCGGTTTCTTTAAGTCTTTTCCTGTTCACTTTCCTGGTTACGGCGGATATGATCTTCGTGAAGTCTTTTTTTCCTCCGGCGGAGGCGGGAATATATTCTTTCGCGCAAATGGCGGGTAAAATATTCCTTTTCCTGCCGTCGGCAGTGCCGCTGGTAATGCTGCCGAAGACCAGCGGCATGGCGGCCGTAAAGGCGGACAGCGGTATCATACTCGGTAAGTCCATAATAATGACCGTTCTGATCAGCGCGGCGGGGGCGGGTCTTTTTAACCTGATACCCGGTCTATTCCTGAAACTGCTTACCGGAGCTTCAGGACATTCCGTAATTCTTCTCGGACGTTTTTTCAGTCTTTCTATGAGCCTTTTTGCCGTAGTATACGTTTTCATAATTTATTTCATAGCCATACAGGATTTCCGTTTCATAAAATTCCTGGTTATTTCGGCAGTTGCCCAGGCTGCGGCTTTTGTTTTTTTTCACGCTTCTTTGATAAATATACAACAGATAATGTGCCTGAACGCGTTCATCCTGGTTTTTATTCTTATGGGATTGCTTAAGAAAGCGGGGAACGCAGCCGGGGGCAGTGAACCTGGTTTGTATCGCAAGAATCTCTGACATTAATCGGAGCGCAAGATAATATGGTCATTTGGTTAGGTGGTTTCGCCACCGTATTAGTGGCGGACATCGTCTCTCCAACGTGCCAATGGCGGACACAGCCGGTAGTTACATAGGTTCTTTTACGCGATGGCGGAAGTTAAAACACGCGGTGCCGAAAAAGAGATTCTTTATTCTACAGCAGGAAATAATCGCCTGCTTTTGGGCAGGCGCGGTTTCGCCTCCGCTCGAGCCGGCCGGTTTTCGGTGAAGGACAACCGTTTATCGTATATCCTTTCTGACGGCGGGGAGATTCCTTTTGACGGGGAGTGGAGCCTGGACGGGGAGCATAACCTGGTTCTCTCCCTGCGGGATGACGCTGATGCTTCCGGCAGGATCGTCTTGCGGGGAAGGATAATTTCCGCGCGTGCCGGAGTGCTGGCTTTCGAAGCCGCCGGAGTCAATGAAAGCGGGATTGTGGAGTGGCGGGCCTTTGAACTCTACGGCCATTGGGATGCTGATTCCTCCAACAGGCTGGCTTTCACATTGCGTAAGGGAGGTTCTCCGGGCAGAATTGTCCTGCGCGCCTCCTGGGAGGTGGACTCCAACCAGGAGATAGTTTATAGATATACAAGAGAGACGCTTAAAAGAAGCGGCCGCAGAGAAACGGTCGAGGTTACTTTCAGCGGGTATTGGCAGATATACTCCCGGAATAGAATAGGTTATTCTTTAAATAGTTCAACCGGGGAGGGGTTCGCGTTCAAGGTGCACCTGCAGACTCCCAGTCTTTATCCGGCAGAAGGCAGAATAAAATACCGGGTGGGCGCCGGAGCGTCGCAGAAACGAGATATTTCTCTCTACGGGCAGTGGAAATTCGGCAGACGTTTTAATCTCGCTTTTGAAATGAAATACGGCCCGGCCGGTAAAGAAAGAATTTATTTTGACGCCGGCTTTAGAAATGCCCGGGGGGATTCGCTTACTTTCAGGCTAACGACTCTGGAAGGAAAGTTTTCCGGTATCTCTTTGCTTTGTTCCCGCGAATCGATGGCCGAGGACAATACTCTGAAGATGTTCGCGGAATTTGTTTTGAAGAACGACGAGAAAGCCGTCAATGCCGGAGTGGAGTTTGAGTTCTGATAAAGACAGGTTCTGGGTTCTAAAGCAAAAAGACGGGTATATGTTTTCGGCGAAATGCTCTTATAAATATTTTAAAAACTTATACCAGAATCGATAACCCAGTACCCAGAACCCGCTTTTAAAAAGGGAGCAAATGATGCTTTGTCGTATCATAGGGGGCGCGGCGGCTTTTCTGACCATGTTTTCTTTTGTGCCGCAGATCATCAAGACCGCGGTGAACCGTTCGGCAAAGGACGTCAGTATCGTTACTTTGCTGCAGTTCGCTTCGGGAGTATCACTTTGGACAATTTACGGAATATGCCGCCGGGATATCATCATAATCGCGGCGAATATAACAACCCTGTTGTCCCTGTTGGTGCTTATTTATCTGTATTTTCGTTTTAAATCTGCAGAAAATAAGACTGTAAAATCTATCCCAGGGGAACAAACACGCAGATAAGGATGAATTATTATGCCGTTTCTTTCAGTCATAGTTCCTGTGTTCAATGAATCGCGCACGATCGCCGATATTATCCGTAAAATAGACGCTATTCCGCTGGAAAAGGAATTGATAGTGGTGGATGACGGGTCTACGGATGAGACCGGCGCTATCCTAAGGATGCAGCGGATACCTAATTTAAAGCTGATCCATCATACTTGCAATAGGGGCAAAGGGGCGGCGATCCTTACCGGACTTGCCAATGCCGGCGGTGATTTTGTGATTATCCAGGACGCGGATCTAGAATATGATCCAGCTGATTATATTAAGTTGATTGAAGAAATACAGAAAGGCGGTTCAGATATTGTTCTTGGCAACCGTTTTTATTCCGGATGGAAAGGCGAATTTATTCAACGCTGCGGTAATAAAACCCTGACAGGTCTGCTCAATGCGTTATTCGGCACGAATATCCGCGATTGTTTTACCTGTTATAAACTGGCAAATCGTAAAGTTATCCAAGGATTAGGATTAAAGGCGCGCGGTTTCGATATCGAAATAGAGTTTTTATCCAGAGCAATAAAGCGCGGCTTAAAAATAAGCGAGATACCCGTATCTTACACGCCGAGGAAATATTCGGAAGGTAAAAAGATAGGTTTTTGGGACGGCGTCGGCGTGTTGTTTAGTATCGTCAGGTATAGGATATGGTAGTGCGCTGTGCACAGAGCAATCGAAAGTCGAGAATCGAGATTTGATTCAATGTAAAATCCCGGGGAGACCGTACATAATTAGCGGCGAGGGGCACAAGGCAAGGGATGAAAGAACAAGCACGAAGCACGAGCGGCGGTAAAAAAGGATCAAGAGCGCCGAGACCGGTGCGTAAGATACTTGTCTGTCGTACCGATCGTTTCGGAGAGTTCCTGTTGAATATTCCCGCTTTTCGTTCGTTGCAGCGGGCTTATCCCGGCGCGCGCCTGTATATCGCCTGCGATCCGCAAGTTGCCGGATTAGCGCGGCTCGTTGTCTCCGATAACGCTGCGATAATCCTTTTCGGGAACAGACGGCATTCCGCGGGGGAACTGTTGTCTTTTTCCCGGAGGCTGAAAAAGGAAAAATTCGACATTAGTCTTATTTTCAATCCTACAAAAGAACTGCATCTGGCGGTATTCCTGTCCGGGATACCCCGCAGGCTGGGCTACAGCCGGAAATGGGGTTTTCTTCTTACCGAAACGATCCGGGATACCCGTGACTTGGGTCTTAAGCATGAAAAACAGAGTAATCTGGAATTGGCGGCGTTGGCCGGAGCCGGAGAGCCGGCCCAGAATGATTACCGGATGGAGGCGGACGAAAATGTAGCTTCTTTGCTGCCGGAGTCTTTCTTGAGAGACGGGTTTGTTGCTTTGCATCCCTGGACCAGCGATAGCGTTAAGCAGTGGCCGCACGAACGTTTCCTGCGTCTGGCGAAGTTGATATCCGGTGATCTCGGGGTAAACCTGGTAATGGTCGGCGGGCCGGCGGAGAGCCGGTCTTACCCGGAGTTTTATTCCGCGCTTGCGGGCAGCAATATTATTAATCTTACCGGAAGAACCACTCTGCCGCAGTTATTAAAGATACTTTCTTTTTCCAGGCTGCTGGTTTCCGGGGATAGCGGCCCGATGCATTTGGCGGCCGCCTCCGGCACGCGGGTAGCGGCTATCTTTCGCAATGATATACCCGGAAAAACCCCCCGGCGCTGGGGACCTCTCGGCCCGGGGCATACGGTAATAGAAAAGGATTCTCTTTCGAAGATAAGCGTAGAAGAAGTCTTTGCCGCCGTGAAAGGCATATTAAATGCGCCGGATACTTTTCATTAATCCCTTCGGAATAGGCGATGTTATCTGCGCTCTGCCTTTGCTGGATGCCGTCAGGCGGGCTGTCCCGGACGCTTATGTGGGGTTCTGGTGCAGTGAGCGGTCTTCGGAACTTTTTTCCGGAGACCGGCGCGTGCAGGTTTTATTCCCGGTATCGCGCGGAGATATCAAGAAAATATCTTCCCGTTCGGCTTTCGCCGGTATGAAAAGAACCGCCGGCCTTCTCTGGGCACTGCGAAAAGGCGCCTTTGATACTTCCATAGATCTTTCGTTGGACTGGCGCTATACGAATTTAAGCATGCTGGCCGGAATACCCGTGCGCGCCGGACTCGACTACCGCGGCAGAGGGCGTTTTTTGACCAAGAAAGTGAAGCTCGAGGCGTTTACCGGAGAGCATATCATAGAAAGTTATTTCCGGGTGTTGAAGGAATTGGGTATCAATAGCGCCCCCGGAGCGCCCAGGTTGTTCATCTCTGAACAGGAGAAGGAAAAATCGCGGGCATTACTGCGTTCCCTCGGTATTGATCTTTCTTTGCCGGTTGCCGGGATAGCCCCGGGCGGCGGCGCCAGCTGGGGCCCGGACGCGGCGGCCAGGCATTGGCCGGCGGAAAAATTCGCCGCCTTGGCGTCCAGAATACGCCGTGAGCTAAAAATGCAGGTGATTTTGCTGGGAGATCCTGCGGAGAAAGAAGTTTCCGCCGCTGTGGCCGCCGCCGCGCCGGAGATAAACGCCGATATTACCGGACGCACTTCTTTGCCGGGATTTGCCGCCGCGATTTCCCTTATGGACGTGACGGTAACCAATGACGGAGGACCGATGCATGTGTCCGTGGCCTCGGACGCCGCGAGCGTTTCTATTTTCGGACCGGTGGATGAGGCGGTATACGGGCCGTTCCCGTCCGGCGGCACCAGGCATATTGTCATAAAAAAAGGCCTGCCGTGCCGGCCGTGTTATAAAGGCTTCAGGCTTCAAAAACAAAATTGCGTTAAAGAGTGCCTGGGCACCGTGGAAGTCGGGGAGGTTTTCTCGGCGGTGGCCGAATTGATTCCTAACACTAAAAGGAGGTAAGATGCCAGGTAAAGTCCCGTTATCCGTGGTCGTAATAGCCAAGAATGAGGAATCCTGTATCGAAGAATGCCTGTCGAGCGTATCCGGCTGGGCTGACGAGGTCTTGATCATCGATGATTATAGTACGGATAAGACCCCGGAAATCGCCGCCCGCTACGGCCGGGTGATACGGGAAAAATGGGACATTGAAGGCAAGTTCCGCAATTGGGCTTACTCGCAGACGCGCAATCGCTGGGTGTTCAGCCTGGATGCCGATGAGAGTTTTACCCCGGAATTGAAAGAGGAGCTTTCCGGGCTTCTTTCCGGAGGCGGGGAATTACCGTGCAGCGCCTACAATGTTCCTTTACGTAATTTCATCGGCGATTACTGGGTGCGCCACGGCGGCTGGTATCCGGCTTATAAAGTGAGGATGTTCATGAAGGATAAGTTCCGTTACGAGGAAGCCGAGGTGCATCCGCGTGTGTTCATCGAAGGAAAGACCGGCATTCTGAAGCACGATATCATACACCGCAGTTACCGCGATATCGCGGAATTGATCGCTTCCAATAACGGCCAGACTACCCTGGAAGCCAGGAAATGGCTGCGTTCCGGCAGGAAGATGCGGCTGTTCCATTTTCTCTACAGGACGATAGACAGGTTCTTCCGCAGGTATGTCGGCAAGAAGGGATTTCTGGACGGGTTTTACGGTTTCGTGATCGCCTTCACCGATAGTTTTTACCAGTTCTTGAGTTATTTAAAATATGTGGAGATGGTCAAGGCCGTTTCCCGCAGGGGGAATAAATGAAGATTTTGATCACCGGCGGAGCCGGGATGGCCGGCAGCCACGCCGCCGAATATTTTGCCGCGAAAAAGAACAGCCGGGTGATCGTGCTGGACAATCTTTGCCGTTCCAGGCTGTTCGGCTGTAAACGCAGGTCGGTGGAATTTAACTGGGAATACCTCCGGCGCTTTTCCAATATCCGCAGAATAACCGGGGATATCAGGGACCGGGCGCTCCTAAAAAAAACTTTATCCGGGGGAGTGGACGCGGTAATTCACGCCGCCGGCCAGCCCGGAGTGCCTTCTTCCATCAGGATGCCGGAAGAAGATTTTTCGGTGAATGCCGCCGGGACACTGTCTTTGCTGGAAGCGGTCAGGAAATACAGCCCGTGCGCCGGGGTCATCTTTTGTTCCACGAACAAGGTCTACGGCGAGAATGTGGACGGGATACCTTTGCGTAAGACCGCTTCACGGTATGTTTACCGTAAACAGCCCAAGGGAGTTTCGGAAACTATGCCGGTGGACAACACCGGGCATACGCCTTACGGGGCTTCCAAACTCTGCGCCGATATCTATGTGCAGGAATACGGCAGGATCTTCGGCCTGAACACCGCGGTGTTCAGAATGAGCTGTATTTACGGCACGCGTCAGTTCGGTTTCGAGGAGCAGGGATGGGTCGCCTGGTTCGCCGCCGCCGCTTTGCTGGGCCGGAGCGTCACCATTTACGGCGACGGCCGACAGGTGCGTGATCTGCTGTATGCCGCAGACCTGGCCGAGGCTTTCGATAAATGCCTGGCTTTTCCGGGTAAAAGTATGCGCGGGGAGGTGTATAACATCGGCGGCGGAAAAGATAATACCGTTTCCCTGCGTGAAATGCTTTTTAAATTGGAGCAGCTTTCAGGCAGGCGGATCAAGACGCGCTTCGCTCCCTGGCGGCAGTCAGACCAGAAGGTTTATATTTCCGATATTTCCAAGGCCGCGCGTTTGCTGGGTTGGAGGCCGCGGGTGGGAGTCGACGACGGCATAGCAAGATTATTCGAATGGACGAAAAAAAATATAGGGATGTTCCGTCAATAAGATCCGGGTCCTTGGTGTTGGGTTTTGGGTTCTGGGAAAGACAAAAAATCCGACAGCGGGTTTTCTTAGTATCTTTGAGAACCCAGAACCTAGTACCCAGAACCGGTTATTTATATGATTAAAAAGCCTGCAGTATTCTTAGACCGGGACGGGGTGATAAATCAATATCCCGGTGATTTTAAGTATGTGACTTCGACGGCCGGATTCGTTCTGCTTGAAGGCGCAGCCAAAGCCGTCAAGAAACTTAAGGCGGCAGGTTTCGCCGTTTTTATCGCTTCCAACCAGGCCGGGGTGTCCAAAGGGATCTATAGTAAAGAGGCGCTGGAGGAGATCACCGCGTTTATGCTCCGGGAACTGGAGAAGAAAGGGGCTTCAATAGACGGAGTTTATTACTGCACGCATCTGCAGGAGGAGTGTTGTTCCTGCCGTAAGCCGAAGACCGGGCTGGTCGAGCGGGCAGTCAGAGATTCCCTGGCGGCCGGGGTGGAAATAGATTTAAAGCGCAGTTTTTTCGTGGGCGACAGCTTAATAGACATACAGACCGGCAGGCAGTCCGGATTGACCACGGTGCTGGTTTTCTCCGGCAGGGAGAAAGAGCGGAACCGTTCTTTGTGGCAGACCCCGCCGCATTATACCGCGGAAGGCGTTGACGCCGCCGCAGACCTCATCTTAGGCTTTAGCGGTCCCCGTAAAAAGAAGGTCGTCATTGCCTATGCCTCGGCCGGGGCAGGGCATCGTAAAGCCGCGGAAGCCCTGTTCAATTATCTAAAGCGGCATTATCCCGGCTGCGACGTGCGCAAAGTGGATATATTGACGATGAGCGCGGCCTGGTTCCGCCTATTTTATAGTTACGGGTATATCCTTTTGGTCAAATACTTCCCGTTCTTATGGAGCCTTATTTTTACCCTGACCGCCGGCAGACGCAAGTTCCTTTCTTTGCCCGCCGGCCCTATGCGCGCGCTGAACAGATTTGCCACTTCCGGCTTCAGCAGGTATCTTCTGCGTGAGTCGCCGGACGCGGTGATCAACACGCATTTTCTCTGTTCGGAGATAGCCGCGCAGTTAAAGAACTCCGGAGGGATCTCCGCCGGGATATTCACGGTGATCACCGATTTCGGCGTGCATCCTTTATGGGTAGCCGAAGGCACTGACCTGTATTTTGCGGCTTCCGGGTATACCCGCAGCGAACTTCTCTCTTTAGGCGTACCGCAGGAACGCGTGCGTGTAAGCGGTATCCCGGTAGGAGAGGAATTCATCGATTACGGCCTGCAGCGCTGCGCGCTTTCCTCCGGCGGGTATTGCCGGGGCAGGGAATTCACTATCCTGGTCGCTACCGGTTCTTTCGGTATCGGGCCGTTTGAAAAAATAATACGCAGTTTGTTCCTGGACGTCGGGATCATCGTGGTTTGCGCCGGTAATAAGCGCCTCTACTGCCGTCTGAAAGCCAGGAATTATCCGGGGGTGCGGGTATTCGGGATGATAGATAATATGTACGATGTGATGGCGGAAGCGGATTTGATCATTACCAAGCCCGGCGGATTGACGATTTCCGAGAGCCTGGTTATGGAATTGATACCGGTATTCATTATGGCCATACCCGGGCAGGAACAGGAGAATGCGCGTTTTATCAGCGATTCGCAGGCAGGTTTTTATCTGCGGGATATCAATGCTTTGCGCGCCCTGGTGCTGCGCCTGAAAAAAGATAAAAAAGAAATTGCGCGGATGCAGGAGAATATCAGCCGCGTAAAAAAGATCAACGTCTTAAAGGATATCAGCGATGCCGTTTGCCAAAGTAGTCCTGGGCCTGCCTGTTGAAGGGCCGTTCGATTATCTTATTCCGGAAAAACTGGCTCTTATCGCCGTCCCCGGCAGCAGGGTAAGAGTCAGTTTCGGCCGGCTTAAGAAATGCGCTTATATTACGGAAGTGACTTCAACCAGCCGGGTGCGTGAGGTCAAGCCTTTATTGGAAGTATTGGATGAAGATCCTTTGTTGACCCCGGAGCTGCTGGATTTTACCGGGCGGGTAGCGCGGAGTTATTGTTCTTCCTGGGGAGAGGTGATAGAAACAGCTTTGCCTGCGCCTCTGCGCCTGGGCAGGAAGATCAAATGGAGTATGCCGGACGCCAAAGCAGTAAAAACCGTGCCTGCCGCGGGATCTTTACCGGGAGGGATCACGCTGCTTCATTCTTTTCAAAGACGTCGGCGCTGGGATTTTTATCTTAAAGCCGTCAGAGATACCCTTGGCGCAGGCGGTTCGGCGGTAGTGATCATGCCGGATATTCCGTCCCTGGTTTCCGCAGGACAGCGTCTGGAAAACGCGTTCGGCAGGGAAAACCTGGCAATATTGGGCAGGAACCGGCCGGATGAAGCGATTGAGTGGTTGAAGGTGCGCACAGGCAGGGCCGGGGTGGCGGTTGGAACGCGTTCCGCGGTATTTGCCCCGTTGCGGCGATCGCCGTCCTTGATCATTATAGAGGAGGAGAACGATCCGGTCTATAAGCAGGATCAGGTGCCGCATTATCACGCCGTGGGCGCGGCGGTTATCCGTGCGCGTTATTCCGGGGCAAGGCTTATACTGGGCAGCGCTTCTCCTTCACTGGAGAGTATGCATTTGCTTCGCGTCTGTGAGGGCGGGAAAGTTTCCGCAGGCAATGACGCATATCTTTATTCACGCAAGGAGGAGGAAGAAACTCTTCCGCAGGTAAAACTTATAGATACCACCAGCACTTTCTACAGGATAAATTCCATAAAAAGGGCGGTTTCCAGGTTAATGGAGGACACTATCGCCGCGTCCCTAGAAACAGGGGGCAGGGTTTTGTTGTATATCAGCCGCCACGGCTTCTCCACTTTCGGTTTCTGTCCTTCCTGCGGGCATGAAATGAAATGCGGCAGGTGCGACACGCATTTGGCGTATCACTATAAAGACAATTTGCTTAAATGCCCGAGATGCGTTTTTAAGATCGCGCCTCCCGGCCTTTGCCCTTCCTGCGGGCGCGATTATATACGCTATACCGGCAGCGGCACGGAAAAGATTGAAAGCGAGATCGCGCGTATCTTTCCCCAGGCGCGGGTATGCAGGTGGGATGACGCGGATTCACGTAAGTCATCTTCCGGCAGCGAAATAGTGATAGCCACTTCCGTTATTACCAGGGCCGAGGATATAAAATTCGACCTGGTCGGAGTTTTGTCCGTGGACGGCGCGCTGAACCGCCTGGATTTCCGCTCCGCGGAGAAAGTTTTCGCGCTGCTTTGCGGGCTTTGTCCGGTCACTGCTGGAAAAATGATCATACAGACCGCTTTTCCCGGACATCATTGTTTTTCCTGGCTTACCCTGAAAGATCCGATGGTTTTCTACAAAGAGGAATTAAAACAGAGAAAGCAGCTTAATTTTCCTCCTTTTAGCCATTTCGTTGCGGTGAAGTTACGCGGGCCGGACGAGGAAAAGGTGAAGAAGTCGCAGGAGGCCCTCTATTCTTTGCTTACCAGGGAAGGCGAAGAAAATAAAGTATATGAATTATTTTCCAGCGGCCCGGGCCGGCCGCCTAAACTGCGGGGGAATTTCTACCGTCAAATTATACTGCGGGGGAAGTCGCCGGAGAAAATGACGTCCGCTTTGAAAAAAGCGCTGAGAGATTTCCGGCATTCGGGTATAATAGGGACCGTGGATGTGGATCCGATCTGAAAAATGGGTTCTGGGTTCTAAATATAACTTTTCTCAGAATGAAGAGAATGTTTACATTATATAGGTATTAAGAGATTATGAGAATCGTATTCTTCGGAAGTTCGGAGTTCGCGCTGAAACCGTTGACGGCGCTGGCCGGGGCGGGGTTCAGGCCGTTATGCGTTGTTACCCAGCCTGATAAGAATAAAGCGCGGGGATTGGTCCCGGCAGGAACGTTAATAAAGAATGAGGCATTGCGCCGCGGGCTGGAAGTATTCCAGCCGGAAGATATAAATTCCGGCGTATCGGTAGAATTCCTGCGTGAGTTGAAGCCGGATCTGTTCGTGGTTGTGGCTTACGGGCAGATGTTGTCGGAGGCAGTCCTGGCGATCCCGGTAATTATGCCGGTCAATCTGCATCCTTCTTTGCTTCCTAATTATAGGGGAGCGGCTCCGTTGAACTGGGCGATCATAAAAGGGGAAACTTCCACCGGTGTAAGTATTGTGAAGATGACGAAACGGATGGATGCCGGGCCGGTCCTGCGGTCTAAAACGGCCGATATTTTAAAAGAAGACGATGCCGTCAGCCTGGGGGATCGTTTGTCCGGTCTGGGCGCTGATCTGTTGATCGAAGCGGTCCGTGAAATAGAACGGGGTAATGTGAGCGGTGTTCCGCAGAAAGAGGAAGATGCCACATTCGCTCCGCTTTTAAAGAAAGAGGACGGCCGGATAGACTGGAATAATTCCGCGGATTCCATCAGAAATCTGGTGCGCGGCTGCGCCGGCTGGCCCGGGACTTTTACCTATTTTCGCGGACGGCTGCTGAAAATAAAAGAGACGAAGGTGATAGAAGAAAGTTCGCCCGCGGATATTCCTGTCCCTCCCGGCAGGATCATTGCCGTATCCCCGCAAGGAATTGAAATCTCCTGCGGCCAGGGGCGTTTATTGATAAAAAGGCTTCAGCCGGAAAGTAAGAAAGAAATGACGACGGAAGAGTTCATAAATGGTTATAAGCCACTGGCGGGAGAATGTGTTACGGGCCTATTGTAAAAAAAAAGTTGACAAGATGTTTAGATGTGTGTATATTGTTTTAAGTCTTAAGAATAATGCAGTTTTTTATAGACGTGTTTATATCCAACCGAGGGGAAATATAAAGTGAAAACACGCCGACAAAACGCAATAAAAAACAGCGCAATAGTTTTATTCTTCGGAAGCTTCATTTCAATCCAGCCCGCAAATGTTTTTGCCGATGTCCCTCCCCCGCAAGCACAGCCGCCAGCATCCTCCGGAAGTTTCGTTACCATAAAAGCAAAACCTGTACAGAATATCATCGATAATGCGCGTCAGCTTTCTTCCGCGGAAAAGCATGAAGAGGCTCTGGCGGCGTATAACCACGCTTTGGACGTCAGCAGAGATAGATTTGAGAAAAAAACATTGTTGAGAGAAAAGAAACAAACCCGGGCGGCCAAAGCGGCCAAAGAAAAACAGCAGCGGTTAGCCGAGAAAAAAGCCGCCGCCGAAAAGAAACATCAAGCTGAACAGGCGCGCAAAGCCGAGATTTTGAAAGCCAGGGAACAAAAGCGCGTTGAAGCGGCAGCTGCGCTGGAAGTAAAGAAACAGCAGGCTGCACAGAAGAAAGAGCAATTGCGTCAGGAGCGCCAGCAGAAGCTTTCCGAACGGCGCGCCGCGGCCGAGGAAAAGAAGCAGCAGGCTCTTGCCAAACAGGAAGAAATAAAGAAAGAACGCGATGCAAAGATAGATAAACAGCGCGGGGAATTAGAGGTTAAGAGGCAGGCGGCCCAGGCGAAAAAAGATGAACTGTTAAAAGCGAAAGAGCAAAAGCTTTCGGAAGCGGCGGCCGCTGCAGAGACGAAGAAACAGCAGGCTGCACAGAAGAAAGAGCAATTGCTTCAGGAGCGCGAGCAGAAATTGTCCGGACAGCGCGCTGCGGCCGAGGAAAAGAAGCAGCAGACTCTTGCCAAACAGGAAGAGCTAAAGAAAGCGCGCGGGGAGAAACTGGCAAAAGAGCGCGAAGATATCGAAGTAAAAAGACAGGCGGCGCAGGTTCGTAAAGATGAGGTTTTAAAAGCTAAAGAACAGAAACGCGCTGAAGCGGCAGCTGCGCTGGAAGTGAAGAAACAGCAGGCAGAGCAGCAAAAAGAGCAACTACGCCAAGAGCGCGAGCAGAAATTATCCGTGCAGCGCGCCGCGGCCGGGGAAAAGAAGCAGCAGGCAGCCGCAAAGCAGGAACAGTTGCGGAAAGACCGTGAAGAAAGAATCGCCAGACAACGGGAAGATTCAGAAGCGAATAAACAGGCGGCGCTGGCGCGTAAAGAGGAAATAAAGAAAGTTAACGAACAAAAACGCGCTGAAGCGGCTGCCGCGGCAGAAGCCAGGAAACAGCAGATTGAACGGCGCAATGAGCAATTGAAGCAGGAACGCGAACAGAAACTTTCCGGACAGCGCGCAGAGGCTGAAGTAAAGAAACAACAGGCGGCCGCCAGGCAGGAAGAGTTGAAAAAAGCGAGGGAAGAGAAAATTGCCGGCCGGCGCAGGGATTTAGAAGCCGGGAAGCAGGCGGCAGCGGAACGTAAAACGGAAATTGCAAAAGCTAATGAACAGAAACATGCTGAAGCAATAGCCGCGGCAGAGGCTAAGAAACGGGAGTCCAATGCCAGGCAGGAACAGTTAAAGAAAGAACGCGAAGAGAAACTTGCCGCGCAACGCGCAGAACTCGCAGCCAGGAAACAATCCGCTGCTATAGCGAAAGAAAGAAAGGCCGCGGAAGCGAAAGCCAAGAAAGAAGCCGCGCTTGCCGAGAAAACGCGTAAGAAAGCCGGACAGTAGCCAAATAAATACATATATAATAGAGGTAAGCAGGAGCATAATGAACATTCCAAAAACCTTCCGAAAAATAGTTTCGTGTATTGTTCTCTGTAACTTCGTTTGTTACGGTATTCCTGTTTATGCACAAGAAGAACCAGGGGCTTCCGATGTCCAGGCGGGCAATTCCGGTCTATCCGCAGAAGTTAATAGTTTACGGACAAAAGTGAACCAGCTTGAGAAAACCGTGGCCGGGCAGGCGGAGTTGATCGCCCAGCAGAAAAAGATCCTGGAAAAGATAGCGGAAGTGGTCCCGGAGGTTAAAGCGTTGCTTGCTCCTCCGGAGCAAAAGACCCTGGTAAATAATTTTGTGGTCAATGGAACGCAGCTTTTTACCGCGGCGGAACTGGAGAAAGTCCTTGCTAAATATAGGGGTAAAGAGCTGGGGATGAGCGATCTTAAGAAGGCCGCGGACGATATCACGGCGCTTTACCGTAAGAAGGGGTATCTGGTCAGCTTGGCGTATGTTCCTACACAGGAGATTGCCAATAATACGGTGGAATTCAACGTGGTCGAAGGCCGGGTAGGCACAATAACGGTGGAAAAGCCTAAATACAGCAGGCCGGAGGTCATCAAACGCAGATTCCTGGTTGAGAAAGGGCAAATCCTAAATTCGGACAGGATCGAGTCTTCTTTAAAGCAGATCAACAAACAGCCTGACCGGACCGTGCGCGCGGTATTGTCTCCGGGAGCCACTCCGGAAACCTCCGATATACTGCTGAAGGTTGAGAAAGAAAGATCACCGCAGCATTTTTACACGGAGTTGAACAACCGCGGTACAAAATACACCAGTTTGAACCGCTGGGGCGTGGGCTATATAAATAATAATCTTTTAGGCATTGATGATATCTTTTCCCTGCATTTTATCGCCAACGGCAAAACCGAGGTTTATAGCGGAAGCGCGGTCTACGATATGCCGGTATCCAGATATAATACCCGCGCCGGTGCTTACTTTGCGCATTCTAAGGCGGATATCGGCGGGCAATTCGCCATCCCCGGCCTTTCACCCACCGGCCACGCAGAACTCTGGGGGTTATATGTCAGCCATCCCTGGCTGAATAAGGAATTTACCGATGAGAGCACATCCGCCGCTATGACGCTCACCGGCAATATTACTGCGGGATTGGATTCCTTGAGCGTATACAACGAGATAATGGGCAACGAAACTTCCCATGATGAATTGCGTATTCTTAAGACCGGCATGAATTTCGAAGAAAAAGACAACCTCGGCCGCAGCGGCCTCGTTGCCGAAGCGCATTTCGGGATACCGGAATTCCTCGGTTCTATGGATAAGCATGATGAAAGCGCCAGCCGCATAGACGCCGGCGGGGAATTCCAGAAATATACCGGTTCCATTTCCAGGGTCACGCGTTTGCCGGGCTCGATGTACCTGGTCAACTCTTTCAAAGGGCAATATACGCCTTTTGCCCTGCCGAACGGCGTCCAGATGTCGATCGGCGGCGCAGACAGCGTCAGAGGTTTTCCGGAGAACGAGTATCTGGCGGATTACGGCTGGATCAACACCGCGGAACTGCGGATGCCTCCTTTATTGCTTCCTTCCATATTGAAAGTCCCGTTCGACAAGAAGCATACGTCGCTTACCGATGCGGTACAGGTTGTGGGTTTTATCGATACCGGTAAAGGCTACATCAACAAACCCAGGACAGGGGAAGTCGAGGAGAAATTCCTTATCGGCGCCGGCTTCGGTTTTCGTTTCGACCTGTATGATCGTCTGCGCGCCAGGATAGACTTTGGATTCCCGTTAGGCCATGAGAAGCCCAGCGACGGTTCCAACAGCAGGGTCCACTTCGGGGTGCAGTACGACTGGTAGTGCGCTGTTAAATAAATTCCGTATATGCACATCTTATAGAGACTGACGCAGGCGGACAGCCGTAATTTAGTCTTGGATCTCGGACACTAAGAGAACTTTCGCAGCAGAGTAACAGTTTGCGATTTTTGCAATAATGCGCTCAAACAGCGGGAATTATTGTTTTCTTTTATATAATCTTGCATAACTAAACTAACCGATGGCAGGGGGGAAAATGAGGATTGGACGCCGCGAATTGGTCAAGAATAAGGCATTTTTGTGTATCGTATCCGCATTTCTGGCGTTTACGAATTGCCGTATTGCCGCGTTTGCCGGAGATCTCCCCGAGGGCGCCGTGGTCCAGGCAGGCAACGCCGCCATAACTTCCGACGGTACCAATATGACGGTAGCCACCAACGCCGCCAAGACCTGGATCGACTGGCAGGGCGGGGTCAATATCGGCGCGGCCAACAGCGTCAATAATATCGCCGCCGAGGCCTCCGCGGTCATTTTGCATCACGATATAAGCGGCGCGCTCTCCAGTATACAAGGCGCACTCACCGCCAATTGTAATGTCTTTTTGCTTAACCCCAGCGGCATACTTTTCGGTTCCGGCGCCCAGGTCAACGTCGGCGGCCTGGTGGTTTCCACCCTTAATATGTCCCTTCAGGATTTTATTTCCGGGAATTACATTCTTGAGCAGGACGGCGATAACGCAGGTTTGATCACCAATCTGGGAGAGATCAACGCAACGGGGCCGATGGGAGTCACTATGGCGGCCGGTGCGGTGAAAAACGAAGGGGTGATCAATGCCGGACAGCTCGGCACGGTGAATCTCGTCAGCGGCAGCAAAGTCACCCTGAACGCGGACAATGAAGGTTTGATCCAGGTAACGGTGGACGGGAAGGTACTGGATAACGTTTACGATAAAGAAGGCAATAAGGTCGAGTTCGGGGTGGATAACGTCGGCGAGATCAACGCCAACGGGGGCAAGGTTTATATTGAGGCGGAAGCCGCCCAGGACGTTTTCTCCAAGCTGATCAACCAGGAAGGCGTGGTGAACGCCGGTTCTATGGTGAATAAGAACGGAAAGATCGTGCTGGTCTCCAAAAGCGAAGGCGTGGTGGAGAACAGCGGCACTTTGAATACGTCGGCAGTTGAAGCGGGTGCCGATGGAGGATCGATCAGTATCTCCGGTGAGAAGATAGGTCAATTGGGGACTGTTAAAGCGGATGCCAAAGGCGATGGCAATGGCGGAACTGTTGACATCACCAGTACGCAGGTTACCGTATTAGGTCCCGGGAGTATTACAAGCGCAAACGCCGATCAGAATGGTAACGGCGGCGACGTTAAGATATGGTCGGATAATATTACGCGTTTTTACGGCGCGATAGAAACGAAAGGCGGCTTGCTTTCCGGAAATGGCGGTTTTGTGGAAGTTTCAGGCAACGTTCTTAGTTTTAATGGTTCCGTAGATGCGACTGCTCCTTATGGTCTGGTAGGTACCTTGCTTCTTGATCCGAGCAGCCTGACAATTGTTGCTGGCGCAAGCGGCAGCGGTGGCGGAGATCTTTTACTACCAGATATATACAAAGCTGATACTTTTACTCCTGAAACTGTTTCTGAAGGTGCCCTGGAAGCGTTGTCGGCTGTAGCTGTAATTTTAGAGGCTGACGGCGACATTACGATATCTTCGTTATCCGATAATATTTTAGATCTTTCCGATTGCAGTTCATTGACTATTCGTGCAAATTATGATAATGCATCGAGTGGCTCTTTCAGTATGGGTTCTAACCATACAATTACTGTAGGCGGAGCTATCGATATTTCAGGCGCAAGTATTACTACATACGGATTGACTTCTACCGGCGGCGGCATTACACTGCGGGCATGGAGAGACTCTGCGGGAAGTATTCTTTCTGCCGGCACGGTAAGTACCAATGGAGGGGCTTTTACCGTAACATACGGTCTAGCTGCGGGAGCAAGCACATTTACTAATACAGGGACTATTTCTACCAGCAATGGTGCGATCGATATACAAACGACAGGTGCGGTTAGTATCGGTGCTAATTGGAACCCCGGCAACGGCCTTGTAACAATTGACGGCGGCGGCAGCGGAGTCGCCAGTATTACTAATTCCGGCGGTACCATTAATATGGGAAGCGGCGGGCTGGAAATGCTCTCGGCAGGTTCGATCGGTTCTGCTGGGACGCCGGTTGCAACTACCGGATTGGCTGATTTTGCCGCATCCAGCAGCGGCGGCGGCGTATTCATAAGCAATGCCGGTTCAGGAAATGCCGTTATTACGACGGTTGACGGCACTTCCGGTGTAACTGCAGGCAACGGTAATATTAGTCTTAGCAATAGTGCGGGATCCATTAACGGGATCGACGATGGGGCGGCCGACATTACGGCAACCGGCAACGTAACATTATCAGCAAACGGGATTGGGAATTCTGCTCAAGTCGAAATAGGCGGTACCGCTTCAAACGCCGTGTTGACGCTTACCGATAGCGGATCCAATAATGTGAATATTCAGGAACTTGCTGATTTATTCAGTCAAATTACCATTACGCAGCAGAACGCTTCCAGCTCTATCGATATAGATTTTAGCGATTCTGATGTTATCGATATCAACGGCGGTACGCCGGTTACGATCAATAGCGTGGTTACCAGCAGCGGGAATGAGAATTTTACGTATACTTTAAGCGCATCCGCGAATTTAAGCGTCAATTCAGTCAATACGGGCACCGCAAGCAGTTCTATTACTGCGTCTGCCGGGACGTTAACAGTTGCCGCTTCAGGCGGAGGGATCACCGCTACCGGTACAGGCGATGTAACACTGGCGGCATCGGGTAATATTATTGTTAATGATTCTTTGGCTGCCGGAGACGATATTTCGATCACTTCATCGGGCGGTGCGGTTACCGTCAATGATACCACAACATCGGCCGACGATACGACGATTACAGCTTCAGGCAATATCGAGACAGGGACCTCCGGCTTGATAACCGGCGACTTATTGACACTGACTACCACCGGTTCAGGTTCGACCATCGGCACGGTGCTGAATACGAGTCCTTTGAGCACTTCCGGGCTTAGCATTAATGCCGTTACCGTCACCGCCAGCACCAACGAAGGGCATATAATTATCACCGATACCGCCGGCGGTATCGCCGTATATAGTCTTGATACCAATGATGCCGATGATTCTTCGTCCACCAGGGTTATTCTGGAAGCGGTCGGAGGAGCGATCACCGCGGCCGCAGGGTCAAGCACGAATATCGACTCCTGGGCGGCCAATCTTGTCACCAGTGAGAGTTCCGGAGGCACTCATGGAGGTGCGATCGGCGCAAGCGGTGACCCGATAGAGACCGCTGTCTCCGTTTTTAGCGCGACAGCAGATAACGGCGGGATTTATCTTTACCAGCCCAGCGGTGATCTTATCCTCGGTAGCATCACCGCCAAGTCGGAGGGCAGAACCCCTTACAAGAACGATTCCGGTTATATCGTCGTGGCCACCAGCGGCACGACCACCAGCGATTTCGATATCGAGATCACCGGCGGAGGAGACATTTTCCTGTCCGGAGTGGTCACTTCTCCGGATTCGCTTACGATAAGCGCGGTGGACAGTATAGCAGACAGCCACGACGGCACGGACTTCATAGCCGATACCCTGACTTTGACCGCGACGAACGGCAACAGCGGCATCGGTATCGGACAGAGCGCCAATCCGCTTGAAACGCTGGTGCAGACCGTCAACGCAACTTCCGGCAATTACGGTGTGTATCTTAGCGAAGGGATGGGGATTATCGTCGGGACCATAACCGCCAACGGCACCGATAACGACGTTTCGGTAACCGCCAGCACCGGAAGTATCGCTCTCGGCCAGATCGATACCAGCGCTACCGCTGATGCGGTGGTGACGCTCGAAAGTACGCAGGGCAGTATAACCGATAATAACGGAGCGACCGTAAACATCCTCACCTCCGGGACGGCAGGCACGGCGACGATCACCGCCGAAGACGGTATCGGTACGAGCAGCAACGATATCGAAACCACCGTGGCTATACTCTCCGCGACTACATCCACCGCCGATACTGCGGGGATTTATATCAGCGAAACCAACGCCTTAAGTTCCATAACCGCTTCCGTAAACGATAGTGTTGTGGACATACATTACGTGAATTCCGGAGCAAAGACGCTGAATTTCAACGCAACCTATGATCTTTCGCTCTCGGATTCCGGCCTGACGACCCTGACCTTTTCCAACACCGGCAGCGATATCGATCTTGCCGGGGTTACCATCAATACCAGCGGGACAGCGACCATTACGGCAGAAGGCGCCATTACCCAGAATTCCGGCACGCTTACCGCCGGCACGGCCGCTTTAAGCGCCGGTACCAACATAGGCGCTTCCGGCAATTCCGTGGCTACGGCCGTATCGACACTGACCGCCGTGACCACCAACGGGAGTATTTATATTCAGGAAGCTGACGGCGTTACTCTTGACGCTACCGCCGCCGGGACCTCAAAGGATATCGTTGTCGCGACCTCCAGCGGGGATATTACGCTGAATACCGTTACCGCCACCCAAACCGTTAACTTGAGCGCCAACGGCAGCATCCTGGACAACAACGGCGCCACTAATAATATTTCCGGGACCGCCGCGGTCCTTAACGCCACTAACGGGGCCGTCGGAAGTTCAGGCAATCCCATAGAAACGCAGATAGCCGGCACCATAGATGTTGATGCGGCAACCGGGGCATTCATTACGAACATAGGCGACGTTACTCAATTCGACGCCGACGTTTCCGGAGGCAACCTTACTTTTAATAATACCGGCAGCGCAGCTCTTGGGGCGGTGGACGGAGCGGCAAATACGGTTACATTGAACATATCCGGGGCAGTTACCGACGCCAATGCCGGCACTCTTAATATAACGGCCTCCAGCCTGGTGGTTGACGCCAAAAGCTTCGGCACTGCCAGCGACGTGATCGAGACCGATGTAAGCACTTTCACCCGTATGGATACCACCAGCGGCGGTATCTATGTCCAGGACACCGTGGGAAATGTCGTGGTGACAGATCTGGAGGCTTTGGGTTCCGGCGCAAACATCTCTTTTACGAGCGCCGGAAACATCACTCTTAGTTCGGTGACCGCGCTGGGAGATACGGTGACTCTGGTCAGCGGCGGAAATATTACCGATGGTAACGGTTCCGCCACCAACGTGACGGCTTATACCCTCGACATAACCGCTACCGGGACCGTGGATGATCTGGAATTGGCCGTAAGCGTGATGACCGGCAGCGCCTCTTCTCTTACCGTGGTCAACCAGCAGCCGATCAAGATCACGGCTTCCACATTGTCCGGCTCAAACGTGAACATAACCGCAGACGATATCACCATATTCGACAACGGCGGCGGGACCACCACGACCGGAGGGGGAAGCCTGACGTTGATCGCCCTTTACGGGGATATAGTTTTTCTTAACACCAGCGATACCATACGCACTTCCGGTGATATCACCCTCACCGCGCTTTATGACGGTGATGCCTCTTCGGCTCCGGCCAGGATCGATAACGAAATGGCGGCACGCATAATCGCCGGCAATCTTACTTCCACCGGCAACGGGACCATAACACTTACTGCCTATAGCGATATCACCATCGGATTGTTGGACGCCGGGACCGGAACGGTGAACGTGCGCGCCGCCGGTTACGGTCTGGCCGATTACGGCTTGATCCTCGACGGTAACGGCAGTTCTTACAATATCGTAGCCGGCACCGCCAATTTATACGCCAAGATGCACTCGGCGACCGCGGCAGAAATAGACCGCGAAAACGCCCTCGCGCGATATGAGGCGGCGGTGGCGGAGGCTAACGCTGCTGCGGCGCTTCAGGACACATGGGAGAGTAATTACAACGATTATGTCAACCTCGTGGCTGCGGCGTTAGCGGTAAAAAATAACGCGCAGGCCGCGTATAACTCGGCGCTCTCGACTTATAATTCGGAGAATTCCAAGCTGTCAACATATTCAAACATATTGCTCGGTTTGAGCGCCACCAGAACTGCGGCCCAGATCGTCAAGAACGCGTGTTCGTTTCCCTCTGGCGCCGCCCAGGCCGTGCCGCTCACCGGTGACGGCGGGGCCGCTACCGCCCAGGCAGCCGTGGAGCTTGTTTTTTCCATTGCCGACGCGGCAATGCTGGCATACGAAGAAGCTGTAGTTAACCCGCAGGAAAATACCGTGGCCAACGCCTCTTCTGCGCGCGATCAGGCCGCTTCTAATCTTCAGGCCGCTATAAATGATTACAATAATCTCGTTGCCGCCAGGGACGCGGCCAATAATTCCCTCGGCATAGCCGACTCCGCCTATAACGCCGCCGTGATCGCGCGCGAACATTCCCAGGCGGTGCGCACGCAGGCTTTAGCTTCGGACAGCGCAGTCGAGGCCATAGGCAGCGATGCTGCTACCGGCGCCAGCGGCCAGCTTGAGATAAACGCCAGAACGGTCAACGTTACGACTGCGGGTACCGTTACCACCGGGCCGGCGGCTTCGAACCTGACCAATGCTACCACGGTAACTCTGGATACGGTCGGCGATGTCAACATAACCAATAACAATACCTCCGGCTTGACCACGGTCAATCTGCAGACCGACTCCGATATCAATTACACGCAGACCGGGAACCAGAACACCTTGATAAGCTATCTTGGAACCACCGGGTCAGGCAGCACAATAACGGTCACCAATGCTGCGGGCGAGGTTTATGGCTCGAACGACGGCTCCGCCGATATCGTGGCGCCGAATATCGATATCACTGCCGCTTCGGTGGGGCAGACCGCTCAATTGGAAGTTAACGCCACGTCATCATTGAGCGTCAATACTTCGGGCAGCAACGGCAATATAAACATCGAGGATACCGTGGGCAGTCTGCCTATCGGGACCATAAATGCCGGGGCAGGAGACGTTACCCTTATCAATTCAACCGGGCAGATATATGACGCGTCTTCCGATTCCGTTACCGATATCACCGCTCATGAGTTGTCGTTGACTGCCGGGACCGGCATCGGAAGTACCGCCGCTCTCGAGACCGCTGTATCGGTATATGCCGCTACTACAGTTTCGGGCGATATCGTGGAGTATAATAGCGGGGGACTTATTATCGGCACTCTAGGGTCGCTCGTGGGTGTGACCATTACCGGGGGCGGGGCCGATGACGATATCTTCATCCAGGCCGCAAGTCCGTTGACGATCAATTCGCCGGTGACTCAAAGCGGCGGCGGTGACATAACCCTTGTTGCAGACGGCACTACGTCCGCCGATATCCTCACCATTAATAACACGGTCACGGCTTCGGGAGGAAACGGCAATATTTATCTTTATGCCGGCAACGACATAGTCCAGAATGATTTCGCGGTCACTGCCGCCGGTTCCGGCAGCATAAGATATTACGCCGGGGTTGATTACAATTCCGGTTCGCCCCAGGCCGGTTTGGCGGCAGGCACGAGCGACATAACTATGTCGGCTTCCGGCAGCGCCGTTTCAACGAGCGGGAACATTATTTTGACCGCTCCGCGCAACATAACGATAGGTTCCTTGTCAACTTCCGGTAACGTTTCGGTAACGGCCGACGATTCCACTTATATAACTTCCGACAGCGTCGGCGCTATTTCCGAATCCGCGGCGGAAGGCACTGCAAATATCACCGCCGCCACCGCTACGCTCCGCTCCGCGACCGGGATCGGTTCTTCCGATGATATCGAGACCAACATCACCACGCTCGATGCCTTGAATACCACGAGCGGAAATATATCGATCTATGAACTTGCCGCAGGCGGCGCGCTTAATGTGAACCGGGCGACGCAGCAGACGACAGGCAATGTGGATATACAGACCGCTAACGGCACTCTTACCATTGTCACCGGGCAGAACGGCGTGACGGCTGCCGGAACCGGAACCGTCACTTTGGTCGCGGGTGACAGCGATAACAACTATGCGGAAGATCTGGCCGTGAACGCTTCCGTCAATTCCAACAGCGGTAAAATAACACTTACTTCAAGCGGTAATGACGTGCTTTTCAGTGCCGCAGGGGACATAACCTCCGTTTCCGGGGAAATAGAGGTGAACGCCGTTTCCGATTCAGGTGACGGAGCCATTACTATGTCCGACGGCGCGGTGATCAACTCCGGCAGCGGCGTGATAGATCTCAACGCCGACGTCGATATCACCATCGGAGGTTTGGTGACGACCGCGTCCTCCAATACGGCGGTTACCATCGATTCCGCCGAAGGAGCCCTGGTAGACGGCGGCGACACCAACGTGGATATAATCGCAAATTCCGGCAGGGCGGTGATACGCACCGTGACCGGCGCCGGTTCTTCGAATGCCCTTGAAACCACGCTGGGTTCAATAGACATTACCAATGCTCTCTCCGGTAATATTCAGATCGATGAGACCGACGCGATAACGATCGTGAACGCCACCCAGTCCACGACCGGAAATATTTCGATAACGGCGGCCGGGACCATTACCGCCGATTCCGCCGGGTCACCGGTGAACGTGATAAGCACTCTTTCCAACGGGACCATTGTGCTGGACGCCAACGGCACTTCTTCCTCTATAGTCGTGAATGACGGCATTTCCAGCGCTTCCGGAAATATAACACTTACGGCCGATGACGATGTTACCTTTGCGGCGGAAGGGGATATTACCAGCACTTCCGGAGCCGTGAGCGTGACCGCCGATGCCGACGGAGTTGATAACGGTTCAAGCGGCGCTCTTACCATGGCGGACGGCGCGCTTATAAACGCCGGTTCCGGCACGATCGCTTTACGTGCGGATGAAAACATAACACTCGGCGGGTTATTGACAACCAACGCCACTTCAAGCGCCGTTGCCATTACCAGCACGAGCGGCGCTGTGGTCGACGGCGGTGATACCCATACGGATATCACGGCGAATGCCGTGGGAGCGGTAGTGACGATTGATGCCGTTACAGGCGTAGGCAGTTCCAATGCGCTTGAAACCGCGGTAGATACGATCGATATCGACAATACGCCCGCGACGAGCGCCTGGGCGACAGGGAATATCAAGATCATTGAACTGGCGGCAGGCGGGGACTTGACGGTGCAGAGAGCGGTGCAGGGCGACGTTGGGTGCGAATCCACCAATAGAGGAAATATCGACATAAGCACGGTCGACGGTTCGATAACCGTCAGCGGCGTCGTCACAGTCCGCGACGGAGGAACGATAACCATAGACGCCAATGATGCCGGCGGCGATGATTCCCGCAGCCTTACCGTAAACGCCGCCGTGACTTCCTCTGTCGGGTTGAAGGACGTAGGCGTTGACGTGGTCACCGCAGGCAATATCACGCTTTCCGCCGATGAGGACGTCAACATAAACGCAAAAGTCAGCAATTCCAATGCGAACGCCGATTATACGGCTAACGGCAATATTTATGTGATCACGGACAACGGGGATGTCAATTCCGCCGCCGAGATCGCGGTGGTAGGTACCGGCAGCGTTTACATCACGGCCGGGGACGACGCTCTCTTTTCCGCCACCGGCGATATAAACGCGGTGACCGGTGAAATAGAAGTGAACGCTCTTTCCAGCGGCGGCTTGATCACTATGTCCAATGGGGCGGTTTTCAACGCCGGCAGCGGTATCATCGATCTTAACGCCGACGGGGACATAACGCTCGGCAGCTTGCAGACGACGAGCACTTCCGTTACCGCAGGTTCGGAAGCGGTGAATATCAATTCTGCCGCCGGGGGCATAATCGACGGCGGTGATACCGATGTGGATGTGGTAGCGGCTTCAGGAAGGCTGGTAATAGACTCCTACACCGGGGTCGGCGTTTCCAATGCCATCGATACGACTGTCGGATCACTGGACATAGATAATGCCGCCAGCGGAGCCATATCCATCAACGAGACCGACGCAGTGACCGTGGTCAAAGCGGTGCAGGCAACCACCGGGGACATCAATATAGTTTCCGGCGGCACTATGACCATCGATTCCGCCGGATCGCCTGTAAACGCGGTAAGCACCCTTTTGACCGGAACGATCCTTTTGGATGCCAACGGGGCCGCTTCCGATATAGTCGTTAACGACGGGATATCCAGCGCGAGCGGGACTATTACGTTGACCGCGGATAACGACGTGATCTTCGCCGCAGAAGGCGATATCGCCTCAACCAGCGGCAACGTCACGGTCACGGCGGACGCCGATAACGGCGGGACGGCCAGCGGCGCGCTGACTATGGCCGATGGGACGCTCATAAACGCCGGAAGCGCCAGGATAGCCCTGAACGCGGACGAGGATATCACCCTGGGAGGTCTGCTGACGACAAACACCTCAACCACCGCGGTCGTTCTGACCAGCACGGAGGGCGGTATTGTCGACGGCGGGGACACCGACGTAGATGTGGTGGCTGCCTCCGGCCGGCTTGTGATCGATACTGTTACCGGGGTCGGCGTTTCCAATGCTATTGACACCACGATCGCTTCTCTGGACGTTGATAACAGCACCAGCGGAGCAATAAAGATCAATGAAACCAACGCGTTGACCGTGGTCAAGGCTGTGCAGGCAACTACCGGGGACATCAATATAGTTTCCGGCGGCACCATGACCATCGATTCCGCCGGTTCTCCGGCTAACGCGGTAAGCACGCTCTTGACCGGAACGATCCTCTTGGACGCCAACGGGGCCGCTTCCGACATAGTCGTCAACGACGGGATATCCAGCGCAAGCGGGGCGATCACCTTGACCGCGGATAACGACGTGATCTTCGCCGCAGAAGGCGATATCGCCTCAACCAGCGGCAACGTCACGGTCACGGCGGACGCCGATAACGGCGGGACGGCCAGCGGCGCATTGACTATGAACGACGCTACATTGATCAACGCCGGCAGCGGCAGCATAGCTTTGAACGCCGACGAAGACATCACCCTCGGAGGTCTGCTGACGACAAACACCTCAACCACCGCGGTCGTTCTGACCAGCACGGAGGGCGGTATTGTTGACGGCGGGGATACCTACGTCGATGTTGTGGCTGCTTCCGGAAGACTGGTGATAGATTCTACAACCGGTGTGGGCGTCTCCAATGCCATCGATACCACGGTAGGCTCTCTGGACATCGATAATTCCACCTCCGGTATGATAAATATCAACGAAACCGACGCCGTTACTGTGGCAAAGGCTGTACAGGCTACTACCGGGGACATACTTATAGTTTCCGGCGGGACGCTGACCGTGGATTCGGCCGGTTCTCCTGTGAACGCGGTGAGCACGCTGACCGCCAGTACGATCACGCTGGACGCCAATGGGGCCGCTTCCAATATCGTAGTTAACGACGGGATATCCAGCGCCTCCGGGGCGATCACCTTGACCGCGGATAACAATGTAATCTTCGCCGCAGAAGGCGATATCACCTCAACCAGCGGCAACGTCACGGTCACGGCCGACGCCGATAACGGCGCAAACGGCGCCATCACTATGGCCGACGGAGCGCTGATAAACTCCGGTTCAGCCAGGATCGATATGAACGCCTACGGAGATATAACGCTGGGTGGCTTGATCACGACCAACGCAGGTGACGATGCTGTTACCGTTACCTCCACTGCCGGCGGTATAATCGACGGCGGGGACAGTCATATAGAAATCACCGCCAATTCCATAGGCGCCATAGTGGACCTGGATGCGGCCACCGGCATAGGCAGCGACAATCCGCTGGAGATAAAGATATACTCTCTTGAGGCGGATAACTCCACTTCCGGGAACATAAAAATAAATGAGAGCGATTCCATACTCTTAAGTACCGTGGTAAACCATGCGCCGGGCTCTATTGAAGTAGAGGCGGGAGGTACCATTACCACCAATACGCTTAGCGCCCTGAACGGTGCGGTCAATCTGAATTCTACCGGAGGCGACCTGATCGATGTGGAAGGCGGTTTGTTGACCGCATCCACCACTACTGAACTGCGCGCGAGCGGACTTATCGGGACTATAGAGAATCCTTATGACGTGAATATAACCTCCGGCGGTCTCTGGGTCTGGGCCGGTTCACAGAACCGGGAAGTATCCGCCAACCTGCGCGGCATAGTGGTCAGTAATGACGATACCGAGAGGGTGGAGATATTTACGCCCGCGCCTCCGGGATTGGTGCTTCTGGACAGCCGTTTGATGGGCGGCGCCAATTACGGCAGCGGCAGCGCTAACGGCAGTATCTTAAGCAGAGGATACGGTTATCTTGATCTCTTCAGGAGCGATGTGACCGATTCCGCATATGCCCGCGCTCTTGAAGAACCGTGGGGATATAAACTGCTTCTGCCTTGGTCTTTACCGAGCGGGGCGAAGATCGACAATGATTTCTTGAGCGATACCCCGATGATAATCGACGCCAGCCTGTTGAATCTGCCGGTGTTGTATATGGATATTAGCAAATCTATGGATTATTATGTGATCAGGTCGATAAAATAAGGTTGTGCAAAAGGAGGATCGGTAAAAATGAAAAAGAGTTTATTAGCGGCGGCAGCTTTGATGATCATCGGCGGGATAGGGCATTCGGCTATAGCGGCTTCAACGGACAGTAAGCCCGCGGCTGCGGATAAGACGGCACAGATCAAGCCCAGAGAAGTAAAGGTGGACAGGAACTATGACGGGGTAATTGACCGTATAGAATATTATGATGCCAAAGGTACCGTTTTGAGGGTAGAAACCGATACTAATAACGACGGTAAAATGGATGAATGGGTGTATTACGAGAATGGCGTACCCGTCAAGGGAGAGAAAGACACAAACGGCGACGGCAAAGCCGACAGGGCGATGGTTTACGACGCGCAAGGGAATCTGATCCGCGTTGAAGCCGATGTTAACGGTGACGGCAAGATCGACGAATGGGTGTATTATGACGGCGGAAAACCGGTAAAGGCGGAGAAAGACAGCAACAAGGACGGCAAGCCGGATACCTGGGTTTCGTATTAAATTTACCTGCCTTTTTTGTATACAAAGGGCCGGCATAACAGCCGGCCCTTTGTATGATTCCTGCAACTCCTCTTATCTTCCTTCGCAGGAAAACACGAGTGTCAATCCATGGAGGAAGAGTGCGTTGTTAAATAAGTTCTTTAGACAGCGCACAGAGTCGGCCACTTCTCTTTAAAAAGCCGTGGAACCCATAAGTTTTGCTTTAAGACAGGATATTTGTTATAATGTGTTGTGTTAAAATTCTTTCAATAAAGTTCGTTTAGTTTGCCATTGATGTTTGGGCGAACTCGTCGGAATGACGGATGCGGGAAGTATGGAAATAAGATGATGTTGATTCGTTCCCAGGATTGAGCCGTGGATTAGTACTTACACAACGCAATTAAGTTTTTTTAGAACCCAGAACCTAAAACCTAAAACCCAGAACCTGTTTTCAGGAATTTAATATGCCAGAATTAAGAAAAGACCCGATCATCGGCAGATGGGTGATAATTTCCACAGAGCGCGCCAGGCGGCCGGAGCAATTCGCCGCCAGGGAAAGTTTCCTGCCGCAGGAGGAAGCTTGCCCTTTTTGCGAAGGCCATGAAGCGGAGACCCCGCCGGAGATTTACGCTTTGCGCGGCCACGGCACGCATCCTAATTCACCCGGGTGGGACTTGCGCGTGGTTTCCAGCATATCGCCTTTTTTAAGGGTCGAGGGGACTCTCGAACGCCGCGGGCACGGGCTGTATGACGTGATGAACGGCATCGGCGCCCATGAACGGATCATTGAGACCAACCGACATATCGCGAATATGGCCGATTTGCCGAAAGAGCAGATAGCTAAGGTTATTTCCGCCTATATCGCCAGAATAAACGATCTGGAGAAGGACCAGCGGCTGAAATACGTGCTGGTCTTTAAAAATCACGGCTGGAGCGCCGGGGCGGGGAATATCAGTCATACCCGCTCTCAGCTGATCGCCACGCCGGTGAATCCTAAACGCGTCAAAGAGGAACTTACCGGCGCCAGGCAGTATTATGATTATCACGAAAGATGTATTTTTTGCGATATCATCAGGCAGGAAACCCAGGGAGGTTCGCGCGTAATCCTCGACGAGGGGGATTTCCTGGTCATCACTCCTTTCGCGGCCCGTTTTCCTTTCGAGGTCTGGATCTTGCCCAAGAAACACAGCCCTGATTTTACCTCATTGCAGCAGAATGAACGCGACGCTCTGGCGGGCGTATTGAAAAAAACCCTTTTAAAGATCAAGAAAGGGTTGAACGATCCCCCGTATAATTACGTGATACATACCGCTCCTTTTCGCAGGCAGAAAACCGGATACTGGAGAACTATAGATAACGATTACCATTGGCATATCGAGATAATGCCCAGGCTGACGCGTATCGCCGGTTTTGAATGGGGCACGGGGTTTTATATCTGTCCGATATCCCCGGAGGATTCGGCGTCGTTCTTAAGAGGGGTGGAGTCGTAAAATGGCTGAATTACGCAGGGATCCGATAACCGGAAGATGGATAATCGTGCAGACGGACCATCCCGATACCCCGAAGGATTATGTTTATGAGCCGAACATAATCAAAGGTGAGGGAGACTGCCCGTTCTGCTACGGCAGTGAATCGATGACGCCCCCGGAAATAGAAGTCTGCCGGGAACCTTCCACAAATCCAAATACCCCCGGCTGGGGAGTGAGAGTGGTGGCGAACCGGTTCCCGGCGCTCCAGATCGAAGGGGACATCGGCAGGCGCGGCAGCGGAATGTATGATCTCTCCAACGGCGTGGGCGCCCATGAAGTCTTAATAGAAACTCCGTATCATTTTAAGGATTTTCCCGATTTGACCGACCAGGAAGTGGCTGCGGTCTTTTCCATGGCGATCAGAAGGTCTTTGGACCTGATGCGCGACAAACGCTTTAAATATATTATGATCTTCAAGAATTACGGCTACGAAGCCGGCGCGTCCATCGAGCACCCGCACAGCCAGATAATAGCCCTGCCGATGGTGCCGAAGAACGTGATGGAGGAGATCAAGGGGGCGCAGAGTTATTTCGATTACCGCGAGCGCTGTCTGTTCTGCGATATCCTTCTGCAGGAGAAAGAAGAGAAAAAGCGCATCGTCGCCGAGAATGATCATTTTCTGGCGTTTTGCCCGTATGTCTCGCGGTTTCCTTTCGAAGTCTGGGTCATTCCTAAAGTGCACAACGGTTATTTCTGCAATATGCCCGACAACGAACGCCTGCCGCTGGCTTCGGTTATGCGCACTCTGGTGACAAAGATAAAAAAAGTCTTTCCAAATATGGCATATAACTTTATAATACATTCTTCACCCGTTAACGGGGATTCCAGCGGTAGGGAAGATTATCATTGGCATATCGAGTTTATTCCTAAATTGACCAGGGTCGCCGGGTTTGAATGGGGCACGGGATTCTATATGATCCCCACCTCTTCGGAGGACGCGGCGGCGTATTTGAACGAAGAAGATAAAGTTAGAACAATAAATAAAGAAATAACTCAGCAGGACGTGTGAACAGAAGGAGGAAAAGGCAATGGCAGTGAAAGTGGGAATTAACGGGTTCGGCAGGATCGGCAGACTGGTTTACAGGGCAGCTCTGCAAAAGAAATCCACTAAGTTCGATTTTGTCGCGGTGAACGATCTTCCGGTCGGCACCAAGACGCTGGCGCATATGCTTAAATATGATTCTACTTTCGGCACACTTGACGCCGAAATAGAAGCCAAGGAAGATTCTTTGGTAATTAACGGGAAGACGGTAAAGGTGCTCAGCGCCAAGAGTCCCGCGGAGATCCCCTGGAAGGACTATGGAGTGGAAGTTGTGGTTGAATCCACGGGTGTATTCACCGAGAGGGAAAAATGCATCGGGCATATCGAAAAGGGCGGGGCCAAGAAGATAGTGATCTCCGCGCCTGCCAAGGGCGAGGATATCACCATCGTGCTCGGTGTCAACGAAGCCAAATACGACGCCGCGAAGCATAATATCATTTCGAACGCCTCCTGCACTACCAATTGCCTCGCTCCGATGGCGAAGGTGCTTATGGAGAATTTCGGGATCGTCAACGGGTTGATGACCACCATCCATTCTTATACGAATGACCAGCGTATCCTGGATCTGGCGCATAAGGACCTGCGCCGCGCCAGGGCCGCAGCGGTATCGATGATACCTACCTCTACCGGGGCCGCCAAGGCTATCGGAGCGGTCATTCCTGAATTAAAGGGTAAGATGGACGGCTTGGCGATCCGGGTGCCTACTCCGGACGTGTCTATGACCGATCTGACCTGCAATCTTGAGAAAGATGCGACGGTAGAGACACTGAATGCCGCGTTCAAGAAGGCCTCTGAAGGTTCCTTAAAAGGGATACTGAAGTATCTGGACGAACCGCTGGTCTCTAAGGATTTTTGCGGATCGACTTATTCCTGTATCCTTGATTCGGAATTGACCAAGGTCATAGCCGGCAAGTTCGTCAAGGTAATGGGCTGGTATGACAACGAATGGGCCTATTCCTGCAGGGTAGTGGACCTGGTGGACTATATCGTTGCCAAAGGGTTGTAACTCCAAGGAAATATTTGTAACGTAGGGCCGTAGTCGTTGACTACGGCCCTACTGTTTCTCAAAAGTAATTGGTTATTTCCCAGCGTCAATATACCGTAGAGAAAACAGTAACCTGGAGAATTGTTTCCCGATACGAAACTGCGTAAACTGATTATTCTTATCTAATTGGTAGGCAGGTGGTTACCAATTTGTTAACTGAAGCAAAATGAAGTTTTTGGGGATTGAAAGTTATTTTGCATATATGGTAAACTTATCATGAAGGGGGAAAATTTTTTTAACCACTTCTGAAAGCGTTTAAAAAAGTATTCTGAGAATTTGATATGCAGAGAACTGAATTTGTTTTCAATTATGGGGGTAATTGAAAACAGCCTGGTGTTTACCGGGTAGGAAGCTTGATAAGGGTCGTCAAGATTCAGTATACAAGCTTCTTGGTTTAGATCTTCGGAGGGGTTGTAGAAAAGGGGGGGGCGATGAAAAACATTTTAATAATTTTTACGATTGTTTTATCGACGATCTGCTTGCCGTTAAGCAGTGCTATGCCCTGGGGAACCTCCGGGTTCAGCACAGGTTCATTCTCGACAATCTCTGCGTCTTCAGATGGGGGAACATACAGTTCCGGTTGGAGCAGTCCAAGTTCGTGGGGTTGGGAAGCCGGGGACGGGGGCAGTTGGTCAAGATTATCCGATGTACAAAGCGCGACAGCTATAATCAATAGCAGTGATCTTGTTTCGGTTAATACCGATTCTTTCGCCAATATTTACGGGAGTTTCAGCAGTACCTCCGTTTTTCGTTCTGAAACCATCGATCTTGGGACATTTGAAGGAGTAGGGAAAGTATCGGAAATCCTTACTTATCAGGATATTACTTTTAGCACACCCTCATTTTATTCCGGAACGATAACTACAAAGGAGTATCAAGATACGACCACCAAGGAAACGACCACTACCGCTGTTTCTCAGGTGATGACACCCACAGGAAGCGGTATAGCCGATACCAGCACCGGCTGGAAAGCGGTGGTGGAACTCGGAAAAGATACGGAGATACCGGCAGAAACAAGTTCGACGGTGTTTCAGGATAAACTTGATTCTCTTCAGAATACAGACGGAGAGAAATTTATGGTTTTCGGCAGTCAAGGGGATCCTATTAAAGCTTACGCTTTGTCTGATGATCTCGGGAACGTTGATTTCGCTGCGCAGTTAGAATCGGCCTTAACGGCGACCGAGCGTCCGGTGGACTTAAGTTTGTGTCCTATCAGCGGTATGAGCCTGGAAACATATACGCTTACCGAAGGGACAGATCTTCAAGTCAGTAAAGAATTGCTTAGTGAAAATACCCGGACGGAAACAACTACCGCATACGATCAAATTATTCTCGGCACTACATCCACCCAGACGTTACTGACCGGTATTTCATTCGATGTGGATAAAATAGAGGAAACCAAAACTATCGGGACTCCTGTATTGCCTGTTTCTTCGTCCGGATCCGGGGATTCGAGCGGGAGCAATGACCGTTATGCGGTACATGTGAGCAATAATAACGGCATTACTACAGGACTTTATTATTTGGGTACGGATGAAGTTCAAAAAGTAGATGATCGCGGGCTTGAAGTTTCAAAGCTGCCGGATGTCGGCCATGTTTCAATCGTAGACACTAAAACCAATGAGGTTTATTCTGGAATCGCGGGAACTCCGGAAGCCAATAAGGAAGCTACCGATGCTTTTACAGCGGAAGTTACAGCCTCGAATGCGCTTCAAAACGAGAGATTGGGATTAACCGCGTCGAAGAGCGATTTTAGTGCCGCGACCGCTAAAGACGTGCACGATTCTTTAACCGGAGAGATTCCGTCACGGGCAATAGACGGAAGTACGACAGTGGGTACCGGCACTACTACGGTTAACAACAATCCTTCCGGATTGGGAGTGATCCCTGCTTCTTCGGTTAAATCAAGTTCCGGATCAGACGGCGGCGGTACTGGAGCCAAGGAATTAAGCAGCGGCAGTAAAGCCGTAAGTTCGGCCACAACAAGCGGTGCTCCTTCCAGTTCAGATACAAGCGCAAAATCCGGATCAACCTGGGATTCAGTAAAGAGCACTCTTAGCTCGATAGGAAAGGCGATCGGCCTTTAATTTTCAGGTAGAAAGTAGAACATAATAACAAAACTGTGATCCGTCGGGGGACCGGATAACGTATTATCCCGGACGGTTGGGATAACTTCTCAACTGCCCGGGATTTTATGCAATAAATATTTACAATATAACAAATCACTTGTGTTTCAATTATAGTGTCTTTGCCGACGGGATATAATTATGAGATAGGAATCTCGTTTTCGTCACTCTGAAGCCCGGAGGGCTGAAGAGTCTCGACGAACAAAGATTCTTCCCCCTCACTTCGTTCAGGCTCAGAATGACGAAATTTGGACAGCAATGATAACAAATAGACCGGGGGCTTGAAAGTTGCGGTATATATGTGTTACTATTTTAATATAAGTGCATACGATGAATAGCGGGGATATATATAAATACGGGTTCAAACGGGAGGGTGTATATGCGTAAAATAGCTGTCTTGTTAGCCGCGGTAGTATTTCTTCTCCCTTTTTCCTTTGTTTTCGCTTCCGCCGATTATGACGGCGAATCCGCCTCCGATTATGTTATGGAAACTTCTTCAGGAGTTTCGATGGTTCCCCCTGCGTCCCAATCGGATGAAATCTCGCTTGATTCTGTATTGGCTTTGCAGAACGGAACTTTCAGCAGTGATGTGTCGACCGCCGATTGTTACGCGGCTTTTGAAGAATGGGGATTTGTGCCGGACCAGCGTGTCTTGGAATCGGCGGTATTTTACGCGTCAGCCTGGGCGTTGGAAACGTACGATGTGGATTTAGATTATGCTGTTGTTACCGTAGGACAAACCGCCGATAATTCCGCGGTTTCTATTACCCAGGACAGCGGGGGGAACGTTGAGGTGCGATTCGATGCCGATTTCCTGCGGGAATATGAAATGAACGGCAAACGGGACAATACACTCGATTCCGTGATCGAAGGATATCAGGATGCTGCGACAACCGCCGTAGAAGAAGCCGTAACCGCTCTTTATAATGACGGAGAGGGCGTTAAGGAGGTAGAAGGTACGGCATTATTGCAGCTTAACGTGCCTGAAGAGGAGGCTTCTGCCGGTTTAAGTATTTCTACGGAGAATTTGCCGGATAAATTTGTGCAGGAACTTCAGATTACGGCTGCTGCTTTTGCGGTAGAAAATGGACTTTACAGCCTGGAGAACAGCGCGGCCGAATATTTCTCAACCGGCAGCAATCCTTATAAAGGGATCACATACTCTTTTGCTTCGTTTGCGGATAATGTTAACTTTAGTTACGCTAATTTAAGCAATGTCAAAGGAAGTTCCGGAGTGGGATTTAATACTTCCAATGGGACAGTGGCTGTTGACCCGACCTACGCCGTTGATATGCTGAACGCTTTCCATAACGGCTATGCCGCTGAATCGGTCGCGTCATACGCGGAAGGGCTTTATTCTTCCTGGATGACCACTGTGGGAACGGCGAATAACTCCGGGAAAACGGCTGCAGTGGAAGAATGAGCGAATAGTGGCCGCGGTTATCTTTCTCCCCTTGTTGTAATTACGCGGGGAAACCGTGGGGCTATAAAGGTAAACCCGGGTGGCTGAAATAGGCTTTTAGCCGTCCGGGTTTTTTTCTGCTACTCGAGCGAAATTTCTCCGAAGCAATCCCTCTCTTTATACCTTTCTTTTCACCACGCGCATTCATCACCAGACTTAAGCTTAGCTTTTCTGGGTAGGAGAATCAAATCGTGAACCAGCATCCGGAATCAGTCTTTTATGCTTTCTGTGGTTGATTTTTCTACGTGCCGTTATATAATAAACAAATGGCGCATGTGTATAAGCTGGGATGTTTCAAGGATTACAGCGATCCGCGCGATATTCCAATGGGTTTGCTTTTACCTATTGTCAAAGTGCCGCCGCGCGTTGATCTCACGGCTTTAATGACGCCTGTGCGCAACCAGGGCGAAGAGGGCACTTGCGTCGCTTTTGCCGGCACAGTCGGTGTGAAAGAGTTCCTTGACGGTAAAGAGTACAGCAAATATATCCCGCTTTCTCCCCGGTATGTTTACTACAATTGCAAGAAATTGGACGGGATCCCGGAAAGCGAAGGAACTTATCCCAGGGTGGCGATGAAAGTGCTTCTTAATAAAGGCGCCTGCCTGGAGTCTTCCTGGCCTTACAAACCGTACCAAATAGACAAGCCTAAGAAAAACGCCGGGGTGCAGGCGTTGAAATACCGTATTAAAGCTTACGCCCGTTTAAAAAGCATCGCGGAGATGAAAAAAAGCTTGATCCTAAACGGGCCTTTTCTTGCCGGTATGCTGGTTTTTTCCGGATGGCTTTCTGAAAAGACCGCCCGTGACGGAAAAGTGCCTATGCCGCAAAAAAGAGAAGAAGAATTAGGCGGGCATGCAATATGCGTATGCGGTTATGACGATAAGGTTAAATTATTTAAATTCAAGAATTCCTGGGGTAAGGGATGGGGTGCCGCGGGATACGGGTATTTGAAATACGATTATGTAGGGCAATATTGCCTCGACGCATGGTCGGCCACGGATCTGATCGAGAACCCCAAAAAGCTTGCCGCCGCGATGGGGAACGTTTTCGCGAGAGGGTGAGAAACTTGTTTTACTCTATACGCATTGCTTGATACTCAATACTTATAGTAACTGATTTAATCGGAGCGCAGAATTCCCGAATGCCGGGTATTAATATCGTCTATCGGTAACGGTTACGGCTTTCTGACGTTACCGTAACCGAAAACCGATACGGGCTGCGTTACCATAGCCGTTGCCGGTATTTTAATGACGGGCGAAGCCCGACAATACTTTAGTGGCGGGCAAAGTCTATCCAAATCATTACTGGCGGATAATAATTGGGGAGTCTTCATTATCCAACAAAGGAGTCTTTAACCATGAAAGTAGTTATTTTGGCCGGAGGCAGGGGCACGAGGATCAGCGAAGAAACAGGCAGTATCCCCAAACCGATGATCGAGATCGGGGGCAAGCCGATCCTTTGGCATATAATGAAACTTTATTCCCATTACGGATTCAATGATTTTGTGATCTGTCTGGGGTATAAAGGGTACGTGATCAAAGAATATTTCGCCAATTATTTTCTTCATTCGGCCGACATAGAACTGGATCTTTCCCGTAACCAGATGAGCGTTCTCGGTTCCAAGGCTGAACCCTGGAAAGTAACTTTGATAGATACCGGTTTGAATACTATGACCGGCGGCAGGATCAAGAGAATAAAACAGTATGTGGGGGATAAGCCGTTCTTTCTGACCTATGGCGACGGGGTAGGCGACGTGAATATCGGCGAACTGCTCGCTTTCCATAAGAAAAGCGGCAAAAGCGCGACTATTACCGCGGTGCAGATCGCCGGTAAATTCGGGGCCCTGAACATAGGCGATTCCGGTAAAGTCCATTCTTTTCTGGAAAAACCCAGGGGCGACGGCACCTGGATCAACGGCGGTTTTTTTGTCCTTGAGCCTGCGATATTCGATTATATAGAAGATGATGCCACTCTCTGGGAAAGAGATCCTTTGGAGAAATTAGCTAACGACGAGAAATTGAACGCTTATAAGCATACGCGATTCTGGAAATGTATGGATACTTTACGGGATAAGATCGAGTTGGAAGAACTTTGGGAAAAAGGCAATCCGCCGTGGATGGAGTATCGTTAAGTAATCGTTTTAAATATCTTTTTTATTTGCGTTTACAGATTCACAGATCACATTTCATAAGGGCCCGCTGCGGGAACGGCTAAAACCGGAAAACGAGGATAAATTTATGCAAAAAGCATTCTGGAAAAACAAAAAAGTATTGATCACCGGATTCGAGGGGTTTTTAGGCTCCAATCTTACAAGAACATTGCTTAGATCCGGCGCTGAGATAATCGGACTGGACATAAAGACTTTTCGTAAGGAGACCATTTTGACCGCTCAAGATTATAAAAAGATGACGGTTTATAAGGGGAGCGTGGCTAATTACGGCTTAGTCGCGGAAATATTACGGAAACATTCCATTAATGTCGTTTTTCATCTGGCCGCGGAAGCGCTCGTGGGGCGCAGTCATAATAATCCGCGGCGCACTTTCGAGACAAATATCGCCGGGACATGGGAGGTCCTGGAAGCGGCGCGCAGACAGGAAGAAATGGAGGCCGTGGTTGTCGCTTCAAGCGATAAAGCCTACGGGAGTCATAAGAAACTGCCGTATACCGAAAATGCGCCTTTACAGGGGAGGAACCCTTACGACGCCTCTAAAAGCTGCGCGGACCTGATAGCGCATAGTTATGCCCATGCCTACGGCCTTCCCCTGGCGATAACCCGCTGCGGCAACATTTACGGCCCGGGCGATTTTAACCTTTCCCGTATAGTCCCGGACGCTATCCGCTGCGCCTTGTCCGCTAAAATACTGGATATCCGCAGCGATGGAAGATTCACGCGCGATTATGTCTATGTAGACGATATCGTCAACGGCTATATTTTGCTGGCGGAAAAACTAAAAAAACTCAACTTGAGCGGGGAAGCTTTTAATTTCAGCGATGAAAATCCCCTGACGGTTATCGAACTGCTGGATAAAATACGGAAGATCCTTAAAGGAAGGCCTGATTCCAGGATATTGAATACGGCCAAGTATGAGATACGGCACCAGTATCTGGCTTCGCGTAAAGCAGTTAATAGGCTTAAATGGAGACCGAGGGTGTGTCTTGAAAAAGGGCTTAAAAATACTGTGTCCTGGTACCGTAGATTACATAGTTGATCGCATATTATGCCGGAACTTAGTAATGGGGCTAAGTCAAAACTTTACCGTTTCCTGCTCCTTGGGAGTTTCTTGGCGCTTTGTTGCCAGCTTTATTATTCCGGAAGCGTGCGCGAACGCTTTACCAAATCTGTGGTCCGTTCCGGGATAAACTTCGATAGCGGATCTTCCGATCATAGTCTTGCCGCAATAAAAGAATTCTCCGAAAAAGAAAAACTCCAGCCGCAAAAGATCCGTATAGTTTTCAAGATGAAACCCTCCGGATTATATTACGGCAATATCTTTCAGACCGCATCCAACGGCAGGGGGATCAGGGCCGAGTTGTACGCTCCTCCCGGGCAGACACAGGCCGCTTTCGACATTTTTGCCGGGCGGCTGCCGGGCAGGGATATTGAAAGAAGATATACCGTCTTGAACAATATCCGCGTGAATGAGACTTATCGGGTCAGCATATCCGTGGAGAATAACGAAATAGAAGTGATTGTAAACGGTAAGCGCGTGCTGCGGGATATCGATAAGAACATACGTTACCGCGTGACCGATATCGCCGTCGGCACCGGATACAACAAAGAGCGGGGGTATAAGGGGGAGATATCCGATTTCAGTATTGAATATACTATTATCCGCACTAACGCGGGATTTATGGCCGCGGGATATCTGTTTTTCTTCCTTTTTCTGTTTTCGCTTTTTAAATTGATATTCGAAGACATTCCGGGTTTATTGGATGGATTAAAGAGGATGAAGGTGTTTATTTACTCTCATAGAGTGCGCATATTAGGACTGCTGGCGGCCGCAGCGGTCGTGGGCTGTTATAATCTAATCATTTTTAACAGATATTTTCCTTTGTCGGAAGGTTGGTTTTCCGTTTATGCGGAATATATTCTGCGGGGCGCAATGCCTTACCGCGATTTTCATCTTATGCTGCCCCCGTTATACCCGCTTCAGATGGCGGCTTTTATAAAGTTATTCGGGCAGGGTTTTCTGGCCTTACGGATTGCGGGATTGGTTACCGCGTTATTCATGACCGGCGTATTGTATTTACTCTACTTGAGGCTTTTGCCGGTTTTTGCCGCCGTTTTAGCTACGGCGGTAAGCGTTATTTTTTATCAATCCGGCACCGCGTTCATAAATTATGATTTCCTGCATTTTTTCACGTTGTATGCCCTGACGGCACTGTATTTTATGATCTGTCATTTTGACGCCTTTAATTCTTCACGCGCGGGACATGGGAACGCTAAAATACCGTTATGCGCGTTTTTCTCCGGTTTTTTCGCCTGCCTGGCGCTGCTTATAAAACACAGCAACGGTTTAATGGTACTTGTTTTTCTTTCTCTCGCCTTTATGGCGTTGACCGCGGGGAATAATAATTCAAGGGGTTTCCGTAACTTTTGCGTTTACCTGTCCGGAATATTGTTTCCGCTGGCAATATTAATGATCTGGCTGTTCTTTAATTCGGCATTACAGCCTTTTATACGGCAGGTCTTGCTGGATTCTATTGCGGCCAAAGGTTCCTGGGCCGCGATATTGTCCGCCTGGTTCCCGAGATTAATGACCCCGCATAATATTATCGCGTTATATATTTGCGCGGGTTTGTCCCTGCTCGCCGCTGTTTCTTTGATCATCACGCGAAGGATAGCGGCTAAAAATCCTCCGTTGCCCGCGTTGAATGACGAAAACCATATTATACTTCTGTGTTTTGTATCCGCAGCCGCCGTTTTATGCGTGCTCTATCCGTATTTTGAAATACTTTCTGCAGGGGAGATCCTCTCATCGGTTTTCTTCATTGAACTCTATTATTCGCTTATTATGCTGGTGACCGTTGTTTCGGCCGGGACAGCGGTGGTTTATCTGGCTGCGAGGTTATTCAGGCAACATACGGGCAATCATAGCGGGTTTCTTATTGCCGCGTTGTCTCTGGGATTGCTTTACGGCACCGGTACATCAGGAGGGTTCGCTACTGCAGGCGCTTTCCTGGGGCTGGGGCTTGTCTTTAGTTATCTATTTTATTTTCCGCGGCCGTTCAATTTTCTTTCAAAAGCGGTTTTCTTCTGTTCATGTTTTGGCCTGCTGCTTTTTATGACGGCGCAGAAATACAGCGGACCGTATAAATGGTGGGGACTTTCCGTTCCCGACATACGCCAGTCAATATCCCCGGTCAAGATCAGGCTTTTGAACGGATTTTATTTGCCCGAAAATGATATCCGCCTGATCACGGAAACCGTGGATATCGTCAAGGAAAACACCGCCGGGGATGAGAGGATATTCACTTTTCCGAACATTCCGGTCTTCTATCTGCTGACAGGCCGTTTACCGCCCACTTTCGGGCTTGTGCATTGGTTCGATTTTACTTCAGACAAGGTGGCGATCGATGATGCGCTATTGCTCGAGGCTAATCCCCCGAAGGCGATCATTACCCTGGATCTGCCTGAATATGTCTGGCTCGACCATGAAAAACTGTTCCGTAAAGGGAAGCCGTTAAAGCAGCGTTTGATCCGGGATACTTTAAAACGTATGACCTCGGAAAAAGGGGAATATCTGATGCGCGCGGAGTATGATGTTCCTGACGGGTGTGTTTTAAGAATCTGGGTAAGACAGAGAAAGGGCCTGCAAGTCTCAAATGATAATAAAGAATAAGACCGGCTTGATGATGTTTATTTTGAGCGCTTTTTTACTGGCGTATTCTTTTATCTTCGCGGACAATCTCGCCTACAGGAGGCTTTATAGCGTTTCTCACCGGAATATTCATTTCGACAGCGCTTCGGCGGATAAAGCGTTATCGGGGATAAAAGAATTCCCGGAGACCTATTCAGGCGACCAAACCGTCAAGGAATTAACGCTGGCTTTCCGCATGAAGCCGGCGGATCTCTTCTACGATAACGTCTTCCAGACCGCTCCGGGAGAGCAGGGCGTGCGTATGGAACTTTATTCGGAGACTGGAAGAAGGGGCAATCTGTTTTTATACATCAGCAGTGAGGACGGAAGTTTATCAGGATATTTATTGCGCGGCCGCGTAAAAACCGGGCGCTGGTATTCCGTGGCTTTGAAGATCCACAAGAATAAAAGGATCAGTGTTTCCGTTAACGGTCTTCCGGTGCTTAACAGGCGCGAAGGCGCCATCGTGTATAATATTTCGGATATAGCTGTAGGCACCGGCTGCAGCAAATCAAGGAATTTTCAGGGGGAGATCCGCGATTTCTCTGTTGAATACACTTTTTACCGCAGGATCGGCGGTATCGACGCCGCTGTATTTATACTAAAATTACTCTCGTTTTTGTTCTTTTGCTATATGTTTTTTGTGACGGCGGCAGGGCAGAGCACTGCCGGGAATGAGCGGAACCTGTTCCTGCGAATGGGGCTTTTAAGGACTTTTCTGGTATCCGCTTCCGTATCTTACCTGATCTATTATCTATTCTATTATTTTTCGGCGATGATCTGGTCCTCCAGGCCAGGTATTCCGCAGAGTGATTTGGTTTCAACCGCCAGATACAGCGCTCCCGACGGGATCGAGTCTTTTGTTCTCTATCCGGCAGTGCTCTTCGGTATTTTCCTGACAACCGGGCTGGATAGGGCGGCCGCTTTGCTTAAACGGAAGTCGTTTTCTTTCGCGGCATTGCTTGTCTTGCTATTTTGCTCCGGTGTTTATTTTTACGGCATAGGCTTTTACCCTCCCGGGGCGCTCGTGCATCAGAGCCCGGCCGCGGTAAGCGTCTTTGTTTTAGGAGTGCTGGCGGCCGCGCTTTTACTGTGCGGGGTGAACAGGAAGCATCCCGTATTGGCGGCTTTTTTTGCCGCGGCCTTGTGTTTGCCGGTGTGTTTCATCGCGACGGCCCCGGTTGCCGCCGGCGATTATTCTTATATTATCGCCCCGGCATTAAGATTACTGCATGGTTTCAGACTGCCGGAAATATTCTTTCAGTATGATCTGCTGCTTTCGTTGCTGGCCGCCGGCATGATAAAACTTAATATTCCCGTGAACTTTCTGCAGGTGGCGGGGCAGGCCGGAATATACGCGTTTTTTATCGGGATATTCCTGTTTTCGCAAAAGGTCTTCAAGGATAAGAAGCTCCCGGTTTTTCTTCTGTTCGCACTGATCATCGCCAGGCATTACGCTCTGCATGAAGAACCGGTCTCGATATTACAGGCTACGCCGTTAAGGCTTGATCTATGGCTTGTCATTCTGGCTTGCGTTTATTTTAAGGGGATCTACAACATAACGGTGGGGGCCGCACTCGGGCTGCTGCTGTTGCTTCACCGCAATTTCGGGACGATCTACCTGATTGTTTACCTGCAATTCGTTTCGATTCTTTTCGCCATCGATTTAACGCGGGTAATCAGGGAAAACACGTTTACATTATCGGCGCTGAAAAAGATATTCCTGAAACATCTGCATCAGAACAAAGCCAATCTGTCCGTTATCATACTTTTCATTCTTGCCGGCGGTCTATTGTTTAACGGTTTTGTGCCGCGTTCGGCGGTAATGTATCAATCGTTGGGGCTCGGTTTCTTAAGAGTTGCCGGGAGATCTTTTTTCTGGTATATCCCGGTATTGTTGAGTTTATTTGCGGCAGTATTGCTGGCCCGCCGCAGGGAATTGCCGGAGAATTATTTTAACGCCGGTTTCTTCCTGGTGCTGCTGGCTGCCGGGAATTCGCTTTATTTCCTCGGCCGCAGCCACGAATTCAACATTATGACCTTGTCCGGTATCTATATATTCCTGCTTTTTTTCTTTTTTGATCTGATAGGACGTATTTTACCGGATACGGGCGGTCCGCTTAGGCCTAACGTCAAGAGGCTCATCGCTAAGTTTTTGCCGGTAGTTTTTCTGGCGCTGACGGCGTTTTATTACTCTTCGTTCTCCGTAACGAAAATCACCGGGCAATTCCGTAATTTGACAGAAGCCAGGTTCGTTTACCCTTTACCGGTGCGGGTGGATATAGAAACAGTCCGGGAAGCGACCGCTAACAGCCGCAACGTTTATTTTCTGAGCGGTAAGGATACCTACTATTATTATTCCGGCGGGTACACGCCGCAGGGGTATTTCTGCCCGTATCCCACCTGGACTATAAAAAAAGAGTTGATCGTATTCCTGCAGAAACTTCTCGACGACGGATATTATCTGGTTGTGGATCGGACTTTACCCGTGGATGAACTGCTCCCCGGGCTTAAATTCAACGGCGAAAAGACGGAGAAAGGAATTCAATTCCTTTGGCAAGATAAGCGCCGTCCGGGGGTAAAACATTGATCCTGAACCCCAGAAATTGCTTGTAGCGAGGGGAAGAAAAGAATATAATACGGCAGATTGCCTGATAGTGACGCATTCCCGAACTTTAACCCGAGGATAAGCCCAATGTCTAATAATCCAAGCGAGGATCAGCGTTCGAAGCCCGGCATAAGAGCATATCTTGTTGCGTTTTTACTGCTCTGCTTGACTGTTTTTGTAATGGGATACCGCCATTTTGAGGCGCCGGGCGCGAGTCTACCGGGTATTGTCGGACAGGTAGACGGGAATAGCCGTTCTGTCAGCGGCAATAAAGAAGCCGCCGCCTGTTTAAGTTACGGACCGTATATCTTTCTTTCCGAAGGCGTTTATTTCTTTAAAATGGAGTATACTGCCGGTTCGGACTCCAGCGGTTCGTACGATATCGTGTATCAGGGCGCTTCGGCATTGAAAAAAACCGGTAATTTCAGGTCAAACGGCGGGCCGGTGAAGGTTAAAGTCCGGATCAAGGGCAGAGAGTCGCAGAATGCCTGGGAATTCCGTTCCTGGCACAGCGGTAAAGGCGATTTAAGCATCCATAAAATAAGCATTACCGGGTTTTCCAGCTATCCTGTCCTTTCCGCTTTGTTCAATTCAAAAGCCATCGGCGGACTGCCCGCAGCCGTTAAAGTGGCCTATAATCTCATTTTGACCATTCTTCTGTTTATCGCATTGCTGTTTGCCGTCACGGCTTGGGTAAGATATTTGCCGGTTTTCCTCCGGATTCTGCGTAAAACGGGCTTGTCCAGAGATTACAAGATCAATCTGACCGGGCTGGTGATTCTTATCGGATTCTGCGTTTCCGTTTTTTATCATTATATAATGGGTATCTATTTCAACGCCAGTTATCCTTACAACACGTTTCTCTTCGATCCGGTAATAAAATTCACCGATTTCTTCCGCAGTTGTTCATTTGTCTCGGAACTGAATCCGTATTTCGACAGCAATATCAAATTCAACTATTATCCTTTCGCACATATTTCGATCTATCCGTTTTCTTTAATGAAACAGTGGGCGGGGTTATTCACTTATTTCGCGATCTTTATTTCGGTTTTTATGATCTACACCGTAAAAAACATAAAGGTTGATTCTGCTCTGGATAACGCCAGGAATTTTCTTATTTTTACCTTTCTCAGTTATCCGTTCCTTTTCATTCTGGACAGGGGGAATATCGAAGGGTTGTTGTTCGTTTTTCTGGTGTTTTTCCTTGCTTTCTACATCAAGGGGCGATATTTTCTAAGCGCATTATTTCTCTCGCTGGCCATCGCTATGAAAGCATTCCCCGCCGTTTTTGTCGTCCTGTTCCTGAGCGATAAAAAATATAAATATTTGATATTGATACCGGCAATGGTCCTCGCCCTGACGCTGCTCTGTAATATGGCATTCCAGGGCGATTATGCGTCCAACTTCAATTATGTGCGCTCGGGCTTCGGCTCATTTCACAGTATACCTTTACAGCGGGGGATGAGCCTGGCTATGTTCGTCAACGCCGTGATGATTTATTTAAAAATAAATACCCCGGCCAATCTCGACCGGTTCATGAGCTTTTATCTTGTCTTATCACCGCTTGTTTTTATGTTTATTTCGGCCTGCGTAGTGCTGCTGCGGATGGAATTATGGAAAAAAGTGGCCCTGTTGGTCTTCTCTATGCTTTTGCTGCCGAATATCTCCGTTGATTATAAACTGATGTCCGTTTTTCTCCCTCTTTATCTGTTCATCAATTCCAGGAATGCTACCAGGTTTGATTTCTTATATTCATTATTGTTCGGGTTATTGCTTATTCCTAAGGATTATTATATCCCGGCGGTGGATAAGATAATAATCCATTTCAGCATCGTTTCCGTCACTTCCAATATCGTCATTCTGATCACAATGTTCTGTTTGATCCTTAACGAAGAAATATCCAGGTATTGCAGGGAATTACCGGCGCGTAAGGCCGGCAGTAAATAAGTTTTTAACGGATTAAGGGAGAACGGACCGAATATGGGAATACCCGAAAAAAAGAAACTGGTTTCGATCGTGATCCCGGTCTATAACGAGGGGCCGGTGATCGGCGAGCTCGGAAAAGAGCTCAAGAAACTGATGCAGCGAAACGACAAATATGATTTTGAGGCCGTCCTGGTCGAGAACGGTTCCGGGGATGATTCGCTGGAAAAGCTCCTGTCGCTGAATGAAGAAGATAAGCGGTTTAAGATACTGCAGTTATCGAAGAATTTCACCGCCGACGGGGGGGTGGCCGCCGGGTTGAACTATTGTAAAGGCGACTGCGCCGTGCTGATGGATGCGGATCTGCAGGACCCGCCGGCAGTGGTGGACGAGTTCCTGCGCAAATGGGAATCCGGCTACGAAGTGGTTTACGGCATAATTAACAGCCGCGCAGGGGTGGGACGTGTAAAAAGAATTTTCAATAAGATGTTTTATATGATCCTCAATTTTGTAACGTCCGGACAAATGCCGCAGAATGTCACGGCTTTCAGGCTTATGGATAAGGTGGTCTATCGGCAGTTGAACAAGATGAACGAGAAAAACCGGTTTACCAGGGGACTTTGCGCTTGGACCGGCTTTCGCCAGACCGGCATCCGTTTTGACCGCGCCAGGAGATTCGCCGGAGAACCGAAATCGTATTTTCTCGATATTCTTAATGAGGCCTTCGATGCCATCTTTTCCTTCAGTTTCCTTCCTTTGCGGTGCATAACTATCCTGGGCGTTATCGTAAGCATCCTTAGTTTCATATTGATCATTTACGTGCTGGTCATAGCTTCGGTTTACAGGACAGTTCCCGGCTACCGGAGCCTGGTGTTGATGATCTTTATGATGTTCGGATTTCTGTTTATTTGCCTGGGGATAATGGGGGAATACATCGCGCGTATTTTTGACGAGGTCAAGAACAGGCCGGTCTATATCGTAAAGAACGAGATCGGATTCGATAAATAAGCAGCCGCGGCATAGGATCCGGCGCAATGTTAGATAAGGAGCTGTCAAAATGAAGTGTATCGTGTGCGGTTCTTCGGGAATTGAACAGATCTTCAGGCTGGAGAACGGGCCGAGATACGCCCAGAAAGTATTCTCGGAGCCTGATTCCAGGGCGGCAATGCGCGTGAACATCGATCTTTTTAAGTGCGCAGACTGCGGTATGGTGCAAATCGACCCGGAAAGGCTCTCGCATGACGGGTACTGGGAGGATTATCTCAACAGCCGCGCCTGCACCGAACTTTATGTGCGGTACGATAATAACTTAGCCGACAATTTCATAAAAAGATACGGCCTCGCCGGCAAGAAGATCATTGAAGTCGGTCCGGGCGACGGTTATTTCAGCGAAGAGCTCAAAAAAAGGGGCGCGGTAGTGTCCGGCATCGAACCGTCTAAGAAAGCCAGCGATATAGTCAACGCCAAGGGGATAAAATGCTATAATTGTTTTCTCGACGACAATATTGGGTCGGTGGTGAAGGAGAAATTCGACGGTTTTGTCTGTAAGCAGGTGATAGATCTGGTGAAAGCCCCTAACATCCTGCTGAGTAATCTCGGCAAGATACTCAACCCCGGGGCATACGGCCTGATAGATGTGCCTTCCTGGACAAAAACATTGTTGGACAGGCGGTATTATTCGGTCTTGCCGGACAGGATCGGTTATTTTACCGCGCAGACATTGACCGGGATCCTGGAAAGAAATAATTTTCATGTTTTGGAGGTATTTCACGGTGCGGAAGACGAGTATGTCGGGGCTTATGTTTATTACCAGGGGGCCAAGGACGGATTATTGAATATGTTCAAAGATGAATTCGCCGAGTTTAAAGAGAAATTCTCCGCATTGATCGAAGACTTCCGGTCTAAAAACAAAACTATCGCCGCCTGGGGCGCGGGAGCCAAAGGCGTGACTATTTTTTCTTTCACGGGAATGGACTCGCAGAGCATCAAATATGTCGTAGACAAAGACAAGAACAGGTGGGAGAAATATATGTCCGGAAGCCTGTTGAAAGTAGTCTCCCCGGATACGCTGGAAAAAGACCCGGTTGACGCGGTTATCATTACGGCCTCTATGTTTTACAAGGAGATCGTCCGGGATTTGATAAATAATCATAAGTTCAAAGGGGAGATAGTGGTACTTAGCCCTGTGCCGCATTCTCTGGGCCGGGGGGACATTAAAAAAATACTGGCTGAATAGTGTTTTGCCGGATAGATACCGGGCGGGGAAAATGAACAACAAGGCTGAAAATAACGCTACGCGGGAAATACGCTGCCCCCTTTGCGAACGGGACAATTATGCCGTATTGACGGAAGCGAAGCTGGATAAAGCGGAATATTCCTTTAATTATCTTACCGAAGTACCGTCTCATTACCGGATCGTGCGCTGCCGCGATTGTAAAATGGTCTATTCCAATCCGATCTTCAGCGAAGAGAAGATCCTGTCGCTTTACCGCGATTCGGCGATCGATAAGTGCATAGATTCTACAGCAGAATCTATACGGATAAATATGTGCCGTTATCTGGAGCGTTTATCGCGTTTCTCCGGAGTGAGGAAAGGCCGGATCCTTGATATCGGGTGCGGTGCCGGGCATCTTCTCGAATACGCCGCATCCCGGGGGTTCGAAGTCTGCGGCGTGGAGCCGAGCGTCAACGCGGCCTGCCACAGCCGGCGTATCCCCGGAGCGGATATAAAGCCGGGGGCGTATACCCGCGGGATGTACCCGCCGGAGTCTTTCGACCTTATTACCGCGGTCCATGTTATCGACCATGTGGTTTCTCCCAGAGAATTGCTTCTGACCGCGCAATACCATTTAAAACCGGACGGTTATCTGTTGGTAGCCACTCATAATACCGCAAGCTGGCTGGGGAAGATCAGCGGGAAGGATTTTATAGCCTACCATGTCCAGCACGTGGGATATTTTGATCCCGGGTTGCTGCGCGAAATGATGCGACGCTGCGGCCTGGTACCCGTTAAGACGATGGGGTCCCTTACCACCTATCCGCTGGGGCATTTTGCCGAGAACGGCATCAGGAACCGCAGATTGCGTGAAATGGCCCTGAAATGTTTCAAGGCGTTCAACCTTAGTTCGTTGAAGTTGACGCTGCCTATGGGAAATATGGAAATAATATGTAAAAAAAGGAAGGGGAACAGATATGCATAAAGAGATTCCTTCCGGCGGCCCCTGGATCACCGCTAAGGAGATCGAGTATGTGAAGGACGCCTGTGAAACCGGCTGGTATGATAACTGGAGCAATTATCTTACCCGTTTTGAGAAAGCGATGTGCGAATATACCGGAACTAAATATTCCCTGGCGACATCAAGCTGTACGGGGGCGCTGCATATCGCGATGGCCGCGCTCGGCCTGAAACCGGGAGACGAGGTCATCGTTCCCGAGACTACCTGGATCGCGACGGTCACCTGCGTGTGCTATCTGGGCGCCAAACCTGTTTTCGTGGATGTGGAAAAGGATACCTGGTGTATGGATCCGGAATGTTTCCGGAAAGCGATAACGGCAAAGACCAAAGCCGTCATTCCTGTGCATATGTACGGGCATCCGGCCGATATGGACGCTATAAACCGGATAGCCGCCGGCGAAGGTATACCCGTTATCGAAGATGCCGCCCCGGGCATCGGGTCGAAATACAAAGGAAGGCCGGCGGGGTCTTTAGGGATGGCCGGCGCTTTCAGTTTTCAGGGGGCTAAACCGCTTGTTACCGGTGAAGGCGGTATGCTGGTCACCAGCGACGCCAACTTTTACGACCGCGCATACTATTATTGGGACCATTGCCGGGACAAGTCCCAGGTCCTTTTTAACACCGGGATAGGTTTTAAATATAAGATGTCGAATATACTGGCTGCGCTCGGCCTGGCGCAGCTCGAACGCGCCGGCGAGATAATCGAGAAAAGACGCAGGATATTCTTCTGGTATCAAAAAAGGCTGGGAGATATCGCGGGATTGCGGATGAACGTCGAACGCGAGGGGATATACAATAATTTTTATGTGCCGACGATCATTATGGAAGGGCAGTTCGGCATAACACCCGGGGACTTGATGCGGAAAATGGCCGCTGACGGCGTGCGAAACAGGCCTTTTTTCCGTTGTATAAGCAAGTTCCCGATGTTCAGACCGGCGGAAACTCCGGTCGCCGACCGGCTGGCGGAGAGAGGTATTAACCTGCCTTGCGCCACGGCATTGACCGAGGAGGACGTGGATTACGCCAGTAATGTGATCAGAAAACATTTATTGGGTCAAAAATAACGGTATAACGGGAAGAATAATGGTCAATACGGAAACATTGGCGAAAAACGCCAAAAAGAACACTTTAAAAATGATATCCCGCGTGAATGCTTCGCATGTGGGCAGTTGTTTAAGTTCAGCGGATATTCTGGCGGTCCTCTACGGCAGGGTCGCTCGTGTTAACCCCGAGAACACAAGATCGCCCGAGCGCGACCGCGTGGTTATCAGCAAAGGGCACGCCGCGGCGATAGTTTATTCCGTTCTATCGGAATGCGGTTTCTTTCCGGAGAGTTCCCTGGAGACTTTTTGCAGGAACGGGTCCCATTTTATGGGGCACATATCGCATCTTGTCCCCGGCATCGAGGCTTCAACCGGTTCCCTGGGGCACGGTTTGTCTATAGGTACCGGCCTCGCGCTGGCCGCAAAGCGCGACAATATGAAAAGCCGCGTCTTTGTTCTTTTGAGCGACGGAGAATTAGACGCCGGTTCCACATGGGAGGCGATCCTTTTCGCTCCGCAGCACCGCTTGGATAATCTCACGGTCATAGTTGATTATAATAAACTGCAGGGGTTCGGCGCCGTAAAGGATGTGCTGAACCTGGAACCGCTGGCGGATAAATGGAAGGCGTGCAGATGGGCCGTGAAAGAAGCGGACGGGCATGATCATAACGCGATATTCAACGCGTTGAATGAATTGCCTTTTGAACAAGATAAACCGAGCGTGCTTATCGCGCATACTGTTAAAGGCAAAGGAATAAGTTTTATGGAAAACAGGCTGGAATGGCATTATAAATCGCCCGACAAAGAACAATTGGCGCAGGCGTTGAAAGAGATAGACAGCCGATGAGAACCGCCGTCGTCAACGTTTTATGCGAAATGGCGCAGGCGGATGACAGTATCTGGCTGCTGAGCGGGGACCTGGGATTCTCGGTCCTGGAAGATTTTGTCAGAAGGTTCCCGGCGCGGTTCGTCAATATCGGCGTTGCCGAGCAGAATATGGCCGGGATAGCGGCGGGACTGGCTATGAGCGGTAAACAGGTGTTTATGTATTCAATGGTCAATTTTTCCACTCTGCGGTGCCTGGAACAGATACGCAATGATATCTGTTATCATAATTTACCCGTGAAGATCATAGGTATCGGCGGCGGGTTCTGGTATGGAACGCAGGGATATACGCATTACGGGATAGAGGATATGTCGATAATGGGGTCTTTGCCGAATATGACCGTGGTGGTGCCTGCCGATTCAATGGAGGCCGGCCTGGCGATGCGGGCGGTGATGACCGTCCCGGGCCCCTGCTATATACGCATCGAAAGATGCAATGAGTTCTTTGTGCATAAGGGCAGGCCTGATTTCAGGATTGGCAAAGCCATCGAGTTAAGAGAAGGAAAAGATATTATGATCGTTTCAACCGGAACTTTGCTGGAAGAGGCGGTGAAAGCCGCGGATATCCTTTCCGGACGTAATATTCGGGCCGGAGTCTGTAGTATGCCGTTTACCAGGCCGCTGGACAGGGATATCATTATGAATTATGCGGGCAGGTATAGCCTCATAGCCACGCTCGAAGAAGGGCAGGTAAGCGGCGGATTCGGCTCCCTGGTGGCGGAGGTGCTGGCGGAAATGGATCACAGGAAAGCCAGATTGATGCGTTTCGGAATAGCAGGCGACCTTTTATGCGGCGGGTATACTCAAGCGGAAGCGAGAAAACGTATGGGATTGGATGCCGCTACTTTAGCGGATAAGATTTCCGGATCGTTTAAAGATTTATTCTCCTGCGCAGAAGACCACGGGATGAATGCGCAGAGTGAATGAAAAAGTATAAAGAGGGGGACTGCGTCGGAGGAATTTCGCTTAAACAATAAGGAAAACCCGGGCTTTAGTTTAGGGGAGTTTCATAAACCAACTTTGTGAAGGAGGCGTAGATGGACCTGAAAGGGAAAACAGTCTTGATAACCGGAGCTGCGCACGGAATAGGCAAGAGTTTCGCGAAATCATTCTATAAACGCGGTGCCAGGCTGGTGCTGGTGGATATTGACGGCGAGGAATTGAAAAAGGTTTTCGCGGAAGTGACCGGCAATAACGGGCCGCACATTTTTATGATAAAAGACCTGGCCAGCCATAAAGACAGGCAGTCTATATTCGATGAGCTTCAGGCCAAGAATGTGGAAGTCGAGGTGCTGGTGAATAACATCGGTATCGGATATAGAGGTTACGTTACCGATACCCCCTGGGAAAAGCTGGAGAGGGTCATCGACGTCAACGTAAAAGGAACGACGCATTTAACCTGGCTCTTCCTGCCGCAGATGAAAAAACGGAAAAGCGGCGGAATTATAAACTTGTCTTCAACCGGGGCTTTTTGCGGCGCGGATGTCGGTTCAGTATACACCGGGACAAAAGCTTACGTGAGCAATTTTACCGAAGGGCTTTCGATGGAATTGTACGATACCGGTGTCCAGGCCACTGCCGCGCATCCGGGAGCGACGGATACTAATTTTTGGAAGGCGAGCGGCTGGGCCAACAGCGATTATAATGTGAAGATCAAGAAAATGTCCCCGGAGGATACAGCCGAAGAATTCATCAAGGCGTTCTGCGGGAAAAAAGCGTTTATAATCGCCGGGCGCAGAAATAGGCAAATGGTATTCCTGGCTAAGTTTATTCCCCGGGAATTATTGAAGAGAATGGCGATCAGGAAGTATGAATAGGGCGGAGTTACATTCTTGACAGGACGCCTTCTTGAAGTTAAGGGAAACACGGTCATCCCCGGTTTATCGCGGACCGGGGATGACCTGTTTTGCCGTGAAATGTAAAACCAGATCCTATTTCCTTAACAAGACATTCGCCGCTTGAAAACAGATGCCTACAAACTTAAAGATCACCGGGAATAAAGGAAAACTGCCACTTTCCAGCCGGATCCCGCCCGTGTCTATCAAGATCGTCTTCTTGTCAGCGTTGATCGCCTGCGGCCTTTGCTTTTATCTGAACGGCTATTTAAAAAACACCGTCCATCCGTTATCCGCCAGCGATAAATTCACCGTAGCCAAGTTCGACAGCCGTTCAATGCAGGCTGCCGGGACAACTTTCAAAATGAAGAACTGGCCCGGCCAGAGAGAAATCAGGATCTTTTTCGATTTCTGCGCCAACGAGGTCAAGGATTACGAGAATTTGTTCCAGACTGATCCCGTTAATTCCGGAATGCGTATGGAATTATCCTCTCCGGCGGCGCTGGCTTTGATCATAAAGCGCGGCTATCTGGATACTGTTTCCGGGATGTACGTTGATCAGGGAATAGAAGCGGGGAAGTGGTATAGAGTGGCTATTGAAGTGGACAGGTTCCGTAATTTGCGCGTTTCATTGAACGATAATATGGCGGTGAACCAGCGTGTCCCGGACCTGGCGTGCGCTTTTTCCGATGTAGCGGTCGGCACCGGCTTCAGTAAGACCAGGCCTTTTAACGGGACCATTTCCAATTTTAGTATAGAAGTAAAGTCATACAAGTATCCTGTTTTTTTTCTTTTGCTGCGTAATATCCTCGCTTTATTGTCTTTGGGCGCCTTCTTGCTCGGTATTCTGCTTCTTTTCTTTCAGAACCGTTCCGGTATTCTCGAAGGGGCCAGACGTCTTTTTTATCGGGCGCGTTCTGCGGTGTCCCGGGCGAGATTGATTGTTTCCTGCCCGCTGGAGAAGGAACATAAAGTAAGCCTTTTTTGCCTGATCCTTACGCTGGGTTTTTTTTCGGCGGTTGTTTTTCATTACATTAAGGGTATGTTCTGGAGCGGGCAATACCCTGCGAACACGTTCCTGCCCGGTCCGTTGAACAGATACTGCGATTTTTACAGTTTGTTCGACCAATGGGTGCGTTTATCGCTTCAGGGTATGGTTATGTCATATCTGCCGAGTGTCTCCCTGATATTGGGTTTCTTGTCTCTGTTCACCAGGAATCCCTATCCGGCCGTCGCCGTCTATCTGAGCGTTTTCTGTCTTTTCTTCGTCATCTACGCTTATAAGAATATGCGCGTCCCCGATAAGATCGATTCGCTGAGGAATATCGTCGCGGTCTTGATGTCTTACCCGTTTCTTTTTACTTTTCATACCGGTAATATGGAAAGCTATGTGTTTATTTTTCTCTGTCTGTTCGTGTATTTTTACAGCTGCGAAAGATCAATGCCGGCCTGTATCTGTCTGGCAATGGCTGTTTCGATGAAGATATACCCGGTTGTTTTTCTTGTGCTTATGGCGTCGGACAGAAAATACCGCCAGATATTGCACACTCTTTTCTGGATCGCGGTATTTACGATACTGCCGCTTGTTATTTTCAGCGATTTCTCCGTCAATGGCTTAAAGGAATATTTCGGCCATTTTGTCTCCGGGCAGAAAATATATAAAGATATGATGATCTTCAGCGGGCAGGGGAACCGTTTCGGGCACAGCCTGTTAAACGGGTTGAGGGTTTTTCTGGGGGGCTCTATGCCGCCCGTTTCCTCGATAATGACACAGTATTTCCTGTCTGCCGTGGCTGTCTTTGGCCTGTTGTCGGCCTATATCATTGTCCATAAGAAGATCGATCTATGGAAGAAAACGATGATCCTCGTGATCTGTATGGATATTCTTCCGTATACATCCACGGATTACAAACTCATACATTTATTTATTCCGCTTTTTCTCTATTTCAATTCCGTACGCAGGGAAAAACTGGATCTTATCCTGACTTTTCTGCTGGCATTATTGTTCGTCCCGAAGAACTACTATATTTTCCCAGCCGACGCTTATTATACACTGAACATAGTCCTCAACCCTTTGATAATGCTTTTTATATTGTTACTGGTGATCTCTACCGGTTTTCGCGGGGATCCCGTTGCAGAGAAGGTTGACAGCAGTGGCTGATATTTACTTGACGCGTGATGCCCGCAGGTTAGCGAAATTCACCGGTCGTTTTTTTCTGTTTTCGGCCGGGCTCTCCCTGTTATGCTGGGCAGTATCAGGTATTTTGCTTTATTTTCTGCCGTTTGACGGCGCAGTGAAGGAAAGTCATTCTCTTGCTGTGTTCGACAGCCGGTCGGCTGAGCCCCTGGAAAGGCCGGTAAAAGCCGCCCGCTTGACCCGTGATTACCGGCAGAACGGGTTAAGGATCGCCTTTTCTTTTAAAGTTCACCAACTCCGCCAGTTCGATAATCTTTTTCAGACCGACCCGGTTAATTCCGGGATCAGGATGGAGCTTTCCGTTCCGGCGGCGCTGGCCTTGATCATTGCCGGGCAGGACGGTCCCAAAGGGATCTACATAACCAGGATGCTCCGGCTGAACAGGATTTATCAGTTTGAAATGCGCATCGACAGGTTCGATAATCTGCGGGTATTCCTGAATAAACGGCTGGTCGTCGATGAGTGCGTGCCCGGGGCACGCTATAAACTTTCCGATGTCGTTATCGGTTCGGGATTCAGCCGGACGCGCGGCTTTGACGGGATGATCTCCGATTTCATCGTTGAAACGGAGATCTCTCCCGGTGCTGAATTTACCGCCAAAGTTAAGGACTACAGCTTTAAGACAGCTGTCCTGCTGTTGATCGCGGCGGCCGTCAGTTATTTCCTTTACAAAGGTGCCGATCTGCGAGGATTGATATTCCGTCCTGCCGCCGCTTTCCTTAAGGCTTCGCTGGAAGCATTGCGGAATAATATTTTATTGCTGCATTTTTTCATTTTCAGCCTGGGAATGCTTCCGCTGATCAATTCCATAACGGATATGCTGTCGTTATTCACGGTTAAAAACCGTGTTATTTTTAACGAGTGGGTAGTTTCTCTGGTAGTGCCGGGCAAGAACAGGGATTTGATAACATACGCGGCCGCGGCGGGATTATTATTCGTTTATTACGCGTTATCTCTGTGGTGTCAATACGGCAGCAACGGTAAGATCGCAAAGAAATTCAGTCTGTTCTTTTCCTCATTACCGGGTAAACCTGTTTTATATATTGCCGGCATAATGGTACTGAATTTGTTTGTCCTGCAGCGGAATAAAAGCGCGCTTTGTCCGTATTTTAATGTGTTTCAGCCGGTATTGTGGCTTATTTTCTTTCTGGCGCCGTTTTTCATTGTCTTGCGGAAACGTCCGGCGGAGAGAGAGGTGAAATAATGGCTGGTTGCGAGAAAAAAAGCGTTTTTCCGTTATCGGCGTATCTATTCCCGGCGCTTACCGCGCTTATTTTTGTGCAAATATGCTTTTTGTTCTTTCCGTTCATTTCCGGCAGAAACGTGGTCTTGAACGATTACGTCAATATCCCGGAGGAAACCCTGCTCGGCGGGATTTATACCGGCAACCAGCGGATCATGGGTATGGCAAATGCGGGAGAGGACCTGTCGGGAGCGGAAGAGGAATTCTTCCTGAAGAACAGCCATGAGTTGTCCTGTCAGACACAGTGCGGCTGGTTTATGCATCATCACTTCGCGCTTTTGTCCGCGGTCAATCAGTTTTCCGGGGGCAGGCCTATCGATCAGATCAGCCAGCAGTACGGGATGCTTACCACGGTCATCCTTTCCTCGGTCCTTAAAATTAACGGGGGAGTGACATTGGACGGGTACCTGCGCGTTCTGTATTCATTTTTTCCTTTTTACTATCTGCTCGTATTTCTTGCTGCGCTGTATATTTTCAGGGATTTTAAATATGTCTTCCTGGTGGCTTTATTCTCCGCGCTGATGCTGCTGAAGCTGTCTTATACCAGCATTAATCTCGCTCCCGGTTTTAATCCGGTCAGGCAATTGTTTTTGCCGGTCATTCTCGTATTCCTGTGGATGTTCCTGAAGTCCGGAAGGCCGCTGCCGCTTTTGCTAACGGCCTTTTTTTCTCTTATTAACCTGTTGAATAATAAGGAATTCGGCCTGTTCGCGGTCATCGCCTTGATAATTACTTTAACGGTAAAAAGTTTTCTCGAAGCCGGTTCGCGTAAAACATGGGTATTCGCTGTTCTTTGCCTGACGCTGTTCCTGGCTTTCTTTCTGGTTTTCCGGATGCAGACAGGTAATAACCCGTTGTCTAAATACTATACGGCCGGCATATCAGGACCGCTTGCCGGCAGAAGGTTATTGACCGTGATATTTCTCTGGATCAGCGTGGTCTATTTCCTGATAATCAGGTTGTTGAGCGTAAAAGGGGAGGTGAAATATCCGGCGGTTTTTCTGTTTATCTATTTTCAGGGGATACTCCTGTATTTTATCTGGAATCCGGCGCCCAATCATTTTTACAGTATCGCCGTGCCGCTGATATTCCTGGCGGTGGCGCTGCTGAAGCTTATTATGGACAACAGCCGGATGGATAAATACCGGAATGCCGTCTTTTATTGTATAGCCGCGATCGTCGTTGTTTTTTTCTACCTGCCTGCCTGGCGCGTTTACCGTGCGGATTACGCTAATTATAAGAGGACGGCCGACAATCACCGGATCTACAAATGGGACCTGCAAAAGGCGCGGATCTACTCCACGATGGATCCGCGGCCATTCTCCGACGCAGTGCGTCTGATCAACAAATATTCTCCTGCCGCCAGATCCATCTATATTATTTCGCAATACGACAATTTACTTGCTTTACTGGCCGATAAGTACAATGCGATGCCTTTTGACGAAGTGGCGATCAGTCTGGTCACGGCTGAAGAGGTGGACACGTGCGCGCGCAAGATCTCGGCCGATAACCCCGAATATATTTTTGTCGATACCGGGATAGGCGAAGGGATCTATGAAAAGTCTAACCCGGCAGTAGCTTATCTCGCGGGGCAGTTCGATCTGTCGGCAAAACTGAAAATGTGGGCGGAACTTAAGAGCGTCTATTTACGAGTCATAAATTCTTATGAGTTGGCGGAAAAAAGTGATATAATTTCTGTTTATAAGAAAAAACGGCCGTGATTTTCCGAAAGGCATAATAATGAAGTTAATGGTGACAGGGGGAAGCGGCTTTATAGGCCGTAACCTTATAGAATATTTGAGTAAATCGCACAGCGTTCATTTTCCGACTCACGCAGAACTGGAGTTGAACGACGAGAATGCCGTGCGCGCGTATTTCAATCTGCACAAATTCGATGCCGTGATCCACAGCGCCGTGCGGCCTGGGCACAGGAACGCCAAGGATCCTTCAAAGCAGCTCTTTATTAATCTGCGGATGTTCCACAATATCTTGCGTAACCGCCATTCTTTCGGTAAAATGCTTTTTTTAAGTTCCGGGGCCGTTTATGATGTTTCTAAGCCGATGATGAAAGTAAGAGAAGACGACTTTGACACTTACGTTCCCTCCGATGAACACGGTTTCTCAAAATACGTTATTGCCAAAAGCGTTGAAAACCTGGATAATGTGGTAGAATTGAGGATTTTCGGCATCTTCGGTAAATATGAGGATTACGCGATAAGATTTATTTCCAACGCGATCTGCAAGGCGCTTTTTGATCTGCCGATCACCCTCCGGCAGGACCGGATGTTCGATTATCTTTATATTGACGATTTGATGCCGGTCATAGACTATTTTCTTAATGCCGGGGGCAGATACAGGGCGTATAATGTTACGCCGGACGCCGCCGTCAGTTTGCTTGGACTGGCGGAAAAGATAAGAACTCTTTCCGGTAAAAATGTGCCTATACGGGTCGGCAGTCCCGGATCAGGGCTGGAATACAGCGGGAATAACGCCCGCCTGCGGCAGGAGATCCCGGATCTGAAATTTACCGCTATAGATCCTGCCTTACGGCGGCTTTATGACTGGTATGAGAACAATAAGGCCGCGATAGACAAGAATTTGCTGCTTGTAGATAAATAAAATGGTGAAATTAAGCGACTATATAATGAAACGGCTGGCGGATGAACACGGGGTCAGGGATGTTTTTATGATCTCCGGCGGCGGCGCGATGCATTTGATTGATTCCGCAGGTAAACAGCCGGGGATCAATTATTTCTGTCCGCATCATGAACAGGCGGCGGCGATGGCCGCCGAAGGATACGCCAGGGTTTCCGGCAAGATGGGCGTGGTTATCATTACCAGCGGACCAGGCGGCACCAATACTCTTACCGGAGTTATCCAGCAGTGGCTGGATTCAATTCCCTGTTTGTATATTTCCGGACAGGTCAAGGAGGAAACAACGATCGCTTCCTGTCCGGAAATAGGTTTGAGGCAGTTGGGCGACCAGGAGATAAATATCGTCGATATTGTCAAGCCGGTCACGAAATACGCGGTAATGGTGCATAGACCGGAGAAAATAAAATACTACCTGGATAAAGCGGTATACCTGGCAACCCACGGCCGTCCCGGGCCGGTATGGCTGGATATCCCTTTGAATATCCAGGCGGCGCTTATCGATGAGAACAGACTCGATGATTACAGAAGCGGCGAAGATGAGCAGGTAGTTGACCGTAAGTTTCTGGCAGCGCAGGTTTACGAAGTGATAAAAATGCTGAAATCCGCAAAACGCCCGGTTTTTATTGCCGGGCACGGGATAAGATTATCGAAGAGCATAGAGATATTCAGGCGTTTCATAGAAGCAAGCGGTATCCCGGTGGTGACCACATTCTGCGGCTATGATCTGGTCCCTTCGGATAATAAGTTTTATGCCGGAAGAATCGGGACATTGGGGACGCGTTTCGGTAATTTTGCTTTGCAGAATTCGGACCTGGTGATCTCCGTGGGCTCCCGCAATAATATCAGGCAGGTCAGTTACGATTGGAAGGTCTTCGCCCGCAGCGCGCGTAAAGTGGTGGTGGATATCGACCCGGCTGAACTGCTTAAACCTACGCTTAAACCAGATCTATCTCTGCACGCGGACGCGGGAGACTTTCTGAAAGAACTGCTTAAACAGTCGGAACCGGCAGGATTGCCGGATTATTCGGACTGGCTTTCCTGGTGTTCCGAACGTAAGCAGCGTTATCCGGTGGTCCGGAAAGAATACCGCCTGGAAAAAGAGAGGGTGAATCCATATTATTTTATGGAGACGCTTACGAAATGCCTGAAGGAGGCCGATGTGCTGGTCTCCGCAAACGGGACGGCCTGCGTGGCTTTGTTCCAGGCGGGGATCGTCAAGAACGGCCAGCGCATATTCTGGAATTCCGGATGCGCTTCTATGGGATATGACCTGCCGGCAAGCATAGGCGCCTGCGTGGCCAACGGCAGAAAACCGGTAGTCTGCCTCGCCGGAGACGGCAGCATACAGATGAACATACAGGAGTTACAGACCATTATCGGTTACGATCTTCCCGTGAAAATATTCGTTTTGAATAACGACGGTTATATTTCTATGCGCCAGACACAGGAATCATTTTTCAGCGGCAGGTATACGGCGTGCGACCCCCGCAGCGGAGTGACTTTCCCGCAGATGCTGAAAGTGGCGGCAGCGTACGGGTTCCCGGTGTTTTCGATCAAAGACCATTCAGGTATGGATGCGGTTATCGGCGATGTATTGCGTTCGAAAGGGCCGGCGCTTTGCGAAGTGATGCTTTCAACAACGCAGCGTTTTGTCCCCAAAGTGGCTTCGCAGTTAAGACCAGACGGTAAAATGGTTTCAAAACCGCTTGAGGATATGTTCCCGTTCCTGCCGCGGGAGGAATTTTTATCAAATATGCTCGTGGAGCCGTTATCGGAGTAGGCGCACCCGGAGAGGAGATCGGAAAATGAATTCGTTGGAACTGCATATGGTGGATATTTTGAAAGAGCTGAAGGCGAAGTATTCCGCGCTTGCGGTCAGGGCTGAATTCGAGGCCGAAGGCACAAAGCTCGAAGAGTTGCTGCGTCTTAAAGAGATCAGTTTGAGCGCCGGGCTGGGGCTGGCCTTGAAGATCGGCGGGTGCGAATCCGTCAGGGATATGCTGGAGTCCAGGATCGTGGGGGTGAACTATTTGATCGCGCCGATGGTCGAATCGGCTTATTCTCTGCGTAAATACCTGCAGGCGGTGAAAAAGGTGTTCACTGCCGATGAAATGAAGAATATCGAAGTGCTTTGCAATATCGAGACCATAACCGCCTGCGATAATTTCGAGAGTATGCTGAAGATCCCCGAGATAAATATGCTTAAAGGCATAGTCATCGAACGGGTGGATCTGTGTTTTTCGCTCGGCCGCGACGAGAAATATATTAACAATAAGGAAATATTCCAGATCGTCAGCGGACTGATCTCCCTGGCGAGGAAAAATCATCTTGTCTGCACGCTCGGCGGCGGACTTTCCGCAGATTCGCTGAAATCCTTCGAGAACGTTTCCGGGCCGTCCCCCTGCCGTTATGAAACCAGAAAAGTATGTTTTTCGCATCAAAAGGGGAGCAATAGCTATAAAAAAGGCATCCTTAAGGCATTAGGGTTTGAATTGCTCTGGCTGAAGAACAAACTTCAATTCTGCAAGGGGATAGACGCTTCGGACAGGGAGAGAATGGCGGTAATAGAGCAGAATTATCTCGAGGAAATCAACGCCTTGATATAGACCTTAGTTTACAGAGGGAGATGAAATGAACATTATAGAAACTGAAATGGTAAATATCCTGAAAGAATTGAAGTCTAAATACGCCGTCTCCGGGGTCAAAGCCGAGTTCGAGGCGGAGGGGACGCGGACAGAGGAGCTTATGCGCCTTAAGGAGATCTGCCTGGCTTCCGGCGTGAGCCTTACATTAAAGATCGGCGGCTGCGAAGCTATCCGCGATATGTACGACGCCAGGTCCATCGGCGTGAATTATCTGGTGGCGCCGATGATCGAGACCCCTTTCGCTTTGCGCAAATATCTGAAAGCGATCGACCTGGTTTTTCCAAAAGATGAACAGCGGAGCATAGAGTTCCTGATAAATATCGAGACAAAAATGGCGTATGATAATTTTACGGCTATGCTTGAAATACCCGAGATCGGGCGGCTCAACGGTATTGTTATGGGCAGGGTGGATTTCGTCGGTTCTCTGGGTATGGACAGGCGCGCGGTAAATAACGACGAGATTTTCGCGATAACCAAGGAATTACTCACGAAAGCCAAGGGCCAGGGATTGACTTGCGTAGTGGGAGGGGCGATTTCCACGGATTCCCTGGATTTCCTGCGTCGTCTGCCGGGGAGGCTTCTGGACAGGTTCGAAACCAGGAAGATCTGTTTTTTCTGCCCGCAGGCATTGAACGGCAACGTGGAGAAGGGGATCCTGAAGGCGGTGGAGTTCGAACTTCTTTGGCTGAAGAACAAGCGCGATTTCTATAAAGCTATATCCGAAGAGGACGATAAACGTATCCAGATGCTGGAGGAGCGTTTCGCCAAGACTCCCGCGGGGAAGAAATGAAGAACAGGACGGCGCTTGTAACCGGAGGCTCCAGGGGCATCGGGAAGGCGGTTTGCGAAATGCTGCGTTCCCGCGGCGCGGAAGTGCTGGCTCCGTCCAGGCAGGAACTGGATCTTTTGTCCCCGGGATCAATAGACGCTTATTTCAACGCCCTTTCAAGGCCCGTGCATATCCTGGTGAATAACGCCGGGATAAACAACATCCAGGAATGTCTGGATATCAGCGATGAGAACCTATCCGATTCGCTGCAGATCAATCTTCTTGCGCCGCTGCTTATCGCGAAAAAGCTTATACCGGGGATGAAGAAGAACAATTACGGCAGGATCGTGAACATTAGTTCTGTCTGGAGCAAAGTCACTAAGCCCGGGAGGCTGGTTTATTCGATGACAAAATCAGGGCTGAACGCCGTGACCAGGAGCCTGGCCGTGGAACTGGCGGAGTCGAATATACTGGTGAATTCCGTGGCTCCGGGATACGTGAACACGGAATTGACTAAGCAGAATAATACCTCCGCAGATATAGATAAGATCCGGGAGGTTATTCCGCTGAAAAGGCTGGCCGAGCCGGAGGAAATAGCGGAAGCGGTGGCGTTCCTTGTTTCATCGAAGAATACGTATATAACCGGGCAGGTGATCATTGCCGACGGCGGTTTCGTATGCAGATAATCGCTTTTAAATCCAGGATCCGCGATTACAATGTTCTTATCGGCGCGGCGGGGCCTTATCTGGATAAACTGCGCGAGAACGGTAATCCGGTCTATCTTATCGTGGACCATAATGTATGGCGTATATACAGGCGCTATTTCAACGGTTTCGAGCGCGGAAAGATCGTGGTCCTGCCTGTCTCCGAGGAGAAAAAGAACCTGGATTCGGTGCAAATGCTTTATGATAGGCTTATCCGGCTGTCGGCAAAGCGCAATATGCTCGTGGTGTCTGTCGGCGGCGGCATAACCCAGGATATAACGGGTTTTCTGGCCTCTACTTTATACCGCGGCCTGAAATGGATATTCATCCCCACCACTCTGCTGGCGCAGGCCGACAGCTGCATCGGCAGCAAGACTTCCCTTAATTATAAGTCCTACAAGAATATTATCGGCACTTTCTATCCGCCGGCGGAATTGCTGGTGGACACGGCTTTTATTAATACGCAGCGGCCGCTCGATTTCTACAGCGGAATGGGGGAAGTGGTCAAGTTGCATATTATGGGCGGCAGGAGGCACTTCGATCATATATGCGGGGTTTTGCCGGCGATATTGCGGGATAAAGGCGCGGAATTGGCGCTCGCCGTCAGGAATTCCCTGTTGATCAAAAAAGATTACATCGAGAACGACGAATTTGACTCCGGCAGGCGTAATCTGCTTAATTACGGGCATTGTTTCGGGCATGCGATCGAGAAAACTTCCTCTTTCGGCATCCCGCACGGCCTGGCAGTAACTATCGGGATGGCGCTTGCCAATATTGCCGCGCGTAACCGGCGGGTATTATGCGGTGAACTGGAACAACGGATATTTAACGGGCTATTGCTTCCGGTGATGGCAAAGATGCCGGGTAAGTCGGCTTTGAATTGTCCGTCCCTGATCCGGGCAATGAAGAAGGATAAAAAACGCACCGGAAAAGACCTCCCGCTGGTTATGCTCAAGGACGGGCTGGAACTGCTCAAGGCGGACGATTTCAAAGAGAATGAATTGAAGGCGGCAGTTAAGGAATTTCAATTCCGTATAGCAAGAATTTAGCCGAAACGCAGACATTTAACAAGGTGGATCAAAGATGAAAAAGATATCCGTGATTACCGGGGTGTATAACGAGAGCGCCACTGTCCAGGAGGTGTGTTCGGTAATACGTAATCTGTTCTCCGGATTGAAAGGATACGATTACGAACATATCTTTATGGACAATTGCAGTACGGACAATACCGTAGAGATACTGAAGAAGATAGCCGCCGCAGACAAGCGCGTTAAAGTGCTGGTTTATTCCAGGAATTTCGGGCCGATCAAGACGGAATTGGTGGGTTATCAATATGCCTCCGGAGACGCCGTCGTGCCTTTTGAAGCGAACCTGAAAGATCCCCCGGAGCTGATAAAGGAGTTTATCAGGAAATGGGAGGAAGGATACAAGGTCGTTTACGGGGTGCGCGTGCAGACAAAAGATAATTTCCTGTTGTCCCTGGCCAGGAAGACCTTCTACAAAATAATCAATTTCTTTTCAAAGGAGAACTTTCCTCTGAACGCCGGATCTTTCAGGCTTGTGGACCGTAAAGTGGTGGATGAACTGATAAAAATAGACGATTATAAGCCGTATATCCGCGGGTTGATCAGTTCTATGGGGTTTAAGCAGATCGGGATAGAGTATCAGAGGCGAAGCCGGCCCCGCGGCTATTCAAAGAGTAAATTCGGTTACCTGATCGATTTTTCCATTAACGCGCTGATAAACTATTCTGTTTCTCCGATAAGGCTTTGCACATACATCGGATTATTCCTTTCCCTGTTAAGTTTTGTTTCCGGAATAACCTTTCTTATCCTGAAGCTCTTTTTCTGGCCGGCGCAGCTGCCTGCGATCAGCGCCGTGATCATTCTGATCCTCTTTTTTTCCGGGATCCAGCTTTTCTTCCTGGGGGTGATAGGGGAATACGTGGGCGCCATACACGCGCAAGTGCGTAAAAAACCGTTCGTGATCGTAGCTGAACGGATAAACTTCGAATAATACCCTCGATAAATACGTTTCCGGCACGCGGATTATAGCGTTACGTTCTCAAAATCAACTTTCTTCAGGGATTTAAGGGGTTTTAAAAAGGAATGCTTTTATTATCCGGAAATTCAAATAAACTCAAACTGTTATACATCCAGTTGTTTGTCGCCGTTATCGCTTTTTCAATAGCGGCCTGGATCATTCCTTCGTATTTAAAGCATTATATATTGAGCCGGCTGCAGATTGAACTCTATCCCTGGACGAAGATTTTCTTTAATCCCGGACCAAGCAAGCTGCTGAATTATGTTTTTCTTTCTTCGGCGGCAGCACTTTCTTACCTGTTTTTGTCCTCGGAACGGATAAACTGGATTTTGCGCGCTAATCTCGCAAGGGTCAATCCGGGGGGCAGTCTTTTCTTTATCGCGCTCAATATAACGGCGCTGGCTCTTTCAGATTGCCGGGGATTTGCCTGGATCCCGGCGGTTTTATTCCCCTCGGTGGTTGTTTCGTTGCTCTACGCTTTGTGGCCTTTTAAACCTGCGGATGAAAAGGCCGGCTGCCGCGTTCCCGGAGATAAGGCCAGCGGGCAATTCCAGCCTCTCCGGAGTATAGACAGTTTTAAAGAAAGGTTGCCGCATAACAAGAGTGCCGTTATATTCTGTTGTGTCCTGTCCGGAGTGTTCCTTCTGTTTTGTTATGAAGTTTTATCGGTAATAAAAGGACCTGTCTGCCTGATGAATGAATATCAGAATATTTATACCGACACTATTCTCCCGGGGAAAATAGTCAACAACCGGGCATACTTGAGCCTTCAGGCCTCCCGGCAGGACGCCGATTTCCGGGCACGCAATCTGCTTGAATATGTCCATCAGAATATGACCAGGGGGCAGATAGATCATATCAGCTACATACTCAATCCGGTGAATGAATATTTATCGGGAAAGCCGGCGAGGGAGATATATTTTCAATATGGGACCGGCAATACCGTATTCTTCAGCTGGATTATGCGCGTTTTCGGGGGAGTTTCGATACATAATTATTATAAATGTTATATCTTCTATTTTCTGTATTCTGTAGTTTTTCTCATTATGTTGCTTTATATTTTCCGCGAGTTCGCTTCCTGGTCCGGGGCTTACGCGGTGCATCTGCTGGCCTTTTTTTCTATGGGATTTAACTGTTTCATCCTGGCCCCCGGGATCATACCTTCGATACATTTTTTCGACGCCGCAGTAATATGTTTACTTTATAAATATTTCCGGGATAAAGAAAAAAAAGTGGTTTATTTCTGCCTGCTTTTGCTGGGAACGGCAATAGCGTTCAATGGTAAATTCGGGGGGGCATTGACGGCGGCTTCCTTCTTTTCGCTTTTTTATTTTTCCGGGGAAAATCCGGCTGACCGCCGGAAGAAGAAGTTTCTTATACTATCGTCTGTTATCTGCGGCTGTCTGATAGCCGTCTATTATCTCCTCAACCATCACGGCAGCACCGATCCGTTCTTGAAATATTATCTACTGGGTTTGTATTCTTTCCGGCCGCCGCAGGGAATAATCGCTTTTACTTTCATATACCTGATCATATCTTATTTTGTAATTTATGCCCTGAAGAAAGACCGATCTCCTGATAAATACCTGTTCGTGTTCCTGTCCGTTTACGTTCAGTTTCTGCTGCTTTATTTCTACTGGTCGGGATTAATGAATCATTTCCCGATGGTCCTTCAATTTGTCGGGGTCCAGTTTTTCTTAATGATGCGTATTTTCCATAATAAAGCCCCGGGAGTTCATACCAGGCGTTTATTGCGGGGGCTGCAGGGTATTCTTGCCGCGTTGGCGATAATCGCCGCGGTTTTCTTCGCCGGCAGGTATTATTTTGACGGCCGTATATCCGGTAAAAAAACTTTTTACGATAACTTCCGCCAGCATCGTCTCTACAACTGGGACTTTTCGCGGGCGAAACTGATCAGCACCATTCCGGAGAATACCATTGAACAAAGCGTTTCTTTGATAAAAAAATATTCTCCTCCTCCGGCCTCCGGTATTTATATTATATCGAAATACGACAATTTGCTGCCTTTCTTATCCGACCATTACAGTTTGATGCCGTATTTCTGTATGTCGGCTTACCTGCTTACGGAGAAATCCTCCGCGGACGCCATCGGCAGTATAGTTGATAACGACCCACGCTATATTTATGTGGATACCGATATCGAAACGGCAATAGCCGATGATCCCTGGAGCGCCTTGTTTTCCGAACAATGGATCGAAGCGGAGAGGGCCTCCAGGTTCGGCAGGTATGATGAATTGCGCAGGATATTCGATTCCGTCAAAGATAAATACGTCAAGGTGGAGTCCTCCGGGTTATTATCCGTTTATAAAAGGAAGGCGGTAACTCAATGAGCGAAAAAACTGTTTTTGACCAGTTCGCCGATACCTACACCGAAGGGCACGCGAAGGCGATAAAGAGTTCCGGTTATTCGGTGGATTTTTTTCACGAATATAAGATAAAAGAAATGACCGCTTGTCTATCCGGGACTGATCTGTGCCGTAAGAAGATAAACATCCTGAATTTCGGATGCGGCATAGGCAGCAGCGAGAAATTCATCAGAAAATATTTCCCGGAATCAGTTATTTATGGAATAGATATTTCCGGAGAGTCCATACGGGTGGCGAAATCGGCCAACAGTTCGCTAAAAGATGTGCATTTTTCCAGTTTTGACGGGGAGAATATCTCTCTGGGCGTGCAATTCGATATAATTCTCGCCGCAGGAGTCTTCCATCATATCCCCGTGGATAAGCGGGCGGCGGTATTGAAGAATATCCATAAGAATCTGCGGCCGGGAGGTAAACTGTTCATTTTTGAACTAAACCCTTTGAATCCGGCCACTATGTATATAGCGGCCGTAAATGACTACCGTTTTGATAAAAGCGCCAGGTTATTATCCCATCTTTCGCTGCGCAGGCTCGCGAGGCAGGCGGAATTCAGTAATTCCGGCATAAAATTCGCCATTTTTCTGCCGGGGATATTCTCGGCTTTGCGCTGGGTCGAAAAATACCTGTACCGGGTACCGTTAGGGGCGCATTATTACCTTGTCGCAGATAAATAACCGTCAACCTTTGCATATGAGAATTACTTCCGGCAGACCGTACGGTTTCTTAGGAAAAACCGCCGTTTTCATATTTTATATTCTTGCCGCAGCGGGTTTATTGTTTTCCGTATCTCTTTTCTTTACCAATTATTCTTTTATTGCCAGGCGTCCGGTTTCCTTATTGTCCCCGTTTTTTTTAGCTTCAATATTTTTTTTATGCCTGGCCGCGCTGCTTTCCCGCGGGAGTTTTATGGAGACGCTTTCTGCGCGCACGGCAAGGCGATTGAACGCCCGTCTTATCCTTTCCGGGATGATCCTCGCTCTCGCCGTTATTATTTTCCTGTTATCCCTGACCCGCTATAATTCGTATTCCAGTAATTTTGACCTGGCGATATACGATCAGATTATCTGGAACACAGCCCACGGCAGACCGTTCATTTCTTCGATAATGGGGGATTATAATTCTCTCGGTAATCATTTTGAGCCGGTGCTGCTGCTTTTGGCTCCGCTATACTGGATATTCCCGAGCGTAGCCGTTCTTTTTGCCGTGCAGGCCCTGGCGCTTGCTTCGGCTATGATCCCGCTATATTGTATATCCAAGCGGATACTTCAAGACCGTTTGCTGGTTTTCAGTGTTCTAGCGGCTTATTTTCTTTCACGCGGCATTCAGGGAGCGGGGATGTTCGAGTTCCACACAGATTGTTTCCTGCCGCTTTTGGTTTTCTACGCGTATTATTTCCTGATTGACGGCAGGAGGCGCGGAACGGTTTGGATGTGTTTAGGGATGCTCTTATGCAAGGAGAATTCCGCCTTCTTGATCGCAGGACTGGGCATTTTTGCGTTTACCAGAAAAGAAAGCAGGCGTTTCGGGGTTTTTCTTATAGCAGGCGCGGTCGCGTTCTGGATCGCCGTCACTAAATTCCTGGTCCCGTTCTTTCTCGGAGATGGGGGGACGGAAAATTATCAGTATCTTGCCTGGCTTCCTTTCGGGCCGTCTTTGCAGGATAACTGGAAGGTATTTCTACACAATCCGCTTGGATTCCTGGCGTTGTTTTTCGATAAGCATAGGATGGTGTATTATTTTCAACTCTTGGGACCGACCGGCTTCCTGGCATTGTTCAGCCCGGCGCATTACGCTTTGTTTTTGCTTCCGGCGTGGATGTTCGTGCTGGGGAGCTTCGGGCATTTGGGATTATTGAATATAATGGCGCAGTATTCGGCGCATACCGTTCCGGCGATCTTTATTGCCGCGATAAGCGGTTTGTCATTTTTGCGGAAAAAACTCTCTGTTAAACTCCCCGGACATAAGGAAAGGATCGTTCTGATCCTGTCGTTATATACTGTTTTCTGCGCGGCGGGTTTCTATGGCAAAACTTCAGGGCATCGTATTAGTAAGTTCGTAAAAGCCGGACGGGAGAACGGGGCGCGGGAAATAAGTTCGGCCCTGGATAAATATATCCCCAAGGAGGCTTCGGTAACTTCCACCATAAATCTTTCGGCGCATCTTTCTCACCGGCAGAAACTTTATTTGCTGGAAGAAATGCAGGCGGATACAAATTATCCGCAATGGAAGAATGTGCGGGTTTCAGGCGCTCCTTTGCCGGAAAATGCTTTGATTTCCCGGCAGAGGTATGAGAGCGATTATATAGTCGCGCATAAAAAGTTTTCCGGGAATGATTTTGCTGATGAGATCGACAGGATTCTTAAACATAGATATGTTGAGGTCTACCGGGATAATTCCGGCGGCCTGCTGATCTTTAAGAAGAGTAGGAATCAGATTTTAGATCCTTCACTGCGTTCAGGATGACTGTTCAAGTGGACAACAATTCAATTCATTTCCGGGATCAGTTCCGTCTATAAGGGCATTGAAAGGTACAACGGCTGTGAAGCCGTGGGGTTCCATAACTATGGACTGTGGTCTGTGGACCATGGACTTTTTTATATTCCAGCATCCAGAACCAGTTTTTACATTTCCCCTTGACAAACCCGTTGTATTTGATAGAGTTAGGATAATAATATCTCATCCGGTTGAATATGCCAGTAACGGCAGTTTACGTTGACCAACGAGGTATTAAAATCATTCCATTAAGAAAAGCCGGATTATTGTTTATTTTTCTGCTGCTGCCGGTTCTTTTCCCGCTCCCGGATGCCTGTGCTAACGGGACAACAATCATACAAGGTAAAGTAAGAGATAGTTTGACGGGGAAACCGGTTGCCGCGGCGATAGTTTCTCTGCAGGATTTTCCGTTGTTACGCAAGAAAGTGCGGGTCTCCACGGCAAGCGGCGCGGACGGAGCTTTTCGCATCGAGTCGCTTTTGCCCGGAGGTATTTACCGGATCGAATGCCGCGTCCAGGGCTACCGGCAATATCAAGGGATGCTGAATGTTTCCTGCGGCCGTTCGCACAGTTATAATATTTCCCTTTTTCCTTTGTCCCGGCCCGCCAATCGCGCGCCGGTAATAAAAGCGGTCATCCCGGAGCAGGACACGGAATTCCTGGTGTCTGCGAAAGTGCGCGTCAGCGTCTGCGCCTTTGACCCGGAAGGCGGACCGCTGCAATACCGGTTTCTGGTCAATGAAAGCGTTGCGAAAGATTGGGGGGCCGATCCGGTATATCTCTGGCAGTCTCCCTGCGACCGCGCGGGAGAATTCAACATCCGCTGTCAGGTGCGTGATCGTGCCGGATTAAGCAGCGAAAAGGCAGTTCGCTGCCGGACCATTCAGCCGACCATCGAAGAAGTGCTGAATAAAATCAAATTGAATTACCAGGGAATAACCGATTTCAGCGCGCAGATGCGTTTTGAATCGCGCACCGGGCTGTCCAGGGGCAATACCGTTAAATATTGCCGGTATTATTTTAAATCGCCCGATAAAGAACGCACCGATACCTACGCTAAACCTTCCGCCACCGGCATGCCGGAAGAGACATTGATAGTAAACGCCGGCAAATTGATCTTCATCTCCGGCTCGCAGCGGAATGAAGCCGATTTACAGGGAGAATTCGCAGAGGCGGGAGCGGATATAAACCTGCTGAATATCTGTTATTGCCCGGAGGCGTTCCTTTCCGGGCATAAGGTAGACTTAAGCCTGCAGGTAAGCGACCCGCTTAACCTGATCATCGGCTTGGAGGCGGCGCCTTTAAAAGAAAACGCGCTCTATTCTAAATTGCTGCTGCGCGTGGATTATCGCCGGGGAGTGGTTATGACCTATGATATTTACACTCCCGTGGAAGAGGGCGTGGGAATGAAGCTCTGGCAGTCGATAAAGACGCTCAAAGTGGGTGAGTTCCCTGGAAAAATATATCTGCCTGTCGAAATGGAAAAGAAGATCTATTTTAGCGGGGGAACGATATATTCCAGGATAAGTTATAGCCAATTGCGTCTAAATTCGGGATTGAACGAGGAGAAATTTAAATGACTCCGGATACGGGTTTCAGGAAGACGGCAGCGCAATTCGGGTTGTGTTTTTTAGGGGGAATGTACCTGGTTTTTCTTCTGGCGATATTCATTCCTTTTCCGAAAGGTTATTTTTTAGAGGCGCTGGGTATGGCCCTGCTGCTTATGTTTTTCTCCTTTCTGAACGGGACGATACTGCTGGGCGCGCTCATCGCGATTGTCCTTGGTATTATCTGCGCCAAGTGGTTTCTCTGCATAAAGAACCGTCAGCCGGCGTTACCGGAAAAGAATATCCGGCGCATAAAATTTGTTTTTAACCTCGGCTTGTTGGTTCTCGGGATACTCTTGTTGGTGCCGGTTTATCATTTTGTGGGATATTTGTTAAATCATCGAGAACAAGTTTGGGAAGTAGATATTGATAGAAATGGAAAAATTGATAAGTGGGTGCATCAAGATATGCAATATAATTTAAAGGAAATAGATTATGATACAGACGGCGACGGGAAAGCGGATGTTTTTGAGTATTATGAAAAAAACGGCAAACTGAAACAAAGGACTAAGCAGGAATTAAGAAGATAATTTAAAGGAATACTTTAGCCAGGTCAACCGGGGAGGAATAAAAATGAACTTTAACGGCGCTTTCAAAAAAACGGCTCTGCAATTCGGATTGTCTTTTCTGGGCGGGTTGTATTCGGTATTTATCTCTTTATTGATGGTCCTTCCGCATTACGATAGCGTGGCTAAGACCTGGGGGGGGATCGCGTCGTATTTTTTCTATACGCTGCGGAATGGGACGGCTTTTTGGGGGCTCGGCCTGGCGATAGCCGTGGGGGCATTCTTCGGCTGGTGTTATACGCGCGCGCAGAAAAAGTGGCAGGGAACAGAAGAAGGAAAACTGAAGAAGTTGAAAATGTTGATCATTGTTTTCTTGTGGTTCGCCGGGATGCTTTGTTTTCAGCCGTTAAGCCGGATCGCGAGAGAACATAACTTAGGCAGGCTTCCTGTGATGGAAGTGGATGAAAATAATGACGGGAAGACCGATAAATGGATACACCGGGACGTGAACCAGCGCTTGGTCGAGATAGATTATGACAGCAACGGCGACGGCAAAGCGGATGTCTTTGAGTATTACGGAAAGAACGGGGAATTGGTCAGGAAGACCGTATTGAAGTCAAGACGCTGAAAACATTCGGTAAGGTGTCCGCGGTATCTTTGTTTGCGGGGCAAGAATAAGTCCGCCTAAAGCGGATGAAAACGGGTGCCGTTATCCCGCGGCAGATGATTATGGCGCGAAAAACGATTAGCCGGGTATGCCTGTTCCTCGCCTGTCTGTTTTTTGAATGTGGCGCGTATGCGCAGGTGCTGGATAGCTGGCAGGATAGCCGCGCCTATAAACCTGCGCCGGTGCTTTTTCTGCACGGGTTCGCCAAAGGCAGTCCCGCTGACTGGCAGGGAGTGATCGGAGGCCTGCAGCAGTATTTCAGCGCCTACCAGCCGCTCGGCAATTACCTGGAGACGCTTGATTTCCAGGACCCCAACGGCTCCATCGATACCTATCCCGCAGGCAAACTTAATCCTCAAGGCAATAACCGCGGCTGGTCTGATAAACTCGCCTTGAAGGTGGATGAACTGCTTTCTTCAGCGCAATACGGGCTCTATTGCGATCAACTGAATATTGTGGCCCATTCTATGGGCGGCCTGGCCGCGCGTTATTATCTGGCTACATATTCCCTTGCCGCTGTCCAGAAATTAATCCTGGTAGGCGTGCCTAACCTGGGCACGCCTTTATCTACGGTAGCTGATGGCCTGGGGCTGATACCTCAATTAGGCTGGAGCACTTTCCTGGGGCCGAGCGCGTATATCGTTACTTTAAACTACAGCGGCCTTGAAGCCTTATTTAATAATTTGTTGGAGATTGATTTTCAAGGGTATGCGGTCAAGGATATGGATAATTCTACCTTGGGAAGTGGCTTCTTAAAATATTTAAACAGTATACCTCAATCGGATAAGACTAATTATTCTATTGTAGTGGGAGAACATGGTAGTTTGTTAAATTTAATATTATTTCAAGGGTGGAGTTTAGGAGATTCTGTAGTTCATGCAAAAAGTCAGTTAGGTACGAATTGTATATCAACAAAAAATATTATTTACATAAAGTCCGTCCATTGGAAGGAACCTACGAACATCGCTTTGCAAAAAGAGGACCCTGTGCTGAAATTTCTGGATTCCGATGTCCCGGTGTTGGAATTAGATGAGCCCGGACAGAGCGAAATCGAGATTAGCGAAGGCGCAGTTACGCTTAAAGGCAAATTATTTAAAGAGTACTTGCCGGCAGATACTAAGTTGGTAGTCAATATCGAGAATGCCGAAAGCGATGAGTCCTATCCCGCGCAGGAATTCCCGATGCTGCCTTCGGATCTCTGGCAACCTAAACAGGCAGCTTCTCCGGTGGCGGAGTTTGCCGCGCAAGTGGTTTTGCCCGGCCAGGGAAAATTCGAATTGCATATTAAAGCGGTCAATCCGGCAGGTGTTAGTTCCGAAGAAATCAGTTTAGTAGTAGAGAGTATTTTTGACGGTCCGGTGATCGAAATTTGGCACCCGCAGGGAAGTATTTCCTATTCTCAACCGTCGATCTACGGCAGGGCGCGCGCGCAGGAGGACGCGGATATTGAACTGGAATCATTACGAATAGATCTGGACGGTTCCGCGCAAACGCTTACGAGGTCTTTTCTGGAAGATAACGATACGCAGGGTGGCGAGGCGTATTGCACACCATCGCAGCCTTTATCGGTCGGCAGGCATGAAGCGGTTTTTACCGCCTGTGACACGAACGGGCGCTGCGCCTCCAAGGAATGGACTTTTACGATGGTCGATCTCTTTAATCCTCAAGGCCCGGATGGGCTGGAACCTCCTGCCGGCGGCTATGTTTGGGCGCAGGTGGGAACGCTGGTATCCAAGATATATAGCACGCGTGCGTATCCGCCGCTTTGTTATTGGGATGTGAACTCCGATAATTTCGCGCAAAAATTAACGGCGGTTAAAGATGCCGGGCTTGCCGCCGCTCCGGAAGAATACAGCGATGGTAACGTGCAGGGAGTGACTATAATCTGGCAGGGGACACTCGGGACTATGTCGGCTGACGCCAACGTCCAATTGAACACCTGTATCATATCGGAACAGGTCACTCACATTTTTGAGATAGAAGACGGCAGCATCCCGGTTTATACTTCGGTCATCTTCGACTGTTCGCATCAGGACTGTTGTTCTTCGTATGTGAAAAGATTGACCATAGAAGCCGATGATAAATTCAGTTTGAGTCTGGACAAAAAGCTCCAGCAGGCATTATTCCGCAGGCCTGTTTCAAACTATCGTCCGTATAAGATCTCCCCGGTATTGCCTTACTACGGGCCGCAGGTAACCCTTAGATATTATTTTGACCCCGCGGAATACGGGCTTTCAGACAACAATTCCCCGGATCTCTGGCCGCGCTCGTTTGTCGTCAATGACCGCACGCATTTCAATCTCTACGCGGCGGTCTACGGCTGGAGGAAACAGTAAATATCGCACAAAACCGGTTCTGGGTGTTGGGTCCTGGGTTTTCGTAAAAGCATAACAACTTTAGAGTCGTTAAGTATTTAGCAGTCTGCCGAAAACGTTCCGATTGCGTCATTCTGAGGCCGCAGAGCCTGCCCGGAGCGGTTTTTTAGCGCCTATCTTGAACCGGACGTAAGACTCATTATAAACGGAGTCGACGGGCCGAAGAATCTCCGATGATAATGAGATCCTTCACTGCGTTCAGGATGACGTAGCAGGAGGGGAATCCATCTCTTAATGGTTTTTTCGAGGCCCCATAACCCGTTTTATTCTCCTACGCAGAAGACCACGGGATGAATACGCAGGGTGAACACGGAAAGGTATCGCTGAACAAAGAGGGTAACTGCTTCGGAGGAATTTAGCTCAAGCAGCAGAGAAACCCCGGACTTTACAGGCCGGGGAGCTTCATTTTCCGAGAAGGTGGATAAAGGGTTTGTTGTGTCGCTTTCAGAAGCTAATGTTCGATTGGCAGATAGAATTCCGGAAGTGCCATTCAGCGATCTTGTTAACTTTAAATGGAGCCCCACGGCCTGACAGCCATGGCACCTTTGAATCGCGAGGCAAGAATGATGAGGCGCGAACTGGAAATACATAATTAACTTGACAAATCATATTTGTATTGTATTATTTTAGTATGCGATATTACCCGCGGGATATGGAATCCGCTCTTAAAAAGGCCTCCGGCCAATTCCGGGTCTTGATCCTGACCGGAATGCGCCAGACAGGGAAGTCCACCCTTCTCAAACATCTTTTTCAAAAAACGCACAGATATGTTTCTTTAGATGATCCGCGCGATCTGAGGCTTGCAAAGGATGACCCGGAGCTTTTTCTCGATGAATATAAAGAACCGCTTATCATAGATGAAATTCAATACGCCCCGCAGCTTTTGCCTTATATTAAAATACGAGTGGATAAGTCGCAAAAGAGAGGGCGGTTCATACTGACCGGCTCGCAGCAATTCACGATGATCCGGGACCTGCGGGAGACCTTGGCAGGCAGAGCCGCGATCTTCCATCTTTTACCCATGGCCATCACGGAAGCGGAGAGCGCGACGCAGAATTATCTTTTTCGCGGCATTAACGGCTCATATCCGGAATTGGCGGTAAGGTCCAATCACGATCCCGAACGCTGGTTTGGATCATATATCAATACGTACATAGAAAAGGACGTCCAGCCGTTCTATCGGCTGGAGAAAATAACTCATTTCCGCGACTTGCTTTTTCTTTTGGCTGCCCGTTCATCCCAGGCTTTGAATTATCAGGCCCTTTCCAGTGATTTAGGTGTATCTATTCAGGCGGTAAAACTATGGATCCGGATTCTCGAGGTATCGCAGATCATATTCCTTCTTAGGCCATATTATGTGAATTTGGGCAGTCGTATCGTAAAATCCCCCAAAGTATATTTTACCGATATCGGATTGGTGAATTATTTGATAGGGAATAGATCGAAGACCGCTCTTACGCGCGGCGCGCAGGCAGGGGCGACTTTCGAGAATTTTGTGATCCAGGAAATACTGAAGCATTATTTTAATCTCGGATTAAACCCGCCGCTGTTTTATTACCGGACAAACAACGGATTGGAAATCGATATAATTATTGAAGAGAAATCCGGTGTGATCAGGCCCTGCGAGATCAAATTAACGAAAACTCCAAATTGTAATATGCTTAATTCTATCGAGAGATTCCGTGATTTAAATAAAAGCAGGAAATTATCTATACTTGACGGCTGTGTTATATCTTTTGCCGATAAGTCTTTCGCTCTGACAAAAACCGCCAGGGCATACAATTTAAAGGAATTCCTGTCCATTATTTAACCCGGAATCCGCATTAACATACGGCGAATATAGCTGATCTTTTCATAATCAGTATGCAACATTGCCGTACCAATTCAGTCATTCTGCCCCTGAACGAAGTGAAGGGTCAAAGTGACGACGCGAAAATCATGTCTCCTAATTATCTTTATGTCGACAAAGACATTCTAATTTAGACACAAGTGATAATGCAAAGTCCGGGTTAATGGTAGATACAAAAGCACGGTTATAGTGAAGTGTCCCTGTATGCTTCGCAGTACCCGGTGATTTTTAGGAAAAAGAAGGCATTCTACGGGCCGCAGGTAACCCTTAGATATTATTTTGACCCCGCGGAATACGGGCTTTCAGACAACAATTCCCCGGATCTCTGGCCGCGCTCGTTTGTCGTCAATGACCGCACGCATTTCAATCTCTACGCGGCGGTCTACGGCTGGAGGAAACAGTAAATACCGCACAAAACCGGTTCTGGGTGTTGGGTTCTGGGTTTTCGTAAAAGCATAACAACTTTAGAGTCGTTCCGTATTTGGTTTGTCGTGTTCTTTTTAGAACCTAAAAACCAGAACATAGAACCCGATTTACACGTATATGTTTCTGCCCGCTATACGGTTAGATAAAAAAATATTGTGTTTTATCCGAAAAGTAGTATACTGAATTCAAGAAACGGAGGTGTCTTATGACAAAAAAAGACATAATTCTTAAAGTCTCGGATGAAACCAAGTTGAAGCAAATAGATGTAAAGAAGGTCGTGCAAAAGACCTTCGATTGCATCCTTGATTCTCTCGTGCGCGGAGAGAAGATAGAACTTAGGAATTTCGGGATCTTCAAGATCAAAGAAAGAAAGAGCAGAACCGGCAGAAATCCCCGCACAGGGCAGACTGTCCCGGTCCCGCCGCGCAAGGTAGTGGTTTTTAAGCCGGGATTGGAAATGAAAAAACTGGTCAAATAGCCCGCCTCGCCTTTAGTTATGTTCAAAAAAGTACTGGGAACCAAAGACCTG